>Ga0111538_10000650_pt1 | contig 47287 bp, 40 predicted proteins | sample SoiMethybrSBSTD1_FD_79669 | JGI IMG/M metagenome (GOLD analysis project Ga0111538, IMG submission 79669) | Bulk soil microbial communities from a Populus tree surrounding site in Tennessee, USA - Soil MetaG P. TD hybrid SBSTD1 (version 2)... | ecosystem: Environmental > Terrestrial > Soil >...
AATTTCTGAATGCCTCCGGCGTGGGCCAAAGCGAATACAAGGGGACGATGTACTGGAACCGCACGAGCTTCGTGGTCGATCCGGAGGGTAACTTACGAAAGACGTATCTGAAGGTGAGTCCGGACGGTCATGAGCAAGTGCTACTCAACGATATCAAAGCGATGCAGAACGCCTGACAGGAATGCTTGCTTACGTCTTCTGGCACTGGCCACAACCAACGATAAATCGCGGTGCGTATGAAGACCACCTGCGCGAGTTTCAGCAAACACTCGCCGCTAATAAATCGAACGGTTTTCAGCAGTCGGTGGTCTTTCGCATGCGCGGTGCAAGCTGGTTGAATACAAGCGACGAAGCGTACGAAGAGTGGTATCTACTCGCCGACTCGGCTGCAATGGACCCGCTTAATGAAGCGGCAGTCTCGGGTGCCTGTGAAGAACCGCATAACCGGGTCGCGCGAGAAGCCGCGGATGGCACGGGAGGTCTGTATCGCCTGCGCGAGGGCACTGAAAATTTGGTCCAGGCGAAGTTTGCCATCTGGTTGAGCAAACCCACGGGAGTTTCTTACAAAAACTTCTACGCCGATCTGCAACCTCTAACCTCTCAGCCCGGTGTCGCCTTGTGGGGCCGCCAGATGACACTCGGACCAACGACGGAATTCTGCATTCACGGTCAAACTCCAATCGAGCTGCCGCCGGGTTACAACGGTCACAGTATTGGTCTTGAGTGCGTGTTCCCGTGACTTCATTTAGACAGGATTACAAGATGTTTCAGGATTCACAAGATTCATCCTGTGAATCCTGAAACATCCTGTAAATCCTGTCTAAAACTATTCAAGCGACAAGGTAGCTACGAGTGGACAATGATCTGACGCCGCACGAATCCGATCCGTCGGCTCCGTGATCACCTCACATTTCTCCAAACGATTCGCAAACGTCTTCGGCACAAACACGTAATCCAGCCGCACATGCGGGTCCCACGTAGGAAACGTATATCCCTTGTCGTCTGAGTGCAGCATACGAAAGCCGTCGCTATAACCAGCATCAAGCATCAACTGAATCGTCTCGCGTTGCAGCTTGCGGCCACTGATCCAGATCAACGCGCGTATCCACGCGGGCATCCTGTTCAATTCCAAAACTTCTCCCGGCGCGAGCGTGTTGAAGTCGCCGACCAGCGCGTGAAAGCCGTTTTGATGCCGCTTGATTCCATCGAGCAGCGCTCGAATCTCACGCGCGCGCCGGCGTTCATCCCATCGCGAAAACCGCGCGCTGAGATGTAAACCGAAGATGCGCGCGTTACTTCCCGCCGGAACAATCTCGAGAAACGAATGGCGCGCTCCCGCCGGATAATGCCATTCGTGATACTCGACCTCCTCACGACTCAGGAAACCGATCGAGTGGTTTCGGCGCGCTGCCCAGAACGGAAACTTAGTGGCGTCGGAAATACGTTGAATCACCGCCGGATCTGTAGCTTCCTGAAAAACGACCAGATCCGGAGCGGCAGCAGATATCGTTTCCGCGAGTGCTTGCTCACGACCATGGCCACCAAAGCGGATGTTGTAACTAAGCAGTCGCAACGTCACGCTTCTTCACCGGATGGGACCACCACGAAGTACGGCTCACCAAACAAAACGTCGCGGCCATAAATCACGAGACTCGAGGTGGCCTGCATATTGACCGGGCGTCCGACCATTTTCTGCAACGAATCCCGCAGCGGATTCAGATTTGGTGCGATGTCTGGATCCGCATCGCACAGTGGTTTGGTGTGCAGTCCCGGAATGTAAAACGCGCCCGAATCCCACATTTCCATTACCTTGCTTCCGACCAGCGTCACATCGAGATCGCTTGTTCCGGCTCCCTTCGAATCGTAGGGATTCCCATCCTCGTGGCGTTTGTTTGTAACTACACTGCCGCGCAACACAATGCCCGTTCCTTCAGGCAAACCTTGCTGTAGTTTTCTGTAAAAGGCGATGAAGAGGCGTTCGTCACCACCAAAAGCAAGCGTGATGATCCGCGAACGGATCTCTATCTCGTTCATTTCATGAGCATCTTTAGTCATAGCAAATCCGTTAGAGATGAAATTTGCGAACGGGGGCTAACTAACGGGAGCGTTTTATATTAACATGCCTCACTGAGCCATTAATTAGATGCGTCTCTTCCCAACGCTTGTCATGTTGTGCGCCGCGTTCGCAGCGGGCGCGATCAATTCCATTGCGGGCGGTGGGACTCTCCTCACCTTTCCGGTCTTGATCTGGCTTGGACTCGATCCGAAAGTCGCGAATGGAACCAGCACCGTCGCTCTGTGGCCCGGTCTCTTCGGCGGCCTGTTTGGTTACCGCAAAGAGCTCGAAAATAGTTCTACGATTCTGCTGCGACTCGGCGTGACAAGCCTCATCGGTGGTGCAGTGGGTGGCCTGCTGCTGGTCCGAACGCCAAACAAAGTATTTGCGGAGCTGGTGCCGTTTCTGATTCTGTTCGCCACGCTGCTTTTCATGTCGAATGGTGTTGTCAACAAACGTTTGCACGTTGGCTCCATCGATGAAAAGCCGATGGGCCTTTGGTGGACCGGAGCGATGGTGTTCCAGTTCTTTTCCGCGATGTATGGAGGTTACTTTGGCGCCGGCAACGGCATACTCATGCTGGCGGCGATGGGCGTGCTTGGTCTGAACGAACTGCACCGCGCGAATGGCATCAAGAATTTTCTCGGCATTTGCATCAACGCTGTGGCCGTGCTGATTTTTGCGATCGCGGGTTATGTCGTTTGGGAAGATGCATTGCTGATGGCTTGTGCCGCACTCATCGGCGGCTACTTCGGCGCGAAGATGGCGATGCGCGTCGGCCAGAAGTGGGTACGCAGGGGCATAGTGCTCATCGGATGGGTGATATTTTTCGTAATGGTCTGGAAACTGCGCCAACGCCCGTAATGAATAAGATACCCCGCGATTTTTATCTTCGTCCCGACGTTCTCACGGTCTCAAAGCAATTGCTCGGCAAACTTCTCGTGGTTTCGGGTCCAAACCGGGAACGAGTCTCAGGAAAAATCGTTGAAGTCGAGGCTTATCGCGGACCCGAAGACAGGGCTTCACATGCTTACGGGGGAAGGCGGACCAAACGCACCGAGACGATGTACAACGCAGGCGGTGTTGCATACGTGTACTTCGTCTACGGCATGTACTACCAGTTCAACGTCGTCAGCGGCGTCGCTGATGTGCCGCATGCAATTCTGGTCCGCGCCCTCGAGCCGGTCGAAGGCATCGAGATAATGAGAGCGCGCAGGCATTCTCATCCCGACCACAATCTCACCAACGGTCCCGGCAAACTCTGCATCGCCATGGGAATCGATAAACGACTCGACGGCGCCGATCTGTTAGGCGATCGAGTTTGGCTCGAAGATTACGAGAAGGTTTCCCCGCGTCGAATCGCGCGCGGACCCCGCATCGGCATCGACTACGCTGAAGAATGGATCGACAAGCCCTGGCGCTTCTGGATCCGCGATAATCGGTTTGTAAGCCGATCCGTCAAATCCGCGGCTAAAGAACAAACTTCATCGGCGGCGCCGTGATCTTCGTAACGGTCACAGGCTGCCCTCTCAGAAATTCCATCATTCCGTCTTTAATCTTCGGCGACGATAGAAATAACGGATCCGAATGAACCGCGCCTTCGATGATGATGTGTGTGCTGTTGGAAAACCCTTTTCGATACTCCTCTGCATTGCTGATCGGTGTGCGAGCGTCCAAAGTGCCGCTAATGAACAACACAGGAATATCGGAGCGAAGCGGCGCTCGAAAGGCGTCGCCCAGATCCGGAGCTTTCCACTCCTCACAAACTTCAGGAAACGGAAAGTTGAAGATATCTTCCAGCAACGTTCCCTTAGCTTCGCGCGCAATCTGTTCGCGACGTGCAGCAGTCTGTCCCGATGCGCAGTCCATCATGTATGACATTGCAGAACCGATATCGCTGCGTGATTGATTGAGCCAGACCTGCGCCGGATTGGTGAAGTCGCCTTTTGACGCTCGATAAAAAAGCGCCGGAAATCTTGCGGTCACCGTGGTGCCGATGTTGTTGGCGACGATGAACTGCATAACAAACTTGTTGACGATCACCTTCACCTTGAGCTTCGTGCGCGGGTCAGTTATCTCCACCGTTTCCGGCTGCGCATCCAGGCGATCAAACACGGACTTCATGAGACCGAGAAAGTCGGGAATCTCCTTGCCGATTTCCGGATCGGCTTTGATGAGGGCGGCAAGATCCTCGAGATGCTTCTGAATGTTACTCGGTAGTTTGTACGTGTGATCGGGGCCTTCGGTCCCGGCCAGGATCGCGCGGTGAATACTCTTCGGATGCCGGCGCATCGTTGCGAAAGCGAGGTGAGTGCCATAGCTGATCGACCAAAGGCTGATTTGGTCGACGCCTAAAGCTTTTCTGAGATCCTCGAGATCGTCTGCACTCTCGTTTGTATTGTAGCCAGTCAGATCCGCTCGTTGAATGTCGCGCCAGTAAGTCTTACAACCGTCTGAGTTCTCACGTAGCTCCTTGATTGCCGCTTCGCGAGTGGGCGCGATGTCCAGTGGAAAAGAGAGCCGTTCGTAGCAACCCAGATTTGGTTTTGAAAAGCCAGTGCCCCGTTGATCGTACGCGATGACGTCGCCGATCTCGCGCAGGGCCATGAAGAGTGGAAAACGAGAGCCCTTGGCAGTAAAGATTCCGGAACCTCCGGGGCCGCCGGCAAGATAGACGATCGGAGGACCCGGATTCTTTGCTGTGCTCTTGAACCGCACAAAGGCGAGCTCGATCAGGTTGCTTTCCGGATTGGAACGATTTTCCGGGACGAGAAGAGTGCCAAATTCTGCGTCCACTTTTTCTTTCTTATCATTCTCAAATGTATAGGGTTTGATTTTGAGAGTGCCGGCTCTCGGTTGTGCGTTAACCGTGGTGACTAAAAATATCGTTAACAAGACACACTTGTAGCTGGACATGCGTGATGCCTCCTTAGGACTCGAATCTTTTGATTAAGAGTTAACGCAGATTACGCGGACAGGACCCGATTAACCTTCGATTTCGGAAATGGCCCAGGCGGCTTTGGTGCTGACGCCGGGGGCCGAATCGTGCAACGCTTGTTTGAGCGCGGGAAGAGCTTCAGCACTTTGAATCTCGCCCAGCGCTTCGGCCGCGCCCCGACGAACTTCCGCACGCGGATCAGATATGAGCACGGTGCAGAGCGCAGTGACGGCGCGAGCATCTTTCGTCTCGCTCAAGGCCCAGACTACGAGTTCGCGCACGCGCCACTCGTCGTCCGAGAGCGTCGCCAACAGTTTTGCAACTGCGCGGTGGTCGTGTAACTCACCCAGAGCTCGTGCTGCAGCCATTCGCAGCCATTCATCGGAGTCACCTAGAAGTGTGATGAGTTGCGGGACGGCATCCGCTCTCGTGCCGGGTATCATGTTGGTTAACTCGCCGATGGCCCAGGCGGCGTTCCGGCGCACGGATGGATTGGAGTTATCGAGCTGATTCGCCAGCGGTCTGAATGCCGGCGGACCTAACGAAGCCAGAGCGAGTGCTGCCTGTTCACCGGGAGACGATTGTTTGAATACTTCCAGCGCCGGACTCCAGCGAGTTCCTTCCCAACACCTGATTAGTTGCGACTTGCGGTCGTCGCCGAGCATGGCAATCAGTAACTCAATTGATCTCACGTCGCCTCGTTTTGAAGCGTTGCATGCGGACGCAGCGCGTTCGTCTGCATCCGGCGCACTCCCCTGAAGCTCGCGGCGCAGAGCCGCAGTCGTTTGCGGAACCGGCGCCTGAACGACGATAGGTTGTAACGTTGCAAGTGATTGCGTGACAGCAGCACGCACAGGCGTTTGCAGCTCAACTGAAAACAGCGAGAGCGAAAGCGCAGAGAGACACAGCACGAAGGCTGCCGCAAACAACAACGTCTTCGCAGGCCCTGCACCAGTGCGTGTATTGCTTCTCATGATTCGCACGATCCTTTCTTCCATGATCTGGGCGTCAAAGATGCTCAACATGAACGCTTGTGACGCGTATTCGCGCGAGAGGTCCGCCGCCCACAACAACGAGCGCGCATAAACCCTGGGCGCGAGAATGTGAGTGGTTACGAGCTCGTCGCAGGCAAGCTCTCGTGTCCGATCGATCTGTTGCTTGATCAGAAATGCAAGCGGGTGAAAAGCGACGGGCAGAGCTACGAACTCACAGATCAGATTCGTCAGAAAGTCGCGGCGCGCAACGTGTGCCATTTCGTGACCAATTACCGAGAGCAACCTCGACTCGTCAACGTTCGAACTAAATGCTACGGGCAAGACAATCAGTGGGCGCAACGTGCCGATCGTGTACGGCACATGCGCTCGTGCCGAGAGTGTGACCGGTACTTCAGCGACGCCAAGGAGATCTCTGCAACGTTGCGCAGCGGCTTCGATCTCAGGAGTAACACCACTTCGCGACGCCGAGCGGCGGAGTTTCTCTTTTCGACGCCAAAACCGAGCGAGTCTCAACGCACGGACAAAGATGAAAAGCGCATAGCCAAGAGCCAGAAGTAGAACGCTTCGGGGCGTCGTGGTCACAGTCGCGCGACGTTGACTGCCGATATGATCAACCGGGAGTTCGGGTTCTGAGCTGTTCTGAGCGACAACTCTGTTTTCGACTGGAGGCGCATTAGAAGGCGATGAGACAACATGAAGACTTGAAATCCACTCAGGTACGAGGCGTGTGGCCGTCAACAAAGGCACGACCAGAGAACCGACAAGCGCGATCAGCCAGAGCGTGTGTCGATAACGTGCCGGCCCGTTTCTTAAGAACCACGACGCGAAGGCCGCTATCACGAAGATCGCCGTCACCTGCCACGCAGAATTCAGTACTAAGTTCAGGATGAACTCGCTAATTCTCAGCATCTCGTTCTTCCTTTTCGATTAACTCATGAAGCGCTGCGAGCCTCTCCGGCGTCAGGTGCTTCTCCTGCAGGAGATTCATCACGAGACCTTCAGCGGAACCGCCGAAAAGCCGATCGATAAATTCACGCACCGCGTGCCCGGTGAACTTTGTTCGACTTACCGCGGGTGTGTAGATATAGGCTTTGTCTTTGAGCGTCCGCTTAACTTTCTGCTTGCGATGCAGAACAGTGAGCATCGTCTGCACCGTGGTGTAAGCGAGCTCCCGTTTTAGTTCGCGCTGAACGATTTGCACCGTGGCAGGCCCGGTTTCCCACAGCACCTGCATAATCTCCAGCTCCAGCGGCGTCATCTGTTCACTCTTGCGGCGCGGCATTCGCGATCATCTCCTAAGACTTTAGGCGGACAATACAGCAGTTCGAGAGAGCGTGTCAACTAAAACTTTAGTTCTAGCCGCGGATGAACGCGGATGAATGCGGATTATTAATCGCTGCCGTAGCGGATTTCCATGTGGCGGATGCGATAGGCGGCGAGGATTAGCACCAGGATAGTAACCAGCAACATGCTCGGAATAGCGATCCATGCAGGCGTGGGTTCCGCGACGACCGCGAATGGACCTTCAAAAACAGGCACGGGCACGAGTGAATTCAGATAGTGAATCACGCTCACTTTTTTCAGCAGTGGAGGCAGCAGGAAGTTAAGCCACTCCCACCCGTAAAGCAGCAACGACGGAATAATCGGATTACGAACGAACAAACCTACCACGAGAAAGAACGCCCCGTAGCCAAGACACCCAAGCATCGTGATCCCGGCGTAAGTGAGGAGTTGTCCAAGACCGCGACCCTCGGTGAAGTAACGCACGCTTTGTGAATAGAAGTGCGGAAGATAAAGCAGCAGCATCGCCACCACTGTCGTGGCGGTGAAAAGAACCATTGAGGTCACGAGACCGGAGATGTACTTGCCAACCACCAACACCTCACGACGCACTGCGCTCAGAAAGTAATAATGCAAACTGCGATCGACGAGCTCGCCCCGAAAGAGGTTCATGAAGATCCACGCCGAACCGAAAAACACGAGCGTCCGCAAGATCAGACCGTTGTAAATAATCGAGTAGAGAACGCCCATTTGATTGAAATCTCGCCACTCGTTGCCGGGCGGCGTAACGAACGCGAGGGGTACAAGTGGAAACAGTGGCAAGAAGGCGAGCAGGTAAATCAGCACCGAACGGCGACTGAGAAAATTTTTTTCGAGTTCCAGACGAAAGATCGCGCCGATCTGACGGAACCACAGCGACCAGTTCAACGGCGACTTTTCTGATTTAGTCTCGATTGCGTCTATCGCAGAACTCATCTTCACTTAGCTCCTAAGCACTGCCGCCCGACGTGCCGATCAAGTATTGGTAAACCGCGCTGAGGTCATCATCAACCGGAGCGATCGATTCAACGCTCACTTCGCCCTCAGCAACAGCGTGATTCAACATCAAATAAAACCGATCTGCATCGCGCGTCTTAATAAAGAGCCCGCGACGGTCTTCATGAAGTCGTGCTTCAACGACGTGATCCCGGGCAAACACATATGCGGCAAGTTTCGCCGGATCTTCACAACGAATCAGGATCTGCATGGGATGGTCTTCCATCTCGTCGCGGACGCCGTGGGTGCTTCCCTCAGCAACGATATAGCCGTTGTTCAGCAACACTACGCGGTCTGACATCATGTCGACTTCGTGCAGTATGTGCGAGGAGATGATCAGATGCAGTCCTTCGGAAGCGAGTTTGCGGAAGAGCGCAATCGTTTCCGCGCGCACCATCGGATCGAGCCCGTTCAGCGGTTCGTCGAGAATCAAGACAGCGGGCTGATGCGCGATCGATTGTGCCAGCCGTATGCGTTGTCGCATTCCCTTGCTGTACCCCGCCACTCTTCGATCGGCGGCTTCAACAAGATTGACGCTCTCAAGCGCGAGTTGGCTCAGATCGTTTGCACGTTTGCGATCGTACCCATGGACCAGCAGGAACGAATTAAGAAACTCGCGTCCGGTGACGCCTCTCGGAAAAGAGTCGAACTGGGTACAGTATCCGACCTTGCGAAACAATCGCTCCGGTTGATCAGTGGGAATGCCGAGCAGAGAAATCGCACCACGTGTCGGACGCAGCAAGCCCGTCATCAGATTCATCAGCGTCGACTTCCCTGCTCCATTCGGACCGACCAGGCTGGTAATGCCGGGCGCGATCTGCAGGTTGACCCGATTTACTCCGAGTATCTCGCCGTAAAACTTGGAGACGTTGTCGAAGACAATCAGTTGATCAGATGAAGTCATTTTATCAGCCACGGATTTTTCTATTTCACTACCTCGTAGGCTTTCACTTTCCAGTTCAGAATTGCCAGGCAAATAGCGCAAATCACAAACAACATCGCCCATGAGGTCCATAGAGGCGGCTCAATCATCAGAATTTCCCGGCTTGGCCCGCCATTGAAACCATCGATTACAACTCTTCCGGTGACGCGATCGAACGTGCCAAACAGACCTTGTGTGATATTCGTCATCAGCGTTACGAGGCTAAAAAGATTTCCGATCCGTGTCAGGAAGATGAAGTTGATGATACCGACGAAAGCCAATGGAATAATGACAATGCCCAGCATCGCTCCACTCGCAACAATGCGCCACTTCAGCAAGGCTGAAAGTGTTTGCGAGATGAGCGCCAACAGCAGTATCCAAACAACGCCGGCGATAACTATCGCGCTCGCAATCCACAAGTTGCTTTTGAACCATGCGAAACCTTCCAGATACGACTGAAAGAAAAACATCAGCAACTGCGGCACCCACGTGATCCCCGACAACAGAATCAACAGCACAGACATTTTGCCCATTACGTACTCCGTGCGCGTAAACGGGCGACAAAGATAGAGCGGAAGAGCGTTGTTACGAAGGTCACGTGAAACCAAAGGTGGTCCAAGCAGCAACGCAACAAAAAACGCACAACCGCCTTGAATAAATACGAAGTACTCGAAAAACGCCCCGTCGATGGGAAGCAACTGCCTCGCGTTGAGATTCATGATCGCGAGTGCCGTGATGTTATGGTGCAGGTATATCAGAATCGCTTCGATTAATACCGGTATAAAACAGATCACATAAAACGCGATGAACACTTTGTAAGCGAACACACCTCGCAATGCGTGCCGCGGAATAATCAGGAACCGGCTCCACTCGGGAGTCAGCTTGCCGGTGTAAGGCTTGTATGTCTGCTCATAGACCGCCATAGCCGTTCTCCATAGCCCTCAGGAAAATGTCTTCGAGCGAGTCGCGCTTATAACTCAAGCGACGAAGCTGCACCTTTGTCTGATCAGCCAGCCGGTACAAATCGCGCACTTCAATGCCTTCCTGCAAAACGATCTTCAGACGATGATCAGCAGACATTGCATACTCACAACCGAGTTTCGCGAGCGCTTCGACAAACTTGCCGTGATCACCGCGCGTTTCCAGCATGAGGAACTTACGATTTGATTTACGTTCCTCTTCGAGGTTGCAATAGACAGCGATCTGGCCGTCGCGCAGTATGAGAATCTCATCACAGCACTCCTCGACGTCCAGTAACAAATGCGACGAAAGCACGATTTGGGCATGGCCACTGTCGCGAATCTCGCGAATGAGTTTGATCATTCGCAGACGCGCCGGTGGATCGAGCCCGTTGGTCGGTTCGTCGAGAAAGATCAGTTTTGGACCATGAACGATCGCCTGCGCAAGCTTGGCGAGTTGCTTCATGCCGAGCGAGTAAGTTTCGAGACGTCGATAACGCGCTTCACCGAGTCCAACGTAGAAGAGTGCTTCATGGGCTCGTTCGAGCGCTGCGTCGGATGGCAATCCCGATAGTTCACCCATCAAACGCACGAAGTGAACCGCACTCATCTTGGCGATGAAGGAATCGCGCTCGGGCATGTAGCCAATCAGCGCTTTGATCTCCTTCGCCTCGTTCACGATGTCGAGACCGAAGATTTGCGCAGTGCCGGCTGAAGGTGGATGAAATCCGAGGAGCGTATGAATCAGCGTGGTCTTGCCGGCTCCGTTGGGACCGAGCAGACCGATCGCTTTGCCCCGCAGATCGCCGCGCAGGTTTTTCAGGATCTGCCTGCGGCCGAAAGAAACGCTGAGACCATGCAGGTCGATTACGGGCGGCTCAGAGTAAGCCATTTGAGCTTTGATCGGTTCCTCTGGAACCGCAGCGGGGAGTGCCATACTCTTTCTTATAACGCTGTGTTCTGATAATTCCAAACGAATCCAAGTCCGAAGACTGTACCCATCAGCAGAAAAGCAACAATGCAAGCTAACGCATCTGCGGGTGCTAAAGTTCTGCCTATTGCAAGAATCTCGATCAGAAACACAGGCGTGTTGAGTACGACAGCGGAGGCGAGCGGAAACAGCAATGCCGGCTTGCAGCCACCCATGCGTTGGCGCAGCCATGAGAGCGACGGCGCATAGGCCAGCGAGAACAACAAGGCTGCCATCGTGATTGAAATGACTGTAACGCTGAGGCCTCGTCCATCGACGAGGAAGTTCGACAGGACCAACAGTCCAAACAACCAGGAGACAAGAGAGATTGAGACGAGCTTCATGTTGATTGAACTACCATCGTTCGAGAGGATCACTTAGACAGGATTTTCAAGATTGAACAGGATTTACAAGATGAATCCTGTAAATCCTGCTAATCTTGTTAATCCTGTCTACAACTTATTTCTTCCCGCCCATGCCTCGATCGATAATGCTTTGCATCTCGAGCGCATTGGGCATCCCCAATAACGTTGACGGCCCGATTCCGAATGGTCCACCCTCAGTGTTCGCCGCAAACGTGATGCTGTCGCCCTGGGCATAAGCATACGCAAGCGTTGGCTTCATCTCGGCGGCAATCGCTTTGACCGCCTGCTGTGGTCCACTCGGTAACTGATCCGCAGTGCTGGTTGCAGTGCTTGCTAGCCCGGCCGGAACGAGTCCGCCAAGATTGTGATAGAAGACCGCGGAGAAGTTGGCGTTACCGTCAGCCGGTAAACCTGCCGTGAACTTTGATGAACGCAGCAGCGACAAACCGCTCTCCTGCGTTTGCAAAGCCCTTTCAACCAACGCTCTGCTCGGACCAACGATCAAGTATCCGTTCGCGTAAGTGTAGTTCACCTGGATCATTCCGAAATCCGTCGAACGCAGTGTGTAGTACTTGCGACCGCCGAGCTCACTGTTCTCCCAGGTCAAGCCGGCCTTACCAAGGTAAGCTGCCTGCTTATTGACTTCGGTAACCATGCGCTCCAACGTCTGCTGCAGGTGCACCGGATCGTTGACTTCAAACACCATCTTCCACGAAGGTGTCGGCAGAATCGGTCCGTCGATCGCAAAGGCAAACTCTCCACCTAACGGCGCAGCGATGTCGTTACGAAGGTTGAGACCGTGATCCGACTGCAGTTTGTCGAGGTTCTTGCGCAACTCGGGCGACACGCCGTCCAGCACGCCAAGCAAATCGTCGACGAGTGTTGCCGGATTCTTCACCACGAATCCTGCTACGACGTTGGCGTCCTGCGTGATGTATTCCAGCGAACCCATCGGGCCAGGCGCTGCGAGCCATGAAGGAATCCCGCGCTGGATATCGTTGAAAGACAGCGAAGCCTGCGTGTGAGTTTTACCGTTGCTGTCTTTCTGATCCAGAACGAAATACTTCACACTCAGAATGCCGAGCTTGTTCAACGCAGCTTCCTGCTTCTCAGCATCGGGACTTTTGGCGCGTTCAGCTTTAGTGGCAGCGACCACCTTTTCGAGATTGGCTGCAACTACGAGACCTGCACCCTCCTGATAAACCTGAGCGATGCGGTCGTGGAACGGCGTCGACGAGAAACTGCCGGTGCTTCCATTCGTGACTGCTGCCGCGACACCTTGCAGTTGCTGCAACTTCGGACTGGCTACGAACAGATTCGACTGAATCCAGACGTAAAGCTTCTCATGCTTGTCGTCAGTGCCGGGAGCGGTTGCGGCGGCCGGATCCTCAACAAACTGGATCTCCGTTCTATCCTTGCCGCCCGCATACTTATCGATCTCCTGCTCGAGGAACTGGCGGAATCCCTGCGAGTTCTTCAGTTCAGCAAGGACCAACGGTTCACCGGGGCGGCCCTGATCGTCCATCGAAACGGAGACCGCGATCTCATCGCCGAGATAGGAACCAAACTGCCGGATTGTTTCGACAACCTGGTCCATGTTCTGCGCTCTGCCGGATTGTTCTTTTTCCCACCATTGGCGCAACGCGGCGTTCTGGCTCATCTTTTCCTGAATCACGCGATGCGATTCAACAATCGAATCGGCGAGATTCGGCAGAGCCGCATAGACCACCGTGTTCTCGGGCATCAGGTCGAGCAAATGCGTCGAAGTCCGAACACCAGGTTGCTGAACCTTTGCCAACGCGTGGTTAAGCGAGGCCAGACCATTCAAAACTGTCGCATACTTATTCGCATTGCGACTCCAGGAGACTTCGTCTTTAACCGGAATCATCGCGATTGCCGGATTCGTTGTGGCCTGTTCGCCGGGCTTGATTACACGATTGCTGCCCGCGTGATCCAGGTTCACTTCGCCTTCGATTACCGAGATTCTGGAACCCTTCGTGCCGTTGTTCACTGAGAACACGGTGCCTGTAACCGACACTATCGAGTCGCCACTCTCAACAACCAGCTTACCGTCTTTCTGCTTCGCGGCTTCGACGACGATGCTGCCGCGGTTAAGGTGAATCGTGGTGCCGTTGCCCGACTTCGTCAGATAAAGCTCGGATCGATCCTTCATCTCGATCAACGAACCATCGCTCAAACGGACAACAGCGCGACCGTCTTTTGCCGTGCGTACTCTCTCGCCCTGCTGCAGCTTCGTTCCGGCGCTGATAGACGCTGTTTGCGTGTCGGCAACCTGGTAAACCTGACCTTCCGCTGCCTGCACAGTCGCGTCAAACTGGCCGTATGGCCAGATCCTCTGCACGAACGGAATGGCCAGCAATCCGAGACCGATGACCAGAGCGGCGGCGATGCCCCAACGCATGATCACCGGTTGGAGCGTGTAACGTGATTTGCTCGCGGCCGGTTTGACTGTCATCGAGCGTCTTGAACGTGCTTCGTTCATCGCCTTGCGGCAGGGAATGCACTCGTGTGTATGGTCAACCAGCAACAGCGAACGTGCTTCAGACAGTTTGCCCGCGAGGTGTGCCGGAATCAGTGATTGATAGTCCGCACAACTTTCAATCCGCTCTACCGCGGGCAACTGAAATTCAGAAGCGTCACCAGCAGCGGAGACACGCGCCCAAACACGGTCGGCCGCTGCTGAGACGACTCCCGGATCCACCTTTTCATTTCGGATCTCGGCAGTAACTTTGTCGAGTATCTGTTCTTCCTTATTGCTTTTCATGATGTTTCTCCAGATAGTGCCCAATCTCTTTTTTCAGTTTGGTGCGAGCGCGATGGAGTACCACGCCGACCACTAACGGTGATGTATTCAGAAGTGCTGCAATTTCTTTGTTGTCAAAACCTTCGTAGTAACGGAGAACGAACATCTCGCCGGCAGTTTTTCCGAGGCGTCCTACGGCCTGCCGCACCAGTTTTTGGAGCTCCCGATCGGCGTGAACGGCTTCGGGACTTTTATAAGAACTCACAATCGAATCGACCTCGTTTTCGTCGAGTGCCACAGCTTTAGAACGAGTGCGACTTCGCAACAGATCGAGCGACGCATTGATGGCGGCGCGGGAAAGATAAGCCTCGGGATTTCCTGACCAATCGTAGTCATCCTGGCCTCTGACGAGTCGCAGGAAGACGGTTTGGAGGACATCTTCGGCGTCCGCGGCGCTGCCCGTGATCCGCTGTGCAGTCCGAAAAACTCGGCCGTGGTGTGCCTGGAAAAGGGTTTCCAGCTCGCTGGCGGGTTCGTTTTTCACTAATCGCAAGGGTTTAAGTGCTGCCTGCAAGGGTGTTCTCCTTCGTCTACACCCTGATAGACGAGGAGGTTCAGGGTTTATTAACACCCTCTACCGTTTTTTGGAAGCTTAATGGTGAAAGAGCCCTTAGACGAAGCTATTTTGGCGCATTTGTTTAAGAGGACGCGCCAAAAGCTTCGTTAGCGTCTGATTTTTCGGATCGACTAGAAAGTTAGCATTTTCCAGTGTGATTACTCCGAGAATTGGCTCCGTGTCATCGGGTCCGAAGACAATGTCAGTCCAAGTGACCTCGCCCATAAATGAGACTTGGGCAATGCCATGCTCATATTCTTGAACCTCTCCGTTCGCGAATTCATAGATTCTTTTGGCAACGGGTTGGATTCCGACTTTTCTGAGTTCCGATGCAGGAGCCATCGAATCCATAGCTCCTGTGTCGACGAGGAACTCTGCGTTGTATGTATACTGGCCGTTCTCTTCCGGCGAATTCATTCGCGAAAGTTCAACTGCAACACGTGTGAGGCCCATTATGCATTCTCCTTGAGTTTTTCGTTTGAGTGTCATGATGCTGATACTAATTAATTCGCTGTTGAGAGTAAAGCGAGTCGAGCTTGATTTTCGCTTCGCTCGCGGCTGGTGAGTGCGGATAGCGCCGGATCAATTCACGCCACGTGGAGCCGTCATAGTGGAAGCGCTTGGTTGACTGATTGAAGACGAACGTTATTCCCTGGCGGTTGTAGCGATCGAGGCCGCTGTAGTTCAGGAAATAGCTGAATTCCGGAGCATCGCCGCCGTCTTCTTTCAATCGACGTGCGGCATCGTTGGATAGTTTTGCGGCGAGTTCTTCGGCCGTATCGCCGAGTAGCAATAGAACTGCCGGACGTAAGCGCGAACGTGGAAAGTGATCGAGAAAAATTCGTGCGCGTGTGATGCGATCGAAGCCTTGCGAGCGTTCGATCAGCGTGAGCAACATTTGATCGTCGCCTGTGCGAGAGGGTGAGACGAGAGCTTCGCGTTGAATCCAACCATGCGTGCGGCTCGACACATTCACCAGAAAGAAAGAGATTCCATCGGCGCTGGTTTTAATCGATCTAACAGCCAGCAAGCGTCCTCGACTCAAACGCCGCACAAGCCGGCCATTGAGTTGCGGCGTCGCGCGCAGCGCGGCGAGACGCTCATCGACAACAATCGCCAGGCGCCCACCTGCAGGAGGTTTCCTTTGCTGCGCGAGAGTTGAACTTGAGTTGAGAAGGATTAGACAGAGACAAAGCGTGAGCTTGTGAGGAAGCATATGATTCTCCAATCGTGAGGTAATAGGTTATACCGCGGCTATTCTCTCTTTAAACGCCGCATGATGAAAATGGCAAATCGCAACTGCCAGCGCATCCGCAGCATCATGCGGCGAAGGCACGCTCTTCAACGACAGTAGCAACCGCACCATCTCCTGCACCTGATGTTTCTCGGCGTTGCCATATCCCACCACCGTCTGTTTAATCAACCGCGGTGAATACTCGCAAATCTCAAGCCCGGCACGCTCCGCAACCAGCAACGCAACGCCCCGCACCTGCCCCAGTTTCATACTCACCTTGACGTTGGTCGCAAGGAAAGCGTCTTCCAGAGCACACGCATCCGGACGATGCTCGGCAATCACTTCCTCCAACCCGTTGCACATCTTCAACAGCCGTGTCGAAAACTTCAGGCTCGACGATGCACGAATTGAACCAAACGCAACGAGTGAATAGCGTCGCCCGTCACCTTCGACCACGCCCCATCCCGTCGTCTGGCTTCCCGGATCAATTCCCAAAACGCGCATCGCGCGAAAGTATACTACACGTGAAAAGTCCGAAATCATTCTTGGATACAGTTAGAACCAACTCGCGGTAGCGGGTGAGTGCATGCGCAGCAATTCTTGGAGTCCAAGTGCGTTGTATTACCAAGTAAGAAGCACAAAATGATATTCTGAAACTTCCCCCTTTGGCCCCCTGCTTGTTTGTGTGAACAAAATCCCCAATTGCACACTCCATGAGTGAGTTGTTCGAATCGTTGTCTTCATTAGTACGCAAACCCGGCGGTGATGCGGATGAGAAGCCGTTTCAGGCGGAGTTTTTCAGTGTCGAACGTCTCGAGCAGTACGCCCAAGCACTCGCCGCCGAACACAAGACCGTCACACGAAAAGGTCGCGCGCAACTCCTGCCACGCCTCGAAGACAACGGCCGTAAACTCGAAGGCGCTTACAAAGTACTCGTCGAAGCACTCCGCCAGGGTCACACAATCTCGCCCGCTGCGGAATGGCTCGTCGACAACTACCACATCGTCGAAGAACAACTACGCGAGATTCGCCAGGACCTGCCGAAGAGCTATTACCATGAACTTCCGAAACTCGCGTTCGGCGAATTGCAAGGCTACCCGCGTATCTATTCAGTCGCGCTGGAACTGATTGACCACACCGACTCGCGTCTTGATACACACACACTGCAAAGATTCATAGCCGCTTATCAAACCGTCGCTCCGCTTTCAATCGGTGAGCTATGGGCCGTCGCGATCACTCTCCGTCTCGCTCTCGTCGAGAACCTGCGCCGCCTCGCGATCACGATTGCACGTGCCCGCGCGCAACGTGATGAAGCAGATAAGCTCGCTGACAAACTACTCGAAGTAGCTTCGCTTCAACCCACCGGCGTCATGTCGTTTCTCAACGAGCGCTTCGGAAAACGCGAAGACCTACCGCACCCGTTCCTGGTCCAACTGGTGCAAAGACTGCGCGAACAGCACCCATCCGTCATGCCGGTGATGGACTGGATCGAGAAACTGCTGCTGCGGCAGGGCACAAGCGTCGAACAGATAATTCATCTCGAACACCAGCGACAAGCAGCGGCACAGGTTACAGTCGGAAACATCATCACTAGCATGCGTCTGCTCTCGACGCTCGACTGGAACGACTTTTTTGAAAAGGTCAGTTTGATCGAGCCCTTGTTGGGCAAGGATCCAGCCGGTGTCTATTCGCGAATGGAGTTTGCTTCACGCGATCGCTATCGCCACGTCGTTGAACGTATCAGCAAACGCACGCATACGAGTGAGCTGAAAATCGCGCAGGCTGCAATCGATCTCGCGGCGAAGGCCGAAGAAAACTCAGGTGCGCAAAGACACGTTGGCTATTACCTCATCGACGATGGCCTCAGCCGGCTCGAATCAGCTTTCAGTTATCAACCACGCCCAACTGAACGACTCCGTCGCTTTTTGTTGCGACATTCAACCGGGACCTATATCGGCACCCTCATGTTAATGACGTTGCTGATCATAGGCTTCCTGCTTTATGTCATGTATAGCCATGGAGTCAGTTGGCAATTCACCCTGCTGACGGCGTTGCTGGCTCTCATCCCCGCGAGCGATTTGGCACTCACAGTCCTCAATTGGGATCTGACTCACTTTTTTCCGCCGCGTTTGTTGCCGCGAATGGAGACGGCAGATGGCATCCCCGAGGATGCGGCGACGTTTGTCGTGGTCCCGACTATCTTCCTGCACGAATCGCAGGTTCATGAACTGGTCGAACGACTCCAGGTTCACTACCTCGCAAATCAGGACGATCATGTTTACTTTGCCTTGTTAAGCGACTTTCCTGATGCCGCCGCCGAAGAAACGCCGACAGATTCAAATCTTCTCGCGATCGCACAAAGCGGTATCGACGCTCTGAACCGTCACCACGGTAACGATCGCTTTCATCTCTTTCACAGAAAACGCCAGTGGAACGAAGGCGAAGGCAAATGGATGGGCTGGGAGCGCAAGCGCGGAAAGCTCGAGGAGTTTAATCGACTTCTTCGTGGCGCGCCGGATACGAGCTTCGTCGTCAGGACTGCGGACGAAACCCTGCTTAAGTCAATTCGGTATGTGATCACGCTCGACTCCGACACACAACTTCCACGCGACGTCGCGCGCAAGCTCGTGGGCGCCGCCATTCACCCGTTAAACCAACCCACAATCGACGCGACCACGAACCGCGTGACTGACGGCTACGCCATTCTGCAACCGCGCGTCAGCATTTCACTGGCCAGCGCTTCACGGTCGAAATTTGTGCAAGTCTTTTCCGGTTACACCGGGATCGATCCTTACACTACTGCAGTCTCCGACGTGTACCAGGACTTTTTCTGCGAAGGAAGCTTTACCGGCAAAGGTTTGTACGAGGTTGACGCCTTCCAACGCACGCTCGACAACCGTGTGCCCGCGAATGCCTTGCTCAGCCATGATCTCTTCGAGTCGTTGTTCGCACGCGCCGCTCTGACGACAGACATCGAGCTTCTCGACGATTATCCGGCGTCGTACGAAGCCTACGCAAAGCGGTCACATCGCTGGACACGCGGCGATTGGCAAATCATTCGCTGGCTGTTTCCAAGCGTGCCGGATGGCGAACGACGCAAGGTGCACAACGTGCTGCCGCTGATGGCGCGCTGGAAGATTCTCGACAATCTGCGTCGCAGTCTTGTTGCTCCTTCACTGTTCCTGTGGCTCGTTGCTTCCTGCGCGCTGTTTCCAGGCTCGACTTTGCTCTGGAGTCTGTTTGTTTTTCTCGTGATTGCGTTTCCGGTTCACTTGCACGTGACAACCGGCCTGCTGATCCATCCGCGCGGGTTGCCATGGACCAGTCATTTCTGGAGTCTCTGGGGCGACTTCCGCACGAACACCGCACAGATCGCGCTCTCGTTTGTGTTTCTTCCACATCAGGCCTGGCTGATGTGCGACGCGATCGTGCGTGCTTTGTACCGCCAGCTAATCTCCAAGAGAAAACTACTCGAGTGGGTTTCAGCAGCCGAAGCGGAAAAGTCAGTCCGAAACGAGGTCGGATCGTTTGTGCAGTTCATGCTTCCCGCGTTGGTGCTAACGTTGATCGCGCTCGGTCTCACCATCAGTCTGAAGCCTTCGGGACTGAAGATCATGGGCCCGCTCTTCGTCGTCTGGATGCTTTCTCCGTTTATCGCTTACCTCGTGAGCAAACCGAGAGCGGCTGAACGAAAACTGCTGAGTACAAACGACGCTGCTTTTGTAAGGGTCATCGCCCGCCGCACGTGGCGCTTCTTCGAGACTTTTGTGGGTGCCGAAGACAACTGGCTGCCACCCGATAACTACCAGGAAGATCCGTCACCGGTAGTCGCGCATCGCACTTCTCCCACAAACATGGGCCTATTGCTGCTGGCAAACTGTTCGGCGTGTGACCTCGGATACGTCGGCGCGCTTGAATTGGTCGAACGACAGGAACTGACGTTCTCCACGTTGGCCCAGCTCAACCGTCTACACGGCCATTTTTTCAACTGGTATGACACCAAGACTCTCGAGCCGCTTCTGCCGCAATACATCTCGACAGTAGACAGCGGTAACCTCGCCGGACACCTAATCGCGGTGAAACAAGCCTGCGTCGAGTTTCCTGACAACAGTCTGTTTGATGTGAGCGTGATCGATGGATTGAACGACACTATTGGCGCCATCGGCACTGAAGCGAGCAGCCTCGGCAGTTCTCGCCAGCGTACTGACGTAGTAACTGTCAGACAGTTACAAGATGAGATCGCCGCGTGTCAGAAACTGTTACAAACCAATCCGGACAATAACCTCTCGTCATGGGTGGTATTGTTTGATTCGCTCGCTCGCCGCGCCTCTGAAATCGAAGACATCGTTGCTGCCCTGGCACACGAACATGGCGAAGTCACTTTCAAGGAACTGCGCTGGTGGGTTGGAGCGCTGACTCACCAGGTCAAGTCACGCCGCCGCGACGTCGATACACTCACGAGTTGGAGTCGCATTCTGCCTTTGTTTGATGAGGCCACAGTTGAAGCAAACAAAGAATGGCAGCCGATCGTCAGTCTGCTTCAAAATGTGCCTTCGCTCGCCGAAGTGCCGCAACTTTGCGACAAGGTTTTGGTCCAACTGGCCGCCATGCAGGACCATGCCTCCCCATCTCTGGCACAAACAGCAGCTCGACTGACAAAAGCACTCGAACAATCCGCCGGAGCAGCATCCGATATGTTGTCGCGTCTCAGCCGCCTCGCGCGCCAATGCGACAGGATTATCGACGAGATGGATTTCTCATTTCTTTTCGACGTCGAACGCAAACTGTTTCCCATTGGGTACAACGTCACGGCGTCGCGGGTCGATGATTCTTATTACGATCTACTGGCCTCCGAAGCGCGCCTTGCAAGTTTTGTCGGAATCGCAAAAGGCGATGTTCCGCAACAACATTGGTTTCGCATGGGTCGCGCGCTCACAAAGGTCGATGGCGGTCGCGCGCTGATCTCGTGGACCGGGACGATGTTCGAGTATCTGATGCCGCTGCTCGTGATGCGTAACTATCAGGCCACGCTGCTGTCGGAAACTTATCGAACGATCGTCGACCGGCAAATCGAATACGGACAGGAACGCGGTGTGCCGTGGGGAATTTCTGAAGCCGCTTACAACGTGCGCGATCTTCATCTCAACTATCAGTACGGACCATTCGGTGTGCCCGGACTCGGTCTCAAACGCGGACTGATTGAAGATCTGGTGGTCGCGCCTTACGCTTCGATGCTTGCCGCGGAGATCGACCCGGCAGCGGCAATCGCAAATCTGCGGCGGCTGCAAAAAGAGGGCGCGCTTGGACCATACGGTTTTTACGAATCGATCGACTACACCGCCGAGCGCTTGCCCGAAGGCCAGAAGGCGGTGCTCATTCGCGCTTTCATGACACACCACCAGGGCATGAGTCTCGTCTCACTCTCCAACGTTCTTCACGAGGACCTGGCCCAAAAACGTTTTCATTCAGATCCTACGGTTCAAGCAACTGAGTTGCTGCTCCAGGAACGCATACCAGTCGGCGTACCGGCAGCTCATCCACGCGCGGAAGAAGTGTTGACAGGCCGCGTGGCCAGTCAAATGAACCCGGGAGTAATCACACGTGTTTACGAGTCGGCCGATCTTTCGACACCACGCACGCAGTTGCTTTCGAACGGTGCTTACAGCGTGATGGTCACATCGGCGGGTTCAGGTTATTCACGATGCGAAGAGAATGCAGTCACGCGTTGGCGTGAAGACGTAACTCGCGACAACTGGGGTGCCTTCATTTACCTGCGTGACGTGCGGAGCGGCGCGGTCTGGTCGGCGGGTCATCAGCCGGTGCGGCAACGGTCCCAGTCGTATCACGTCGCTTTTTCGGAGGACAAAGCAGACTTTCGGCGCATTGACTCTGGCATCGCGACGCGCATGGAAGTTGTCGTCTCGGCGGAGGACAACGCCGAAGTCAGGCGTATCTCGCTGACGAATCTTTCTTCTCGTACACGCGAGATCGAATTGACCAGCTACGCGGAGGTTGTTCTCGCGACTCCCAATGCCGACGCAGCCCACCAGGCATTCAGCAATCTGTTTATCGAGACTGAATTCTTTGGCGGTGAGAACGCGCTCCTGGCCCATCGTCGCCAACGTTCCTCTGACGATCGGCCGATCTGGGGCGTTCACGTCGTCGTTGCTGAAGGTGACGTCGTCGGCGCCGTGCAGTACGAAACGGACCGTGGCCGCTTTCTCGGACGTGGACGCACGTCAGGCAATCCGATTGCGGTGATGGAAGACCGTCCACTTTCAAACACTACTGGCGCCGTGCTCGATCCGGTATTCAGTCTCCGCCGGCGCGTGAGACTTCAACCAAATCAAACCGCCCGGTGTTCATTCAGCACTGCCGTGGCTCGCTCACGTGAAGAAGCCGTCGCACTCGCCGACAAGTATCACGACCCAAACATCTTCGAACGCGAACTGCGTCTCGCCTGGACTAAAGCTCAGGTCGAGATGAGTCACCTGAAGATCGATGCCGATGAAGCGCACCTGTTTCAGCGTCTCGCAGCGCGCATCGTCTATTCCGATCCTTCACTGCGCCCGACGGCGAACGTGCTCGCGCTCAATACCAAAGCGCAATCGAGTCTTTGGGCCTACGGAATCAGTGGCGATCTGCCGATTGTTGTAGTTCGCATAGATAAAGCTGCTGACATGCGGACCGTGAGAAAGCTTGTGCGCGGACACGAGTATCTCCATTACAAAGGACTGAAGATCGATCTCGTAGTCCTCAACGACACGCCTACGGACTATCTCCAGTTGCTGCACGAGGACTTGCAGACGGTCATCAGGACCAGCGGTCTCCAGGGCTTACAGGACAAACCCGGCGGCGTTTACCTGCGGCGTTCGGATCAAATGCCTGAGGCTGACCGCATACTGCTTCATGCGGTGGCTCGAGTCGTAATCGTCGCGGAACGTGGCCCCTTCGAGGATCAGATTGAACGCAAGCGCGTCGAAGAACCGTTGCCGCCGCCATTGTTGCCGCGCCTCGCTTCGCAAACGTATCCGGAATTGACGGCGGCGCCGCCGGACCTTGCTTTCTTCAACGGGCTGGGAGGCTTTCATCAGGGCGGACGTGAATACGTGACCTTGCTTGGCGCTGAACAATGGACCCCCGCGCCGTGGTCCAATGTGATCGGTAACGAGGTGGAGTTTGGGTTTCAGATTACGGAAACAGGCGGCGGTTGCACGTGGTCGCTCAACAGTCACGAGAACCGTCTTACCCCGTGGTCCAACGATGCGGTGAGTGATCCACCGGGCGAGGTTGTGTATCTCCGCGACGAAGACACAGGCACGGTCTGGTCTGCAACACCACTACCGATCCGCGAGCGCGAGCCGTACATCGTCAGACACGGTCAGGGCTACAGTGTCTTCGAACACACCAGTCATGGCATTTCGCAGGAGCTGCTGGTTTTTGCGCCTCTCGATGCTGCAGTCAAAATCTCGTTACTTCGTTTGCGCAACCGCACTGCGCGTAAACGTAGACTAACTGTAACTAATTACAACGAACTGGTGCTCGGTGTTACGAGGCCTTCCTCGGCGCCTTACATCATCACCGAGATCGACGCGCCCGCTTCGACGATCTTTGCGCGCAATCCGTTCAATAACGAGTTTGCAGACCGCGTTGCGTTCGTAGCAACAAGCGCGCAAATCTCGAGTGCGACCTGCGATCGCAAGGAGTTTGTCGGCCGTAACAGTTCGCTCGAAACGCCCGCCGCTCTCAAACGACTGAACCTGGCCGGAAGAGACGGAGCCGGGCTGGATCCGTGCGCGGCGATTCAAACAAGCATTGAACTTGCACCCAACGAAGCTCGCGAAGTCATCTTCTTACTCGGCGAGGCTGAGTCGAAAACCGTCGCGCAGGAACTGGTTACAAAGTTCCGCCAGTCCGGCAACGTTAATGCCGCTTTTGAAAAAGTGCTGGCCCACTGGGACGGAATTCTCGGTTCGGTTGAGGTGCGAACACCTGATGCGGCACTCGATACGATGCTCAATCGCTGGCTCTTATATCAAACGCTTTCATGCCGCATCTGGGGCCGCACGGCCTTCTATCAATCCGGCGGCGCGTTCGGTTTTCGCGACCAGTTGCAGGACGTGATGGCGCTCGTCTATAGCCGCCCCGATATCGCACGACAACAGATCCTGCTCGCCGCCGCTCACCAGTTCAAAGAAGGCGACGTGCAACACTGGTGGCATCCGCCCAGTGGCCGGGGCGTGCGCACGAGGATCTCGGATGATCTGATCTGGTTACCGTTTGTGACGTCGTTCTATATCAATGTGACCGGCGACGTTTCTGTGTTGGATCAAGTGGTTCCCTTCCTCGAGCAACCTCTCCTCACAGACGACCAGCACGAACTCTACACACAACCTCAGGTCTCGGCGGAGTCAGCGCCGATTTACGAACACTGTGCACGCGCGCTCGATCGCAGCCTGGCGGTGGGGAAACACGGATTGCCGTTGATGGGCGGGGGCGATTGGAACGACGGAATGAATCGCGTAGGCCAACAGGGCAAAGGCGAAAGTGTTTGGCTGGGCTGGTTCCTCTTCACCGCCCTGACGGCGTTTGTTCCGCACGTCGATGCACGAAAACAGAAAATGCGCGGCAATCGCTATCGAAAGCATCTGGAAAATCTTCGCAAGGCACTCGAAGAGAAAGCGTGGGACGGCGACTGGTACCGGCGCGCGTATTTCGACGACGGTACGCCGTTGGGTTCAGCGCGAAACGAAGAGTGCCGGATCGATTCGATCGCGCAGTCGTGGTCTGTGATTTCCGGCGCGTCGGATCCCTATCGCATGGGACGCGCGATGGCTGCGGTTGAAGAGTATTTGATCCGGCGTGGCGATGGACTCGTGATTCTATTCACGCCACCATTCGACAAGGGCAATCTCGATCCCGGATATATCAAAGGATACGTTCCGGGCGTGCGTGAAAACGGCGGGCAGTACACGCACGCAGCGATCTGGACCATGATCGCTTACTCGATGCTCGGTGATGGCGAGCGTGCCGGTGAGCTCTTCGCGCTGCTCAATCCCATCAATCACTCGTCGACGCGCGCCGGTTTACACAAGTATAAGGTTGAGCCGTACGTCGCGGTGGGCGATGTTTATGCAGTACCGCCGCACAATGGACGCGGGGGTTGGACGTGGTACACGGGTTCGGCAGGCTGGATGTATCGCGCCGGACTGGAGTCGATACTCGGCTTCAAACTTCAGGCCGATCGACTCGAGATCAATCCATGCGTGCCACGCTGGTGGCGTGATTTTGAGATCACGTACAGACGCGGGCGCGCGGTTTACCGGATCAAGATTGAAAATCCGCTTGGTGTCAGTCGTGGGGTGGTAAATGTCGAGGTGGATGGTACAGAACAGACCGGAAACTCAATCGCTTTAATCGACGATGAAAAAACGCACAACGTCAGGATTGTGATGGGTGAGCCGGTGAGAACCGAAGAATCCGAACCAGCACAGCAAGCCCAGGCTTAAATCCTGTAAATCCTGAAACATCCTGTTAATCTTGTCTAATAATGGACAGGATAAACAGGATGTTTCAGGATTTACAGGATCTCTCACGCGGCAGCCATGTCGGCTTCGCTGATGTCGAAGTTGGCTGAAACTTTCTGCACGTCGTCGTGATCTTCGAGCGCTTCCACCAGTTTCAACATCTGGCGCGCGTCGCTGCCTTCAAGACGAACATAATTTTGCGGGACCATTTCAACTTCCGCTACCTGCGGCTCTATCCCTGCTCCCTTCACCGCGTTCAGCACGGTATCAAACGCATCCGGTGAAGTAATAATCTCGAAGTTATCCTCATCATCGCGAAGATCATCCGCGCCGGCGTCGATTGCGAGTTCAAATAATTCTTCTTCCGACTTCGCCGCCTTTTCGACGACGATGTACCCCTTCTTCTCGAACATCCAACCCACTGAACCTGATTCACCAAGGTTGCCGCCGTTCTTCGAAAAGATGTGGCGAATCTCCGCCACCGTGCGATTGCGGTTGTCAGTCATCGATTGAATCAACAACGCCACGCCGCCTGGACCATAACCCTCGTACGTGATCTCTTCGTAATTGACGCCTTCCTCTTCACCTGTGCCACGGCGAATCGCACGATCGATGGTGTCGTTCGGCATGTTGCCTGACTTCGCGTCAAGGATGGCCTTACGCAAACGCGCATTGGCGTCTGGATCGCCGCCACCACTACGCGCAGCGACGGTGATTTCCTTAATAAACTTCGTGAACAGTTTGCCGCGCTTGGCATCCAGCGCGCCTTTCTTGTGTTTGATACTATGCCATTTCGAATGTCCGGACATTTGGGTTTAGATCCTTCTGGAATTGTGCGGTTGTCAGGGATGGGAATATATCACAAAGGCCTCATGCAGCAGAAAAGGCGAGCAGAGCAGATCACAGGAGCAGGAGCAGCGATCAGGAGCAGGTTGGTCGACGAAGCCTGCTCCTGATAACTGCTCCTGCTTCTGCTATTTCAACTCGGCGTACTCTTTCCTCGCCCGTACCAGCACCGGCAGGTCCGAATCCGCGTCTTTCCAAACTGCAAAGAAATCCTGATATGCCTTGCGCGCCGCAGCCGTGTCACCATTGATGGCCGCGGCGCGGGCGAGACCAAGGTGTGCGAGCGTATGCGCCGGCGCAAGATAGTCGCTTCCGGGATGATCGACGATTGATTGGAATTCCGCTGCGGCTTCTTTGCCCATGCGCTGCTGCAGGTAGAGATTGCCTCGCAAATATGCAGTCGAAGAACCAAGCACGATCCCAAATTGATAACTCCGGACTGATTCCAACAACTGAATCGCCTGACTAATATTGCCTTTACGTTGCTCGGCAATCGCATTAACGATCGGCGTCACTATTACATTAATGACAGTGTTTTTGGGATAGGCCGAGCGCGCGTCATTGAGCAACGACTGCGCCTGACTCACATCATCACACGCCGCATAGACAAATGCGCCCATCGCGAGACTCTTTTGGCCCCGGAGCAATCCGAGCCCGTTCTTTGCATTGGATTTTGCCTCGTCACACTGGCCGAGTTGTTCAAGGTGAGCGGCCATCGTCAACAATGCAGTCGTGGCCGCCTCAGCACGATCCTGCTGCTTGAATAATTCAAGTGAATGCTTTTGCAATTCGCGAGCTTGTTTCAACTTACCTAACGATAGAGCTGCAAAACTCGTAATCATCGTTAATTCCGACTCTTCGGGTCTGCCTTTGGCCCACTGGAATTCACGATCCATCGCTGCCTGATCGCGTCGCAGGTAAGCAAAGAGGTAGTTATTAGCGTGGGCCGACAAGGCGTCAGCGTTGATCTTTTTCGCCTCTCGTTCGGCCTGCTCAGCTTCGTCAAAACGTCCGCGGCCGATAAAGCTCGCCACCAGGTTGTCTTTGGCGTTCATGTTATTGGGGCTGAGCCGCACGGCCTCGAGCGCTTCTTTTACGGCCTCGTCGTAATGCCCGATGAGTTGGTAATTAATCGAAAGGTTGTTGTGTGGTATGAAGTCGTTTGGATAGAGGCGCGACCACGTCTGGAGCGTTTCAATTGTCTTGTCAATATCGCCGGTTATGTAAGTGAGATACTTCTCGGTGATATAGAGTTTTTCCCGCTCACTTACCCGGTCTCGGAGTTCGTAGGCTTTCTCGACGTATGGCTTTGCCGCCTCAAGCTGTTCGAAATTGCCATAATGAACCCCGATCCTTGCGTAAGCCATCGCAAAGTTTGGATCCAGATCAATCGCCCGTTTGTAGAACGTTAACGACTCGCGGGCTCTCCCCTTGGCGCGCTCTTCATTGGCCATCGAAAAGGCCTTCAGTGCTTCGAGCGACGAGGTAGTGGCCTGCTCGACGTCCACGTCGTACTTTTGTATCGAGCCCAGCGACTCGCCGAGTTTCTTTCGCAGGTTCGAGGCTGCGGTTCCCAGCGACGAAAGCACCTTCTCTTTACTCTCGGCTTCGATCTGCTCACGCGCGAAGGAATCGCCAGAGCGTGCATTCATCGCTTCCAAAGTGATCACATAATGACTGCCGAGAGTTGCGATCGAGCCCGTCAGCATCGCTTTGATTCCCTGCCGTTCGCAGATCTCGCGTCCAATGTCACGTGTAATTCGATCGTCAGCCGAACGTCCCATAAAACGCAGCGTTTCACGCACCCGGTCCTCGGGAAATAGAGTCAGGAACGGAGTTTGACCGAGCTGGACCGCCAGCGCCTGTTTGAGAGTGCCGTCGAAAACGGGTTCACCGGTGGTGTTGACGAAATCGGTTAAGAGAACCGTGTCGCGCTCGTGCAGTGGCACCGAATTGCGCCGGTAGAAATAGAAGGCCGAGGCGCTCGCGACGACGAGGAGAAGCGCGACGGCAGCAGCCGCGATCTTGTGACGTTTGATTCTGTTTGCGATGTACTCCGCACTCGAAACACGACTGATCGTCTTTGCTGCTGTGGGTATTGCGCGTTCGGGCGTTGTCAACGATGTCGGTTCACTGATTCTTGATCTGGTAACACTGTTTGGACCGGCGGAGCGTTCCAGTTCACTTTCAAACTCCAGACGCTGTTTGAGCCGTCGCAGATCGGTGATCAGTTCCTTGATCGTCTGGTAACGCTCGTCTCGATCTTTGCGCAACGCCTTCATCACGATCCATTCGAGTTCGGCCGGAACGTTTGGCGCGAACCGCGCGAGCGGCAGCGGCTCTTTCTGTGTGATGGCGACGATCACGTCGGTTGACGTTTCTCCCTCGAAGGGAGTCCGACCGGCAACCATTTCGTAGATCACTACGCCGAGACTCCAGATATCGCTGCGTGCATCGACCGGCTTTCCGCGCGCCTGTTCGGGCGACATGTAATGCGATGTGCCCATCACGACACCGGCATCCGTTTGCACGAAGACACGCGTTGAGGCTTCGCCATCGGAGGGAGTTCGGTCGACAGTCTCAGTCAGCTTTGCGAGTCCGAAATCCAACACCTTCACGTAACCGTTGCGACGGACCATGATGTTGTCAGGCTTGACGTCGCGATGGACTATACCGGCACTGTGAGCTTCCTCGAGGGCGCTGGCAACCTGGACTGCGATGTCGAGGATTTCGGGAATCTCCGGGTGCTGAGCCGCGATCTTACGACGCAACGTGGAGCCGTCGATGAATTCGGTCGCGATGTAATGCCTGCCATCGTCAACTCCGACTTCGTGAATCGTGAGAATGTTTGGGTGATTGAGATTGGAAGCCGCTGAAGCTTCCTGCTCGAAACGGTGCAGGCGATCTCTGTTCGTAGTGAACTCGTGACTGAGTACCTTGATCGCAACCTTGCGCCCGAGCTTCAGGTCCTCGGCCAGGTAGACCACACCCATACCACCCGCGCCGAGCTTCTCGAGAATTCTGTAATGGGAGATTTTTTCCGGATCCATCTACGATTTGATTCCGCGAAGCAGCTCCGCAAGAGATGATGAACTAACTCCTTCGACACTTACCTGCTTCAAACGACTATTTTGTCCGCTCACAATGCTCACGGCGCTACGAGATACGTTGAACGTCTTCGCCAGCACGTGAATCAACTCCTTGTTAGCTGCGCCCTCAACCGGCGGCGATGAAACGCGAACCCGCAACGAGCCATTATGTTCTCCGGCCACTTCGCTTCGAGAAGAACGCGGAACAACCTGCACCTTGAAAACTAATCGCCCATCGTGATTCGAATGCTCGATCAAATACGAGACCTCTACTCAAAGTTAAAAAATCGCGCCCCGCGCAAAAGGGTGCCGGCCACCGCGGCCTGACAGACCCAGACAATCAGAAGAGCGACAATGGGAGAGACGTCGAACCGTCCCAGCGTTGGCACCACTCGTCGCAATGGTCCCAGTAGCGGCTCAGTAGTATCGACCAGAAAGCGCATGATCCGATAGGTGTAACTCAGCATCGCGAGGGAGAAGATCACCCGAATCAGGATCAACAGCGAGTAGATCGATAACAGACCGTAAAGAATGAAACCAAGAACCCAGAAGAATGCGCCAACCCGCGCGCTGTCTACGACACCCGCTATCATCACAAAAGTTGCGGTGACCAACTGCAACACGAAGAAGCCCGCCAACACCGAAATCAGTATTACGACTAACGGTGCAAATTTCGGATCGACACCGATCGCACGCAGGCCACCGCGCGTCGGAATCACTAACGGATCGCTGAGTCTTCTCATCGTGCGGGACGTCCACGCAAATGGATTTAAATCCATCGCGTCAGTAATCAATCGCGCGACCATCAACAAGATCACTGCCGCGATGGCTAGCTCAACGGCGTGCGTTACAAACTCGTGAATTCGAGCAATGACGATCATAGTTGTTATTGTCTCGGGACGCGTTCGCCGAAGATGGCCGTACCGATGCGCACCATCGTCGCTCCTTCCTGGATCGCTACCTCAAAATCGTGAGTCATACCCATCGAGAGTTCACCATTGCGATTTCCAAAAGTGCCATGACCTCCGAGTTCATCCCTCAGCTCACGTAATCGACGAAAGAAGGGACGGCTTTGTTCCGTGTCGTCAGAAAACGGCGGCAAGGTCATCAAGCCAATGAGTTGCAGGTGATTTAGTGAGTTTAGACCCTCAACCAAATGGGTTAGTTCCGACTCGTCGATACCCGATTTGGTCTCTTCGTGCCCGAGGTCAACCTGTATCAGGACCGGCAACTTCTCGCGTCCTTCTTCGGCGCACAGACGGTCGAGGCGCCGGGCGAGATCAAGTGAATCCAGCGAATGAATGACCTCAAAAAGGTTGACGGCACGCCTGGCTTTATTGGCCTGAAGATGTCCGACAAGGTGCCAGCGCGCCTGGTCGCGACCGATTTCGGCGATCTTGTCTTCCGCTTCCTGGACGCGATTCTCTCCCAGATCGCCAGCTCCGAGGTCGATTAGTGTCCTTATTACAGACGCCGGATGGGTCTTGCTGATGGCAATCAGTTTGACCTCTTCGGCCTGCCGCCCAGCGGCATTCGCGGCCGCTGCGATTCGCTCGCGCACCGCTGTAAGTCGTGCTGCCAGTTGTTCTTGCGCCAGCGAAACGTTAGCCATGGTTCCCAGTTCGATCCGAAATCATAATAACCCAGTCATGGAAAGGTTGGTGAAGCGGCACTGAAATTGATGCTATGGTAGCCCAATTGCGGCCCCGGAACCTCATAGGCCGTTGGTTTAAGGAGGAACTATGAAACGTTTAACTTCAAAGAGTTTATTTGGAATTCTTGTTTTGGGTCTCATGATATTCGTGGGCCTGTCGACTGACGCAATGGCCCAGGGACGTGGTCGAGGTCGGGGCCTGGATAAGAAGTGCGAAAAGTTTGTTAACTGCCACGACGCGCGAGATGGACGTTGGGATGGAAGAGGACCGAATCGGGATGACCGTTTTGGCAATATCTTCCGACGCAGTCGCCGTAATCGGGACCGCGATCGTGACCGTGACAGATGGGAACGTCGACGCCGCAATCGCGATCGTGATTGGAACCGCCGCTGGCGGTAAGCTACGCGAAGAGCCCGAGGCAGAGAGCAGGAGCAGAAAACAGGAGCAGGAGCTTTTCGCCTGCTCCTGTTTTCTGCTCCTGCTCCTGTATAGCGCTCCTGCGGTGTATGGGGCATTCTTGACACCCTCCAGATGCATTCGCATAATGACCTACCCAGCATCTTGCGGATGTGGCGGAACTGGCAGACGCGCAGGTCTCAGAAGCCTGTGATGGTGACATCGTGGAGGTTCAAGTCCTCTCATCCGCACCAAATACAACCATCCACAGCTCTCAAGCATCATGTGGGTGGTTTTTCTTTTGCAAAAATAATTGTCACGAATTTTCGGAGGCTGGTGTTCAGGTAGTTAGAGGTCCAGTTCCGAAAGGGGAGTATTAATGAACGTCGATCAAGCAGCTTTGATGGAAACCGACAACGAGAGGCACACCAGTGTTGCTCAGCTTCCTGACAGAGCAGTGCGTTTGAAACTTGCTGAGCGACCAGATCGCGATCGGATTCAACGAGTCGTCGATCTGGCCGACGCCCTGCTGTCAGAAGCGGAAACGCTGGCACGTGATAAGGCTTTCACTGAGGAAGCAAGCAGACTCAAACCGTTGGATATTGTCGGTGGTATTAGTTTCTATGACGAGGTGCAACGGTTCGAGACTCACCTGATCAAAATGGCGCTGTCTGAAACTGGAGGTAATCAGGCGAAGGCAGCAAGGCTTCTTGGAATTAAGGCAACAACCCTGAATTCCAAAATTAAACTCTTCAAAATTGACGTAGGCTAGACTCCCCAGTCAGCGCAATTAAACTACGAGTCATCACAGTAGCAGGAGCAGGATCCAGGAGCAGCAGTTTAATGCTTCTGTACACTGCTCCTGTTCCTTTTAGTTCACTGCTTCTGATGCACCAACGAGCTCTGCCTCAGGCGCGTCAGATACGAATAGGTCCTGCTCGTGAAATAGATTCGAGTCGATGAGAGTCTGGACCACGTAGCGCCCGCGTTTCGGGAAAGTGACATTCACAAAGAAACTGATGTTGTCGGCGAAACCGCCGGACGCGATCTCAAATGGTGTTGGTTGGGATACGACAATAGCCTTTTGCCGGTCAGGTGAAAGTATCCGCACTTCGGAAAGATAACTGCCTTGCCCTTGCCAGTGGTTCACCACCGCAAACTTGATCAACGTGAGCGGTAAATGCTCAACGAGAATATTTTGAAAGACCCCCATGAACGACAGCTTATTACCTGCTTCCAATCGCACGTCGTCGCAAAAGAGCGTGTAGTGTAGTTCTAACTTCTTAGTTGGTTCTGTACTCATCCTGTTAATCCTGGAACAATCTTCGTCAATCCTGTCTAACTCAACATCTCTTTAAACGCGTCCTCATCAATGACTGCGACGCCAAGTGACTGTGCTTTATCAAGCTTCGATCCGGCCGCTTCACCGGCAACTACGTAATCGGTTTTCTTGCTCACCGATGAATTAACTCTCCCACCTCGAGCTTCGATCAGCGCCCGCGCCTCATCACGTGTGAAACCTGACAGCGTTCCGGTCAGCACGAATTGTTTTCCCGCAAAACGCTCATCAATCTCGCCACCGCCCCTGCGCTCGGCTTCCGTTCTGATTCCGGCGGCTCGCAGCCTATCACAAAGTGCGCGATTCCCTTCATCGTCAAACCAGTCGCGCACACTCTCAGCGACAGTCAATCCAATCTCAGGAATCGCGTCCAACTCTTCCACCGAAGCGGCGCTGAGCTTTTCGAGTGAGCCGAGCTCGTGTGCCAGGATACCGCCGGTTCGTTCGCCAACATGCCGTATTCCCAACGCATAAATCAGATTCGACAAGTCTCGCGCCTTGCTGGCTTCAATCTGCGTGAGCAGATTAGTTGCAGACTTCTTCGCCATCCGTGGCAAACCGGCAACCTGTTCGAGCGTCAACGAATAAAGATCACCAACGTCTTTCACCAGACCGGCAGCTACGAGCTGCTCCGCGAGCACTTCACCCAATCCTTCGATTCGCATCGCACGACGTGAAGCAAAGTGCAACAAGCGACCCATCAGTTGCGCGGTGCAATCTGCGGCAACACAACGCGCTACCACTTCACCTTCCGGACGCGAGATCAGGCCGCCGCATACGGGGCAATTTTTAGGTGGCTTAAACTTCTTTTCGTCTCCCGTGCGCTTGGATGTCACCACGCTCAGCACTTTGGGGATGATCTCGCCACTCTTCTCGATCATTACCCAGTCGCCGATCCTGAGTCCGAGACGATTGATCTCATCTTCGTTGTGCAGGGTCGCGCGCGCGACGGTCGTGCCGGCGAGAAACACCGGTTCCAAAAGCGCGACCGGAGTTATCGCGCCGGTTCGTCCGACAGAAACGAAGATGTCCAGGACCTTCGTCGATGCCTGTCGCGCCGGATACTTGTAGGCGATGGCCCAGCGGGGCGCTTTTGACGTGGCGCCAAACTCGTCCTGCAACGCAGTCGAATTCACCTTCACCACGAGCCCATCAATTTCATAACCGAGATCGTCTCGGAGTGCTTCCTGTTCATTGGCGAACGCGATCACTTCCTCGATCGTCTCGCATCGTTTGCGATTCTTGTTCACACGAAAGCCGGCGTTCTCCATCCAGTCGAGTGCTTCCCACTGAGTTGGAAAGGGCTTGCGCCCATTTACGAGAAGGTCGTAAGCAAACATATCGAGCTTTCGTTTCGCCACCAGGCGAGAGTCCAATTGGCGGATCGCACCGGCAGCGGCATTGCGTGGATTCTGGAATCGCGGCTCGCCCTGCTCTTCCCTTTCGGCATTTGTTCTTTCAAACACCTCGCGCGGAATGAACACTTCGCCACGCACTTCCAGATTCGAGTCGATACTCTTCTTCTGAGCTCTCAAACGCAAAGGCACGCTGCGAATCGTGCGCGCGTTCTGCGTGACGTCTTCGCCGATGCGTCCATCGCCGCGCGTCACACCGCGCACCAGCAATCCATCTTCATACTGCAGCGACAGCGACAAGCCGTCGATTTTGAGCTCAGCCACGTATTCGAGCTTGCGGCCTTCAGCAAGACGTTGGCAGCGTTCGTCAAACGCGCGCAGCTCGTCGATGTTGTAGCTATTATCGAGCGACAGCATCTGGCGAGTGTGAACAACTTCCGGGAAACCCTCAGCGGGCCGTCCACCCACTCGCTGCGTGGGGCTGTCAGCCGTGATCAGCTCAGGATTTGCTTCTTCGAGTTTTTGCAGTTGTTCGAGTAAGAAATCATACTCACGGTCGGAAATCTCCGGCTCGTTCTCGACGTAGTAGAGCTCGTCGTGGTGGCGAATCTCATCTCTGAGTTTTTCGATCTCGCGTGCAGTACCCTTTGCGGCCAAATTCCACCTCTTATCAGCGCTGTTTATCCGTTGAATCCGTGGCTAAGTCTTCAGTTTGGGAAGCGGCGCTGTGGGTCTGGTGTCCTCTCGGGTCTTGGAAGCCCCGAGCCGGTGAATCACACGCCCGATCAGCTTGATCGTCTTCAGAAAATCGTCGATGCGAATATTCTCGTTCGGGCCGTGAGGATTTGAACCGGCGTAACCCGTTCCGAATGATGCCACTGCCGTCGGCGGATCAGAAACTCCGCAGACTGCACCCACTGGTCCACTCGAAGGATCCATGGGATAGATCACGGGAGGCTTCCCATGAACTTCCGTTGTCGACTCAATCACAGCTCGCGCGACACGCGACTTTGCCGACGACTTCGCCAGCGGTGCGCTGCCGAGCTCGATGATCTCGATATCCTTGAACCCACGTAGATTGAGATGCGCTCGTAACAGTTGCACGACGAGCTGCGCCGTCAGATCGGGCACGAGCCGGAAATCAAGCCGGGCCATCGCGGTGCTGGGAAGGACCGTTTTCGCGCCCGCTTCCGTGTGACCTGTGTGAATACCGCAGATCGTACAGGTTGGACCAAAGATATGTTCTTTGACCAGCGTCGCTCCTTTCATCGCGCGGACCCAGCCACTGATGCGAAATTCACGTTTCAGTCCAATCTCGTCGAGTTCGATGGCTTTCAAGACTTCGGAATCTTCGTCGCTGATAGGTGCAATGTGCGATGAGAATCCATCGATCGTGATCACTCCCTTTGGTGAAGTGATAGTGGCAAGCGCCTGCACGAGTCGCCACGCCGGATTGGGAACTATCGCGCCCCACTTCGAATGCAGATCAGAGCGAGCGCCAAACGCACGAAGCTCGAGAAACGTGATGCCCTTGAAGCCGAGGCTTACGACGGGGTTCTCTTTCGTATCGCTCGAGCCTTCGTCCCACAAGCAGCCGTTCGCCTTCAATAGCTCGGCATTCTCTTTTGTGAAACGATACAAACTCGGGCTACCCAGACCATCTTCACCTTCGATCAAAAAGCGAAGGGTTACCGGAAGTTTTCCAAACGTTTTCTGATACGCCTCGACGGCAGCCAGCCGCGCCACGAGATCGCCTTTGCTGTTAGCCGCCCCGCGCGCGTACAACTTGCCGTCCTGGATCGTGGCGGCAAACGGCCCTGACGACCATTCCGTCAGATGGCCCACAGGCTGTACGTCGTAGTGGCCGTAAACAACAAATGTTTTTGGACCAGCACCGCACTCGCCGTAAATGATCGGATATCCCGTACCGATGCGAAACGAGCGCGTCCCCATCCCAACCCGTTGCATCGACTGTTCGACCGTCTCGGCGATCGCGCGCATACCTGTGCCGCGCGCGGCCACGGAAGGCATGCGGCAGAGATTCTGCAGGCGTTCCGTAAAGCTGCGTGCGTGCCGGTCCACGTAGCGGTCAAACTTCGTAAACGTCATCTTGTCTTAATCTTGTTAATCCTGTCCCTTAATGCGGCTCAAACAGCAGGTATCTTGACTCCTTTTCGCCGCGCTCGAATCCCGCACAAATCAATCGCTGCTCAAAGGCTTTTTTGAATTCATCCCTGACATGTGCTTGCTCATCTCGCGCCCTATTTGGATCCTGCTTCACAAGCGCTGTCCATTCTGCCGGTATCGCGACACTCGCAACCGGCTTCACATCAACCGGGGCAAGTGCTCCATTCGCAAGCGCACTCACTCTCGCAGAACCCAAATTCCACGTCGCAATCAGACGATCACTCGGCAGTCCGACTTTTTCCGTCAGCGAAGCATCGGTGCTGTAATCGGTGCCATAAAAATTGCCCGCGTAGGTGTCAACAGTTGCGCCCAGTCGATTGAGGTTGAAATGCGCGTTCCGCGCCATCATCGGATCCCACGTCCACTTGATTAACTTCCGCCCCTCTTGCATCGCGCGTTCTCGCTGAGCCCACTTCAAACGCAGTCCGACACCCTTATTTTGATAATCCTTCGCCACCGCCATCATGTGTGAATACCCGAAGACCTCGTCGCCATTCACCGCTGCCAGGTGGTGAACGAAACCAACCATGCGATCTGCCACAAAGGCCCCGAGCGTCCAGCCACCGGCGCGGCGGGATACGATCAAGTGACGGCGTGGTGAGAGTTCAAGATCAGGAAGGCCGAATGCTTCACGCTGCAACGCAACACAACCATCAAACTCTTCGATGGTCGTGCACTCCCGAATTGTCGTCTCTCCCATCCGTAGACATTATCCCTTCAATGGACGTGGCGGTATTTGAATTATTGCCTGTAACCCGCGCGGAACGAGATTCTCCAAAGTGACGCTTCCGCCGAGAAGCTCGAGCAGCTTGCGACCGATCATAATGCCAAGCTCGTTGATGTTCGGCTCGTGACTCGGCGTCTCGTGTTCCGGGTCGAAAACACTATCCAGATCCGCGCGACCCTCGCCGTTGTCGATTACTTTTATCGACAAAAGATTCTGATCTATATCGACCGCAACTTTAACCGATTCACCGGCAGGGCTGCGACTCACGGCCCACGCTATGAAATTGAAAAGCGTCTGCCGAAGTTTTCCCTGGTCCGTAACCACAGTTGTGATCTCAGGAGCGAGCTCGTAATCGATCTTGACCTGCGCCTTTTGCGCCATGCGTGTTGCTGCCGCACATGATTCGCGCAACACTTCGCGCAGCGAGAACTCCTGAACAAAGACCTCCGTTTGCCCCGCTTCGAGCCGAGATAGATCGACGAGCTGATTCAAACTCGCCTGGAGTTGAAAACCTGAGTCCTGAACTTTCTGACAAAAACGGCGCTGTGTCTCGGTTAGCTCTTCCTGATCGAGCAGGATTTCGCTGAATCCAAGTATCGATGTCAAAGGAGTGCGTAACTCATGTGACATCCGCGCCAGAAACAAAGAGCGATAGTGAGACACACGCCGCAACTCGCGATTCGCTTCCTCGAGTTCCGCCGTCCGCTTCTTCAATTCATCGATCAACCGCTCTTCGCGTTGTTTTAAGTCCTGTTCTGTAATCGCGCTGGCCGCCGCACCGTTCAACGCCCTGTCGACACTTTCGCGTGCACTGTCAGTCATAAAAGACCTCACCTGCTTGAAGTTTTCTAACTGCTGGGGGTCAATCAGGGTGTTAATGTGGGAATCACTATAGATTCGCCGCTTATAAGCTGTCAAAAATCATATTGTGCTTTTTGTGCTTTTTTGTTGCTTTATGATTAAGTATTGGGCGGGATGAAGGGTCAACTCAGCGAGCAGCCGCTCGCGGAACTCATTCGTGAAATCTCATCGAAGTCTCTGAGCGGCAGGTTGCGCCTCGAGCACGAGCGCATCAAAATCGTCGCTTATTTTGAAAATGGCAGCTTTCGCTACGCTGCTTCCAACCTTCGAACACTCCGTCTCCGCGAATATCTCAGGAAAAGCGAGGTGGTTTCGGATACGGACCTCGCACAGTTTAACGAGCAGGTTTCGGATCCCGACCTGTTGAAAGTCTTGTGTGCCCAAAAGCTCCTGTCACCGGCCGTAGCGGAACAGCTACAGACGCGGCAGGTCGTGGACATCGTGCGCCTGGCGCTGTCATGGACTGAGGGTACCTGGGACTTCGAGTCGCGATCTCGGCTCGACGAACAACTGAATTTCATAATCGACCTTGACTCATTAATTCTCGAAGCCACGCGACGTATGCCGGTCGGATTTGCGACCACGCGCCTCAAAAATCCTGAAGAGACTATCAGCCCAATTCAGGATGCTCCGGTAGATGCCAACCTCGTACCTGCCGAAGGATATCTTCTATCGCGGCTCGACCGCCCCATGACCTTACGAGATATCAGTGCGATTTGCGGGCTGGGCGAAGATGAAACGGTCCGGCTTGTTTACTCACTAGCACTTGCCGGCTTCCTCAAACGCGAACACTGGGAGCCGGTATTTCGGGATCAACAACCAATCTCGGCACCGGTTTTGGAAGAGGTTAAGACAGCGGCTCCGCCCGTGCGCAAGGTCGAGCCAACGAAAGAAACTGATCCGCAGGAGCTCGAGAATTTTCTCACCAGAATCAAAAACTCACAGACGCATTACGACGTGTTGGATGTCGGGCGTGAAGTGTCAGCCTCAGAACTGAAGACAGTTTATTACCAGCTCGCACGGCGTTATCATCCGGACCGTTTCCGCAAACTCGATGCGGCGCTAGTGTCGCAGGTGGAGTCGGCATTCGCGCGTATCACACAGGCATATGACACGTTACGCGACGATCGCCTCCGTTCCGGCTACAACGCAAAAATCGACGCGCGTAGGAAGGCGGAACAGATTGCGGACGCTGTGACCAAACCCACGGCGCCGGTGATTGAATCTGAGTCTGTAGCGGAAAGCGTTGCGGAACCCGTTTTACCCGCGGCTGAACGAGCTGAAATACAATTCAAAGAGGGGCTCGCGGCGCTCGAACTGGGGCAACGCAAGGTCGCGCTCGGTCACTTCGCCTCCGCCGCAAGTACCGCGCCCAAAGAGCCGCGTTACCGTGCGTTTTATGGGCAGATGTTAGCGGGACATGAGCAGACGCGGCGTGCTGCTGAGACTGAATTACTCGCGGCGATCAAACTCGAGCCGGGGAATGCCGAGTATCGAGTGATACTGGCTGAGTTGTATCGAGATCTGGGCCTGAAGCTGCGCGCGAAAGGCGAAGCAGAACGCGCCGTTGCGGCCGATCCAAACAATCGTAAAGCTCGCGAGCTGTTGCGGAGTTTGACAAGCTAAGTTTGACAACTTCGTCACAAAAAGGCACAAGAGTCACAGTGATGGCAGCGGTTCAAACAATAGATCTAATCGATAGCGCGACGGCAGAAGCCTTTATTCAGCTCGCCAAGACGACCGATAAATTCGAGCGTTATGAAAATCCGCATGCGCAGCGCGTTGCGGCAATTGCGGATGAGATCGCGCAACAGTTTCATCTTGCGCGACATGATCGCGGATCGCTGTATGCCGCGGCACTGTTGCACGACCTGGGCGAAGTGGCGATGGAGCGCGATTACATCCAGGCGACTGGACCACTCGCAAAGGACGAGCGACTTGACCTTGCGCGTCATCCGGTGATTGGCGAACGCGAGGCGTCGCGAGTGGGCGCAGACCGCGCGGCGCAACTGCTGGTGCGTTGGCATCATGAATGGTGGAACGGCGCCGGGTATCCCGATGCGCTTCGTCGCGAAGAAATTCCGCTCGCCGCGAGGATTCTGCGGCTCGCGGATTCTTATGCAGCCTTGACTGACGCGCGGCCTTTCCGGCCGGCGATGACTGAAGAAGCTGCCCGAAATGAAATTACCGATCGTGCCGGAATCGAGTTTGATCCGTCAGTGGTCAGCATGTTTCTTTCGCTGGATAGATTTCCTGAACTTGAATCATTTGCAAGGATTGAAACGGACGAGCCGGTGGAAGAGCAGCCGGTTGCTAACAGTGGCCGCGGCTGGGATCTGTTTTCGTCATTTTCGAAGTAGTCACTATGCAATTTCCAAACGGTTGGCTTGCGTTTGAGTTAGGCGTTCTCAGGCGACTGAAGTTCACTTCAGTGGCGTTGCCGTTTACCGGTGAACCGGAGATATGCACGCAATTGAAGTCGTGGAAAGTTCGCGTCGCAGCGAACGATCCGATGTTGTGGTCTTACACGAAAGCCCTCGCTCTCGTCGAAAACAATACCGAGCAGCTCAACGAAGACGACCTGAATACTCTGCTCGACGACGCCTATGTTCCCCGCGAAAAGATCGCAAATGCAGCGCTGCTCAAATGGTTCAATGAGACCGACGCCTGGTGGTTCGACAATCTGCGCTACAACGCCGAACAGCTCGAACCTTTCAAACGCGCGCTGGCATTGACCGCGGGAATGATGACGGGCGATTACGTCCTCTCATTCAACGACCAAACACGCACCTTGCGACGGCCCTTCTCATTGCCTGATGTGTTTCGTCGTCTGCTCGACTGTTTACCGGAGCCACTCGACAACTCGTTGCGCAATCAAAGTACGAATCAGGATGTGCGGAATTTTGTGGCCGAGCGCCATCACACGGATCTCCTGTTTTTGAGACTGCCGATACCGGTTACACAGGCAACTACGTTCAAGGACCCGATTGTTACGTGGCGCGAAGAGTGGCTGCGAGGTAACGACGAATTCTGGCTCGAGCTGGAGCGAGAACGTGGCGCACGTCTCGGCTCGCGCGTGCAAAGCAAACAGCAATACCTCGGGTTTGTCGAAGATCTTCTGCGCACAGCCTCTCACATTCCCACCTGGGCCATCGCACATACCGAAAACGGTTTCATCTCGAATGACGAATTGGTTGACAAGGTGGGACGCGTACGAAAAGTCAGGTCGGTCTACGCGAAAGACTTTTCCGACATGCTTGGCGTCCGCGCGTCGTTGATCGTCGCCACCAGCTAAAACCATCCACAGATTACGCAGATTCTTCTCAGGGTTCGGAGACGAATTTGTATCCCACGCCGCGAACTGTGAGCAGGTGACGCGGTTGTGAGGGTTCGTCTTCAATGTATTTCCGCAGACGTACGATGAAGTTGTCGATAGCTCTAGTGTCCGTGTCTTCGCGCAGGCCCCAGACGTCCTCGAGGATGGCGCTGCGTGAGACGATCTTTCCTTCATGATTGATCAAATAACGCAGCAGGTCGGCTTCCATAAGAGTGAGATGAACGATCTGTTCACCTGAACGGAGCTCGAGTGCTGCAAAGTCGATTGTCTTGCCGCCAAAATCAAAAACCTTCGCGCCGCCGTCGTGCGATACCTTGCTGCGGTCTTTGTGAAACCACTCGCGACGTCGCAGTAACGCATTGATTCGCGCCAGCAATACCGAAAGTTCAAAGGGCTTGGGAAGATAGTCATCAGCACCAGCCTCGAATCCGCGCAACACGTCCTCGGCTTGCCCGCGCGCAGTCAGCATCAGGATCGGAACGAACTGTCCCTGCGATCGCAGGTTCGAAGCGAGTGAAAAGCCGTCCATGCCGGGTAACATCACGTCGAGCACGACAACATCGTAGTTCCTTCCATCACTAATCAGCCGGGAGAGCGCATCCTCAGCCGTACCCACAGTCTCAACGTTGTAACCTTCCGCCTTCAGGTTGTAGCGCAAACCATCAGCGAGATGTTTTTCATCCTCAACGATCAGAACCGAACTCATGAATTTCACACCCTTGGAAGAAGAACAGTAAAAGTGCTTCCGTGACCGAGACCACGACTCTCCGCAATCACTCGACCACCATGCTTAGTAACCACTGAATGAACAATGAAAAGTCCCAACCCTGTGCCTTTCACTCGCGCCATAAAACGACCGGGCACGCGGTAAAAGCGCTTGAAGATTCGTTTTAACTGAGCACTCGGAATCCCGATGCCTTTGTCAGAAACCCGCACCGCGACTCGTTTATCGTCGAGCGCCGAGACCAACACCGACACTTGCACTTCATCCTCTGAATACTTCACCGCATTATCGAGAAGATTGGAAAACGCAGATCTTAGCTCATCGATGTCACCGGACACTCTCGCCGACTGTGCTTCGGGCGACTCGCGGTAGATCAAAGCGGTTTCGTTGAGTCCATAACGGACGCGCGTCAGTTCCAGGCATTCCTGGACCATCTCACTGATATTGATCACTGACGTGGAAATGCGACGGCGCTTGAGACCTGTGCGACTGGCACGCAGCACCTGTTCGACTGTAAGCAACAGCCGATCACTGTCCGCAAGCATGATGTTGTAGAACTCGCGCCGCTGCTCATCGTCAACCTCACGCGTCTTCAGTGTTTCCAGATAAAGACGTATGGAGGCGATGGGCGTCTTCAGCTCATGCGTGACGGCGTTGATAAAGGCATCGTGCTGCTCGTTTCGGCGTATCTCGCGGATCAGAAAGGTCGTGTTGAGCACCACGCCGAAGATCAGCACGATGAAAAAAATTATTCCCAGGATCAGTAGCGCCAGTTCGGTCAGGTTAAGAATGATCCAACCGAAACTGAGGGCAACCGCAAGGATGACCAGGCATGCACCCAGCGTGATGAAGAATACGATTGACTTTCGTCGGCGAGTTCTGACGCGCATTGTCCTAATTGTAACAGGAGCAGGAGACAGACAGCAGGGGCAGGATCAATCACCTGTTCCTACTAACTGCTCCTGCTAACTGCTCGTGCCGGCTGCTTCTGCTACCTGCTTCTGCTCCTCCTGACCTCTTCCTCCCAACCGTTTCGGTAGCCGCACTCTCTGCGTGACAAAAAGGACCAGCCACAGCATTCCTGCCGTTCCCGAAAGCAGACCGGAAATCACCGTCAACGTTCGCACTGCGATCGTGTGGAGAGACCAGCCCGCGACCGCGGTCGAAAACGCCCAGATCAGCATTTCACCGGCACGATCGCTGGTCGACACTCGGCCACGCAAGTGGTCCGGCACCAGACGCATCAGCAAAGTTTCCTGAACGGCAAACTCGGCTCCCAGCAGCGTGCGTGAGATAACAAGCATTACGCACGACCACACGAGCGTTGGCATCACGCCCGACAATGCATAAAACACGCCCTGGATGAACAGAGTCCAACCGATGAACGCAACCGTGCGCTTTTTCAGCTCGAAGTAAGCACCCACACGACGCGCCACCATCATTCCGAAAAACAGACCGAGCCCACCGGCAAAGTAAAACGCCGCCACGGCAGAGTCGGCTTTGATGCCACTCTTTTGGGCAAAGACGATAGCGCCGAGTCGTTCTGCAATCAGGTTCGTCGCACCACCGCCGGTGGCCCATAAAAGATTGATGCCGAGAATCGTCGCTACTGGCGCATGCGTAACGATGTAGGTCCAACCTTCACGCATGTCGGACCAGTAACCGCGATACAGACTTCTCGGCTCGGCAGCCACGGCACCGGTTGAACTGTTACGCGTCTCTTCGTCCGTCAGAAGCCACACGGAGTACGCCGAGGCAACAAAGGAAATCGCATTTATGACAAAAGCAGCCGAATATCCAACGTGCGCGGCCGTCCATCCACCAAGCGCCGCGCCCAGCGACATCAGAAGGAAGCGCGATGAAAACATCAGCGCATTGCCGGCAAGTAAATCACGCTCGCCTGTGATGTTTGGAACGGCAGCGTTTTTCGCGGCCTCGAAAAACGTCCCGAAGAACGAAAGCGAGGCAGTGCATACATATGCAATCCAGACCTCCTCGGGTCGTCGCACCAGTAAGAAACCGAGCGCGACAACGACGCGCAGTAAATCGGTGGCGATCATCACAGTCCGGCGCGACCAGCGATCGACGAAGGCGCCGGCGAGTGGTGCAAAGAGGGTGAACGGCGTGAGCCGTGCGAGAAGCACGATCGTGGTTGCTTCAGGATCTGCATTTGTCAGCACACGCACCAATCCCAGCGCGGCAATGAAGTTGAACCAATTGCCAAGCTCAGAAATGACCTGCCCGATCCACAATCGCCGGAAAGAACGATTGCGTCGCAGGAGCTGGGTATAGGTGAGAGAGTCGATCATCGCTAAACCAAAAGGCTCTCCTTGGAGTGCGGCGGCCTGGCGCCGCTTTGGCCTCGATCAGGCGCTACCGATAACAAAGCGGCGCCTGGCCGCCGCACTCCAAGGAGGCATCAAATCAAAAGAGCCGCCCAATTCAATCAGGCGGCTCGCGATCTGCATCGTTCTTTTCGAACGTCATCCTCCTACAAATCGCGGCGGCCTCTTTTCAAGAAATGCCTGGACGCCTTCTACAAAATCTTTAGTCTTACCTGATTCAATCTGCGTCCGGCGCTCTAAATCCAGTTGGCTGCGCATGTCATTCGCGGCGCTCGCATCAAGTAGCATCTTGATCTCGCCGATCGCAGCCGTCGGGGCCTGGGCCAGTTTTTCTGCCATTGCCATCACCGTGCTCATTAATTCGCCGTCCGGTATCACCGAATTGATCATCCCCATTTTGGCGGCGGCCAGGGCACTGACCAGTTCGCCTGTGAATAACAACTCTGTTGCTCGTTTCCATCCTACGAGTCGCGGTAGCATAAAAGTTCCACCGCAGTCAGGTGTCAGGCCGATTTTAATAAATGCCTGATTGAACCGCGCGCTTTCTGCCGCAATCACCAGATCACATGCTAACGCGAGATTGCAGCCTCCTCCGGACGCCACCCCGTTAACGGCAGCGATAAAAGGCACCGGTGTTTGGCGAATCAGCAGGATTGCTTCATTCAGAAGTCGCAACGGCTCGTCGAAGAACGCCTCAGAACGTCCGTCTTTCTGCGCGATTTCCTGCATTTCACGCAAATCTCCACCGGCGCAGAATGCACGGCCCGCGCCCGTGAGCACGATCGCTCTCGCGCCACCCTCAAGTGCCTCGGCTACGGCAGCTTTGAAGTCACGTGCGACCTGCACATTGAGAGCGTTCAGGCGGTCGGGTCTGTTCAATGTCAAAACCGCGACCGCACCGTGCATCTCGAGTTGTATGGTTTCGTGGCTCATTCAGATCGCCGTCAGCTTGATTTAGAGCGTGCTTTGCCGCTATTCGCGTAAACTCTTCCCGCGTCAAAAAAATTCCCGAGTTGTCGTTAGGGTCGAATGCCCGAAGCTAGCTCTTCACAACTCCGGCCTGAATTTTCTCAGGTTCGCTGTTGCGCGCGACTCGCGCTGAAACAATCGCTGCATAAGACCGGCCTGCCTGTCGACGGTTTGAACGGTACTGAATCGTTCTTGCCGCATTGATCGCAGGTGATCTCAAATCTCTGACGTTCACCTCCTCCTTGTCCTTTGGAGCCACCGAAGTTTGCTCGCCGTGCGTCGCGGCAGGGCTTGCATCGCTTCGGGTGAGTTAAGTTGCGTTCCCGGTAATACTCCTGTTCCCGTTCCGTAAACATGAACGGAGTGCTGCACTCCGAACACGTAATCTCAAGGTCTGGCATCGCGGTTTCTCCACGAAAGTGAAATCAGAGGACCTTCACTCTCTTGCTCTTCGGAGCGCTGGCGTTGCGTTTCTTTCAACCACAATGTTGTGGAACGAAAGCGCTGTTTTATTTATAAACGCACGCCGAAAAGCTGGCGTCCCGACGGTTAATTGGCCAGAGTGTACTCCAGCAATGCACTCTATTCAATTTTTTTGTGCAAACTTTCGTGAAAACTGTTGCAGAAGATCTCCAGAAACGGGCTCGCTGTGGTATGTAGGCAACAGCACATAGCAGATTTACAGGGAAAATCGCGGGATTTTCGTCGGCACATTGGTTGCCACTCATTCCGGCGAAGCATGATCGAAACGCTTGAATAAGGATCCCGACTTTTGATCAAACAGACCACGCTGGGCATTGCTGTAGAAACTCACGGTATTGGTCTACACACTGCTGTTCCGGTTCACGTTCGGCTCCTTCCCGCTCCGCCTGACACGGGATACGTGTTTCGTCGTACCGATCTCGGGGGGTTCGAGATCCCGGCCACTGTCGAATCCGTTGCTCATTGCAGTTATGCAACCACACTCATGCGCACCGGCGTGATGCTCTCGACGGTCGAACATCTTCTCGCGGCACTGCGTGGACTAAATGTTGACAATGCCTTTATCGAGGTCGACAACCTCGAGATTCCTATCATGGATGGTTCTGCTGAAGATTTCGCGCAGATCATCGAGCGTGCCGGCATTGTGGAACAGCCCCTCGCGAGACGCGCATTGCTGGTGCGGGAGAGAGTTTCATACGAGCAGGGCAATCGCCGCATCAGCATCGAACCGGCAGACACATATCAGATCGAATGCCTTATCGACTTCACGCATCCGATGATTGGAGTTCAGAGTTTATCGGTGGAGTTGAGCAATGGCGCGTTCAGCCGTGATATCGCAGCGGCGCGCACTTTTGGTTTCACGAATGAGATTGAGGCACTTCGGCGAGCGAATCTGATCCGCGGGGGATCACTCGACAACGCGATCGTCCTCACGATTGACGGGATGTTGAATGAAACCGGATTACGATTTCGGGATGAGTTCGTGCGTCACAAGATCCTCGACATAATCGGCGACCTGGCACTTTTGGGGATGCCAATTCTCGGGAAGGTTGTTGCAGAACGCAGCGGACACATCATGCATGCCGGACTGATGTCGAAATTACTGCGCGTGAGAACTGCCTGGGACATCGTGGATATGTGATTTCGAGCGAAATGTTAGACAGGATTTACAAGATTGTTTCAGGATTCACAAAATTTATCCTGTAAATCCTGAAACAAATCTTGTAAATCCTGTCTAAAGACCACTCCTCACAATGTCGTGTACCCTGATTAATCCTACACACCTGTCGTCACCATCAACCACCGGCAACAC
>Ga0111538_10000651_pt1 | contig 47273 bp, 41 predicted proteins | sample SoiMethybrSBSTD1_FD_79669 | JGI IMG/M metagenome (GOLD analysis project Ga0111538, IMG submission 79669) | Bulk soil microbial communities from a Populus tree surrounding site in Tennessee, USA - Soil MetaG P. TD hybrid SBSTD1 (version 2)... | ecosystem: Environmental > Terrestrial > Soil >...
ACGACACGACGACACGACGACACGACGCAAACCTCGAGGTTCTTCGTTTCGTCGTGTCGTCGCCCCGTCGTGCCCGCGCGAAGCGCAACCGTGATCGCGATCCCAGCGTGACGGCGAAGAACGGCGGAAGAGACTCAGGACCACCGTTCCGCGCATAATCGATGAGCGTGCCAGGCCGCTATCTCACCCCGCTCACGATTCTCCTCGCCATGATGTTCCCTGCTGACCATATCCGCGCGCAGGATGCGACCGCGCCGGGTGTACCGCTGACCCTCGCAGAAGAACGCGCCGCGCGAATTCGCGATGTACGGTACGAGCTGAGATTCTCGATTCCCGAGGCGATGACGGCGACCGTGATCGGCTCGGTGACGATTCACTTCACGCTGACGGATGCGGCGCGCCCTCTCGTGCTCGACTTCGCCGGCAACCCGGACAGGGTCCGTGACGTGCGCGCCGGCTCGACGCCCATTACCGTCGATGTCCGCAACGAGCACATCGTCATCCCGGTCTCCGCGCTCCGCAAGGGAGCGAACGCGATCACCTTGTCGTTCGACGCCAGCGATCTCGCGCTCAATCGCAACCCCGAGTTCATGTACACGTTGTTCGTGCCGGCACGGGCCCGACTCGCGTTTCCCTGTTTCGATCAACCCGACATCAAGGCCCGCTATGCGCTCACGCTCGACGTGCCCGCCGGGTGGGAGGCCGTGTCCAACGGACTCGAAACGGGGCGCGATCGGAAGGACAGTGGCACGACCGTCAGGTTTGGCGAGACCCAGCCGGTCTCGACCTATCTGTTCGCGTTCGCGGCCGGGCGTTTTCAAATCGAAGCCGCCGAGCGCGGCGGCCGGCGGTTCAGGATGTTTCATCGCGAGACCGACTCGCAGAAGGTGGCGCGGAACCGGGACGCGATCTTCGACCTGCACGCGTCAGCGCTGGCCTGGCTCGAGCGGTACACGGACCTGCCGTATCCGTTCGGCAAGTTCGACTTCGTGCTCGTGCCCTCGTTCCAGTTCGGCGGCATGGAGCATCCGGGGTCAATTTTCTACAACGCGTCGTCGCTGCTGCTCGACCCCTCCGCGACGATCAATCAACAGCTGGGGAGAGCCAGCCTGATCGCGCACGAGACCGCGCACATGTGGTTCGGCGATCTCGTCACCATGCGGTGGTTCAACGACGTGTGGATGAAGGAAGTCTTCGCCAACTTCATGGCCGCGAAGATCGTCAATCCGTCCTTCCCGCAGATCAACCATGAGCTGCGGTTCCTGTACGCGCATTATCCGAGCGCCTACGACGTGGACCGGACGCCGGGGACCAATGCGATTCGCCAGCCGCTGGACAACCTGAACGAGGCCGGGAGCCTCTACGGCGCGATCATCTACCAGAAAGCTCCGATCGTCATGCGTCAGCTCGAGATGATCGTGACGCCGGATGGCCTCCGCGACGGTCTTCGTGACTACCTGAACCACCACAGATACGCCAATGCCTCGTGGACCGATCTCATCTCACTCCTGGATCAGCGGACCCCCGAGGATCTGGCGGCATGGAGCAACGCCTGGGTGAGCGAGCCCGGGCGGCCGACGGTGACGACCGAAGTCGGGAGCGGGCAGATTGCCTTCCGGCAGAGCGACCCGGTGTCGAAGCCCAGCCTGAAGTGGGTGCAACGCGTCGATGTGGTGATCGGCGGAGCGCCGGCGCGCGTGGAGAGAATGACTCTCGGCCGTGAGCCCAGGCAACTGTTGACGTCGACGGTCAGCGCGCCGCCGCCATACGTCCTGCCCACCGGCGGCGGAATCGCCTACGGCGACTTCGTGCTGGACGACACCAGCCGCTCGTACCTGACCGCGCACCTGGCCGATGTGCCCGATCCGCTGACGCGCGGGGCGGCACTGGTGACGCTCTGGGAAGAGATGCTCGACGGACGAGTCGCGCCGGCGGTCATCTTTCAGATGCTGACCCATGCCCTGCCGCGCGAGAGCGATGAGCTGACCGTGCAGCGGATGCTCTCGTACGCGCAACAGAGTTTCTGGAAGTACCTGACGCCCGGCGAGAGCGCGGAGCGGTCGGCAGGCTTCGACCGGCTGGTGCGGGACGGCCTCGAACGCGCGTCATCGTCCAGTCTCAAATCCGCATGGTTCAACGCGCTGCGCGACACCGCCAGGACACCGGCCACGCTCGAATGGCTGGAACGAGTGTGGCGGAAGACCGAGCAGGTTCCCGGCCTCACCCTCGCGGAGCCGGACTACATCATGCTCGCGCTGGAGCTCGCGGTCCGCGAGGTGCCGGGCTGGGATCGGATTCTCGACGAGCAGCAGGGCCTCATCCTGAACCCCGATCGGAAGGCGCAATTCGAATTCGTCAGGCCGGCACTCTCCGCCGACGCCGCCACGCGCGACGCGTTCTTCACCCGCTTGTCGGACGTGAAGAACCGCCGGCGCGAAGCCTGGGTGCTGCAGGCGGTTGGGTATCTCAACCATCCACTGCGCGCTCAGGCCTCCGAGAAATACATCACTCCCAGCCTCGAGCTGCTCAGCGAGATCCAACGGACCGGCGACATCTTCTTTCCGAAGCGATGGACGGACGCGACGCTCAGCGGACATCAGTCCGCGAGCGCCGCACGCAGGGTGAGCGATTTTCTCGAGAAACTCCCGGCGAACTATCAGGAGCGGCTACGCCGGATCATCCAGTCATCAGCTGATGATCTGATCCGGCTGCGCCGCATTCGGGAACGTTGAGACTGGAATCTGCGGGACGGGCTACCGTGCCGGCGACGCGGAGCGCTTGCGCGCGCCACGGCGGCGAACGTACAGAATCCCGATTATCCCGAGGAGAATCACTGGAATAGCGGCGAACGTCATTTACATCGACCTCCGGAGGCCGTGACCGCAAGGGGAATGCCCGAGCTTGTGTGACCAGGGCCCAAAAGCATCAAGCGGCATCGTTTCAACAACTTACAAGTTTGGTCCGGTAGCAGATGTCCCGTGACGATGTGTGCAGGCCGGCGACGGATCCGTGCTCGGGATGTCAAAATCGCGATCTGATGATTCGAATCCTCGTGACCGGCGGCACCTTCGACAAGGAATACGACGAGCTCACCGGCCGCCTCTTCTTCCAGGAGACCCACCTGCCGGAGATGCTCCGGCGCGGGCGCTGCCGGCTCGACGTGCAGATCGAGACGGTGATGATGATCGACAGTCTCGACATGGATCAGGGCGGACGCGACGAGATCGTGCGGCGGTGCCGGGCCGCCTCTGAAAGCTGCATCGTAATCACCCACGGCACCGACACGATGGTCGAGACCGCGAAAGCGCTGGCTGAGGCCGACCTCGGCGCAAAGACGCTCGTGCTGACCGGCGCCATGGTCCCGTACGCCTTCGGCAGCTCCGACGGTCTCTTCAACCTGGGGAGCGCGCTGTCGTTCGTCCAGGTCCTGCCGCCGGGGGTTTATGTAGCCATGAACGGCCAGCACTTCGCCTGGAATGCAGTCCGCAAGAACGGGGCGACGGGCGTCTTCGAGCCGGTGGTATGACGATGGCCCTTCGGTCCCGGCTTCCCTCAGTCGGGACGACGATCTTTACGGTGATGTCGAAGCTCGCGGCCGACCTAGGGGCGATCAACCTCTCGCAGGGCTTCCCGGACTTCGACTGCGACCCGGCGCTGATCGACGCGGTGGTGAAACACATGCGCGCGGGTGTGAACCAGTACGCGCCGATGCCGGGAGTTCCGGCGCTGCGGCAGGCGATCGCAGCAAAGTATGGGCGAACGCATGGCGCCTCCTACGATCCCGAAACCGAGGTGACGATTACCTCCGGCGGCACCGAAGCGATCTTCGACGCGGTCGCCTCCGTCGTCCATCCCGGCGACGAAGTGATCGTGCTCGAGCCCTGCTACGACTCGTACGTGCCGGCGATCCAGCTCAATGGCGGGCTCCCGGTGATCGTCCCGCTGCAGTTTCCGGACTACGGCATCGACTGGGTCGCTGTCGGCGCTGCGATCACTCCGCGGACACGGCTCCTGATGCTCAATTCGCCGCACAATCCGACCGGCTCGATCGTGACCGCGGCCGACATCGCGGCGCTCACCGCCATGGTTCGGCGGCACGACATCTACATCGTCAGCGACGAGGTCTACGAGCACATCATCTTCGACGGGGCGGCACACGAGAGCATGTCCCGCCATCCGGAGCTGGCCGCCCGCAGCTTTGTCGTCGGCTCGTTCGGGAAGACCTTCCATGTCACCGGGTGGAAGGTCGGCTACGTAGTGGCGCCGGCGGCATTGACCGCGGAGCTGCGCAAGGTTCACCAGTACGTCACTTTCAGCACGATGACACCAGTGCAGCACGGGATCGCGGATCTGCTGAGCGACGAGAAGGGTCTGAACGAGCTGCCGTCCTTCTTCCAGCGGAAACGCGACCTCTTCCTTCAGTTGATGGAAGGATCGCGGTTCACACCGCTGCCCTGCCGCGGCAGCTACTTCCAGTTGATGGACTACTCGGCGATCAGCGACCTCGCCGACGCCGAATTCGCGATCTGGCTGACACGCGAGCACGGCGTCGCGTCGATTCCGACGTCGCCGTTTCTCTACAAGACGGGGGCGCCGCAGGTGGTGCGATTCTGCTTTGCGAAGAAGGACGAGACGCTCGAGCGCGCCGCAGAGCGATTGCGCCGGGTTTGAGAGCGGCAGGGCCTAATCCCTCTATCTCAGTTTTTCTATCGCCTTCGGGGCAATGAAATCCGGCGAGATGTCGTAACACGTCCGATCCTCGCTGATCGGGATCTCGACCGCAGCACGCGGCGCGCCCGAATCGGGAGCCTGCAGCTGATAAATGCGGACTTCCCCACCGCGCGCGGTCGCGATCGGACCGCGATCGAGATCGGCCAGCGTCTGCTGACCGGCGAAGCGGCTCCTGATTTGCTCTTCTTCCCAGCTCTCGGCCACCAGGTAAGTCGCGATCCCGCGCGCGCGGAAGAATGCCACCGCGCGATCGAGCCAGGACGGGTCCAGCTCGTCCCATCGCAGAATCAGGCGCCCGGTGTAATAGCGCAGGCTGCCGCTGTGCTGCATCGCGACGATCACGGCATCGGGCGGGATGGTCGAGGCGAGATGGAGAGCGGGCTCGAGATAGCGCCGCTCACCCTTGCCGGTGCCGAGGATGTCGCGAGTATCGATGAAGCGGGAAACGTGTGCGGCGATGATCACGGTGAATGCCGCGAGCGCGACCACCCGCACGGTGGCGCTCTGCCCCGCGGCTTGCACCACCGCATCGGCACACAGCAAGAATACGAAGGGCACCGCAGGCACCAGGAATCGCAAAAACCACCACGCCTCGAACGGCAGGTAGAACAGGTACAACAGCCACAGCGTGACCGCGAACCCTGCCAGCACGAGGAATTCGTGCCGCATCGGCCGGTTCTTGCGCCAGAACCAGAAGGAGGCCAGAAACACGAACGCGAACGGTCCCTGGCTCTCGAGCCACCACGCGGGATAGCGACGAATGTTCGTTGCCGCGTACTCGAGGGAGAAGCCCGGTCCCAGATCGCCGTACCCCGACGTGAGCGGGGATCCGTACAGCGTGTTGTTCACCCACGCGACTCCCAGCGCCCCCGGGATGCTGGCGACGGCAAAGAGCGCCGTACGGATCACGCGATCCCGCCATCCTGGGGTCCGCACCATCACCATCAGCCAGGGGAACACCGCAAGCGGCACGAGGTTCGGCCGGATCAAGATCGCGATCGCGGTCAGGATCCCCGCGGCGAAGGCCCGTGGAGCCGAGCCACCGACGGCGATGGCGAGCGCACCAACCCAGAACGTTGCCGCCGGCACGTCGGCCATCGGCACGAGTGACATGAACACAACGACCGGGCTGCAGGCGACGAGAATCGCGGCAATCGTCGCAGCCGCGGCGCCGAAGACGGGCCGCCCGAGCTGAAACGTAAAGAGCACGAGCAGCGCGCCGCAGATCGGCCCGACCAGGTATGGACCGCACGCGCCAACCTGCCGTCCGAGTGCCATCAGCAGCGGAACGCCTGGAGCATAGGTGGGCACCATCGCGCCGTCGGCCGCGACTCGATATCCGAGAGGCGTGAGACTCTGCGACGCCTTGGGCCATGGCAACGTCGAAGCAAACCGCTGGTCGACCTTGAGTGGCCCGCGTGCCCACAGCGCCGACTGGCTCACGTATCCCGAAGGATCCGACGCCGCCGCCGTCCGGCTCCCGTAGAGAATGCCGGCAGCCACAAGCCCGAGGGCCGCAGCCGCGGCCAGCAGCAGGCCCGCTTTCCGCAGCAGCCCGCGCCGGGCCTGGAGCCAGACTTCGAGGCGGTCGCGATATGCCAGGCGCCAGGCGAGCGCCGCCGGAAGCGCGGCAAACAGGAAAATCCGCGAGGCGTTGCGTGACGAGATCCTGATCGAGCCGACCTCGATCCGGAAACCGCCGGTGAGGGTGACGGCGAGCGCCCAGAGGAGCAGCACTCCCGACGTGATGAGCAGAACCCGCGCGAGTCGTTGATGGTTGCCGGGAGAATCCGTCATTTTGGAAGTCGCGGGTTCGCCCCTCGACTACGCTCGGGGCGACCCTGAGCGGAGTCGAAGGGCCGCGCACAGGATGGCACGCATTTGCGCGGCGTGTCCCGGCGATGGGAAAATCCCCGTTTTCACGTTCGATTCTGTCCGCATTGGAGACGTTATCGCATGCCACGCCTTGACCTCGCGCGCGGAATTCTGCTCGCGGCCGGCGCCGTGACCGCCGCCGCGTCCCTGTACGCGCAAAACGGCGATCCACGCCTGACCGCGGACACGATGAAGTCCTTCGCGTTCCGCAGTGTCGGCCCGAGCCTCACGACCGGCCGGATCTCCGACGTCGCCGTCGACCCGAAGAATCCCAGTGTGTGGTACGTCGCGGCGGCCGCGGGCAACCTCTGGAAGACCGAGAACCGCGGCAACACCTGGACCGGCATCTTCGACGAACAGGGCTCCTACTCGCTCGGCCCGGTCACGGTCGATCCGAAGGACTCGAACATCGTCTGGCTCGGGACCGGTGAGAACAACAACCAGCGCAGCGTCAGCTTCGGCGACGGCGTCTACAAGTCGACCGATGGCGGGGCAACCTGGAAGCGGATGGGCCTCGAGCACTCCGAACACATCCAGAACATCGTGATCGATCCGCGCAACTCCAACGTCGTTTACGTCACGGCCATCGGACCGCTGTGGTCCGCGGGCGGCCACCGGGGTCTCTACAAGACCGCTGACGGCGGCCAGACGTGGAAGGCCGTGCTGACCGTCAGCCCCGACACCGGTGTGACCGACCTGCTCATGGACCCGAAGAATCCCGACGTGCTCTACGCGGCCGCCTACCAGCGCCGGCGCGCGGTGGGCCAGCTGATTGGCGGCGGTCCCGAGAGCGGCTTGTACAAGTCGACCAACGCCGGCCAGACCTGGACGAAGCTGACAAAGGGCCTTCCGAGCGTCGAGATTGGACGGATCGGCCTGGCCGCGAACTGGCGGAATCCCCGCACGATCTACGCGCTCGTCACCGCGCAGCTCGGTCAGGGAGGATTCTTCAGATCCGATGACGCGGGCGCGACCTGGACCCGGATCGGGCGCAGCACCAATGCCGGACGCGGTGGCCGGGGCGGCGCACAGGGAGGCCCGCCGCCGTCGCCTTGCGGCCCTGCGGATTCCACTCCGCCAAGGCCGTCAGCCGACGCGCCAGCTCAAGGTGCCGGCGGCCGTGGCGGATTCAACGACGACTGTTATCGCGGCGGCGATCCCGGGTACTACAACGAGATTTACGTCGACGCCCACGATCCCGAAACCATCTGGTCGCTGCAAACGAACGTCGATCGCAGCACGGACGGGGGAAAGACCTGGTCCCAGGTGGCGATGCCGGGCGTGCACGTCGATCATCACGACATCGTGTTCGATCCGGCCGACAAGAACCACGTGTTGCTGGCCAACGATGGCGGGCTCTACGAAACCTACGACGGCATGAAGACGTGGCGGCATTTCACCAACCTGCCGCTCTCTCAGTTCTACCGCGTCGCCACCGACAACTCCCGCCCCTTTTACCACGTGTGCGGCGGCGCGCAGGACAACGGGAGCATCTGCGGCCCGTCCCGCACTGCCAACCGTGCCGGTATCCGTACCAGTGACTGGTACAACATCGGCGGCGGCGATGGATTCCAGCCGCGCGTGGATCCCGAAGAGCCAAACATCGTCTATGCCCAGTCGCAGGAGGGCTCACTCAACCGGCTCGATCTGAACACCGGCCGATCGACGGCGATTCGCCCGCGGCCACAGAACACCACGGTGGACGGCAAGCCCCCGGTGCCTTCTCCGCCCCAGGCTGCCCAGGGCGGTGGTCGCGGTGGCGGATTGGGCCAGCCGCGGTTGGGCCGGTGGCACTGGGACTCTCCGCTGATCGTCAGTCCGCACTCGAATCGTCGGCTGTACTACGGCGGGGAGCGGCTCTATCGGAGCGACGACCGCGGCGACTCCTGGGTCACCATCAGCCCCGACCTCACGCGGCAACTCGACGCCACGAAAATCGAAATCATGGGCAAGGTCTGGCCGACGACGTCGGTCGCCTTCAATCAGGCGACGACAACGCTCAGCACGATCACCGCAATCGACGAATCGCCCCTGCTCGAAGGACTCCTTTACGTCGGGACGGACGACGGCCTGGTGCAGGTCAGCGACGACGGAGGCAGAAACTGGCGCAAGACGGACAAGTTCCCCGGTGTCGCCGACTACGCCTACGTGACCGACGTGTTCGCATCGCCGAGGGAAGCCGGCACGGTGTTCGTCACGCTCAACAACTACCAGCGTGGCGACTACAAGCCCTACATCGTCAGGAGCACGGACAAAGGCCGGAACTGGACGTCGATCTCCGGCAACCTGCCGGCGCGTTCCGGGGTGTGGAGCATCGTGCAGGACCACGTGAGTGGGAACCTGCTGTTCGCGGGGCTGGAGTTCGGCGTGTGGTTCACCGTGGACGGCGGTCAGAGCTGGACGCAACTGAAGGGCGGCATCCCGACGACGCAGGCGCGCGACCTCACGATCCAGCGACGCGAAAACGACCTGGTGGTTGGCACCTTCGGCCGAGGCGCGTTCATCCTCGACGACTATTCCGCGCTGCGGGACCTCACGCCGGCCGGCCTCGCCGATGAGGCGCGGCTCCTGCCGCTGCGCGACGCGTACCTGTTCGAGGAGCTCGGGCAGCAGGCAGCCGCCTGGGGAAATATCGTCACGCCGAACCCGCCCGTGGGCGCGACGTTGACCTACACCGTCGGCCGTGCTCCGGAAGGGGACGCGAAGCTGGTAATGACGATCGCCGACGACACCGGTAAGCAGGTGCGGCGGTTCGATGTCCCGAAGACCGCGGGCCTGAACCGCGCGACGTGGAACCTGCGCGCCGATGCGCCGCCGGCCGAAGGCCGCGGCGGTGGACGCGGCGGAGATCCCGGTGATCCGGCCGGGGGCGGTGAGCAGCAACAAGCAGGACCGGGCGGAGGCCGGGGCGGACCACCGCAAGGACCGCTGGTGTCCCCGGGCCGATATCGCGCGACCTTAGGACGTCAAAGTGGAGAGACAGTCACGCCCGTCGGCGCGGCACAGAGCTTTCAGGTGGTGGCTTTGCCGAAGTAGCTGAAAGAAGAGCTTCCTGATCGCTTTGCCTCCTGAAAATCTCTTGGGACGGCGACGTCGCTGCTCCGCTAGCGCGCCGGCCGCGATGGCGGCGTGGCGCCGCCGAGGGCGCCGCCTTCGGCCTTGATAGCCGTCATCGCCAGCGCGATCATCGAGCCGACATCCGCGACGTTGGCCGGCAGCACGAGCGTGTTGCTCTTTTTCGCGAGCTCGCCGAACTGACCGATGTATTGCTCCGCGACGCGGAGCTGTACGGCCTCGTAGCCGCCATCCATCTTGATCGATTCGGCGACCTTGCGGATGCCTTCGGCGGTCGCGGTCGCAACCGCCAGGATTGCAGATGCCTGGCCCTCGGCCTCGTTGATCTGCTGCTGCTTGCGGGCCTCTGACGCTTTGATCACTTCCTGCTTCACGCCTTCCGCGGTGTTGATGGCGGCGTCGCGCGTGCCTTCCGACGTCAGGATCACCGCGCGCTTCTCGCGCTCGGCGCGCATCTGCTTTTCCATCGCCGCCAGAATGTCATGCGGCGGCGTAATGTTCTTGATCTCGTAGCGCAGCACCTTCACGCCCCACGATTCCGATGCCTTGTCCAGCTCGCTGACCACGGCGGTGTTGATGTTGGTGCGCTCCTCGAACGTCTTGTCGAGATCGATCTTGCCGACCTCGCTGCGCAGCGTCGTCTGGGCCAGCTGGCTGATCGCGAACATGTAATCCGAGATGCCGTACGAGGCGCGCTCGGGGTTGAGCACCTTCAGGTAGAGTACGCCGTCCACGCCGACCTGCACGTTGTCGCGGGTGATGCAGACCTGTGCCGGAATGTCCACCGCCATCTCCTTGAGCGAGTGGCGATATCGAATCGTGTCCACGAACGGCAGCAGCACATGGAAGCCGGCCTGCAGCGTGCCGCTGTAGCGGCCGAGCCGTTCGACGACGTAGGCGCTCTGCTGCGGGACAACGATCGCGGTCTTGGCGATGATTATCAGCACCAGGATCGCGAGAACGAAAAAGACGATCAAGCCACCGGTCATCAATGGGCTCCTTCGGGCTCGAGGAAGATCATCAGGCCGTTCACCCGCACCACACGGCAGCGCTGGCCCTTGATGATCGCGAGAGGGCTGGCATTACGCGCCGACCACACCGTGCCGCGCAGCTCGGCGCGTCCAACCGCGCCCGGCACGATGTCGTCGAGGGGAAGGGCGATGTCGCCGACCACGGTGTCGAGGTCCTGCCCCGGCTGGTCGAGATTGAGCCATTTCATCAACCGGCTCCGGAACAGCGCCAGCGACGCGACCGAGAGCACCGAGAAGAGCAGGAACTGGAACCAGACAGGCCCGGCGAGGTCGAACAGGTGCAGGCCGCCAATGGCGAGCGCGGCGATGCCGAAGAAGATCACGTAGAAGCCGCCGGAGGCCGCCATCTCCAGCGCGACGAGGATCAACCCCACCGCCAACCAGTGCCACCATTGCATGGATGGGGGGCATTGTAGATCACCACCGCTGGTTCGCGGTTCGCGGGCTCGCGGGTTCGGATCGGGTTCGCCGACCGACCCGGCCAATTCACCGACGGGCTTGCGCCACTCGCCGGACCATGGCCCCCAAACGCCGATCGAATCGCGAACCCGCGAACCGCGAACCGCGGTCAGCGTAAGATACGCACATGGGCATCATGGACTTCATCAAGGGCGAGCTGATCGACGTCATTGAATGGACCGACGACTCGCGCGATACGCTGTCGTTCCGGTTTCCCGACGACGACAAGGCCATCAAGAACGGCGCACAGCTGATCGTTCGCGAGTCGCAGCAGGCGCAATTCGTCTACGTCGGCGAGTTCGGCGACACGTTCGGACCTGGCCGGCACACGCTGACCACCGAGAATATCCCGGTGCTCACGAAATTGAAGTCCTGGAAATACGGCTTCAACTCACCGTTCAAGGCCGATGTGTACTTCGTGACCACGCGCCTGTTCACCGGCAACAAGTGGGGCACGGCCAATCCGGTGATGATGCGCGACGCCGACCTCGGGGTCGTCCGGGTCCGGGCATTCGGGACCTACGACTTCCGGGTGGTCGAGACGAAACGTTTCCTGAAGGAAGTTGCCGGGTCCGATCACAATTTCCGTCTCGACGAGTTCGCCGAGACGATGCGATCACGGATCGTGAGCGTATTCGGTGACGCGCTCGCATCGGCGAAAGTGCCGGTGTTCGACGTGGCCAGCCGCTATACCGAGCTCGGCGAGGCGCTGCTGCCTCTGATCAATCCGGTCGTCCTCGCCAAGTACGGCCTCGAGATCGCCAGCTTTGTCGTCGAGAACGTCTCGGTTCCGCCGGAAGTCGAACAGGCCGTCGACAAACGATCGAGCATGGCCGCGGTCGGCAACCTGAACGACTACGTGAAGTTCCAGATGGCCCAGGGCATGGAAAAGGGTGGCGGCGCCGGCAGCATGGCGACCGAGATGGCCGTCGGCTTGTCCATTGCGCAGCAGATGATCCAGCAACAAGGGTTCGCCACGGCGGCCGCGCCCGGCGCGGCGGCCGCCACGGTGGCCGCGGTCGCGCCCGAACTGCTGGCTCCGGCAGACGTCGCCAAGCTCCTGGGCGTTCCTGAACAGGATGTGCTCTCGATCATCGAGTCGGGAGAGCTGACGGCGAAGAAGATCGGCACGTCGTACCGCATCAAGCGCTCGGCGCTCGACGAATACCTCGCGCGGTAGTCTCCGTCGCCCGGGGTCTGAAGACCCCGGCCCTACACAAGCGTGCGAATGGCCTCCGTTTCCGCCCTCGACAAGTACCCGTGCGCCGCCTGCGGAGCCCAGGCCGAATGGAACCCCGCGAAACAGGCGCTGGTGTGCGCGTTCTGCGGCACCACGACGCCTTTCACCGTCGACGAGACCGGCAAGATCCACGAGCTGGACCTCGCGGCCGCGCTCCGCGAGCTCCCTGACGAACAGCGCGGATGGCTCGCGGAGAAGCGGTCGGTCCAGTGCCAGAGCTGCAAGGCGGTGTCGGTCTTCGATCCCGAGCGGGTCGGGCAGAACTGTGATTTCTGCGGATCGCCGGCGCTGGTTCCGTACGACGAGATCAAGGCCCCCATCAGGCCCGAGAGCCTGCTCCCGTTCAAGCTCACCGAGCCGCAGGTCCGGGAGCAGATTCGTCGCTGGTACGCGAGCAAGTGGCTCGCGCCGAACAAGCTGAAGGCGCGTGCGCTCGTCGATCGGGTGCACGGCGTCTACATCCCCTACTGGACCTTCGACGCGCACGTCGTCTGTCCGTGGCGGGCGGAGGCGGGGCACTATTACTACACGACCGAAACGTACCGCGACAATCAAGGGCGGCGCCAGACGCGCCAGGTCCAGCACGTGCGCTGGGAACCGGCCGCGGGCGAGGTCCGGCACTTCTTCGACGACGAGGCCATCCCCGGGACCCAGGGCGTGTCGGAGAAGCTGCTGAAGGAGATCGAGCCGTTTCCAACGAAGGAGCTCGTGCCCTACACGGCGGCCTACCTGTCAGGCTTCGTGGTCGAGCATTACCAGGTGGTGCTGCTCGAAGCCGCGGATCATTCGCAGACGCAGATGAAGCGGAAGCTGTATGACATGTGCGCCGCGGAGGTGCCGGGCGACACCCAGCGGAACCTCGAAATCTCGCCGACCTTCTCTGGTCAGACGTTCAAGCATGTGCTGGTGCCGGTGTGGCTGCTGACCTACACGTACGGGAACAAACCATGGCAGGTCGTGGTTAACGGATATACGGGCCGGATGGCCGGGGAATACCCCAAGAGCCCGTGGAAGATCGCGGCCCTGGTCTTGCTCGTGATAATCGCGGTCCTGATCTTCCTGATGGCGCAGGATTAGGAGGAAAGATGTTCAACAAGACGCGCATGCCGGCAAAAGACGACGCGCTGCGAGGCCGGCAGGAAACGATGCCGGTGCCCGAGGCGCATTTCGTCAACGGCGCCCGGCTGCAGCCGCCGTTCCCCGACGGCCTGGAGCGCGCACTGTTCGGGCTCGGCTGTTTCTGGGGCGCGGAGAAGAAGTTCTGGCAGGTCCCCGGCGTCTATACGACCGCCGTCGGATATGCCGCCGGCTATACGCCGAACCCGACCTACCGGGAAGTCTGCACGGGCATGACCGGGCACAACGAGGTCGTGCTGGTCGTCTTCGATCCGAAGAAGGTGTCCTACGACACGCTGCTGAAGACGTTCTGGGAGAGTCACGATCCCACACAGGGCATGCGCCAGGGCAACGACGTCGGGACTCAGTACCGATCAGGGATCTACTACCACAACGACACGCAGCGCGAGGCGGCCGAACGATCGCGCGAGGCCTATCAGGCCCAGCTCCGCAACGCCGGCTACGAGCGGATCACCACCGAGATCATGCCGGCCGGCGAGTTCTACTACGCCGAGGACTATCACCAGCAATACCTGGCCAAGAATCCGGGCGGGTATTGCGGGTTGGGGGGGACGGGAGTGAGCTGTCCCGTGGGCGTGGAAGTGCACTGATCGGGGGTTCGGGGGCTCGCGGTTCGGGGGCTCGCGGATCCGTGTAATCAGAGGGAACCAGCCGGTTGGATTGGCGGCGGTTGCCTCTAATTACCGACCGACGTCCGACCCCCCGAGCCCGCGCCCCCCCGAACCCGCGGCTAAAGCATCATCTCGTAATAAATCAGCCGTGTGTTCCGGTACGACACGCGGCCTCGTTCCTTGAAGCCGCACTTCGCGTAGAAATCGCCCGCTCCGGCCGGTCCTTCGTACGCATCGAGACGGATGGCTTCGGCCGGCCATGCCTCGGCGATCGCCCTGGCGTGCTCCAGGCAGCGGCGGCCAATCCCGAGCCGTTGCCAGCGAGGCGCGACCGCCATGTCGGTCATGTACAGCGCGCGCGAGCAGCGGCTGAAGTATTTCGGATCGATTGCCCAGGGCCGCTTCGTTGCGAGCCGCGTGGTGCCGACAGTGATGTCCCCTTCCCACGCCAGCAGCACGCGCGAGGTGTGGATGTCGCGCAGCACGCTCCTCTCGGTGCCGACCGATGACCAGTGTCCACGGCCGTAGCGCCGCGTGAGGTCCTCTGCAACGGCTGCACGCAGCGCGACGACGGCCGCCACATCCGACGGCGTGGCCTCGGTGAACAGTAGGGTCATGGAAGCCGGATCCGGAAGACGGCTATTCTAAGCGCGATGGCCGCGGACGCTTCATCGCTGCACTGTCCGAACTGCGGGGCCGCCGTGGAGCCCGAGGCGGGGCGCTGTCCGTATTGCAAGGCGCGACTGGCCACGGTCAGCTGTCCGTCCTGCTTTGCCCTGATGTTCGACGGGGCGAAGTTCTGCCCAGGCTGTGGCGCGGCACGCGCGCGCACCGTAGCCCCGGTTGCCGCGACGCTGTCCTGCCCGGGCTGCAAGGGTACGATGGCGCAGTTGCGCGTCGGCACGACGGAACTGTTCGAATGTGCGGCGTGCGACGGGCTGTGGGTGGATGCCGCGACGTTCGAGCGCCTGTGCACGAACGCCGACGATCAGGCGGCGGTGCTGCACCAGTTCTCGACGCCGGGCGCGGAGAAGACCGCGCCCGTGCGCTATCGAACATGTGCCCGCTGCGCGCAGATGATGAATCGCGTCAATTTCGGGCGGCTCTCCGGGGTCGTGGTGGATGCGTGCCGCGGCCACGGCACCTACCTGGACGCCGGGGAGCTCCACCGGATCGTCGCGTTCATCCAGTCCGGCGGCCTCGAGCGCGCTCGCGCCGCGCAGATCGAAGAGCTCAAGGAGCGGGAGCGCCGCGCCGTCGAGGCCGAGCAGCGCGCCGCACGAGAACGCGGACGCTCGGACATTCACGGCGGCAGCGTGAGCTGGAGTTTCCTGATCGGAGGATGACGAAGATCTAGCGCTGCTATTCCTCCGTCGGCGAAAAGTGCATCGCCACGCCGTTGATGCAGTAGCGATCCCCGGTCGGCGGCGGACCATCGGGAAACACGTGACCGAGGTGGCCGCCGCAGCGGCTGCAATGGACTTCCGTCCGCACCATGAAGTGGCTGCGATCGGTTGACGTCTCGATGGCGCCTTCGATGGGCGCGAAGAAGCTGGGCCAGCCGGTGCCGCTTTCGAACTTGCGATCGGCGACGAAGAGCGGCTGGCCGCAGCCGACGCAAGTGAACGTCCCGCTGCGCTTCTCGTGCAGCAACGCACAGCTGCCCGGCCGCTCGGTGCCGTGCTCGCGGAGGACGTGGTACTGCTCCGGCGTCAACGTGCGGCGCCACTCTTCATCGGTCTTCTGAACGGCAAAAGATTTCTGCTTGGTCGTCATCGCAAGAACCTCAGAACCGAACCGGGAACGCTGAACCGAACCTTGAACCATGGAACCCGGAACCCGGAACCCGGAACCAACTATTTCGGCGTCAACGCCTTCATGACGTCGACCCCGAACTTCGGGTGTTCCCGAGTGCCGCGTACTCTAATCGGAAGTACGGTCCCCGCCCCCTTCTTTTTGAACAAGGGGTCCACAATTTTCAGGAACACCGACAGGGCGCCGCCGCCGGCAACCTCGGAAATCGTGGCCTGCATCCGCAGCGTGCCGGCGAAATCGAGCTCCTCGGTGCGCAGGCCGTACGTGCCATTGAGCTGCACTCCGGCGCCCGGAATCTGGAACTTCAGCCCGGTGAGCGAGAGTAGCCCGCCGCCAACGGTGAACTGCCCTCCCAGATCGCTCACCACGCGCGACGGCACTTCGTCGGGTTTGCCGCTGGCACGCGCGCTCATCTCGCCGAGCTTTTCGCTGACGGTGCGACTGGTGAACTGCGCCGCCGACAGGTCGAAGCTCCCCTTCAGCCGCATCCGCTCGACAACGTCCTCATGTCCGGGCGGGAGCGTGAACTCGCTGTGCAGTGAGAGATTCCCCGTCAGCAGCGGCTCCTTCCCCTTCACGCTGAGCCGGAGCAAGTCTTCGATCCGGCCGCCGGCGATCGTCGCCCGCACCTGGACGGTTCGCCCCTTCACACCAGGTGTGCCGGCAACCACACCGCTTGCGGCAATCGGGGTGTTCGCCAGCTGAGCGTTGACCGCTTCCAGGTACGTATCGCCGTCCGTGCCGTCGACCACCGCCTGGAAGGTGGTCGAGAGCGGCATCGGATTATCCGCGACATCGAGCCGGAAGTCCGGCGTTTTCGTTTCGCCTTTCACAGCGATGCGCCCCAGGGGACCACGGAACTCGCCGGTCGACGTCAGGATGCCGCCGATGCCCTTGATGGTCGAGAGGTCCGCGTTCTGGAAGACATAGGTGCCTTCGATCGGCGTCGCACTGGGCGCCTCCCGACTCCACGGACCGAACCGACCCTGGGTCGAGATGGCGCCGCGCGGGATCGGATTGGTGAGCTCCGCGCGGAACGGCATTCGCTGCGTCACCCCCACGCCTTCCATCGTCAGCCGGTGGATCAGGAACTCGCGCGGCTGCTTGCCCGCGCGCTTCGGGATCAGCCGCAGCACGGCGTCGGTCGACTCCAGCTGCTCGATGTGGATTGGCGACGATGAAGGCTGGTCGGCGGATGCCGGGTTGGCGGCGCGGCCATAGTGCTCGCTGAAGTCAGCCCCACCGGGCGGGATGTTGATCTCCAGGCCGTCGAGGGTGATCTGGCTGAATCGACGCGGACGGGCAAGCAGTCCGAACAGGCCGCCTTTGATGATGAAACCCCTGATTTTGAGGAGCGGCGGGATGTCGTCGTGGCCCCGCAGTTGAACGACCAGGCCCTCGCCGCGAACGTCGACGGTTGGAAACAGGTCGACGCTGAAGTTCTCGAGCTGGACCTCGCTGTCGAGGCGATCGGAGAGTGTTTCGATGACCAGACGCCTCAGCGTCGAGGTCCTGGATCCCGCTGCCGCAATGATGGCCAGCGTTACGAGCACCCCGCCGGCCGCAATCGTGACCCAACGAACGATTTTCCAGCGCCTGCTCGTTGCCGTGTTATTTCTCCGGCGCCTGCTGGGCGATGTCGCGCACATCGGCCGCAGGCAGAATCACGGGCAGCAGGCCGAGACCTTCGCTGCCGCCCACCATCGAGAACATGCCGGTCCGGCCGGCCTGGACCGATCGCATCGTGAGCAGGCCGACCACCTTGCCCGACGGGGTGAATGCGGGCGTACCCATGCCGCCCGCGCTGCCGGTCTCGATCACGTAGAAGGTGCGCGGTTTCTCGATGATCGCGCCAATCGTCTGGAGCGAGGCGGCGGGCGTCCACCCGCCGACACGGCCGAGCCGGGTCAGCACGACGACCGAGTCCAGCATCCCAGGCTTTCCCTCATCCGCCAGGTTGATCGCAACGAGCGGCTTGTTCGGCTTCGCCGTCGGGCGCAGGAATGCCAGGTCGAGATCCTCATCGCGCAGAACGATGCGCGCCGGCAATTCCTTGCCGTCCGAGAGGCGCAGCTTGACGTCGCTCGGCTCGCTGCCGAACTCCATCCGCTCCTGGCTGCTGCCACCGCCGCCCATCATCTTGTTCATCATCGCGCCGGGGTTCAGCGCCCCAAGCGACAACACCGTCAACCCGCTCGGATCGATTACCGTCCCCACGGTCTCGACCGATTCATCCATGGATTGCATCTCGCGTCCGCCAACCGACACCCGCATCTTCAGCACGACCCGTACCGTCACGATGGCGTTCTGCCATTTCCTGACAATCTCACGCCCGGCGGCCCGATCGTCCTGTGCCAGGACGGGCGTGCCCGCTACGGCGAGGGCGACGAGGGCCCCGGCCGCGATCGAATGGAAACGAAATGCTCTGAGAGTTGGCATCGTCCGTCTACGCTCCCCGCTTCATCTGCGTGGTCTCGGTTGGCCACACGCTTTCCAGTTCCACGAACAACGTCCGGATCCCGCGACGGACCTTTATCACCACCGCGGCGGGCTTCTTTTCGGCGATGCGCTCCATGAGTTTCTTGACGGTCTCTACGTCCGGAACAGGGGTCCCATCGATTTCCATCAGCAAGTCGCCGTCAGCGAGGTGCCCCAGCGCCGCCCACCCGCCCTCGCGGACTGCTTCGACCAGCACACCCTGCTGCCCTTCCGCCCATGACTTCTCGGCCTGATCGGCCGCGGTGACGTCCCGGACACGGAAATCGAAGTTCGGGTCCTCGTACTTCTTCATTTCCCGCGGCAGGCGTGGAGAGGCGCCCAGCTTGACCGAGAGCGTTTGTTCCTTGCCGTCCCGCATGACCGCAAGATTGACGGCTGCGCCAATCTTGTATTGCCGGATCATCGTGGCGAACAGGTCCTCGTCCGACGGCTGCGACGCCTCGACGGGGTTGTCGTCTATTTTCGTGATGATGTCCCCTAGGCGCAGGCCTGCCGTGCCGTCGTGCACACGGGTCACTCGGACCCCGGAACGGCCGGCGAGGCCGAGCTTCTCGGCCAGCTGCGGGGTCAAGACCTGCACGGATACGGGCACCCAGGCCTTGCGGGTTTCGAGCCCCGGATCCTCGATGCCGGCCCGACCGACCTCGACCACGGTCAGCATGCGCTGCCGCCCCCGATCGAACGCCACGAGCGCACCGACCGGCTCGGTCTTCCCCTTGGTCAATTCCGCGACCCGCGCGTTCAATGCCGGGACGTCGTTGACGCGCTTCCCGTCGATCTCCACGATGACATCGTCGGTCTCGAGCGCCGGGCGTCCTTCGGCTGCCGGACCGCCTGGCCGGACGCCGCGGACGTGCACACCGTCGCGGCTGCTCCGCTTCAGTTCCTTCGCCGACCACGCCGTCAGGTTGGACGCCGTGATGCCCATCAGCGGCAGTTCTCCAACCGGCGCTTCCACGCCTTCGCGCTCCTGCGGAACCACCTGCAGCGTCTGTCTCACACCTTTCCGTGAAATCAGGATGTCGACGGGCTTTCCGAGCGGAAGGCGCATCACCATCTGGTTGAAGAGCGGGATCTCTTCCGCGAAGCGCACGTTGACGTCCTCACCGGAGACCGAGAGCACGATATCACCGGGTTGAAAGCCCGCCTTTGCCGCGGGCGAACCTTCGATGGTGCCCCCCACGAGGCCTCCACGCTCGATGTTCGAGGACTTGAGGAGGGGCTGCACGTCGAGCCCGATCCAGCTGCGTTTGACCCGGCCGTCCTTGATGATTGCGAACGCGACTTCCCTGGCCAGCTCCGCGGGAATCGCGCCGGCCAGGCCCATGCTGATTTCGTTGACGCCGACGATTTCCCCTTTCAGGTTGATCAGCGGACCGCCGGAATTACCGCCAAAGATCGGCGCATCGTGTCCAATCCACCGGACGAGCGATCCGACATCCTCGCCTTCGAGCGTCATACGGTTAAACGGCCAGAAGAGCTGCGGCATGATCATCTCGGTGTTGCTGACGATCCCCATCGTCACCGACTGCGACAAGGCGAGCGGGCTGCCCATCGCGAGCACACGATCCCCGACCCGAAGCGAGGTCGCAGTGCCGAAGCTGGCGACTGGAAACTGTCGCGGCCGCGCAGGCTTCAGCTTGATCACTGCAATGTCGGACAACGGATCGGTGCCGACGAGCTCTGCAGGGACTTCTTCGCGTGATGCGAGCGTGCAGACGATCGCCTTCGTCTTACCCGCAACATGGTGGTTCGTCACGATGTGCCCTTCCGGCGTGATGATCGTGCCGCTGCCCGCCGCCTCGCGCTTCAGCTCACGGCCATCTTCGTGCTCGATGGAGACAACGTGAATCCGAACGAGGCTCGGGGCAACCTTCGCCAGGGCGGCGTGAACGGCAACGGCATCCGGAGACGATGCGGCCTCGTTTCTGGACGATTCCTGCTGCGCGCCAGCCGTCGCAGGCACCAGCAGCATCAAGAGGACACCAATCAGCCAACAACGCATCCGGCCATCTTAGCAACTTTCCCGAAATACGCCGGGCAGGGCCGGGATCAGCGTGAAAGAGACTGAAGGAACTCGGCGAGCACGTTGACGGCGACCTGTCGCCGGTACGCGGCCGTCGAACGCACGTCGTCGATCGGCCTCAGCTCTGCCAGCAGGGCGGCGCCAGCGCGATCGACTGATCCATCGTCGACCCTGGCGCCTCGCAGCATGGCTTCGGTGTCGAACGCGCGCACCACCGTCGGGGCGACACTGCCGAACGCCAGCCGGATGTCGGCGATCCGGCCAGCCTCGAGGAGGGCGGCGCCGGCAAAGCAAACCTTCGAAATCGCCTGGGCGCGCCGTGCTCCTACTTTGCGATAGTGCTGATGCCAGCCATGCCGCCGCGGCAGCCGCACGGCGGTGATCAACTCGTCGGGCGCCAGATCCATCTGCTTGTAGGCGGTATGAAACCGTTCGTAAGGCACGATGCGGCGGCCGCGAACCGACGTGAGCTCAAGTTGTGCGTCGTACACGAGCAGCGGCGGAGGCGTGTCGGCAGCGGGCGACGCGTTCGCGATGTTGCCCGCGATCGTGCCCCGGTTCTGATTGGCAATGCCGCCGGTGTCCGCCGCTGCGCGGCCGAGCAACGGGAAGTCGCGGCGAAGCGTTTCGTGACGAAGAATGTCCGAGAACGTCGTCAGAGCGCCGAGGGTCACGGCTTCACGATCGACATCTATCCGCCGCAGTTCGCGAATCCCCCAAATGCTGACATGGTGCCGGTTCGACAGCGTGCCAGCTCCGAGCTGCACCATCACGTCGGTGCCGCCGGCCAGCGCGCGCCACACACCCGGCTCACTCGCCAGAAGCCCGACCGCTTCGTCGAGCGTCGCAGCCTTGCGCAATTGATAGTCGGGCAGAAAAGCGCGCATCGACGCTACCCGGAGATCGACCGCCGAACGGCCTCGAAGATCTTCATGTAGCCCGTGCAGCGACAGAGGTTGCCCGCCAGGCCGGTGCGGATCTCTTCGTCGCTCGCCTGTGGCGTCCGGTCGCGCAGGCTGATCGCCGCGAGCACCATCCCTGGCGTACAGATGCCGCACTGTGCGCCGCCATGAGCAATGAACGCCTCCTGGACCGCGTGAAGCTGTTCGCCCGTCGCGACGCCTTCGATCGTGGTCACCGACGCGCCTTCGGCCTGCAGCGCGGGGGTGAGACAGCTGTTCACGAGCTCACCGTCGATCAGGACGGCACACGCGCCGCATTCACCCTCACCGCATCCCTCCTTCGTCCCGGTCAGATGGAGCTGCTGACGAATCACGTCGAGCAGCCGCGCCATCGGATGGACCTCGACGCTCACGGTCTCGCCGTTGATGGTGAAGGAGATCTGGACATCGTTGTCAGGCATCACCCTCCTTGCCTGCACGCGGACACGATTCCGCTTCGCGGAGGCACGACGATACGACGAGGCGACGAAACGACGTCAGCCAACTGAAAGACCCATAAGGCGTCGTGTCGTCGTTTGGTCGTATCGTCGTGGCCCCGCGAAGCAGCCCGTGGGCCGTGAAGGCTGTTCGGCTCAGGCACCAGTGTCGCCTGCCTTCTGGCGGAAGACTTCCATCAACCGCTCCGGCGTCAGCGGGAGCGTCGTCACCTCGAGCCCCGTGGCGTTTCTCACGGCATTGAAGATCGCCGGCGCCGGTCCATCCATCGGCAGCTCCCCGATCCCCTTTGCACCGCCAGGCCCGTGCGGGTATGGGAACTCGACGAAGTCCACCCGGATGTCGGGCAGATCCACGGACGACGGCATGATGTAGTTCGTCATCTGGCCGTTGATCATCCGGCCCTCGCGCCAGACCACGTCTTCGTAGAGCGCCCAGCCGATCGCCTGCGCAACGCCACCCTCGATCTGACCGGCCGCCAGGATCGGATTGATCACGCGGCCGACTTCCTGCACGGCCACGAAGTCCTCGACGCGCGTTTCGAAGGTCGTCAGGTCCACTGCCACCGCGGCGACGTAGACTGCCCACGCGTACGCGCCGTAGGCATCTCCTTGATATTTCTCGTCGTCCCAGTGGAGGCCTCCGGGCGGGTGATACTGCGCGGTGCTCCGAAGCGACCCGTTCGATGCGACGTATGCGGCGGCTGCGGTCCGGAAGGCGGCCGAATCGTATCCGTCGGGCAGCACGCCGGACGACAGCAAAGTGGACCGGACTCCAAGTGCGGCTGTCTCCACGAGCTTGCCGACGACCATCGACGTCCGGGACGCCACTGTCGGTCCGCTGTTCGGCACCGCAGACGTATCAGGCTGCATGATCTCGATGTCGTCGCTATCTATGCCGAGCGCGTCGGAGGCGATCTGCGCAAAGACCGTGTTCGTACCCTGACCGATCTCCGTGCTCGCGGCCAGCACACGAATGTGCCCGTCGCGAGCCGCTTCGACAGTGACGAGGGACGCGAGGTGCTCTTCACCGGAGCCCGTAAAGCCGGCGCCGTGCATGAAACAGGCAAACCCGATCCCGCGCCGGATCGATCCGGCCGTGTTCTCATGGGCAAAGCGACCCGACTTCGCGTGATAGTCGGACAACTCGAAGGCTCGATCGAGCAAGCGAGGCATGTCGACCGGTTCGCGCAACACCTGTCCGACTGCATTCGTCTCGCCGGTCGAGATGAAGTTGCGACGGCGCAATTCCTCCGGCGTGAGCCCGGCAGCGGCAGCGACCTTGTCCATCTGCAGCTCCAGGGCGAAGACAGACTGCGGTGCGCCGAACCCGCGAAAAGCGCCATGCGGTGGAGCGTTGGTGGCGACCGCCCTCGATCGAATCCGGACGTTCGGGCAGAAGTAGGGGCCTGCGGCGTGAATGGTGCCGCGCGAGAGGACGACCGGCGAGAGCGTGCAGTACGCGCCACCGTCGATCTCGAACTCGATATCCATCGCGAGGAGCCGGCCGTCGCGATCGACGGCCGTCCGGTGTCGGGTCCGCGACGGATGTCGCTTGGTGGTCGCCACCATGTCCTCGAGCCGGTCGTAAATCATCTTCACCGGCCTGCGCGCCTTCCATGCGAGGAGCGCTGCGTGCCCGGCCAGGATCGATGGGTATTCCTCCTTGCCGCCGAACCCCCCGCCGGTCTCCATCTGCACGACGCGAACACGCTCCGATGGGAGCGCAAAGAGTCCTGCAAGCGCGCGGTGAATGTAGTAGGGACATTGCATCGAGCCCCAGACCGTCACCCCAGACTCCGGGTCTGCAACCGCGAGCATGCCGTTCGGCTCGATGTAGAGCTGCTCCTGGGCTCCCGTCTCGTAGGTGCGCTCCACGATGTGGGCGGCCTCGGCGAACGCCTTGTTCACGTCACCGCGGGACACGAGATAGGTCTTGAAGATGTTGTCGCTGCCCCAGATGGTCGCGGTTCGCGCCAGCGACTCGTCGATGGAGAACACGGGAGGGAGCGGGTCGACCACGATCTGGACGAGCCTTCGCGCCTTCTCGAGCAGATGGCGATCGGGATGAGCGAGCAGGACGACGGGCTCTTCCGGGTGATTGACGGACTGAGCGACGAGGTAGGGCTGATCGTTGGTAATCAGCGCGACGACGTTCGCGCCGGGGATGTCGTCCGCCGTGACGATCGTGAACTCGTCCCAGGGAACGCCGGGCTCGAAATCGATGCTTCGGATAGTACCGCGCGCTGAGACGCTGCGTACCGTCGTGCCGTGCAGCATCCCCGGCAACGAGAGATCGTCGACGTATCTCGCCTGCCCTGTGACTTTTCGCCGCCCTTCCTTACGAGGCAGGGATCGCCCGATGGCCGCCATCAGGCGAGGATTGTGTCACGGCCGAGCCTCGACAGCGTCAGGAGGCGGAACAGTGGGCTACTGGAATGTGTTGCAGGCTTTCGGATCGCCGCTGTCCATTCCGCGCTTGAACCATTCGACGCGCTGCTGGGAGGTGCCGTGCGTGAAGCGCTCGGGCGCCACACGTCCGGCCTGCATGCGCTGCAGCCGATCGTCGCCGATCGCCGCGGCCGCGTTCAGGCCCTCCTCGGCGTCATCGGGATCGAGCTGCACGCGGCCGCCACCGGTGTTGGCGTGATGTCCCCAGACTCCCGCGTAACAATCGGCCTGGAGCTCCATCCGCACCGAGAGCGCATTACGCGCGTTGGGATTCGACCCTTGCAGCTCACGGACCTTCCGCTCGGTGCCAGTCAGCGTCTGGACGTGATGTCCGAGCTCGTGGGCAAGCACGTAAGCCTGGGCGAAATCCCCTGGTGCTCCCAGCTTGCGATCGAGTTCGTCGAAGAATCCGAGATCGAGGTAGACCTTGCGATCGGCCGGACAGTAGAAGGGGCCGGTCGCGACCTGTGCGAAGCCGCATGCGGAGTTGATGGCGTCGCGGAACAACACCGCCTTGGTGTCCTGGTATTGCCCGCCGAGGAGCTGCCGCCAGGTTTCCTGCGCGTCGCCCATGACCGCATCGACCATGTCCACGAGCTTTTCTTCGGCCGGAGACGCCTTCACCTCACCCGACGTACCGACGCTGCTGGGAGGTGCGGAGCCTCCGCCGCCGACGATCGAGGTCAGATCGATCCCGGTCGCCCAGCTGAGAACGAGCAGGAGCAGGAGCCCGCCGACACCCAGACCGCCGGCGCCCATTGCCATCCCGCCCGAACGGCCGCGCATGTCCTCGACGTTGCTGCGATCTCCAGCTGTCCATCTCATGATCGATGCCTCCGGAGTTGAGCGATTTGCAATCGGAGCGCCAGAAAGGGAGACCGTCCCCCTTTTGGGAGGGGGACTGTCCCCTACACCTGAATCGTCTTCCACTTTCCCTGCTGAAAGCGCCAGATCGTCAGCACGCAGCGCGTCGCATGTCCGAGGACGATGGCCGTCCACACACCTGAGGCTTCGAGCCGGCCCATCGATTGGAGGGCGAAGCACAAGCCCATCGGTACGACCAACTGTGACACCAGCGTGATGTACAGCGGGCTTCTGGTGTCCCCCGTGCCCTGAAGGCCGCCGGTAAACGTCAGCGCGACGGTGATGAAGAACCCCGACACGCTCAGGTACCGCAACAACTGAGTCCCGAGTTCCACCACGATCGGATCTGTAATGGAGAAGATCCCCAGGAGCACACGCGGAATCGACAGGAACAGCGCTGCGAGGCAGGCAGCAACGCCAAGACCAATCCGGGCAGCTAGATGCACCGCCCGCAGCGACCGTTCAGGATTGCCGGCCCCGAGATTCTGGCCCGCGACGGCAGCCGCCGCTCCCATCAGGCCGACCGAGGTCCAGGTAATCAGCGAAAACAGCTCCGCGTAGCCGACCGCATAAGCCGCCTGCGCTTCGGCACTGTGCTCGAGCGACCCGATGAATCGCAACAGCATGACGCCGGCGATGTTCATCGCCACGCCCTGAATCCCGGCGGGCAGCCCGAACCGGAACAGCTGCCGGATGATCGTGAGATCGGGCTTCCACGACATTTCGCGGCGGAAGTGGATGACCAGTCGGCCCGTCAGCATCATCCACATCGCCACCGCCGAGACGCATCCGCTCGCAAGCACGGTTCCGATCGCGGCGCCACGCGTCCCCAGCGCGGGGATCGGCCCGGCACCCGAAATCAACAGCACGTTGAAAATGATGTTGAGTGCGGTCATCACCACGCCGAGCCGCAGTGGCGTCCGGGCATCTCCGGCGGCCCTCAGGGCTCCCCCCAGCATGAAAAACAGGAGCATTCCAATGCTGAACAGGAACATCGTCCGGAGGAACGGCAGCGCCTGCGCGATCACTTCCGGACTCGCGTTGACGAGCCTCAACAGGTGCGGCGCGAGGAAGTATCCGCTCGGAGCGAGCACGCCGACAGCGAGCAGTACTGCGACGAGGAACGCCTGGTAAACGACCTGGTCGACGCGGTGATGATCGTTGGCGCCGGCCGCGCGGGCAACCAGAACGCCCATTCCCGTAAACAGTGAGCTGATGAAGACGATGACGACCAGGAAAATCTGCCAGCTGACCCCGATCGCGGCATTCGCCGTGAACCCGACGAAGTGCCCCACCATCGCATGATCGATGATGCCCTGGAGGCCGCCGATCGCGTTCTGGAGGACCGTGGGCCAGGCAATCTTCCACACCGCGCGCCAGATCGGTCCCTCGACGATCGAGCGATCGAACGTGCGGCCGGCGCGAACGCCAGGCGGGGCGCCCGCTGCGTCGATTTTCGCCGGGGAAGAATCTGCCGCTGCGTCAGCAGCTGGAGGGGCGGTGGCGTCCAAGTCCAAAAATCATAGCGTCACTTCGCCTGTTTGAGGACGCGGCGCACGTCGCCATGCGCCGTGATGACCGCCGGTTGACGCTGAAGGGCCTCGTAGTACCGTCGCGCAAACGGCTCGACGCCCTGCGCCGGCGACAGCAGGCGCTCTACTTGTTCGAGAAGCATGGCGCCGTCCGCCTCCGTGGCGGCGCCATCCGGCTGCAGCGCGACATCGATCCGGACCACGAGCTCGGAAAGCGGGTGCAGCCACTCGAACCAGGGGTCGTTGATCACCAGCTGCAGGAGCGTCGCGTTCGAGGGGATCCGGCCGCGATCGAGTTCGTACGTGGCCTTCGAGTCGTCCAGCAACACCTTGTGCAGATCCAGGAGACGCGAGCGGAGCTCACGCAGTCGGTCTTTCAGCGCGGGTCCGATGGCAGGAGGCGCGGCGGGGCTGGAGGCGGCCTCCTCGTCGGCGAGCACTCGGAGCGCAGCCACATCGAGTGGCCGGGGCTCAGCTATCGGCTCCGGTGCTGCGGGCTGCGCCGTCCGGTCGTAGTAGAGCTCGACGATGTTCCCGTCGGGATCGCGAAGGTAGAGCGACTCGAACATGCCGTGATCGAGGGCGCCGTCGAGCGGTACGCCTGCCGCCGTCGCCCGCCTCAGCGCTCGGGCCAGCGCCCGCCGATCGGGATAACGAACCGAAAACCGGCCAGTCCGGGTCGCCGCGCCGGCCGGCGATCCGTCCGTATTCAACCCAATCAATCCGTGTGAGCCGGTACCCAGGAACGCTCCCTGGCCAGTACGGTATGTAATTTCGAACCCGAGTACAACTTTATAGAACGCAACCGCGCGGTCGAGGTCGGCTACGCTCAAATGAACGTGGCCGATCTCGATCCCGGGCTCCGGCGGCCCTTGATCGTTGGTGCGCTTGTCCATACGTCATGATGGCGCACCTGCCGGGTTGCTCCGCAAGCCCGAAGTCAACTCATCCGTCTCCGGGACGTCATCTTGCAAGGGGCGTCCACATGGCGGAAGTGCTGGCGGAATACTCGGACGTTGTCATCAGCGAAGGCGGAAGGCGGTACGTCGCCCGCGCCTGTGGCGCGCCGGTGGCGTCCGGACAATGGCAAGGCTGGCTCGAATTCATCGACCTGGCGAGCGGCGACGCGCTCCGCTCTGCCCGCGAGACGACGCAGCCCAATCGCGTCGACACGGTCTATTGGGCGACGGGACTCACGCCGGTCTATCTCGAGGGCGCGTTTCAGCGGGCGCTTCACCCACTCATCAGGCCGGTGGCACGGCCAACCCCCGACCCGGCATTCGACGGGCCCGCCCCCGACAGCATTGCCGAGCCGCCGGTCGTGGACAGTATCCTCAACCCGTTTTCGGTCTATCGGAAGGGGGAAGTGCTGTTGCGGCGCCAGCTCTCGGCCTTTTCAGTCTGGCACCTGGTGAATATCGTCCGCGACTACCGTTTGAGCGACTTGCCGGACGCGGCGCTGAATGCCATGACGGCGCGGGATCTGATCGAACTGATCGTCGCGGCGGTCCGGGCCGACACGACGGTCGAACGCTAGCAGCTGCTATCGGGGGTCCGCCTTTGAGCCGTCCGCTGCCGTCGTCCGGCGCCGGAGCTCTTCGACAATCCACATCGGATCGCAGGGCTTGTTGATGAACGCGTCGCACCCCGCCTCTTCGGCGGCGGCGCGTTCCGCAGGCAGGACACACGCCGACACGACGACGATGGCGATGTGGCGTGTGTGGGGATCGCTCTTGATTTCGCGCGTCAACTGCCAGCCGTCCGTCCGCGGCAGCTGAAGGTCGAGCACAATCGCTTCCGGTGACCAATCCCGAAGCACCCCCCGCAATTCGTCGGCATCAGCCGCCGTGCGAACCTCGAACCCGAACGCAGACAGGAATTCCGCGTAGCCGGCGCGAGTGTCGCCATGATCGTCGACGATGATGCATCGCGCCATTTGTGACAGATGTGCAAGAAGCACACCTCATCAACACTCAAGAATTCGAAGGAAAAGCGCGAGAAATCACGGCCGGCTGTGGCGGCTGCCGCAGGGCTAGCCGGTTCCAGCATGTAAGTTTTCCAGCCGGCCCGAAGGTTCGGCTTGCGTTCCCGGACCCCCCGAAGACACAATTTGCCCCGTTCTAACGTCCAATCTTCAGAATCGAGAACGTCAAGGAGTTGATATGGCTCCCGTTCATGAACGCGGCCGCCTGCGCGCCGGAGTGGCTTTCCTTGCGATTGCGCTGGTATTGTCGCTCGGCGTCCTGACAGCTCAAACCCCGGATCCGGCGCCAACAGCGGGCCCGGCCGCGGTCGCCATCGCCCCACCGCCGGCCGACGCGGATATCGAGCGTTTCCTGCTCGAGGGCAAGGTCGGTGATACCCACGGCACCAAGAAAGGCGTGACCGGCGCGCAGCGAGCCAAACTCACGACTCCGATGCTCACCCACGACGCGCAGATCCAGAGCATCGACGAGTTCAAGCGCGAATTCAGGACCGACCGGGGCGTCGAATTCGACTTCCGCGACAGCTGGACGTTCAATGTCGCGGCGTACCGGATCGACCGCCTGATCGGCCTCAACATGGTGCCGGTCAGCGTCGAGCGCAAGTATCGCTCCGCCCCTTCGGCCTTCACCTGGTGGCTCGATGATGTGCTGATGGACGAGGGCGATCGACTGAAGAAGAAGATCGAAGCGCCCGACCGGGCTTACTGGAGCCGCCAGACGATGATGATGCGGTTGTTCGATCAGCTGATCTCGAACGTGGACCGCAACATGGGGAACATCCTCTACACCAAGGACTGGCGTCTCTGGCCGATCGATCACACGCGGGCATTTCGAAAGAACACGGAACTGAAGACGCCGGCGCACGTGACGCGCTGCGATCGCCGTGTGTTCGAGCGCCTGAAAGCGCTCGATCAACCAACGCTCAAGCGCGAGGTCGGCAAGTGGCTGGACGACGGCCAGATCAAGGCCCTGCTCGCCCGGCGCGATGAGATCGTGAAAAAGATTGAAACGCTCGGGGCCTCCGCGTTGTTCGACAGCACCACGCCGCCGTTGGCCGCACCGGCCCAGAGCGCCGGGCCCATTCGTCCACCTGCTCGTCCCTGAGCAGTCCGAGCGGCACCGTCGGATCGCCGTTATCCTAAAGGGGGAGCTTCGAGCTCCCCCTTTTCGTTTGTTCAACGGCCTGGAGCTCTCATGGCGTGGAGTACCCGTATCGTGTTCACCCGCATCGCCGTCGCCACCGCCCTCGCCTCGCTCGCGCCTCCGACGCACGTCTCCGCCCAGGAGCGCGATCGCTCAAAGATCCCCGATAAATTCAAATGGAGCCTCGGCGAGGTCTATCCCTCCGAGGATGCCTGGCGGGCGGCCAAAGAAAAGGTCGTGGCCGAGATTCCCAAGCTCAAAGACTTTCGCGGGGCGCTCGGCGCATCGGCGTCGCGGCTGGCCGACGCGCTCGATCTGCTGTCACGGCTGAACAAGGAACTGGCGCGGGCCTATGTCTACGCCAGCATGCTGTCGGATCAGGACACCCGCGTCAGCAAGCATCAGGGGATGCAGCAGGAGATGATTCAGATCGGCGCGCAGCTCGGCGCCGAAGCGGCATTCATCGAGCCGGAGATCCTCAAGGTGGACACGGCCACGATCCACAAGTTCATCGCCGGGGAGCCGCGCCTGCAACCCTATCGGCTCTACCTGGACGACATCCAGCGGCGCCGGGCCCACACGATGAGCGACGGCGAAGAGAAGCTGCTGGCGAGCGCGACGGTGATGACCAGCGGTCCCTCGAACATCTACAGCGTGTTCTCGGACGCGGACTTCTCCTACCCGTCAGTGACGCTCAGCGATGGCAAGACCGTCAAGCTCGATAGCTCGGCGTTCAGCGTCTACCGCACGGTTCCCAACCGGGAAGACCGCCAGAAGGTGATGTCGGCGTTCTTCGGCGCCCTCGGGAATTTCCGCGGCACGTTCGGTGCGACCCTCAACTCGCAGATTCAGTCGGACATCTTCGTCGCGCGGGCGCGCGACTATGCGACATCTCTCGACGCGGCGCTCGACAGCCCCAACATCCCGACGTCGGTCTATACCCGGCTCGTCGACGGGGTCAACAAGCACCTGCCGACGTTTCACCGATATCTGAACCTCCGCAAGAAGATGATGGGCGTCTCCGAGCTCCATTACTACGACCTGTATGCGCCGCTCGTCGCCTCGGCGGATCTCGACTACACACCGGAAGAAGCCGAGAAGCACGTCCTCGCGGCACTCAAGCCGCTCGGACCCGACTACACCGGCGTCGTGAGCCGGGCGTTCAACGAACGCTGGATCGATCTGCTCCCCAATGAGGGGAAGCGCTCCGGCGCCTACTCGAACGGCGGGGCCTACGACGTCCACCCGTTCATGCTGCTGAACTACAACGGCAAGTACACGGACGTCAGCACACTGGCGCACGAGCTCGGGCACACGATGCAGAGCTACTACTCGAACAAGACGCAGCCGTACGCGACCGCGTCGTATCCAATCTTCGTCGCCGAAGTGGCCTCGACGTTCAACGAGGCGCTGCTCATCGACTACATGCTCGAGAACATCAAGGACCACGCGACGAAGCTGTCGTTGCTCGGGAACTACCTGGAAGGCATCAAGTCAACGGTGTTCCGGCAGACCCAGTTCGCCGAGTTCGAGCTGCGTGCGCACGAGATCGCCGAGAAGGGGCAGGCGATCACCGGCGAGGTGCTCGACAAGCTCTACGCCGACATGACGAAGAAGTACTACGGACACGACACGGGCGTGACCGTGGTCGATGACTACGTCGCCCACGAATGGGCATTCGTTCCGCACTTCTATCGAACCTACTACGTGTTCCAGTACGCGACGTCCTTCACGGCGTCGGCCGCTCTCTCGGAGAAGGTGCTCGCCGGCGATCCGGCCGCGACCAAGCGCTTCCTGGCATTCCTCGCGGCCGGCGGCTCGAAGTATCCGATCGATCTCCTGAAAGACGCCGGCGTCGACATGACGACGGACGAGCCGCTCGAGCTCACGATGAAGACGATGAACCGCGTGATGGACGACATGGAGAAGCTCCTGGGGGGTCCGAAGAAATAGATACAAGGCAGAAGGTAAAAGGCAAAAGGCAAAAAATACTTCTGCCTTCTGCCTTCTGCCTTTCCTAGCTGTTTCTACTCCCGCGCAGCCGTCGTCGTCTTCTTCGGATGGTCCTCGTAGGGGCGCAGGTTCCACTCGAAGAACGTCCACACCCGATTCCACGAATCGCGCTGCTCGGGCGAGTCGTCGCGCTCGAGCGTCTTGAGGTTGGTGCGCCGGTTGAAGGTGTGGCCGACGCTCGCCGGGCCGGGCGTGGGATCGACATAGATCTTCGTTTCAGCGAGATCAGGCTTCCGGGATCGCAGCGCGTCGACGATCTGCTGATCCTCGACGAAGTTGACGTCGGTGTCGTTGGTCGCGACATGGACCAGGAGTGGGATGCCGAGCTTGTCAACGTGATAGAGCGGTGAGCGCTCGATGTAAATCTCCTGCTTCTCGAACGGCAAACCCTGGATTCGCGATTGCGTCGAGAACCCGTGCTGATACGAGGGGCCCTTGTACGACAAGCGGAAGACCAGGTTGGTCACGGGCACCATGGCTGCCGCCGCCTTGAACGGCGTCCTGTCGCGAAACACGGACAGCAGCGTAATGTAGCCGCCGTGGCTCCAGCCCATCACACCGAGCCTCTCCTGGTCGACGTGGGGCAACGACTTGAGGTACTCGACGGCGCTCATCGTGTCGTCGATCTCGTAGCCCCCATAGTCGATCGCGTTGTGGAACTTCTCGCCGTAGCCGGTGCTCCCGCGATACTCGGGACAGATGATCACGTAGCCGCGCTCGACCGCTTCCTTCACGAAGGGGAACATGCTGATGCCCCAGTTGCCGTGGACGCCGCCGTGCACCCAGACCATCGCGGCATGGCCGGCCGCACCGCGCTTGTGCAGCGGCTGGAACAGGTACGCGGGTATTTCCATGTCGCCGACGCTGCTCCGGTACGAGATCTTCTTGAAGTCCATCACGCCCTTGCTGGCCTCGGCATATCGCGCCTCGGTGTGCTGGCGATCATTGATGTCGCTTTCGAAGTCGTAGTTGATCGCGTGATCCTCGGGGCGGTTGCTGACGTAGAGGCGCCGTGACCGTTCTTCGTCCATCTGCACCGCGGCACGACCCCGCGGTGGAGCGGAGGCGGGCCGTGGCTGGGGGGTGGCGGCGCTCGGGGGAGCCGGGACCGCGGGAGCGGCCGGGGCCTGGGACGGCCCGTCTATCGACGACAAGGCCAGAATCAGTGAGAAAACCACGAACACCAGTGCCATTCCGGAGCTCCTTCAGCTGAGGAAATCCGAGCATATTACGCTTCCGTGGCGGGGGAGCGACGATCCCGCCACAGGGCACTGTTCAGCCGCGCGGCGCTTCAGTTAAACTGAGCCGGTGAGCGTCCCTCGCCGGGTCCTTTCCGGGCTGATCCTCGCCACCGCAGTGACCGCCGTCGTGACGGCCCGGCAGCAGCGTGGCCTCGATCTCGGCGCCTCCGCGTTCGAGGGCTACATCGAGCTGCTCAGGCAAACGGCGGGCATTCCGGGGTTGTCGGGCGTCCTGATCCAGGATGGATCGATCGTCTGGGAACGAGGACTGGGGTTCGCTGACGTCGAAGCGCGAATCCCCGCCAGGCCGGACACGCCGTACGTCATCGGCGATCTCACCGAACCCTTTGCCGCGGTGCTCGTGCTCCAATGCGACGAGCGGCGACAGGTCGACATAAACCGCGAAATCACCAACTACGGTGGCGAGGTCCCGAACGACCGCGCCTTGGTCAGGCAGGTGCTGAGCCATACGTCGACACCGTCCGGGACCTTCAAGTACGAGCCGGCGCGGTACGCCCAGCTGACGGGCGTTGTCGAGTACTGTTCCCGGCAGACGTTCCGCAAGTCGATGGCCCTCGATGTCCTCGATCGCCTCGCGATGGCGAGATCGGTCCCCGGCCGCGATTTCGCCACGGCTGGCGCGGTACCGGCGGACATGCTCGAGAAGACCTATTTCGATCACTATCGCCACGTCCTCGAGAGCCTGGCTGTTCCCTATAAGGTCGACAAGAAGCTGCATCCGACGCGGACGGAGCTCGCGCCCGAGGGCGTGAACGCGGCGACCGGGCTCGTCTCGACGGTTCGCGATCTGGCCCAGTTCGACTTCGCGCTCGACGATGGAACCCTTCTCCGCGACACCACGCTTGCCCGTGCGTGGTCCGCGGCGGTCGGACCCGGAGGCGCGCCACAACCGACCGGGCTTGGATGGTTCGTCCAGAATTACCGCGGCGTGCCGCTGGTGTGGCAGTACGGCATGGTGCCCAACGCCTACTCCGGCATCGTGCTCAAGATTCCGTCGCGGCGCGTGACGATGATCCTCCTGGCGAACAGCGATGGCCTCGTGAATTCCGTGCAGCTCGAGGCCGGGGACGTGACGCGGTCGCCCTTTGCGTCGGTGCTGCTCCGAATGCTGCTGTGATCCCCGACCGGCGGAGGGCATTCCGCGTTCTGGTCCTTTCGGTGTTTTTCCTCCTCACCTGTGGTCAGGTTGCCCGCGCAGAGTGGCAGTTCACACCCTTCATCGGGTACACGTTCAAGGCTTCGACCACCATCGTCGATTTCGATCTCGACGAGGACCGCGTGGCCACTGACGACACCCGGGTCAATTTCGGTGGCGCAATCCGGCTGATTGGAGCGTGGCCGATCGGGCTGGAGGCCTATTACGTCCACACACCCGGCTTCTTCGACACGGAGACGTTCAGCCTGAACGCTCCACGGATCATCGAGAGTCGGACCTATGCGGTGATGGGCAACGTGGTGCTGACCACGCCTTTGAGCTGGAATCGCTACGGCCTGAGACCATCGCTGTCGGGAGGTATCGGCCTGATGCATGCCTCAGCGAGCGATCAACTCCAGATCCTTCCCTACCGGCTGGACCTGCTCGGGATGAACATCGGCGGCGGCGCTGTCGGCTTCCTATCGGATCACGTCGGGGTGCGATTCGACCTGCGCTACTTCAAGAACATCAAGGGAGTGCCGGCCGAGGACCTTCTTCCCGGTACCACGAACCCTGGCCAGTCGGTTCGGCTCCGCTACTGGACGATTGACTTCGGCGTAGTGTTCAAGAAGTAGAAAAACTGCCAGCTTCCAGCTATTTCACCTTCGCGCTCACGTGCGCGATGCCGAGCACCCGGTACGAATACTCGTAATGGTCTTCAATCCGGTGGTACCGGAAGGAGACCTCGATGAGCGCGCCGGGCGCGAGGGCGAACGTCTTCGTCAGGCCGGTCTCGGCGTAGTCCCTGATCCCGCGCCAGCGGGTCCCGTCTCTTCGGAGTGACTGATAGTTCGGGTCCCCCTCGTCTTTGATGTAGTCATCGCCGCGCCACATAATCAGGTGGGCGCGCCAGGAGGCTCTTTCAACAGCCGCACGACCGAAGAAACCCGCGCCGTCACGCGTCCGCCTCGGCTGTGCGCGATCGGCTACGTAGTGAGACCAGAGACCCAGCAGCTCCAACGACCCATCGAGCCTCGCCATCGGCTTCTCACAGACCAGTCCTGGCGCGCATGGCGGTTGCGGCCGCCGCGAGAGCTTGATTCCTGACGCCAGAACGAAGCTGTCCCGGACCGGGCCTGACGCATACAGCTGGCCGCCCTCATGGACGACGTGCATCTGCAGAGGGGACGAGAAGATTCCCCCCCAACGCCAGTCGAGGCGTGCGCCGGCGTCCAGCCGCTCGCGATGGTCGGGGGTGTTCAGCCGCTGCCATTGCAGCCACATGTCATGTTCCAGCCTGGAGCCCTTGAACAGCCACTGCAGGCCGGCCTCGTAGGGGCGGTCGAACGCGAGCGTCTCCCGCTGAATCGGCGGGAGGAGGCCATGCGGGCCGGTGCGATCTGGACCGGGCTCGACGCTCACCCGCGGCGTATCGAGCGTGCCGAACAGAAACCTGGACCGCCGGCCCCTCACCTCCATCGTCAGGACCGGCCTGACCAGCTCGAACGAAGACTCGCTGCCGAAGCGCAGGTTCCCGAACACCCCGGCTGAAATCGCGACGCGATCGTTCAGGTCGACGCGGGCCTCGCCGCGCGCCAGGGTCCCGAAGATCGTTTCTCCCTCGCGAAAGGGATTGCGGAACTCGGTGTTGTCGCCGTAGAAGATCGCATCGGCCCGCACCGTTACCGCCTGCTGCGCCAGCGCAGGCCGCCCGGCTGCTGCGATCGATCCGATAATCAACAACGATGCACAGCCCAGACGCGCCCGCATGCGCGGTACATTAACCCACGCCCCTGCGCCGACCGCGCTGCTGGCTTCCCTCGTTTACATCCTGAGTGCGACCGGTACCGCTGCGCAGACGCGAACGCCGCCGCCGGTTCCCGAGGATCCTCTGGCGCGACACGGATGGCATCTCGATCTGACCGTCCATAACGCGTTCGAAGTGGCGAACTACAACGGCAACCACGAGGAGATGCTCGCCGGGTTCGCCGGCTTCACCTACGGCATTCGCGAGGGTCTGGCGGTCAGGATCGCGACCCCGCTGTACTACATCTGGCAGCGGGGAACCGATGGATATCTGTTCGGCGTGACCGGAGGACTGCGCGGGCGTCTCGTGAAGAAGCCGCGCTGGTCGGCATTCTGGGAGTTCGAACTCGGAGTCTCGGAGGCCGATACCTACGTCCCGCCACGCGGGACGCGCTTCAACTACCTCGCAATGGGGGGCGGAGGAGTCACGGTGCGGATCCGCCCCGGCATTCATCTCCTGGGCGGCCTCCGGTTCGTGCACCTGTCGAACAACAGCCTGGCCGGCCGCAGCCGGAATCCTGATATCGAGGCGTTGGGGCCGACGATCGGTGTGCTGTATGGGTTCTAGGTCGCTTCCACGCGCCGACGGCACGCTGCGCGTGGTCACGACGCCACGCCGATACGACGATACGACGGGCGTTATTTTAGAAGCCGAGCCGATTCCACGCGTTCGGAAAATTACCGCGTCGTGTCGTCGTTTCGTCGTGTCGTCGTGACCGGCGGAGCGGGGCCGTCGGCCCGTCTCTGGTTCAGCTCTTGGTCTCTTCCCGCGGCTTGAAAGCCACGGCGAACAGGAACAGCACGAACACCGCCATCGCGGCCGGCCACAGCCAGATCGACGTCCAGTTGTGCGCCGGCTGCCCGCCGTTGATCCTGTACATGTCCACGATCCAGCCAGCAACGAACGCCCCGACGAACATGCCGGCGCCATACGTCACCAGGGTGATGAATCCCTGCGCCGCCGCGCGAATGTGCCGCGGCGCCCTCTGGTCGACGTATATCTGCCCGCTGACGAAGAAAAAGTCGTAGCAGATGCCGTGCAGCGCGAGGCCGATGTAGAGCATCCATACCAGGGGTCCGGCGTCCCCATACGCGAAGAGGCCATAACGGACGCCCCAGGCCGCCATCGCCATCAGCATCAAACCCTTGATGCCCAGCCGGACGAAGAACCAGGGCATCACCAGCAGGCAGATGATTTCCGACCACTGGCCGATCGTCTGCTTGGCGGCGGCGTTGGTGACTCCCATCTCCGTCAGGAAGGGATTGGTGAACGCGTTGTAGAACCGGAGCGGGATGCAGATGAGGAACGAGCCGATCACGAAGATCGTGAACGAGCGCTCCTTCATCAGCTGCAGGGCATCGAGCCCCAGCAGATCGCGCACCGAGACCTTGCGTCCGAGCCTGGCCGGCGGCGTATGCGGCAGCGTCAGCGCGAAAAGTCCGAGCGCAATCGAGGCGATTGCGGCGATATGGAATTGCGTTGCCACGCGGCCGACGTCGAGATAACTGACGACATAGCCGGCCGCGATCCACCCGAGTGTGCCCCAGGGCCGCACGCGCGGAAATTCGGCGCCGGGAACACGCATCTGATGGAACGACAGCGAGTTGCTCAGGGCCAGCGTCGGCATGAAGCACAGGGTGTAGCCGACCAGCGTGATGTAGAAGGGGACGAAGTCCGTCAGCGTCGAAACATAGAAAAGGAGCGCCGCACCCAGCAGATGGAGGAACGCAAAGATGCGCTCGGTCGCGAAGAACCGGTCAGCAACCAGCCCAACGAAGAACGGTGAGACCATCGCGGCGAGCGCCGTCGTGCCATAGGCAGCGCCGCTTTGGCGTCCGGTGAACTTCAGCGTCTGTAGCAGGTAGGTCCCCATCGTCACGTACCAGGCTCCCCAGATGAAGTACTCGAGGAACATCATCACGGAGAGCTTCAGGCGTATCTGGTTCATAAGACGGCAGGGTCATGACGCTCCACCGGGGCGGCAGGATAGCACGCCGCCAGGCTCGGACGGGTTGCCGAACGAACGCGTCAGGATGTTGATGTAGGATGACGTCCAGCAGTCGCGCGGCGCCGCCCCGAGCGAGCGCAACGAGTCGAAGAGCAGAGAGGACAACTCATGAAATTTCTGAAGACGCGTCTGGCGATCATGATGTTCATCCAGTACGTCATCTGGGGGGCGTGGTACGTCACCATCACGACGTATCTGACGCAGACGCTGAACTTCACCGGGACCCAGGCCGGCCTGGTCTTCTCGACTGTTTCCCTGGCCTCGCTGGTATCGCCGTTCTTCGTCGGGCTGATCGCCGACCGGTTCTTCGCCACCGAACGGGTGATGGCGTTTCTCTACATCGTCTCCGCGGCGCTCCTGTATCTGGCCGCCCAGATGACGACGTTCTCGGGCGTGTTCTGGGTGATGCTGGTGTTCTGCCTGGCGTACTTCCCGACCGTCGGGCTCACCAATTCGATCACGATGCAGAGCGTCAAGGACCCGGGCCGCGACTTCCCGCCGATTCGCGTCCTCGGCACGCTCGGGTTCATCGTCGCGGTCAGCTTCGTCAGCCTGAACAAGCTGGAGGCCAGCAGCGGTCAGTTCATGGTCGCGGCGGCGGCGGCAGTCGTCATGGCGATCTACAGCATCACCTCGCTGCCGCACACGCCGCCCCCCGCACGCGGCCAGAAAGTCACGTGGCAGCGCGCCGTCGGCCTCGACACCCTGAGCATGATGAAGCAGACCAACTTCATGATCTTCATCATCGCGTCCATCCTCGCCTGTATCCCGCTCACCTTCTATTACTCGTTCGCGAACGCCTATTTGAACGATCTGCGGGTGCCGAACGCGGGGTTCATCATGACGCTCGGTCAGTGGGCGGAAGTCGTGATGCTGCTGGCGATGCCCGCGCTCTTCAGGTTCGTGAGCATCCGGGGAGTGCTGCTGCTGGGCCTAGCATCCTGGACACTCCGATACGTGTTGCTCGCCTACGGCAACGCCGACGCCGGCATCTGGATGTTCTACCTCGCGATTCTCCTGCACGGGAACTGCTACGACTTCTTCTTCGTGGCCGGCCAGCTCTACACCGACCAGGAAGCGCCGGCTCACCTGCGAAGCAGTGCGCAGGGATTCATCGCGTTCGTCACCTACGGCATCGGCATGTATATGGGATCGGTCCTCTCCGGCGTGGCGCGCGACTACTTCCCGACGTGGCAGTCGTTCTGGCTGAGCTCCGCGATCATGTCGGCCGCCATCATGTTCCTAGTGCTGTTCTTCTTCCGCTCGAAGACGATGATCAGGGCGAAAGACAAGGGGGGCATGCCGGAGCCGGAACCCGCGAGGGCCTGAACTGACAGGCTGCTGAAAAGCGCAGCCTTAAGGCAGAAGGCAGCTGCCTTGTCGGCGGGGCTTACCCGGCGCGCTGACGGCTTGAAAACGCAGCGTCGCTAATACTGGCGGAACGTCAGATTGAGGCGGCCCTCGAACCCGAGAGCGGCAGGCCCTGTGCCGGGCAGGATTCGCGTCACTCCGTGATAGCGGAGCCGGGATTGGCCGCCGAACACGAAGACGTCGCCTGATTCCAGCAGGATCTTCTCGACCGGATCCTTGCGTTTCAGCCCCCCGAACAGGAACCGCGCGGTGTCGCCGATGGACAGCGACACCACCGGCGCACCTGCCTCGATGGACTCGCGGCTCTCGTCCTTGTCCTGGTGAAGTCCCATCCTGCTGGACGGGTCGTACCAGTTCACGATGCACAGGTCTGGCGCGAAGTCGAAGCCTGCCTTCCGCCCCGCGCGCGCAGCCAGATCGGCGAGGTCAGATGGCAGCGGAGGCGCGGGCCGGCCGTCGATATCCGACCGGTGGTCCTCGTAGCTGTAGGTGCGTGCGTTCCAGTGGCGGCCCAGGCACAACATTCGGACGCTCATGGGATGGCCGCCCCGGACGATCGGCGTATAAAACCCGGCTTCCGCGGTTCCGAGCTCGAGGCACCGCGCCGCAACCTCGAACTGTTCCGCGTCCGAAAGATACCGCCGGAACAGCCAGGCGCCTGGCGCGATTTCTCTCACGTCAGGTCCTGGAATGGGCAGCATCGCTCGAACCGGACGAAGGACTGACTGCACGCCGAAGTCCGCTGCGTCGGCACTCTGCTATTATCCGGCCCCTATGAGCGTCGGCGTGTGTCGTTCCCTTCTTGCTGGTTTGATCGTCGTCAGCGCTGCTGCCGCTCCCCGGGTTCACGCGCAGCAGGCATCGCGATCCGCCGGCGCTTCACCGCTCGCCGCTGAGCTCGACAAGCTGGCCGCCGCGGTAGAGCCCGAGCTGCTCGAGTGGCGCCGGTATCTGCACCAGCATCCGGAGCTCTCGAACCGAGAGGTCGAGACCGCGAAGTACGTGGCGGAGCGGCTGAAGTCGTTCGGCCTCGAGCCCCGGACAGGCGTTGCGCGTACCGGCGTGACCGCGGTCCTCAAGGGTGGACGTCCGGGTCCGGTGGTCGCGCTGCGCGCCGACATGGACGGCCTGCCGGTCCGGGAGGAGGTCGACGTCCCGTTCGCGAGCAAGGCGACGGCGAAGTACGAAGGGCAGGAGGTCGGGGTCATGCACGCGTGCGGGCACGACACGCACGTCGCGATCCTGCTCGCGACCGCCAGGGTCCTGACCCGTGTCCAGGACCGCCTGCCCGGGACCGTGAAGTTCATCTTCCAGCCCGCTGAAGAAGGGGCGCCGGCAGCGGAGCGGCCGGGGGGCGCAGAACTGATGGTGAAAGAAGGCGTCCTGGCGGACCCGAAGGTGGACGCCATCTTCGGGCTCCATGTATTTGCCAACGTGCCTTCAGGACACATCACCTACCGCAGCGGCTCGTTCATGGCCGCGGCCGACGTCCTCGACATCACCATCAAGGGGCGGCAGACGCATGGATCGATGCCGTGGCGTGGCGTCGATCCGGTGCTGGTCGGCTCGCAGATCGTGACCGCGCTGCAGTCGATCGTCAGCCGCAACGTCGACATCACGCGGCTGCCTGCGGTCGTGACGATCGGACAGTTTCAGGCAGGAGTGCGATACAACATCATTCCCGACACTGCCAGGCTGGTCGGGACGATCCGCACCTTCAGCGACGAAGTCCAGGCGGATATCCACGCGCGGATCAAGCGGATTGCCGAGGGCATCGCCTCGGGGGCCGGAGCCACCGTGGAGGTCACGATCACCAAGAACACTCCGGTCACGTCGAACGACGCGGCCCTGACCGCGCGTATGCTGCCGACTCTCGAGCGGATCGCTCCCGGCAAGGTGCACGAATCGGAACTGATCACCGGGGCGGAAGACTACGCCTTCTATCAGCGCCAGGTGCCGGGGCTGTTCTTCTTCGTCGGGATTACTCCGCCGGCCGAAGTGGGACGGGCGCCAGCGAACCACTCACCGTTCTTCTTCGTGGACGAAGCGGCCCTGATCACCGGCGTCCGCGCCATGGCCCACCTCGCGGTTGACTTTCTCTCGGCGGGACCCGGCGGACAGCGATAGACAACGCGCCCAACAACCGCCGGAGCTGAACGCCCAGCCCAGCAGGGCCCCAGCGATGTCAGCCGCTCGTACTTTGTGGAACAGCGTTGGGCTAAAATTTTACGGTGTGCTGCTCATCCACTCGCGACTAATCATTCGTCCCTCACACGTGCCCCCTCGTTAAATGGCAATCCGACCAGGCCGGCTGTTGTCGCTGCGTTCCTCGATCGTCGTCACGCTCGTGTACGTCTTGCTGACGACGTTCACCGTACCCTTCTTCATGGCCGACACCATCGGGTACGCCGAAGCCATCGCCGAGCATCGTTTTCATGACTTCGGGCATCTCGGGTGGTACTGGATCGGCGATGTCAGCTCCGCGCTGCTGCTCCCGCTGACGCGGCGGCTTGTCGGGCCTTCGTTGCACGTCAACATCACGTTGACCCTCGTCCTGCTGAATTGGGTCACGGGGCTGATGAGCGTGCTCCTGATGCGCTCGCTCGTGTTCCGGGTCACCCGCCGCGAGTTCGCCGGCTACCTCGCGGCGTTCGGTCTGATGCTCAGCCAGGCATTCCTGAACTTCACGCAGACCGGCGCCTCGTACATTTTCGGCATGGCCTTCCTGCTGCTCGGGCTCTGGGTTCTGATCGCCCGCGACCAGCAGGAGAGACGCACGTTTCCCGTGGCGCTCGTTGCTGGCGCGTCGCTCTTCGTGGCGGTGGCCGTGTGGTTTACTTACGTTTTCTCAGTTCCGGCTGTGCTGCTCGCGCCCTCGATCCTGTTTGGGTTCAACAAGCAGCGAGTGACGCTGGCGATTCAAACCGGCTTCATCATCGGCCTTCTGGCCCTCACCACCTTCGGCGCAGCAGGATACTCGGTTGGCGTCCGCTCGATAGACGATGCGAGGAAGTGGGTCGGAGACGCCGCGCACGGCGTGCGCGGCATGGATGGAATTCCGCGCGCCGCGTTCGGGATTGCGCGCTCGTTCATCGACACGGGCAATTACGGACCAATGGTGAAGGCATACCTTTCCCATGATCCATACAACGCCGTGTCCCTCGGCGATCTCCTGCGCGCCAGCCTCTGGAAGGTCGCCCTGTTCTACGCGTTTGTTGCCGCGATCGCTCTGAACCTGCTGCGGTCGCCGGAGGGGCGTCGCGTCTTGGCGCTGCTTGCGGTGAACGCCGCTCCGGTGGTCGGGTTCGCCATCATGTGGCAGGGAGCTGCTATCGAGCGGTATCTCCTGATGTATCCCGTCTTTTTCCTGGCGTTTGGCTACAGCCTGGCCAACCCGGGGGCCATCCGACTTGTGCAACACCTGACGGTGGCGTTCGTCGCGGTCATGGGTGCCGTGAACCTGGGCGTAATGGCGAGGCCCGTTCAGGCCGCCCGGGAGCAGGCGGTCGTGGACCGGATCAGTACGCTCGAACCGATGCTCCGGCCGGAAAGCATCGTGGCCCTGGTCACGCAGCTCGACGAGGTGTGGGCGTTCGAGTGGACGTTTCCATTCAATCGCATCAATGTGTCGAACACCCTTACGGCCTACCACCTGATTGAGCCGGGGACCAACCGTGCCCTGGTGTGGCGGGAACAGTTCGCGCGCGCAGCGCTCGCCGCATGGACCCGCGGCGGCGACGTGTGGGTGTCGACGCGAGTGCGGAGCGAGCGGCCGCTGCGCGAGTGGCGATGGGTCGAAGGTGATGATCCGGTCGTCAAGTGGAAGGACGTCACAAGCTTCTTCGCGCCGTTTGAACTGGGGCCGGTCGTAGGCGGTTCGGACGGATTCCAGCGAGTCGAACCGTCGGCCCACAACCGCGCGTTGTTGAACGCCAGTGCCGCCAAGGGGGCGAACAGATGATCCTTGGCAGGTGAAGAATCTGCGCCGCCGGAACTCCCACGACTGCGCAAATTCCGCAGCACTCACCACGATTCGATAGCCAGACGCTGAGATTTCCCGGCAATCTCGTGCCGTCCACGTCGGCATTCGAGTTGCTCCCCAGGCTGCAATGGTCAGCCAGTTGATGTCGCTCGTGCGCGACCCTCGATTCATCCCGCTCGTGTATGACTACTGCAACATGTGGTGCGAGCGCTGTGCGATCACAGATCGGTGTCTGCTTTTTGCCGCCGAGAAGCTGCAGTTGTCCAGCGTGACGCAAAACGGAAACGAGAGTGCCCTGGAGGAGGCCATCGACCTTACCCGTGCCGTGATCGAGGAGAGCAGCCCGGCGGACAAGCCAATCGCCCGCCTCGATCTTCGGTTGTGCGACGTCTCGACCGCGCCGCGTGAGCCGGCCCTTGGTCATCCCCTGGAGTACCTGGCACGCCACTATGCGATTCAGACCGCGGAGTTTCTCAGGCCGCTGCAATGCGAGCCGGACGGAAAGATGCCACGGGGTTCGCCGGTTGAAGTCATCGCGCGGCATCACTTCCTCATCGCCGCAAAGACGTATCGGGCGCTCGTCAGCCATTTCGGGGCGGAGACGGAGCCCGAGCTGCTTCGAGATGCGCTGGGATGCGCCAAGCTGGTACTCATCGCCATAGAGCGATCACTCGCGGCCTGGCGCTCCCTCGGGATCACGGACGATGATGCCCGGATTGGCGGATTGATCGAACTGCTCGAGGCGCTGAGCGCCGCGGTCGAGATCCGGTTCCCTGACGCCCGGGCATTCCTCCGGCCGGGCCTGGACGACGGTACTGCCAGGCTGCCGGTGCGACCGGCGGGCTCTCGGCCCGCGTCGTGACCGCGGCGACTAGTGCACGTGCGACCGGATCTGGTGATTCAGGTGGTGAATGTGCCGGCGCACGTCTCGCACCAACTGATGATTTGCCTGTTCCAGGGCTTGATCGCGCTGGCGCTTCAGCTCGCGAATCTTGGCCTTGATCCCGGCCTTGTCGATCCCGGTCACCTCGTGGTGCTCGCGGCTGTCGATCCCGAGCGCCGTACACATCGCCGGCAGCAGGTGCTCCTTGTTCATCTGCGAGTACCCTTGCACCGCATCATGGACGATGGTCTTCGCGATTTCGCGCAACTCAACGAGGGTTTTCGCTTTCAATTCCTCATACGTCATCGCCATTTGGAGACCTCCGAGGGGCGGGATTCTAGCGCAAGATCGTCATCTCCGGGGCGCCGTCCAACGGCTCGGTGTAGACCGGAGTCAGGTGGGGATTCGTGACCCTTAGGCTTTTCGTATGTCTGACGGTGCTGCTGGCGGGTCCGGCGACGTTGCGTGCTCAGGATCGCCGCCAGGTCGAACGAAACGCGTCGTTCACCCTCGGTGCGTCGTTCGGCGATGGCGGCACGGCGCTGGCCTCCACGATTGGCGTGGGAATCGGCTGGCCGTCGCGACTTGGGATAGACGTCGAGCTGTCGCACGCCCGCAAGCTCGATTTCACGATCGATCTCTGTCCGCCGCCTCGCGTGTGCGTCATCGGCGGCCAGCTGCCTGTCGTCGGACGGACCGTTTCGCTCGTGCCGCACCTCACGATCCGACTGACGCCGGCGTCAGCCCACGTCCGTTTGTATGCGCTTGGGGGCGTCGGCCTCGGCCACATACGCCAGCGGTACTACCTGGTGCCGGGATTCGTCAGCGCCGACCGCCCGGAACTTACGCGATCGAAGCTGGCGCCCGCGATGTCCTTCGGCGCCGGCGCCACGCTCGATGTCACGCCGCGGATCGCCGTCGGGTGTGACCTTCGTTCGCTGCACCTTCGGGATGATGAAGGGGAAGAAGCGCGGTTCATTACCCCGGCCGGCTGGATCAGGACGGTTCGGGTGGGAGCACGGATTGTCTGGCGGTTTTAGGATGAGTCGATGAAGAACACCCGTTCGCTTCGCTCCTCGGCGTCGTTCGAGCGCTTCGTCATGGATCAGCTCTCGGATCTTGAACCGGTCACATCGCGAAAGATGTTCGGCGGGGTGGGGTTGTACTGCGGCGACGTGTTCTTCGGGATCATCGCCCGCGACGAGCTTTACCTGAAGGTGGACGACAGCACGCGCGATCGCTACGAGCGCGCCGGGATGCATCCGTTCAAGCCGTATGCAAACCGCCCGACGACGATGAAGTACTACGCGGTGCCGGTGGGGGTGCTGGAGAGCAGCGTCGAGTTGACACGCTGGGCGCAGGACGCAGTGGCGGCGGCGCGCGTGAAATGAGCGGCGCACGTCGCCGGCGGAGTCTACTCCATCGGCCGCTCTCTTGTTTCCGACGCGATCAGCACCGAGACAATCGTGACGAGCGCCATCGCGATGAGGTAGGCGGCGAGTGCTCCTCGTCCGTACGGAAGGAGCGCTGTGGCGACGAAGGGCGACAGTCCACCGGCAACCACGGATGAGAGTTGTGAGCCGAGCGACGCGCCACTGTAGCGAACGCGCGAGCCGAACAGCTCGGCGAGGAATGCCGCCTGCGGTCCGTACATCGGCGAGTGCGCAAAGACGAGCGCCGCCACGAGGGCAACCGTGACGAGCGCCGGCGATCCGGTGTCGAGGAGCCAGAAAAACGGATAGGCGATTACGGCGGTCGCGCAGGCGCCGAACAGATACACCGGCCGTCGTCCCAGCCGATCCGATAAGGCCCCGCAGAGCGGGATGGTGACGAGCGCGCAGGCCGAGGCAATCAGAATGGCATTCAGGATCGCCTGCCGCTCGATTCCGACGCGCTGCGTGCCATAAACCAGCACGAAAACCGAGTAAATGTAAAAAGCGCCGTTTTCGGCGAAGCGGGCGCCGATGGCCAGGAGCACCTCGCGCGGGTGGGTCCTGAGCAGCTCCATGAGCGGCTGCCGCACCTCGGCGCCCGAGTCTTTGATTCTCGCGAACACCGGCGTTTCGGTAATGCGCAGACGGATGATCAGCCCGACCGCGACCAGGACAATGCTGCAGAGGAACGGGACCCGCCATCCCCAGGTCAGGAACTGTTGCTCAGGCAGGCGCGCAAACAGCGCAAAGGTGCCGGTCGACAGCAGCAGTCCCGCCGGCACCCCGACCTGGGGCCAGCTTCCGTAGAAACCTCGCGCCCCGGCCGGCGCGTGCTCGACCGCCATCAGCACGGCGCCGCCCCATTCGCCGCCCACCCCGAAGCCCTGGGCCAGGCGCAGGAGTACGAGCGCCGCCCCGGCCCACGGCCCGATTTGCTCGTACGTCGGGAGCAGCCCGATGAGGAACGTGGCGACACCCATCACGGTCAGGGTGAGGATGAGCATCGATTTCCGCCCGATGCGATCGCCGAAGTGACCGATGACGATCCCACCGATCGGGCGCGCCACGAAGCCGACCGCGTAGGTCGCGAACGCCGCCAGTGTGCCGGCGAGCGGGTCGAACATCGGGAAGTAGAGGCGATTGAAGACGAGCGCGGCGGCGGTGCCGTAGAGAAAGAAGTCGTACCACTCGATCGTGGTGCCAATCAGGCTGGCGACGGCAACTGATCGGATCGAGCTCGCCGGCAGGCGGGTAGAAGCGGTCACGCCGGATCAGGATATCCGGCCTGCGCCGATGGCTGCACGTGTGAACGCGGCGATTGCGGACCGCGGACCGCGAAAAAACAAAAGCCCGCTGGCTCCTTGGAACCAGCGGGCGTTTCTCACGAATACTCCCGGCAGTGACCTACTCTCCCACGCACTTACGCACGCAGTACCATCGGCGGTAGAGGGCTTAACTTCCGTGTTCGGAATGGGAACGGGTGTGACCCCTCTCCTATGACCACCGGGA
>Ga0111538_10000652_pt1 | contig 47233 bp, 37 predicted proteins | sample SoiMethybrSBSTD1_FD_79669 | JGI IMG/M metagenome (GOLD analysis project Ga0111538, IMG submission 79669) | Bulk soil microbial communities from a Populus tree surrounding site in Tennessee, USA - Soil MetaG P. TD hybrid SBSTD1 (version 2)... | ecosystem: Environmental > Terrestrial > Soil >...
AGCTTCAAGGGGATGCTCGCGATCAGGGTGAGCCAGCGCGCCGCGCCGTACTCGGTGTAGAGCGAGGCGTTCACCTCCCGGTATCGGGGGTTCGCGTACAGCGCAGGGTCGTCGAGCGGCCGTCGCTCTCCTGCGGCGTCGAAGGCCTCGACCCCGGTCAAGCGTGCGATCGAGCCCTTGGCGTACGCCTCCCCGGGTTCGCGGAGCCAGGCTCCGGCCCGGGCCGGCTCCGCCGAAGCCGAAATCAGCGCCAGCGCCCATCCAGTCCCGATCCACCACGTCGACAGCCGCCGCGATGCGTCGCTCACGCAGGCATCCTACCCCGCTCCCGGCCCCTTGCGCCGCCCGCGACCGTGCGGCATGATCGAAATACGTGGTGGATCGGGACGTACGGCCGTCCCGATCCTGTTCGATCCCCGCCGGGATGGTGCTGAGGAGGGATGTATGCCTGCCCGCAAGAAGACCGCCAGGAAGGCGTCGCGAAAGGCTTCCCCGAACAAGAAGGCCGCGGCTCGGAAGACGAGCGCGATGAAGGCGCCGGCGCGGCGCTCCTCGTCCACCTCACACCCCGCCGCACCCCCGGCCGCACCGAGCGCGATCGGAGCGATGAGCCACCATTTCGACTACACGACCCACGACCCGGAAGCGATCCAGCGCTTCTACACGCAGATCCTCGGGTTCAAGAACTTCAATCGCGATCCCAATTTCAACTATCTCTGGATCCAGACCGGCTCGACGTCGAGCCTCGGGTTCATGCCGCCGATGCCGGACATGGGGGAGGCGAGCCCCGCGAAGGAGCCGACGCTCTACTTCATGGTGAAGGACGTGGACCGCGCATACGAATCCCTCGCGGCCAAGGGCGTGATGTTCGAAGGTCCACCGGCGGACATGCCCTGGGGCCATCGCGTCGTGCGCACCGCCGATCCCGAGGGGCGCACCGTGATGCTCGCGGAGCCCAAGAAGTCCTGACTCAAGCGAACGCAGGAGGCGCTTCCATGAAATCCTCATCGCTCGTCGCGCTGCACGACCTGGGCCAGAGCGCCTGGCTCGACACCATCAGCGACGGGCTCATCGTGTCCGGGGAGCTGAAGCGCCTCATCGACGAGGGCTCCATCTACGGAGTCACGTCGAACCCGACGATCTTCAAGAACGCGATCGGCGGGAACAAGGATTCCTACCCCGAAGCCATCGCGCGTCTGGCGGGAGAGGGCAAGTCGGCCGAGCAGATCTTCGACGCCCTCTCCTCGCGCGACATCATCCGCACGGCGGATCTCCTCGCCGGCCGGTTCCAGAACGGAAACGGCCGCGACGGATTCGTGAGCCTCGAGCTCCCGCCTGCGATGTCGCACGATACTACCGCGAGCATCGTCGAAGCCAAGCGGCTCTGGAAGCTCGTCAGCCGGCCGAACCTCTTCGTCAAGGTGCCCGCGACGCCGGCCGGCATTCCCGCGATCGAAGAGCTGATCGCCGAGGGGATCAGCATCAACGTGACCCTCATCTTCTCCAGGCCGCAGTACGCGCAGGTGGCGAAGGCCCACCGGCGCGGCATCGAGCGCCGCCTCGCCGCCGGAAAGTCGCTCGAGGGCCTCCACTCGGTCGCGAGCCTGTTCGTGAGCCGCCTCGACACCGCGGTCGACAAGGATCTCGAGACCCGCGCGCAGAAGGCGGACGGCGCCCTTCGCGACCGGCTCCTCGCGCTCCGCGGCACGGCCGCGATCGCGAACGCGCTCGACGTCTGGGAGGAATACCGGGCCCAGTACTTCGGCCCGTCGTTCGACACACTGCGCTCGAAAGGCGCCCGGCCGCAGTGGATCCTCTGGGCGAGCACGGGAACCAAGAATCCCGCCTACTCGGACATCAAGTACGTCGACGAGCTCGCCTGCCCGGATTCGATCAACACGATGCCGCGCGAGACGATGGACGCGTTCCTCGACCATGGGAAGGTCTCGGGCGACAAGGTCGATCCCGCGCTTCCTGCCGCGCGGAAGACGCGCCAATCGTTCGCCGAGGTCGGCATCTCGCTCGAGGAGCACTGCCGGAAGCTCCTCGACGAAGGGGTCGCCTCCTTCGCGACATCCTTCAACGAGATGATGGACGTGATCCGCGAGCGCGCGGCCGCGCTCGCCCCGCGGGGATAGCGTCACTCACTTCCGCCGGGAGCGCCCATGAATCCCGCCTCGACCGGCGCCGCTCGAGCCGAGCCCGTCGACAATCCGCTGCGCGAAGGGAGCGTCACGCTCCGGGCGGCCGAGCCTTGCGCCATCGTGGTGTTCGGCGCGACCGGCGATCTCGCGCACAAGAAGCTCTTCCCCGCGCTCTGCCGGATCTCGGCGTCGAAAGCGCTCCATCCGCGCACGGCGATCCTGGGCACGGCGCGGCGCGCGATGAGCGCCGACGCGTTCAAGAAGGAGATGGGCGCGTCGGTCGTGGAGCAAGGGATCGACGCGCGCGAGTGGGAGCGGCTCGCCGAGCGGGTCGACTACGTCGCCGGAGAGTTCGACGATCCCGCCTCGTACCAGGCCCTACGGCAGCATCTCGAGGCGATCGAGAAGGAGCGGGGACTTCCAGGCAACCGGCTCCTCTATCTCGCCGTCCCGCCCGCGGCATACGAGTCGATCGTCGGCAATCTCGGCAAGTCCGGCATCGTGCATCCGCATTCGAAGACGGGACCATGGGCGCGCGTGGTCGTCGAGAAGCCCTTCGGCCACGATCTGGAGTCGGCGAAGGAGCTGAACCGGCGCCTCCACTCGGTCTTCGACGAGCGCCAGATCTTCCGCATCGATCACTACCTCGGCAAGGAGTCGGTTCAGAACATCCTGATCCTCCGGCTCGGCAACGGATTCTTCGAGCCGCTCTGGAACAATCGCTACGTGGACCACGTGCAGATCACCGTGGCGGAGACGGTCGGCGTCGAGCAGCGGGCTGCGTACTACGAGCAGGCCGGCGTCTCGAGGGACATCCTCCAGAACCACCTCATGCAGCTCCTTTCGTTGACCGCGATGGAGCCCCCTGCGCGCTTCGACGCGGATTCCGTCCGTGATGAAAAGGTGAAGGTGCTCCGAGCCGTCCGGCCACTCGATCCCGACGATGTGGCGCTTCGGGCCATTCGCGGGCAGTATGCGCGCGGCGCGGTCGCGGGGACGCCCGTGTCGGGCTACCGCGAGGAGCCCGGAGTCGCGCCCGAGTCGGAGACGGAGACCTATCTCGCGGTGAGGCTCGACGTGGACAATTGGCGCTGGGCGGGGGTCCCCTTCTACCTTCGCTCCGGCAAGCGGCTCGCCAAGCGTGCGACCGAGATCGAGATCGTGTTCCGCCAGCCGCCCTACGCGCTCTTCCGCACCGCGGGCATCTCCGAGCTCGATCCGAACGTGCTCCGGATGCGCATCCAGCCGGATGAGGGCGTCTCGGTCTCGTTCGGAGCCAAGTCGCCGGGGGCCGCGCTCCACATCGATCCGGTGCGCATGGACTTCTACTACCTCACCTCGTTCGGATCGGACCCGCCGGACGCGTACGACCGCCTGCTCCTCGATTGCAACCGCGGCGACATGACGCTGTTCGCGCGGAAGGACGAAGTGGAGCTCGCCTGGGAGATCGTGGACTCGATCACGAAGACGTGGGAGAAGGGACAGGGAGGTCCGCTCACGACCTACGCCGCCGGTACGTGGGGACTGCGCGAGGCGGATGCGTGGATCGCGAAGGACGGAAGGAAGTGGCTTCACCTGTGAGCGATCCTCGCGACGTGATTCGAATGCCGGGAGCTGCCTCGCGCCCGTTCGATCTCGCCGAGCTGGAGAAGGATCTCCGCGCGATGTGGCGCTCGGCCTCGGGCTCCCCCGGCGCGGCGCCTGAGCCCCGAACGGGTTCCGTCTATCGCGCCGCGATGTCGAACCTCGTCGTTCCGGTGGACCCCGAGCGGCACGCGCGATTCGCCAAGGTCCTGGTCGAGATCACGCGGCGCCATCCGTCGCGGCTCCTCCTGGTCGAGATCGGAGGGCACGGATCGCCGGAGCTCCACGCCGAAGTCGCCGCGCTCTGCCACCTGCGCACCGCCGGCGGCTACGTCTGTAGCGAGCAGATCATCCTTCGGGGCGACGCGGAGGCCGGCCCCCTCGTTCCGAGCGCCGTGCGCGCGCTCCTTCTCGGCAATCTCCCGACGGTGCTCCTCGATCTCCACGGCGGCGAGCACCGCCCCTGGATCCAGGAGCTGGCCGACCGCGCCGATCTCGTGCTCGCCGACACGAGCGAGAGCCCGACGCTCGGGGACGCGGTGTCCGTGTGGCGCGCCATCGACGCGGACACGGAGAATCGCGTGCGCGATCTCGCGTGGTCGCGGCTCACTCCCTGGCGCGAGATCCTCGCCGAAGGCTTCGATTCGGCGCACCTCGCTTCGGCGTGCCGGAACCTGAGCGAGGTCACGCTCGAGCACGGCTCGTCCGAGGCGGAGGGCGTCCCGTCCTGCCTCATCCTCCTCGCGGGCTGGCTCGGCTCACGGCTGGGGTGGACGGTGCGGTCCGCGGGGCCCGATGGCGCCGCATTCGACGCGCCGCACGGCCCCGTCCGCGTACGCTTCGCTCGCAGCGCCGAGGGGAGGACCGGCAGTCTTCACTGCATCCACGTCCGCTCGGGACCGCCCCAAGGGCTGGAGCTGCGGGTGACGCACCATCCCACGCACCGCGAAGCGACCGTCGAGATGTCCGGACCCGCTTCGCGGACGATGGAGGTCCCCTTCCACTATCGCGATCTCGCGGAGTGCGTGGTGACGGAGCTCCACCGACACGAGCCCAACCCGCAGCTCGCGAGCGCGGTCAAGTGCGCGCTCACCCTTCTTCCCGTAGTCGGAGACCGGGCCGCGTGAGCGGACCTACCCCGCGCGTGCGCGTGTTTCCCGATGCCGACTCCGCCACGCTCGGCGCGGTCGAGGAGTGGAGCCGCGCGCTCGCGCGCGACGAGGAGGATGCGGTCGACCTGGCGGGAAGCGCACCCAACCCCGTGAGGCGCGTCCTCTTCGCCGGCGGGACCACGCCGGAGCGGCTCTACCGGAAGCTCGTTTCCCCTTCGACCTACCCCCGCGCAGGCTGGCGGCGCGTGGAAGGCTTCTTCACGGACGAGCGATGTGTTCCTCCGGACCATCCCCATTCCAACTACGGCCTCGTGCGCCGCACGCTCCTCGATGCGCTCGGCGACGACGCACCCAAGGTCCACCGCATGCGCGGGGAGGATCCGGACCCGAGCGGGGCCGCGCTCGCGTACGAGCGCTCCGTCGTCGACGCTTTCGCCGCGGAGGCGGACGACACGCCCTCGTTCGATCTCGCGCTCCTCGGCGTGGGCGAGGACGGCCACACGGCGTCGCTCTTTCCCGGTCGATCGATCGACCCCGACCGCCTCTGCGTGGCGACCACGAAGCCCGAGGACGGAAGCGCGCGCCTCACGGTGACGCTCCGCCTCCTCGACGCCGCGCGGCACGTGCTCTTCTTCGTGCTGGGCGCGTCCAAGGCGGACGCCGTCGCGCGGTGCGTGGGACCCGACGCCACGGCGCCGCGGGAGGCCCGGCCCGGCACGCTTCCCCACGATCCGCCGCCGGCCGCGCTGGTCCGTCCGGCGCACGGGCGCGTGATCTGGGTCCTCGATCAGGGCGCTGCCCGGGAGCTTCGCGCGTGATCCTGGCCGGCGACATCGGCGGCACGAACGCGCGGCTCGCGCTCTTCACGCGCCTGGACCGCGGTCGCGTCGGTCCGCCGCAGGCGCTGGAGGACCTCCACGCGCACGAGTTCCCGACGTTCGAGGACCTGCTCGCGGCCTACCGGAAGCGGCACTCGGAGCCGGTCGAGATCGCGTCCTTCGGCGTCGCCGGGCCCGCGGTGGATGGCAAGGTGTGGGGCACCAACCTCGCCTGGGACATCGACACGCGCCCCGTGTCGCGCGTCCTCGGCGCGCCCTCCCACTTGATCAACGACCTCGTGGCGACCGGGTACGGCATTCCGGCGCTCACGGACGCGGACCTCGAGACCCTCCAGGAGGGCGTCCCCCATCCGCACGCGAATGCGGGGATCGTCGCGGCGGGAACCGGGCTCGGCGAGACCCTCCTCGCGCGCGTGGGCGAGGACCTGATTCCCGTCGCGTCCGAAGCCGGGCACGCCGATTTCGGCCCGCGGACCGACGACGAGATCGAGCTCTTCCAGCTCCTGCGCGCGCGATTCGGCCGCGTGAGCTGGGAGCGGGTCCTCTCTGGACCCGGGCTCGCGTTGATCGCCGAGTGGCTCCACGCGCGCGACGGGGCCGCGGGCCCGGGAGCGGCCGCCTGGGGCCGGCACGTCGACGAAGCGGGCGAGCACGGACTCCCCGCCCTCGTCAGCCACGCGGGCCTCGGCGGGACGTGCCCCTGGTGCGTCCGCGCGCTCGAGCAGTTCGTGTCCGTGTACGGCGCCGAGGCCGGAAACGTCGCGCTCCGCGGCGTCACGCGCGCGGGTCTCTACCTGGCCGGAGGCATCGCCCCCCGGATCCTCCCTGCGCTTCGAAAGCCCGGCTTCCTGACCGCGTTCCGCGACAAGGCGCCGCACGAGAAGCTCATGGCCGAGATCCCGGTGCGCGTGATCCGGAACGAGCACGCCGGCATGATCGGCGCCGCGCGGTACGCCACGCTGGTTGCGGCCGGGGACGGAAGCCCCCTATAATCCGCTCATGAATCCAAACGTGGCCGCTCCGGAAGCCCCCGCCGAGATCCGTCGCACCACCGCCCGCGTCCGGGAGATCCTCTCCTGGTACGCATCGGACAATCCCGGAACCAAGGCGAACCTGGCCCGCATGATGAACCACGGCCTCCTCGCGGGAACGGGCAAGATGGTGATCCTCCCCGTCGACCAGGGCTTCGAGCACGGCCCGGCGCGCTCCTTCGCGCCCAATCCGGCCGGATACGATCCGCGCTTCCACGTGGAGCTCGCGATCGAGTCGGGCTGCAACGCATACGCGGCGCCTCTCGGATTCCTCGAGGCCGGCGCCACGGAGTTCGCGGGCGAGATCCCGCTCATCTTGAAGCTCAACAACCACGACGTGCTCCACGACGAGAAGGATCCGCTCTCCGCGGTCACGGGCTCGGTGGACGAGGCGCTGCGTCTGGGTTGCGCGGCGATCGGCTTCACCATCTATCCCGGGTCGGCCCACGCCGGACAGATGTACGAGCAGATCCGGATCCTCGCCGAGGAGGCGAAGGCTGTGGGGCTCGCGGTCGTGGTGTGGTCCTATCCCCGAGGCTCCAGCATCTCCAAGGCGGGCGAGACCGCGATCGACGTGGTTGCCTACGCGGCCCAGATCGCGGCCCAGCTCGGCGCGCACGTGATCAAGGTGAAGCTCCCGACCGATCACGTCGAGCAGGACGAGGCCCGGAAGGTCTACGACAAGCAGGCGATCCCGATCGGCACCCTCGCCGACCGCGTGCGCCACGTGGTGCAGTCGACCTTCGACGGACGGCGGATCGTGATCTTCTCGGGAGGCGCGAGGAAGGACTTGGACGACGACGTGATCGCGGAAGCCCGGTCGATCCGCGACGGGGGCGGATTCGGCTCGATCATCGGCCGGAACAGCTTCCAGAGGAAGAAGCCCGACGCCATCCGGCTCCTGCGCCGGATCATGTCCGTCTACTCGGGCGAGACGGCCTAGCTCCACGCGTACGAGGGCGCCGTCCGGCGCACCTCGCTTCCCCTAGTGCCCCGGAATCTTGAGCGGGAGCGGCTGCGTCATGAGCCACCGCGCGTAGACGTATCCGATCGCGGCGAGGAGCACGCACGCGATCGCGATGGCGAAGAGCACGCGCCGGTGCGTCGCGCGGACGCGCGGATCGCGCTCGCGGGGCGTGTCGACGGGAGCGGCGGCCGGAGCCGCCGTCGTGGTCTCGTTCAATTGACCTCCTTCGCGGGCACCGGAAGGATTTGCTTCGGGTCCCGCGGGAAGAGCGAGTAGTTGAGGACCATCTCGTTCACGTTCGTCGGGAAACGGGGCGACAGCGCGAAGTAGACGGGGAGCACGCGCGTCTCGCGCGGTCCCAAGCTCTGGTCCTCGAAGCAGAAGCACTGAATGAGCTGGAACTCGCGAGCCGCCGACATGGGCGTGATCGAGTGGACCGCGCGGAAGAAGACCGAGTCGTCCCCCATGTTCGTGAACGTGTAGCTCAGATGGACCGACTTACCGATCTTCACGGTCATCTGCGGCTCGGACGGGCCGAACCGGACCGGAAGGCTCGTACCCGACACGCCCATGAACTTCACGTTCACGTTCCGCGCGAGCACGTTCCCCGCGGCGCTCGACATGAGGGGCGCCAGCTCCCCTTCCTTGTTCGCTGCCTTCCCCGCGTCGTTCAACCCGAACCGCGCGCAGAACATCTTGAAGAGGGGCACGTTCGCGTAGGCGAAGGAGAACATCACGGAGACGAGAAGGGCCAGGCCGAGGCCGAGCGCGACGTTCGAGGGTTTTTGGAGCTTCACAGCGGAACTCCTAGGCGCGCAGCGGGATATGCCACACCGCGTCGACGATGATCGCGAGGAAGAGGACGAAGAGATAGAGGATCGAATAACCGAACACCTGCCATGCGGACCGGGTGGTCATGGCCCGCTTCGCCCGCCACGATTTCCAGAGGAACACCCCGCCCAAGAGGAACGCCGAGACGCCGAAGATCGCGCCCCCCGCGTTCAAGAAGGGCATGGCGAGCGTGAGCGCCACCAGTCCGATCGTGTAGAGCTCGATCTGGCGGTAGGTCTCGGCCTCCCCTTTCACCACCGGAAGCATCGGGATCCCGGTCTTCTTGTAGTCGTCCTGCAAGCAAAGCGCGAGCGCCCAGAAGTGCGGCGGCGTCCAGAGGAAGATGACGAGGAACATGAGCACCGGAGGGAGCGCGATCGTGCCGCTCGCCGCGGCCCACGCGATTACGGGGCCCATCGCCCCGGCCGCGCCGCCGATGACGATGTTGTGCACCGTCCGGGGCTTGAGCCAGAGCGTGTAGTAGAAGCCGTAGAAGACGATCGTCGCGAGCGCGAGCGCCGCGCTGAGCGCGTTGGCCACGAGGGCGAGGAGGAGGACCGACAGCGCGCCCACCGCGATCGCGAAGGCGAGCGCTCCGCGCTCCGGCACCCGATGGCGCGGCAAGGGGCGCTTCAAGCGAGTCCGCTCCATGGTCGCGTCCAGATCCCGTTCGAAGTACTGGTTGAACGCGTTCGCCGACCCGGCTGTCATCGTGATCGCGAGGAGGACCAGCGCGAACCGGCCCGGGTCGCGCAGGAGTGATCCCTCGACGACGAGGCCGGCTACCGCCGTCACGATGACGAGGAGCACGATGCGAGGCTTCGTGAGCTGGATGTAATCAAGCACGGCGTAGCTCGTGGGCCGCGGTCAGAAGCGCCCCGAAGAGGACGAGCGCGGTCCCCAAGTGGGCGGCGCTCACGGGCAGCGGCACCCGAAGGAGCACGTTGCCAATACCGAGTAGGAGCTGAATGGCGACGAGTATACCTGAAAGCCGGAGGGCCCACCGTGCCCCCGTCGGCAGCGGTCCCGAGAGGGATTTCAGAACCAGGGCGAGCACCGTCAGGAACACGATGTAGCCGCCGAGCCGGTGTGCGTAGTGGATGCCCACGAGTCCCACCATGGGCGGGAGCCACATGCCCTGGCATGTCGGAAAGTCCGGGCAGGCCAGGGCCGCGCCCGAAGAGGACGTCCAGGCGCCCAGGCCGGCCTGGAGGAAGACGAATCCGGCCGCCACGTGGGCGAACCGGGCGAGCCCTCTCGCACGGCCACTGGAGGCCGCCCCTTCCCGCTCCATGTCTCCCGCCCTTTGCCGCAGGGTGACGAGAATTCCAAAGAAGGTGAACGCGAGGAGGAGATGCGCCACGACGCGGTCCACGGGCAGCTCTTCGAGCACCACGCGCGCGCCCATGAACACTTGCAAGCCGAGCGTGATCAGGAGGGCGATCGTGAGCCCCGCGAGGCGCGAGCGGTAAGCGGGCGAGCGGAAGACCATGATCGCGATCGCGACGGTGGTCAAGCTGACGAGGCCAGCGAGGAAGCGATGGCCGTACTCGATCAGCACGTTGGGGTGCGGCTTCGGAAGGAGCTTCCCCTCGGCGAGCGGCCAGTCGGGGATCGCGAGACCCGATCCGCTCAGGCGCACGACGCCGCCCCAGACCACCAGGACCAGCGTGAGGACGACGGCGAAGCTGAGGAGCGCGCGCAGGCGGCCCGGCCGCGAATCCATCCTGTCCGGAGGTCCGGCCGGTCCGCTACCGAATGACCGGCAGCGTGTGGAAGTTCTCCGCCGGCGGCGGGGACGTGACCGTCCACTCGAGCGTCTTGTTGAACTCGTCGTGGTCCCAGGGATCCGCCGAAGCGCGCTTCCCGCGCGCGAGGCTGTAGAGCATGTTGATCATGAAGATGAGCATGGCGAGACCGAGGATGCCCGCTCCCACCGATGCGATCTGGTTCCAGATCGTGAACTGAGGCTGGTACGTGTAGATGCGGCGCGGCATCCCCAGCATGCCCGCCATGTGCATCGGCATGAACGTGAGGTTCATCCCGATGAACACGAGCCAGAACTGCACCTTGCCCCAGAACTCGTTGTACAAGCGCCCCGACATCTTCGGGAACCAGTAGTAGATCCCCGCGAAGATCGACATGAGCGAGCCGCCGAAGAGCACGTAGTGGAGGTGGGCGACGACGAAGTAGGTGTCGTGGACCTGCACGTCGAACGGCACGAGCGCGAGCCAGACGCCGGTGATGCCGCCGATCGTGAAGAGCGCGATGAAGCCGAGCCCGTAGAGCATCGGGGTGCGGAACCGGATCGATCCGCCCCAGACGGTTGCGAGCCAGGACCAGATCTTGATGCCCGTCGGCACCGCGATGACCATCGACGCGAAGCTGAAGAACCGCCGGAGCGTCGGATCCATCCCGGTGGCGAACATGTGGTGGCCCCACACGAGGAAGCCGATGAAGCCGATGCCCGCGGTCGCGAGGACCATGCCCTTGTAGCCGAAGAGCTTCTTCGACGAGAACGCGGGCAGGATCTGGGAGACGAACCCCATGCCCGGCAGGACCATGATGTAGACCGCCGGGTGCGAGTAGAACCAGAAGAGGTGCTGCCACAGGACCGGGTCCCCTCCCGCGGACGGATGGAAGAAGCCGGTGCCGAACATGCGATCGGTGAGGAGCATCGTGAGCGCGCCGGCGAGCACCGGGGTCGCGACCAGGATGATCGACTGCGTGATCAGGACGTTCCACGACATCATCGGCATCTTCATCATCGACATGCCGGGAGCGCGCAGGTTGAGGATCGTGACCACGAAGTTGATCGCGCCCAGGATCGACGCCATGCCCGCCAGGTGGAGACCCAGGATCCAGAGATCCACGCCCGGCCCCGGCGAGAACTGCCTATCGGTGAGCGGCGGATAGCTGGTCCACCCCGCCGCCGCGGCACCGCCCTGCAGCCAGAGCCCGGAGAGCATGAGGAGCCCCGCCGGGATCAGAAGCCAGAACGAGAACGCGTTGACGCGCGGGAAGGCCATGTCGCGGGCGCCGATCTGGATCGGCACGACGTAGTTTGCGATCCCGGCCATCACCGGGATCGTCCAGAAGAAGATCATGAAGGTCCCGTGGAGGGACATGAGCTGGTTGTAGATGTCGGGGCGGAGCACGTGGAGCCCGGGTCCCGCGAGCTGGGTCCGCATGAGGAGGGCGAAGACGCCCCCAATCGTGAAGAAGGCGAACGAGAGCCAGATGTACATCACGCCGATCTTCTTGTGATCGGTGGTGAGGAGCCAGTCGAGGATGGCGCTCCTCGGCTTGGGCTCTGCGTGGGCGCCCGGTGCTACGTGCGGCCGGGTCAGCGTTCCCGCTTCCATGATCCTAGGCTCCCTTCTTCTTCTGCTCGACCCAGCGGGCGAACTCTTCGGGCGTGACGACCTGCACGGTGATCAGCATGTCTCCGTGGAGCACGCCGCACAGCTCCGCGCACTGTCCGCGGTAGGTGCCGGGCCTCTCCACCTGGAACCACGTGTGGTTCACGCGGCCCGGGTTGGCGTCCATCTTCACGCCGAACTCGGGCAGGAACCAGCTGTGCACGACGTCGATCGAGGTCACGTCCGCGGCGACGATCTTGTTGGCCGGGATCACGAGCGGCTCGTTCGCGAACACGATGCCCTGCCCCGGATATCGATACTCCCAGAACCACTGGTGCCCGACGATCTCGATGGTGAGGTCGGACTTGGGCACCGTCTCGAGGTACTTGAGCGTGCTGAACGCCGGACCGGCCAGCACGACCATCGCGAGCGCCGGGATCGCCGTCCACACGAGCTCGAGCCTGACGTTCTCGTGGAACGTGGCCGGCGGCACGCCGGGCTTCGCACGGAATCGCAGCACGGCGACGAGAAGGATCCCCTCGGCGAGCACGAAGAAGAACATCGTGACTGCGACCGCCTTGTAGAAGAGCTCCCGGACCTCGTGCGCGACGGGGGTCACCGGATTGACGAGCCAGGCCCACGCCGTGCCCACGCCTCCGAGGAGCGCGAGGAGTGCAAGGGCGAGCGCGATCGCGTGGGTGCGGCGGAAACGGGTCATCGTGGTCAGCTCCCGGTGCGGCGCGCGCCCTGCTGGAGCGCGCGAAGCTTGAGTGTATACCCGTGGAGGTTCTGGAGCGCCTCCCGGGAGAGATCGCCATTGGCCGGCATGACGTAGCCCGGAATTCCGTTCAGGATGAGTTTCTCGAACGCTCCCGCGTCGCCGGTCCACGCCCCCTGCGCGTCGCCCAGGCTACGCGAGACGACGTACGCATACGGAGCGGAGCCGATCATCCGGACCCGCACGCCGCCTTCGCCCGCGCCGCCGTGGCACGAGGCGCAGCGCTCCGCGTAGAGGCCGGCGCCTGGCTCGCTCAGATCGGACGATGCGGTCATCGCGACGCCCGTCTTGGGCTCGGGCTGCGCGAGGAGCGCGATCGCGCGCTCGATCGGCATGGTCGCCTGCGAGGGCTGCGGCGTGGCGGGGCCGCCGGCGGTCGCCGCGCCGCCGGTTCCGCCCGTCGGGCCGAGCCAGGCGAGATCCTCGGGCTTGTCCTCTTCCTCCTTCGGGCCGAGCGACCGGACATAGTGCGCGAGCGCGAAGCGGTCTTCGATCGGAATCGTGCCCGCGAATGCGGCCATCCCCGTTCCCGGCGAGCCTTCACTGATCGTCCGGACCACGCGAACCTCGCCGCCGCCGTAGCGCCAGTAGCCCGACGTGAAGTCGCGCGGCTTCGGGTTCAGGGCCGCCGCGGCGGGACCGTCCCCGTGGCCGGTATTGCCGTGGCAGGAGGCGCAGTTCACGGCGAACAGGGTCTTCCCCTTCGCGATGAGCTCGGGCGTGTCCTTGATGAGCGCCTGGACGTCCACCTTCGATGCAGGGCTGGCCGACGTGCCGGTCCCCTCGCCGCCGCCGTGGCCCCCCTTCGCCGAGTGCATGCCAGCAATGTAGGCGAGGCTCGCGATCACGAGAATGAAGATCCCCGTGACGACGAATTGCGTGTTCGCGAGGACCTTGGAGAGCGATTCCTCCTGGTCGTGCCCGTGCGGCGCGTGCGGGTCGTGGCTCATCCGTGGAACCTCACACTCGCCTCGAACAACGGGTCACGCCGGGGCGCGACCGGATGGCGGGCGAAGAATCGGAGCAGGCAGAAGCCGAAGAGCCCCAGGAACCCGAGCGTGATCCCGATCTCGGTCCATCCGAGGACGACCTGCTGCCGGGAGAACGCCGGGAGGATGAGCCAGTAGAGGTCGACCCAGTGGCCGATCAGGATGACGCCCGCGTTGACGAGCAGCCACACCTCGCTCTCCTTCGCCCGCTGATGCATGAGCGCGAAGAACGGGAATCCGAACCGGAGCACCATGAGGGCGATGCCGACGCCGCCCCAGCCCGTGAAGGTCCGCGGGATCATGTAGTCGATCTCCTCGGGCAAGTTGGCGTACCAGATGAGCATGAACTGGGAAAAGGCGATGTACATCCAGAAGACCGAGAACGCGAACATGTACTTGCCGAGATCCCAGTAGTGATAGCGGCTGACGACGCCCTGGAGCGCGCCCTGGCGCTTGAGCAGCACCACGACGATCGTCAAGGCCGCGAGGCCCGCCTGCCAGAGGCCGGCGAAGCAGTAGACGCCGAAGATCGTGCTGTAGAAGGTCGGCTCGAGCGACATGAGGAAGTCGAACGAGGCGAGCGTCACGGTCAGGGCGAAGACCACGATGAAGATCGACGACGCCCGGATCGAGGCCTTGGTCAGCTTGGGATCGCCCGTCTCGTCCTGGCGCGTCGAGTTCCGGACGAAGTACCAGGCGAAGACGCACCAGACCACGAGGTAGATCGCGCTCCGCACCGCGAAGAGGGACTTCGAGAGAAAGCCCCCCTTCGTGATGTCGATCGCGTGCCCCGCCTCGCCGGCCGCGTTCGACGACCAGACGTAGAGGTTGGGAATGCCGAGCCACACCACGAGCAGGAGCACGAGCGCGACCGGCAGGTACGACGTGAAGGATTCGGCGACCCGGCGCACCACCACGCTCCACGTCGCGCCCGTCGCGTAGTGAATCGCGATGAAGAACATCCCGGCGAGCCCGAGGCTCATGAAGTACCAGAAGCCGAGCAGGTAGCCCGCGTACGCGCGGGTGGGGTCGGCCGACTTCTCCACGAAGAAGCTGATCACGCCGAGCGCCATCAGGACGAAGAACATCGCCTGGACCCCGCTCGGGATGCGGATCGGCCCCACGCGCTCGCGAAGGGCTTCCATGTTCGGGGCGTGGCCCGGGCCGTGGCTCATCGCGCCGCTCCGTTCATCGCAGTCTTGGCCGCCGGGCCGCCCGACGCCTTGGTTGTGTCGGGAGGGGCGGACGACGCCTTCGTCGAGTCGACCGGCAGATGCGACCGCTCCAGCGCCCGCACGTAATGGATCACCGCCCAGCGATCTTCCGGAAGGATCTGCGTCGCGTAGCTGGGCATTAGATTTTGACCCCTCGTGATCACGTGGAAGATCCGGCCGTCCGGCCAGTTCCGCACTTTCAGTGAATGGAGGCTCGGGGGCATCGGGTAGATCGGCACGATGTAGCCCTGGCCGTCCCCCTCCGGCCCGTGGCAGACGACGCAGGTGTTCATGAACACCTTGTGTCCGCGCTCCAGCACCGCCTCTGTGCGCGGGAGCGGATTCACGAGCTCCTGCCCAGCCTGGAGGCTGTCGCCCACAGCGTACCGGTACGGCGTGTACCCCACCGGAACGGTGCCAGGCACCGGGTTCCGCATCACAGGATCGCCGGGACGCATCGGATCCTCGGCCTGCGCCGCGACGCGCGGGCCGTAGGCCATGTTGGGCATGTACTCCATCGCGGTCGACTGCTTCCGCCGCTCGCATCCCGTGGACGCGGCCGTGAGCAGGAGGAGCGCCGAGAGCGCGAGGACGCGGCGATCAGACACGGACCACCCGGATGTCCTGCGCGTGGGTTCCGCGGAGCACGTTGATGACGCGCTGCTCGTTCCACTCGGGCCCGATCTCGGGCACCCAGAGACCGAAGCGGTCGTTCGTGAGGTCCCGGTCGAGGATCGGCTTTCCAAGGTTCGGAAGCCCGCACGCGAGGAGGAGGGCGGCGAGCGTCATCGTGCCGCCGATCAAGACCCCGCCTTCGAACGTGATCGGGATGAAGGCCGGGAGCGAGACCATCGGCTTCCCGCCCACGTTGATGGGCCAATCCACGGCCGACGTCCAGATCTCGAACGTGAGGGCGAGGCACGCGCCCGTGAGTCCCATCACGAGGGTGACCCACGGAACCCACGACTTCTTGACCCCGAGCGCCTCGCTCATGCCGTGCACGGCGTACGGCGTGTAGGCGTCCAGGTTCGCGAACCCATGCTCGCGGGCGAGCGTCGCCGCCCGGAGGAGCTTGTCCGGATCGTCGTACAGAGCGAGCACGCCCCGGCTCGGCGCCGGCTTCCGCGAGAACGGATTAAGCATGGACCGTCTCCTCCGCCATCGGCTCCTTCTCCTTGCCGGCGGCGGTCTTCTTCGCGCTCCAGAGGACGCTCTTCACCTCGGCCATCGAAATGGTCGGGAAGAAGCGGCAGAAGAGCAGGAACCACATGAAGAAGAAGCCGAACGAGCCGACGATGACCGAGTAGTCGAAGATCGTGGGCTTGTAGTAGGACCAGGCCGACGGGAGGAAGTCGCGGTGGAGCGAGGTCACGATGATCGTGAACCGCTCGAACCACATGCCCACGTTGACCAGGATCGACACGACGAACATGACCGCGAGGCTTCGCCGGAAGCGCTTGAACCAGAAGATCTGCGGCGAGATCACGTTGCAGCTCACCATGATCCAGTAGGACCAGGCGAAGGGGCCGCCCGCCCGGTTCAGGAACGTGAACCGCTCGAACGGGTTCCCGCTGTACAGGGCCACGAAGAACTCGGTGGCGTAGGCGTAGCCCACCATCATGCCCGTGACCAGGATGATCTTGTTCATGTTCTCCAGGTGGTGGATCGTGACGTAGTCCTCCATCTTGAAGACCTTCCGGAGGATCACGAGGAGCGTCACCACCATGGCGAACCCGGAGAAGATGGCCCCCGCCACGAAGTAGGGCGGGAAGATCGTCGTGTGCCATCCCGGGAGGATGGACGTCGCGAAGTCGAAGGACACGATCGAGTGCACGGAGAGAACGAGCGGCGTCGAGAGGCCCGCCAGCATCATGTAGGCGCGCTCGTAGTGCTGCCAGTGCCGCTCCGAGCCCCGCCACCCGAGCGACAGCACTCCGTAGATCGCGCGCCGCCAGCCCGTCGAGCGGTCCCGGATCGAGGCGAAGTCGGGGATGAGTCCCGTGTACCAGAAGCAGAGCGAGATCGTGAGGTAGGTCGACACCGCGAACACGTCCCAGACGAGCGGCGACCGGAAGTTGACCCACAGGAACCGCACGTTGGGGTACGGGATGAGCCAGTACGCGAACCACGTGCGGCCGAGATGGATGAGCGGGAAGAGTCCCGCCGTCATGACCGCGAAGATCGTCATCGCTTCGGCCGACCGGTTGATGGCCGTGCGCCAGCGCTGCCTGAAGAGGTGGAGAATCGCCGAGATCAGCGTGCCCGCGTGGCCGATGCCGATCCAGAACACGAAGCTCGTGATGTCGACGGCCCATCCGACCGGATGGTTGAGACCCCAGATCCCGATCCCCTTCACCATCTGGTAGGAGATCTCGGCGAAGAACTGGAGCGTGAGGAGGAGGCTGATGCCGAAGGCCACCTTCCAGAGCATCCCCGGCTTCTTCTCGAGCGGAGCCGAGACCTCGGCCGTGACGTCGGCGAAGGACTTCCTCGGATCGATGAGGGGCGGCTCGGCGAGGCCCTGGGCGACGAGGTCGGTCACGAGGTCGCGATCTCCTCACGATTGCGGATCTTGGTCTGATACGTGATGCGCGGCCTCGTGTTGAGCTCGGCAAGCACGTGATAGCCGCGCCCGTTTGCCGCAAACTGCGCGATCCGGCTCTTCGGATCGTTCAGGTCGCCGAAGATGATCGCGTCGGTCGGGCAGGTCTGCTGGCACGCCACGACGATGTCGCCGTCCTGGACGCGAGTCCCCATCGCCTTCGCGTGCTCCTTGCCGTCCCGGATCCGCTGGATGCAGAAGGTGCACTTCTCCATGACGCCGCGGCTCCGGACCGTCACGTCCGGATTGAGGGCCAGCCGGAGCGACTTCTCCTTGATGTTGCTGTACTCGAACCAGTTGAAGCGGCGCACCTTGTACGGGCAGTTGTTCGAGCAGTACCGGGTGCCGACGCAGCGGTTGTAGACCTGGATGTTGAGCCCCTCGCTCGAGTGCACGGTCGCGAGCACCGGACAGACGGTCTCGCAAGGAGCGTTCTCGCACTGCTGGCAGAGCATCGGCTGGTAGGCGAAGTCAGGATTGTCCGCATTCCCCGAGTAGTACCGGTCGATCCGGATCCAGTGCATCTCGCGGCCCCGGAGCACGATCGACTTCCCCACTACCGGGACGTTGTTCTCGACCATGCAGGCGACCATGCAGGCGGAGCAGCCGATGCATGTGGTCAGATCGACCGCCATGCCCCACTTGTAGCCGGTGTATTCGTGCGGCGTCCACATCGACGGGAGGTGCGTCGGCTCCTCGATGCCCGCGCGCGGATCGCGCTGGAACTCGGCGTAGGTGGCGTCGTAGACGATCGGCCGGTGGTCCGTCGTGTGGTGCATCTGCACGACCGCGAGCGGCGCCGTGCGCCCCGTCTTGGTGAGGCGCACCGGGATGCCCGCCATGCCGATGCGTCCGGCGGTCGCCTCGGCGAGCCGGTACGCGTTCTGGCCGACGCCGTTCCCCACGCGCCCCGCCGCGGTGCGGCCGTAGCCGATCGCGATCCCGACGACGTCGGGATGGAGCCCGGGCGCGACGTGCACCGGGAGGTCGAATTTGGCGTGTCCCACGTCGACCGTGACGACATCCGCCTTCATCTCGTATTCCCAGACGCCGAGCGACTTCGCGCGCGACGGCGCAATGGCGACGTAGTTGTCCCACGTGCACTTCGACATGGGATCGGGCAATTCCTGGAGCCATGCGTTGTTCGCGAAGCGGCCGTCGAAGACCGTGATGGGCGTGTAGAGCGCGAGTTGGAGCCCCTCGGCGTCGCTGCCCGGCTTGAGCGCCGGCAGGGACGACATCGCCTCGCCCCGGAACGAGCGCGCGCTCCCGCTTCCATCCGCACCCTGCGCGACCTGAACCCCTTCGCGAAGGACGCCTTCCCACCAGAGATCGAATCCGGCCGCCGCGTTCGCCGTCGGATAGATGTCGTTCCGCCACCGATCGCGCAGGTATGCGTGCCAGCTTCCCGACGTACCCGCGGGAGCGCCACCGCCCCAGACGATGAGCGAGTCCTGGAACTGGCGCACGTCGTAGAGCGGCGCGATGGCCGGCTGCCCCAGCGACCGCACGCCGGCACGGGGCTCGTAGTCGTTCCACGATTCGAGGTAGTGGGCGTCCGGCGCGACGACGTCCACGAGGACCGCCGTCTCGTCGACGCGGTCGGCGAAGCTCAGCGTGAATGGAACCCGCGCGAGCGCCTCGGCGAATCCCACCGCCGGCGGCAGCGTGTACGCGGGATTCACGCCATGGACGAGGAGCGCGCTGATCTCTCCGGCGCGCATCCGCTCGACGAGCTGGAGCACCTGCTCCTCGGAGCCGGCGGCTTGCCTTGACGGATGCGATCCGTCCACGGTCGCGCCGTCGTTTCCGAGGATGCTGTTGAGGAGTCCGGCCGCCATCTGGAGCGGCACCGCCTGCTCCGCCGGCGCCGCCTGCGAGCCGGCCATGACGAGACTCTTTCCGCGCGCGGCCCAGAGCTCGTCCGCGAGCCGCGCGATGGTGCCGAACGGAAGTCCGGCGCGACGCTCCACCGTCGCGGCTTCGAACGAGCCAACCGCGGCGGTCGCACCGCCCGGAGCGGCCGCGCCGCGCGGCTTGGCCACGAGGAGCTCGTGCGCGATGGCCATCGCCACCGGGTAGAGGTGATCCGGCCGCACGCGGAGCCGCTCGTCGGCGTTGGTGCCGGTGAGCGAAGAGATGGGCTCGATCGCGACGACCCGCATCATCGGGCCCATCTCGGGACGGCGGCGTCCATAGAAGTCGCGCGCGTACTCGACCGGCGAGATCATCGTGCCGAGCGGATCGGCTCCGAGCGTGACGAGGAGATCGGCCTTGTCGAGGCGGTAGCGCGGAACGGCGCGGGCTCCGTACATGAGCTCCTGCGCCTTCAGGAGCGCGTCCTGCGACACGGCGTCATACACGACGTGCTCCGAGCCGGGATAGGACGCGAGGAACTGCTTCACGAGCGCCATCGTGGTCGGACTCGTCACGGTGCCGGAGAGGAGCACGACCTTGCCGCGTCCACGCGCCTCGCCGAGCGCCTGCATCACGTGCTGATCGACCGCCTGCCACGTCGCGGGCTTGCTCGAGCCCTTGCCCCGTCCCGAGAGGAGGGGCCCCTGGAGCCGGTCCGGATCGTAGAGATTGAGGAGCGAGGCCTGGCCGCGCGGGCAGAGCGCGCCCTTGTTGAGCGGGTGGGCCTTGTTCCCCTCGAGCTTGATCGGGCGCCCCTCGCGCGTCTTCACGAGCACGCCGCATCCGGCCGGGCATTCGCCGCAGGTCGAGGCGTAGAAAACGGGCACGCCCGGGACCAGCTCCTCGGGAGCGTGCACGTACGGAAGGATCTTCTCGACCGGCTTGCGCGCGCATCCCGCAGCGGCGAAAGCCGCGCCCGCGCCGAGCAGCTTCAGGAATTCGCGGCGCGAAGGCGGATCGGCCGCTTCGAGCGCGATGGCGTCCGCGTCCGACGGCTGCGCGAACTCCTGCATCGCGTTCTCGCGGCCCTCGGCCTCGAGATCCATGGGCTTCGCCCAGTACTTGGGAGGCTTCGGTCCGCCGTTTACATGTGACATGTATTGCACTCCTGCGAAGCCTTGTTCTGACGGTGGCAGCTGATGCACCAGCCCATCTTCAAGTTCTCCGCTTGGCGGACGACGTCCTCGGTCTGGATCTGTCCGTGGCAGGTCTGGCAGGCGATGCCCCGCGCGACGTGCCACCGGTGGCTGAAATAGACGTAGTCGGGGACGCGATGGACGCGAACCCAGGGGATCGGCTTCCCCTCTTCATAGAGCTTGGTGACCTGCTGGATCGCGGGCTTGTCGGTGCGCACCACGAGATGGCAGTTCATGCAGACGTTGGTCGACGGGATGGTGGCGTGGCGTGACCGCTCCGCGTTGGAGTGGCAGTAGAGGCAGGGAATTTTGCGCGTCCCTGCGTGGAGCTTGTGGCTGAACGGGATCGGCTGGACAGGCGCGTATCCCACGTTGCTGAACGTGTCGAGGAACGCCCATCCGCCGAGCGCGAGCGTGACGACGATCAAGAGGAGGGTTATGAGCCCTCGTTTCGACGGCTTCGACACCGCTTCGAGCTAGATCCTTCTCCGGAGGGGGTACGAAACTGCCGTCCAGGCGGAAAACTTTGTGAATCTAATCACCAACTTCGAACCCGTCAAGCGGCAACGTAACCGCAATAAATACCTACGGCAATGCTGACGATGCCGGCCAGGGTCCGGGCCCTTCGACCCAGCCTCGGAGCTCCGGTCCAGGCGAACGGAAGGGCGAGGAGTCCGCTCAGGAGCATCATCCCGCCGATCGATCCCACGCCGAAGATGGCGATCGTCAAGAGCGCGACCCAAGGGGAGCGGATCGAGGCCAGTACGAAGATGGTGAGGGCCCCGCTTCCCGCGAGACCGTGCATGAGCCCGACCAGGACCGGACGCCGGGCGCCGGGTCGCGCGGACGGATCGACGCGTCGGCGGATCAGCGTGAGCGCGCCGAGCACGATCAGCATGGCCGCCACCGCCAGCTCGAACCAGCGCGACCAGGACGCGGGGAGCGGCGCGCCGATCAGGATCACGGCGAGCCCCACGCCCAGAAGGGACGCGGTGTGCCCCAGCCCCCAGAGACCTCCTTGGAACGCGGCGCGCGAGAGGCTCCGCTCGCGGCTCACGATCGTGCCCATGGCCGCCAGATGGTCGGGATCGAGCGCGTGCCTGAGCCCGAGGACGAAGCCCAGAAGGAGCGGAAGCTGGGAGCCGGACAGGTCGAGCATCGCGGCACTATAGGAAAGCAGGAGGCGAAAATCTATACTCCCGAAGTGACTGTGACGCCCGCACCGATCTCACACGTCCGTTTGGCGCCCGGCCCGCTCGAGCTCGAGCTCGGCGCGGACCCCGATGCCTGGATTCGGTCCCTGGCCGCGCTTCCCCGTCCCTGGTTCGTCTTCGAATCTCCACGCGGAGGCTGCCTGGTGGGATCGGGGGAAGCCGCCCGTTTCGCGGGGCACGGTCCCGAGCGCTTCGACGAGGCGGCGCGATGGCTCGGCGCCGTGGCGGCCGCCGCCCGGCGTGAAGGCGCCCGCACGAGCCCGGTCGCGGTCGGCGCGTTCGGTTTTGGCGATCGAGCCGATGCGGTCGCGTGGGTGCCGTCCAGGCTCCTCGTGCGCGACGCCGAAGGCGTGGACCGCGTCGAGGCGTGGCAGGGATCAGCCCCCCAGGTGTCCCCCTCGATGGCCTCGTCCCCGTGGACGGATGGCGATCGCGACGCGTGGAACGACGCCGTCGAGGCGGCCCTTCGCCGGATCGAGGCAGGCACGCTCGAGAAGGTCGTGCTCGCCCGATCGCGCGTTCTCAACGGCGCTCAGCCCTACGACCCGCTCTCCTCGTTCCTCGCGCTCCGCGAGCGCTACCCCGAATGCCATCGATTCCTCATCGGGATGGAGAACGGGACCGCGTTCCTGGGCGCGAGCCCCGAGCGGCTCGTATCCCTGCGCGGTCGAGCCATCGATGCCGACGCGGTCGCGGGCACGGCCCGCCTCGACGAAGAGGACGAGGGGACGGTGGCGCGACGCCTCCTCGAAAACGTCAAGGAACGGAACGAGCATGCGATCGTGTCGCGCGAGATCGTCGCGGCGCTCCGTGCGCGCGGCGCGAGCGTAGGCGCGGTGGCCGAGCCGGCCACGCTCCGTCTCCGCCACCTGCTGCACCTGCGCTCGCGAATCGAGGGCGTCGCCCCCGATGGATTCGGCGTGCTCGATCTCGTTCGCGCCATCCATCCGTCCCCCGCCGTCCTCGGGACGCCGCGCGACGCGGCGCTCGAGCTGATCGAGGAATGGGAGCCGCGCGACCGCGGATGGTACGCCGGTCCCATCGGCTGGATGAACGCAGACGGCGACGGGGAGTTCACGCTCGGACTTCGCTCGGCGCTCCTCGACGGCCCGCGCGCACTCCTCCACGCCGGCGCCGGCATCGTCGCTGGATCGGATCCGGACCGCGAGTGGGACGAGTGCGAGGCCAAGATGCGCTTCGTCGCGGAGGTCTTGCGTGGCTGAGATCCGATCGGTCGAAGCCGCGAGCGGCGCGTCTAGGACGGCGCTCCTCAATCTCGAATGGGCGGAGCGGCTGATCCAGGCGCTCGCGCACGCCGGCGTGCGCGACGCGATCGTGTGCGCGGGATCCCGCTCGGCGCCGCTCGCGCTCGCCGTGGATCGCTCGCCGCTCCGCGCGCACGTCGCGCTGGACGAGCGCGCCGGCGCGTACTTCGCGCTGGGCCTCGCCAAGGCGTCGGGGCGTCCCGTCGTGGTCGTGACGACCTCCGGCACCGCGGCGGCGAATCTCCATCCCGCGGTCGTCGAGGCGCACCACGCGCGCGTCCCCTTGATCCTGCTCACCGCGGACCGTCCGCCCGAGCTTCGCGACTGCGGCGCCGCGCAGACGATCGATCAGATCCGTCTCTTCGGCCCGGCCGTGCGCTGGTTCCACGAAGTCGGCGCGCCGGACGAGGACCCTGCGCTCGCGCCATACGTCGCGGGCCTCGCGCGTCGCGCGGTCGTGTCCGCGTCCGGACCGCCCGCGGGCCCGGTTCATCTCAATCTCGCGTTTCGCGATCCCCTGGTCTCCGATCCGGACACGCTTCCGGACCGCCCGGCGGAAGCGACGGTCGAGGAGGAAGGGAGCCTCCCCGAGCCGGTGGCTCCTCCGCCCCGCACCATCCAGCGCGTGGCGCGGCTCCTCCGCACGAGGCGCCGCGGGCTCATTCTCTGCGGGCCCGACGCCGTTTCCGGTCTCGCCGAATCCGTCGTGCGGCTCGCAGAGGTGACGGGCTATCCCATCCTCGCCGATCCCGCATCCCAGGTGCGCTACGGCTCGCACGACCGCGCGCGCGTGCTGGGCGCGTACGACGGATTTCTCCGCTCGCCGTCGTTCGCGGCACGCCACGCGCCCGAGGTCATGATCCAGTTCGGCGCACCGCTCACGTCGAAGGCATTCCACTCGTTCGCCGCGCGCCACACGGACGCGCTCCGCGTGATCGTCGATGACGGCGGCGCGCCGCGCGATCCGGCGCATCGCGCCACCGAGATCTTGGCCTCGAGCGCCGAGGCCGCGGCGGAGGCGCTTGCGGAGGCTCTCGCGCGCGGGGCCGATTCCCTCCCCTCGTGGGGCGAGCCCTTCCTCCGCGCCGAAGCCGCGGCGCGGGACGCGGTCGAGCGGCACCTCGCGCGCACGCCTGGAATCACGGAGGGGAGCGCGGTCGCCGCGCTCGTCGAGGCCGCGCCCGCGGAGACGCTCCTCTACATGGGGAACAGCATGCCGATCCGGGATCTCGACTTCTTCGTACCAGCCTCGCCGAAGCGACTGCGCGTGCTCGCGAACCGCGGCGCGAACGGAATCGATGGGGTCCTGTCGAGCGCGCTCGGCGCGAGCGCGGCCGGACGGACGCCGGTGCTCGCGGTGGTCGGCGATCTCTCCTTCCACCACGACCTGAACGGTCTCGTCGCGGCGAGAGCGCACGGCATCTCCGCGACGATCGTGATCCTGAACAACGACGGCGGCGGGATCTTCTCCTTCCTTCCCATCGCGCGCCACGGCGACGCGTTCGAGCGCCTGGTCGCAACGCCGCACGGTCTCACGTTCGAGCACGCAGCGGCCCTGTACGGGATCCCCTACGGGGCGCCTGCGTCGGCGGACGAGCTTGCGTCCTCCGCGCGCGACTCGCTCGAGCGGAGAGAGACGCGCATCCTCGAGATCCGCTCGGATCGCGCGCGAAATCGCGCGGACCATGAGGCGCTCTGGGCGGAAGTGATCGCCACGGTCGACGGGAGGGCCGGCCCGTGAGGGGCTGTGTCGACCGGCATCGCGTCATCGTGGATCGCGTGAGCTATTCGGTCCGCGTGCACGGGACCGCGACCGGGCCAGGAGCCGTCGTCCTCTTGCACGGCTTCTCGGGCTCCGGCGATGATTGGCGCGATACCGCGGAGACGCTCGCAGGATCCGGCTTTCGCGCGATCGCCGTCGATCTTCCGGGACATGGAGCCACGGACACGCCGTCCGATCCGTCCTGTTACCGGTCCGAGGCCGTAGTGCACGGAATCGCGACCGTCTTGACGTCGCTCGGCATCGGCGCCGCGCACTGGGTCGGCTATTCGATGGGAGCGCGGCTGGCGCTTCGAGCGGCCCTCGATGTGCCGTCGCGGGTGTTGTCCCTCACGCTCGAGAGCGCTTCCACCGGCGTCCCCGATCCCCTCGCGCGTGAAGAGAGGCGGCAGAGGGACGAGCTCCTCGCGACGGACATCGAGAAGCGGGGCATCGCGTGGTTCGTTCAGCACTGGGAGAGCTTGCCGATCTTCGCCACGCAGACGTCCCTTTCCCCGAGCCGCCGCGAGGCGCAGCGCACGAGGCGGCTCCTCCAGCGCCCCGAGGGGCTGGCGCGCTCGCTCCGGGGTCTCGGGCAGGGGGCCGCGCCCGACCTCACCCATCGCCTCACCACGATCCTCCATCCCGCGCTCCTCGTGGCAGGCGCGGTTGATTCCGCGTACGTCGCGAGCGCGCAGCGGATGGCGAGCCTGCTGCCGAGCGCATCCGTGCGAATCGTTCCCGAGGCGGGGCACAACGTTCATCTGGAGCGCCCCGAGGAGTTCAAGCGAGCCCTTCTCGATCATCTGGCGTCCGTGCGACGGGGGAACCCGGCCGGCGCCCTCTCATCCCAGAGGAGCCTCTCATGACCATGACGGCGGCGGTCGCCTGGACATCCGCGAAGGCCTACGACGACATCCTGTACGAGAAAGCGGACGGCATCGCCAAGATCACGATCAACCGCCCCGAGGTCAGGAACGCGTTCCGGCCGAAGACCGTGCGCGAGATGATCGACGCGATGGACGAGGCGCGCGAGGACGCCGAGGTCGGCGTCGTGATCCTGACCGGCGCCGGGACCGAGGCGTTCTGCTCGGGCGGGGACCAGCGCGTCCGCGGGAATGCGGGCTACGTCGGCGACGACCAGGTGCCCCGGCTCAACGTCCTCGATCTGCAAAAGGCGATTCGCGCCCTTCCCAAGCCGGTCATCGCGATGGTCGCGGGCTACGCGATCGGCGGCGGCCACGTGCTCCACGTCGTCTGCGATCTCACGGTCGCGGCGGACAACGCGCGCTTCGGCCAGACCGGCCCCAAGGTCGGCTCGTTCGACGGCGGGTTCGGCTCGTCCTACCTCGCGCGCATCGTGGGCCAGAAGAAGGCGCGCGAGATCTGGTTCCTCTGCCGCCAGTACGACGCACAGCAAGCGCTCGACATGGGGCTCGTCAACACGGTCGTGCCGCTCGAGCGGCTCGAGGAGGAAACGGTCGCATGGTGCCGCGAGATCCTGAGCATGAGCCCGCTCGCCCTTCGCTGTCTCAAGGCGGCGCTCAACGCGGACTGTGACGGACAGGCGGGACTTCAAGAGTTGGCCGGGAACGCGACGCTCCTCTTCTACATGACCGAGGAAGCCCAGGAAGGACGGGACGCCTACGTGGAGCGGCGGAAACCCAACTTCGGCAAGTTCCGCCGCCTTCCCTGATCTCGTGACCGACTCCCAGGAGCTCGCGGCGGAGCCCGAGGTGGGCACGCTCCCGGCCGGACATCCGGGCCGGGCGGCCGCCTGGGTCCATGCGTGCCGCATCCCGACTCTCTCGGCGGCCCTTGTCCCGGTTCTCGTCGGCACCGTGCTCGCCTGGCGTCATGGAAACTTCTCCCTGGCCACGGCCGTCGCGACCCTCGTGGGCGCGGTCGCGATCCAGATCGGGACGAACCTCGCGAACGATCTCTACGATTTCAAGAAGGGGGCGGACTCCCCCGCGCGGCTCGGCCCGCCGCGCGTCCTCGCTCGCGGGTGGCTGTCCGCCGACGACGTGACCGCCGGCATGGTCGCCGCGTTCGGCATCGCGACCGCGTCCGGCGCCTATCTCATCGCCGTCGCCGGTTGGCCGATCCTCGCGATCGGCGTCGCGTCCATCGCGGCCGGGATCCTCTACACGGCCGGTCCGTTCGCGCTCGCGTACGTCGGGCTCGGAGATCTCTTCGTGTTCCTCTTCTTTGGCCTCGTCGCCGTGCTGGGGACCTACTACGCACAGGTGGGTGATCTCGATCCCGAAGCGTGGGTCGCGGCCATTCCCGTGGGAACGCTCGCCACCGCGATCCTCGTCGTGAACAATCTGCGCGACATCGACACCGACCGTGCCGCCGGAAAACACACGCTCGCCGCGCGCATCGGGCGGCGCGCCACGCGCGCGGAGTTCGCCACCCTTCTTCTCGCCGCGTTCGCCGTGCCGATCGCGCTCTGGGCGCAGGGGCTTTCCTCGGCCTGGGTGCTCCTTCCGCTCGCGACGATGACGCTCGCCGCCCGCACGCTCTCGGCGGTCTTCGAGACGGACGGTCCGGGGCTCAACCGGACGCTCGTGGACACGGCCCAGCTCCACCTCCTCTTCGGCCTTCTCTTCGCCGCGGGGCTCGCGCTCGGATGAGGATCATCCGGTTCACGCTCACGCCGTACGAGTGCCCGATGGATCCGCCGTGGCTCGCCGGCGAGCCGCGCCGCGGTGTCATCGTCACACTCGAGGAGGAGGGAGGTGCCCGCGGATTCGGTGAGAGTGCACCGCTGGGCGGATTTGGACTCGAGACACTTCCTTCCAGCATTGCGGCGCTGCGACTGGCGTCGAAGTACCTCCTCGGCATGGCCAGGGAGCGGTATGGAAGTGCGGTCGCCGATCTCCATCGCCTCGCTCCTGTGGTGGCGTCCCCGTGCGCGCGATACGCAATCGATCTTGCACTTCACGACCTCATGGCCCAAGGGGCGAGGAAGCCGATGGCCCGCTTGCTCGACGACCTCCATGCGGTGGACGAGATTCCGGTCAACGCGGCCCTTCCACGGCTTCCCCGCGAGGACTTGGTGGCCGCGGCGCTCGCCGCGGTCGGCGACGGCTATCGCACGTTGAAGCTGAAAGTGGGCGGGATCCCGATCGAGGAGGACGTCGCGCGAGTGCGCTCCGTGCGCGACGCGGTCGGCCGAGGGATCCGGCTCCGCATCGACGCGAACCGCGCGTGGAGCGAGGCCGAGGCGGTCCTGGCCCTGCGTGCGCTCGAGGACGTCGGTCTCGAGTACTGCGAGGAGCCGGTCTTCGATACGGAGGCGATGGCCCGCGTGAAGAAAGAGGTGCGTGTACCGATCGCGGCGGACGAGAGCGTCCTCGACCTGGACACGACGAAGCGGCTCATCGAATGCGACGCGATCGATGTGCTCGTCCTCAAGCCCATGGCCGTCGGGGGGCTCTATCCCGCCCGCGCCATCGCAACGATGGCGCGCGATCACGGGATCGACATCGTCGTGACGACCATGCTCGAGACCCCGGTCGGGCGCCGGGGCGCGCTCCACCTGGCCGCGTCCCTGGGACCTGCCCTCTACGCCCACGGCCTCCTCACCGGGTGCACGCCATGGTCGGAACCTCCCATGTCGAAGCCCCTCGATCCTCTGGAGCGTCCGGGTGTAGGACGGGTTCTTCGCATCGGGCACGACGACCGACTCACCACGGGCATGCAGCACTGGCGTGTGGTGCGTTCTGACTACGAGGACGACATCGTCCAGGAGGAAGTGTGAGATTCGCCTCGGATCCCGTGCAGTTCTGGGCGCGCGTCGCGCCCGAACGCTTAGCACTCCAGCGCGGCGAGACGTCCTGGACCTACCGCCGGCTGAACGACGCGGTTCAGGAATCGGCCGACGCGTTGATCGCGCAAGGGCTCGGCGCGGGAGAGCACGTCTCGCTCGAGTTCGCCCCCGCGCACGCATTCAGCTTCGTCATCGCGTTCCACGCGCTCCATCGGATCGGCCTTCTGCCGGTCCCGATCGGCGCAACACTCCCCGGCGAGGAGCGACAGGCGCTCCGGAAGCGCGCGTTCGTGGACCTTGCGTTGACGAGCGAGTCCTCGGACAGCGAGCGCGGCCTGGAGGAAGGCCCCGTGCTCGGGGTGAGCGTGCCGCCTACGACCGACGTCGGGCCGCGTCTGCTGCGCCGCCTCGAAACACCGGCGGCGCTCTGCTTCACCTCGGGCACCTCGGGCGAGCCGCGCGGCTGCGTGCTCACGCACGGGAACTTCTTCTGGAGCGCGCTCGCGTCCGCGCGAAATCTCGGCGTGCGCGCCGGCGATCTCTGGCTCTCCTGCCTGCCCCTCCACCATGTGGGCGGACTCTCGATCCTCACGCGAAGCGCGTACTACGGCACCGGGGTGCTCCTCCACGACCACTTCGATCCGGAGCGCGTGCTCGACGCGATCGACCGGCAGGGGGTCACGCTCGCCTCGCTCGTGCCGCCGCTCTTGGAGCGGCTCCTCCGCGCGCGCGGCGGACGCATCTTCCCGACGACGCTCCGCGCCGCGCTCGTAGGCGGCGGTCCTTGCCCACCCGAACTTCTCATGGAAGCCGCGGAGCTTCGTTTGAAGGCGCTCCCGACGTACGGGCTCACCGAGGCGGCGTCGCAAGTGACCACGCTCTCGCCGCGCGACTGGCCGGCCGGACTCGAGACCTCGGGACGGCCGCTCCCGTTCGTGAAGGTGGAGATCCGGGACGAGCGTGGACAGAGGGCGCCGCGCGGTGTCGAGGGCGAGATCGTGGTGGGCGGGCCCACCGTGATGGCCGCCTACTTCGAGGAGCGGGAGAAGGACGCGGAAGCGTGGGACGGCCGCTGGCTCAAGACAGGCGACATCGGCCTCCTGGACCCCGCGGGACGGCTCGTCGTGCTCGATCGGAGATCCGATCGGGTGGTGGTCGGAGGCGAGAACGTCTCCCCCGCCGAAGTCGAGCGGGTTCTGCGATCGCATCCCGCCGTTCTCGAGATCGCCGTGGCCGGCGTTCCGGCGGGAGCATGGGGGCACGACGTCGCGGCGGCCGTGGTGCTCCGTCCCGGCGCTACCCTGACCCTGAACGAGCTCCGGGACCACGCCATGGCCACCCTCGCGGCGTTCAAGCTGCCGCGCCAGCTCCGCATCGTGCGCGAGCTCCCCCGGAGCGCGTCCGGGAAGCTCCGGCACGACGCGTTCCGGGCTCTCTTCCAGGACGAGGTGCCGACCGCAGGCAGCTGAGCCGGCCCGCGCCTGGCCCGGCAACCCCCTCGAAACGCGACGCTTGCGCGGCCGCAGCCGTCGAAGCCCCCACGATCCCCCAAGTCCAACCAGCATAAAGAAATAACGGCTACCTGCCGATTCCTACGGAGACGCCCCTTCCCGGCGTTCGTCCGGAGGATTCGTGATTCGTCGCTCACTTCCCATCCTCGCGTTTCTCTGTCTCGCGTGGCCCAGCCTCGCGGGCGCGGGCACGTCCACGGTCACCGTCCAATCCAGGTCGACGAACGCGACCGATTCCTATCTCAGCCAGGAAAACGTCACCGAGGCGAACGGCGGCAAGGCCGAGCTTCGCATCAAGGGGACGGCGGGCACGAAGAACCGCCACGTGGTCTTCGACGCCACGCTCCCCACGCTCACCGGCAAGACGGTCCTCCAGGCGTGGTTCCGCATGACCCAGAGCGGCGCGAACAGCTCGACGCCCATCGACACGAGGATCTATCCGCTCACGGAGTCCTGGAGCGAAGGCGAGGTCTCCTGGAAGAACCGGAACCTTCTCTTCGGCTGGTCCACGGCGGGGGGCACGTCCGGCCCCTACTGGACCGGCCGAGCGCTCCTGAGCGACGCCGGGACCAACGGCCAGGCGAGCTGGCAGGTGGGGCCGATCGTCAACGCGTGGCTGAACGGCGATCTGACGAAGAACGGATTCGTGATCAAGACCGTGCGCGAGGGGCCCGACCGCGAAGTGGTGTTCCGATCCAGCGAGTACACGAACGTCGCCACGGCGACGCCCCAGCTCGTCATCACGTACACCGACGAGCCGCCTGCTGTGCGGAGCGGATGGGCCGAGGTCCAGCCCAAGGCGGTGCGCGCAGGAGCGAGCAACACGCCGCTCACGTTCTGGCTCGACCTGGACGCCACCGGGACCACGCCGAGCGGCGCCGCGACGGGAGTCGATCTCGTCAACGTGACGCACAACGGAGCGATTCTGGTCACCGGGGTCGACGCGGTGCTGGTCGGGGGCATCCCCGTCGATCCGTCCCAGATCCTCTGGTTCGACAACGGCACCTCGTTCACGCTGCGCCTGCCGAGGGTCCATCTCAACGCGAAGGTCGAGGTGCGCACCCGCGTGAGCGTGCTCGCGGGAGCGACGACGAGCGATCTCGACCTCCCGATCACGGTCGACGATACGTCCACGCCAGGGGCCACCCTCCAGTCGCTCTGGTCGGGCAACGCGGACGGCATCGCGGGCAACGGCGACGACTGGACGCTGGCCGTGACCGACGATCCGCCGAAGACGATCGATCTCGTGCCCGACAGCACGTCGGTCGTGAGCCGGATGTGCACGTCCTTCCAGCTCTTCGGGGAAGATTCGTTCGGGAATCGGTTCGGCGTCGTGGCGGACAGCATGAAGGTGATCCCGTCGTCGGCCGGCACGGCATCGAGCGACGGAACGTTCTGCGCCGCGCAGCCGGGCGCCGCGAAGATCGTGGCCTATGCCGGTGGGCTGCGCGACACCTCGGACGTCATCGTGACCCCGGCCCTCGTGCCGGTCATCTCGCAGGTCGTCCTCCGCACGAAGGCGGGCGTCGCCACCACGACGCTCGTGCCTCGCGACACGATGCTGGTCGACGTCACGCTGAGCGACGGCGACGGATTCCGCGATGTCACGGGACTCGACGTCGCCCTCCAGGTCCAAGGGCACGCCTCCGACACCCAGGCGCCAGCCTACCGGGGCGCCTTCTCCTGGCGGCGCGCCGGCAACACGTGGACGCTCGTCGATCCAGCGGGCACCTCCTGGGCTCTCGTGCCGAGCCGCTCCTCCGCGGACACGACCACGAACGCGACGAGCCCTCAGACCCTCCGGCTTGGCTTCATTCCCGGCCGCATCGCGCGCGCCGGAACCGGAGTCTGGACGATCTCCGTGAATGCGTTCAGCGGAACGCCGCCGGACACCGAGGCGGCGACGGTCACCGGTCTCTCGTGCGCCTCACGGCTCGAGATCGCGGCGGTCGACAGCGTCGGCTCGTTCGCGCCCGCGCCCGCCGGGTCCTCCGCGCAGCCGCTCGCATCGCCGGCGGACGGAAACCTCGCCCTCGCCGTCTGGAGCAACACGCCCTACGACCTGCAGGGTGCGGCGCGCGACTTCATCGGCGTGGCCGCGCCGGTCGACACGATCCACGCGGGGGGCGCGACCCATCCCCTCGCATGGGCGTATCAATCGGACGGGGCCGGCGGAGGACGCCTCGACACGCTGCTGGCCGCGCTCCCCCCGCCGGGATCCGCGCTGACCGTGGAGGCGCCAGAGACGCGCGGCGTCTACGTCTGGATGGACTACCCCTCGGTGCCGGCGCAGGACTACGACGGGAGCGCCCGATTCCGGGCGCGCGCCTCGGACGGCAGCGGCGCGTCCGGGATCGTGGACGTGCCCCTGACCGCTTCGATCATCGGGGCCGGCCAGGCGGCCCACTCCGCGCTCGCCGAGATCCTGCCGCACGCCGTCCAGGCCGGCACCGTCGATCAGCCGTTCACCTCATTCGTCCTCCCGAGCATCGTGCCGGGCGACGCCGGCGTGGACCGGGTGCTGATCCACCTCCCGAAGGGATACGGCGCGCCGACGGTGACGAGCGTGCGGGTGGCCGGGCTCCCCGCGTCCTACTCGGACGCGAGCGCCGCCGGCACCGTCGAGGTGAAGCTCGGGACCGCGGTGCAGAGCTCGTCCCTCATCGAGGTGCAGTTCCGCGCCACGGTCCCGAGCGATCTCGATCCGGCCGGCAGCGATCTCGTGACGCTCTTCGACAACGCCGGCACTCCCGTCGCCCCGCAGGTCGCGACACAGGGGAACGCCAACGGCATCGCGGACGGTGAGACCTGGCGCGTGACGGTTGGACCGGGCCCCGTGGCGACGATCACCGTGAAGCCGGACGGGGCCGTCTGCTGGCGCGACAGCACGCTCGCGTTCACGGCGTCCCCGGAAGACGCGTTCGGCAACCCGACGAGTGCGTCGATCACCTGGACCGCGACCGGGGGCGTCGGAGCGATCGGGGCCGCGACGGGGATCTTCACCGGCACGGCCGAGGGCACAGGGCTCGTCGTCGCACAGTCGGGAAGTGTGCGGGACACGGCGACCGTCGTCGTCCGTCCCGTCCTCGGACTGCGCGTCCTCTCGGTCGCGGGCCCCGACTCGATCGAGCAGGGACAACAGAGCGCACCGTTCGACGTGCTCCTCGCCAATCCGGGCGCGGATTCGATCGCGGTGGATGCCGTCTCGCTCGTGTTCACCCGCTTCGTCCGGCACGACACGGACGCCGATTACATAGTCTCCGTGGCGCTTCCCCTTCCGCGCTCCGTCGCGAGTGGAGAGAGCCTGCGGGTGCCGCTCACCGTGAACGTCGGGCGCGGCGCTTTGACCGGGACGATGGTGGTCGACGCCAGCGCCTCGGCGGTGGAGATCCGGAGCGGCCTTCGGGTGTCGGATGACGGCGCGCCGCTCACCCATCCGACGCTGGTCCTGGCCGGAGGCTTCACCGTGACGGCGCTCCAGACGGGAGCCGTCGTGAGGCCGGGCTCGCGCGCCGTGTCCCTTGTCACGATCACCGTGACCAACCACGAGAGCGCGCCGCGAACCCTCGCCTCCGTCGACCTGAGGAACGCCACCACCGGACCGGGGAGCAAGGATCAGCTCGACTCGGAGCTGGGGGACCTCGCGCTCTACCTGGACGACGGCGACGGGCTGCTCGACCCGGCCCTCGATGCGAAGCTGTTCGCGACGGTCGCTGTCGACGGGAGCCTCCATTTCACGCCGCTCAAGGTGGACGTGCCGGCGCTCGCCAGCGCGCGCCTCTTCGTGGCAGCGGACGTCTCGCTCGGCGCCCGCGACGGCGACGCGCTCGATCTCGACCTCGCCGACTCGACCTCGGTTGCGCTCTCCCCCCCGAGCTTTGCCCGGAACGCCTGGCCGCTGGCTCCGGCCGGCAGCTTCCCCGTGGATGGGCTCGTAGCGGCGCAGATCGCGGTGCACCCCATTGCCCCGGGCCATCTGCTGGCTGGGTCGACGCGCGCGCTTGGCCTCGATGTGACGCTGCCCCCGAACGGCTATCAGCCGGATCGACTGCTGCGCCTGTCGGTCACCAATCGCGGCACGGCGCAGACGGGGACCGAGATCACGAGGGTGGAAGCCTGGGTCGACGATGGGGATGGGACATTCGATCCAGCGCACGACCGCCTGCTCGGGGACCTCGTGAACACGGGCGACCGGTGGCAGCGCACCGGCCTCGCGGAGACGGTGCCCGCCGCCGGGCTTCGCCTCTTCGTCTCGGTGGACGTCGCGGATGTCGCTTTGGATGGACGCACCGTCCTCCTCGCGCTTCCCGAGGGGACGGACGGCGGCGTGGGCATGGAGAGCGGCGACAGCGGGCCGCTGGACCAGCGCGTCGAGAATCCCTTTGCCCTGCCGGTGCGGACGACCGATCGGGTGACGGTGGCGGCCGCGGTCCTCGACTCGATGTCGGTCCATCCCGGGGATCACGACGCGTCGCTGCTCCATCTCATCCTGACCAACAGCTACACGAGCGGTCGCACGCTGGACCGGCTCGCGATCGAGAACGCGACGTCGGGGAGCGGCTCGCCGCTCGAGCTCGACCGTGAAGTCCAGCTCTTGACGCTGCGGGAGGACGGGGACGGAGACGGCGTCCTGGGGGACGTGCTGTCCGACCCGGCGATCGGCGTGGGATCGTTCGTGAACGGCGTGGCCACGTTCACCGGCTTGAGCTGGGTCCTCCCCGCGGGCGGCTCACGCCACCTCTTCGTCACGGCGGACGTGTCGCTCCGCGACGCCGCGGACGGCGACGTGCTCGAGGCGCGCGTCGCGGATCCGCTCGCGACGCACTTCGAGGAGCCGACGTCGGTGACGGGCGCGTGGCCCGTGACCTCGAGCGCGCGGCTCCTGGTCGACGGCATGAGCGCGTCGCAGATCACGAACTGGGGCGCGCCCGGTGCGAGTCTCGGACCGGGCGAAGGCCCGCGCCTCGCGCTCGATGTCACGATTCCACGGAACGGATACGAGGGGGACGAGCTCCGCTCGGTGCGGATCGTGAACCTCGGGAGCGCGGGGCCGGCCGACCTCGCGGAGCTGCACCTCTGGCGGGACGGCGGCGACGGCTCGTTCGCAGCCGGCGCGGGTGACGACCAGGATCTCGGGCCGCTCACGCGCATCGGCTCGGAATGGCGGAGCACGCTCCTCTCCGAGACCCTCGCCGCCTCGGGGGCGAGGCTCTACGTGTCGGTCACGACCACCGCGACGCCGTCCGACTCGGCCACGGTGAACCTCGCCCTTCCGATCGGAGCGATCGAGAACCTGTCCGGCAACGACGGGCCCCGCGACGGTCTCGTCGCGAATCCACAGCCGCTCGTCATCAGCACCTCGCCGCTCCTCGCCACCCTCGAGACGGAGACGAGGGCGAGCACGCTCGGGCAGACGCTCGTGCTCCGCATGATCGTGCGCAACGCGGGGAACGAGACGGTTCAGGCCATCGCTCCATCCACGCCGGCGACCTCGGGAACCGGAACGGCCTCGCTGCAATCGGGGCCCTCTCCTGCTTCGATGGCGCTGGCTCCGGCCCAGTCCGACAGCTTCGTCTGGACGTACATAGCTTCGAGCCCAGGCGACGTCCAGTTCCGGGCGGGCGCCGCGGGAATCGGAGCCGTGAGCGGCCTCGTGCGCCGCGCGGTCGAGGTCTCCTCGAACGGCCACGACATCCTGATCCCCGTCGCGGACGCAGGGCTCGTTCCCGTCCAGTCGATGCCGCTCGAGGTCAGCCGCGGCCAGACCGGCGTCGTTCCGTTCAGCCTCACGTTCACGAACCGCGGTGGAACCGGCGCGTCGACCGTCAGCCTGAGCGGGCTGCGTCTTCGGGTCGAGGACGGCAACGGCGTCCCGATCGCTCCGGCCGATCTCATCACGTCCGTCGTGGTGGCGGAGGGAACGAACGTCTACCTGGCGACGTCGAGCCTTCCCTCGACCGGTTCGGATCTCGACCTCGTCTTCGACGCTCCGGCCTATGTCACCCCCGAGCAGCCGACCACGCTCAGCTTCCGCCTCGACATCGCCGCCTCGGCCGTAGCACCGAGCTTCCGCGTCGTGATCGTCGACAGCACGGACATCACGGCGGAGGACCGGACGAGCGGCGCTCCGGTCAGGATCCGGCTCGAGACGGGAGCGTTCCCCCTTCGTTCCGGGACGGCACGACTCGTGGCGGCGCCGACCGGGCTCCAGATCTCGGCCGGCGCGTCCTCCGAGCAGCGCGTGGGCGCGGGCTCGGTCGACGTGCCGCTCCTCACCGTGCGGATCCAGAACCCGGGGGTCGACGGCGTCACGTCCGACGTGCGCGTGGGGTCGGTCGGGGTGACGGTGACCGATACGACCGGCGCTCCGGTCCCGGCTCCTCGCGCCTGGCTCGATCGTCTCGTGGTCCGGACCGCCACCCAGACGCTCGCGGCGCGGATCGTAGGTGCCGCCGACGGACCGGACCTAACCCTCGCGCTCGCGCCGCCGCTCGCCTGCCCGGTGAACGCGCCCGTGGATCTCACGATCGCGGGCGACGTCGCGGACAGCGCGGCCGTGGGGGCGTTCTCGATCCGGCTCGGCGCGCCGGCCACGGTCCAGGCCTGGGACGCGAACACGCAGGACACCGTCACGGTCACGTATGCGTCGAGCCCCATCGCCGGCGCTCCCGTGATCGTGGAGCGCGCCGCAGCCGCGGTCCGGATTCGCGGCGTGCCGCTCTTCCCCTCGACCCTGCGCGTCGGCGACACGGACGTGGCCGCGATCGACATCGTCGTGCGACACCCCGACGGCGCCGGCACCGCACGGGTTCGGATCGACAGCGTCGCCGTGGCCTGCTCGGACGAGCAGCGTCGGCCGCTCGCGCCCGGGACCTACCTCGCCCGCCTGCGCGTGCTCGCGGACGGAGTGGAGCGGGTGACCCAAACGGCGTTTCCTCCGTCGGGGGCGGTGTCCCTTCCTTTGGGCGGCATCGTTCTCTCCCCGGGTGATACCGCCATCGTTCGCGTCGTGGCCGACATCGCCGCGACGGCGCCGGCGGGCTACCTCGAGCTCACCGCTCCGACGGCGGGCCTGGCGGCATTCGACGCGAATTCGGGCGTCCGGCTCACCCCGTTGCCCGAGCCCGGGACCTTGCTTCCCCCCGTGTCGGGCCTGGCGCGCCTCGAACCGCCTGCGCGCGAGCTCGTGGCGTTGCTCGATAGCCGGATGCCGGTCGTGCTTGCCGGCGACGGGGCCGACGTGGTGGCGGGAATCCTTCGTCTCTCGAACAGCGCCTCCGCCGGCTCGGGCGACGTGCGGCTGGATCACCTCGTCGTGCGCGCCGCGGATCGAGACCTCGTCGCGATCGCGATCGGAAGCGCGGCGACCCATGTCGCCGCCTACGTGAACGGGATCCTCTGGGCCGAGAGCGCGGCGCTCACGCCCGACTCGTCGACGGCATCGCTGCCCGCCGACAGCCTGCTCCTCGTGCCCCCCGGAGGCACGGTCGAGGTGGAGCTTCGCATGGCGTCCGCGGGGGTGCCGGAGGGGCGCGCGCTCCGGCTCGGTCTGGACGAGAGCGGGATCGGCGTCGTGCAGCCCACGAGCGCGCTCCTCGCGGTGCAGGTCCGCCCGGGGCCGGGTCATTCGTTCCCGCTCTGGACCGAGGCCGGGACGGTGGGCGCGGCCACGCTCGAGGCGAGCTACTCCAACTTCCCGAATCCCTTCGCGGCCGGCCGCGAGGCGACGTCGTTCGTCTATTACCTGCGCTCCGATGGACGGGTGAGCCTCCGCATCTTCACACCGTCGGGCGAGAGGGTGGCCGAGGTCGTGCACGACGAGGCGCGCTCGGCGGGGCTGCATCAGCTCGACGCATGGACGGGACGGAACGGCGCCGGCGACCTGGTGCGAAACGGCGTCTACCTGGCGGAGCTCCTCGCGCGCTACGCGGACGGCGCGACGGAGCGTGTGGTCCGCAAAGTGGCGGTGAGGCGATGATGCGACGATCCCTCACGGATTCGCTCGCGATCGCCGCGACCCTGATGCTGCTCGTCGCGCCCCTTCCCGCCCGCGGCGCCGACGACGGCGGCACGCAATCGATCTTCGCGAATGGGACGGGGGTGCGCGCGATCGCGCTCGGAGGAGCCTACGCGGCGCTCGCATCGGACGCAAACGCCATGGCCTGGAACCCGAGCGGGCTCGGGCTCGTGCCCCGGCGCGAGCTCTCGGCGGGACGGTTCCAGTATGGATACGAGGTCCATGAGGAATACCTCGCACTCGCGCTGCCGAGCTGGCGGTGGGGGGGCTTCGGGGTGTCCTACCGTTCCTTCGGCGTCGGTGGCATCGAAGAGCGCGACGACCGCAACACGCTCCTCTCCTCCGACCTCACATCGTCGGAGTCGGAGATCGCCGTCGGTTTTGGGCGGGCGATCGGCGGCGCGTGGTCGGTAGGGGGCGCCGCCAAGATCCAGAGCCAGAACGTCGCCGGAGCGTCGGGGAGCGGCCTCGGAGTGGACGCCGGAGTGACCGTCCAGCCGCTCCTCGCCGCCGGGATCGGCGTGCCCTGGGCGGACCGCCTGTCGCTCGGCCTGGCCGTGCGCAACCTGATCGAGCCCTCCGTGCGGCTCGACGAGGCGAGCGTGCCCGATCCGTCCGTCATCCGGACCGGGGTCGCCTATCGCTCGCGATGGACCACGACCGCGCTCGAGCTCGAGCGACCGCGCGGGGTCGGGACCCGCTTCCGGTTCGGAACCGAATTCACACCGCACGCCATGCTCTCCCTGCGCGGCGGCTGGAACGGTCGCGGCTCCGTCTTCGGGGCGGGCGTGCACTGGCAGTCGCTCGCGCTCGACTATGCCTTCGAGGACGCCGCCGTCGGAACAATCCATCGGATCGGCCTCACGCTCGTGACCGGACGCACCGTCGCCGAGAGCCGCGCGGCCGCGCTGCGCGCCGACGAGGAGCGCATCCAGACGCGACTCGCCGAGGCGTTCGATCAGGCCGAGCGGGAGCGCGTCGATTCCCTTCTGGCGCGGGCCGAGGTCGCGCGCGCCGCGGAGCGCTACGACGACGCCCTCGACATACTCGGAGCGGTGAGCACGCTCTCCCCCGGCGAGCCGCGCTCCGTCGCTCTCGAGCGCCGGTGCCTGCACGAGAGCGCGGCCCGGCTCGAGCGCTCGGGAGACTACACGGCCGCGGCCCTCGCGTACGGACGAGTGCTGGCCAAGGATCCGGCCGATTCGCTCGCCGCGGCCGCGCGCGCGCGCTGTCGCGCGGAGAGCGATCGCCGGTCCGCGCGGACGAGCGCGATCCGCGACCGCTTCGCGCAAGCGCTCGACGCCTTCGCGGCCAACGATCTCGCCGCCGCTCGCACGGGCTTCCTGGCCATTCTCGCGGCGCAGCCCACCGATCAGGAGGCGTCCGCGATGCTCCGCCGCACCGAGCAGGCGATCGCGCGCCAAACCGATGTGCTCATCCGTGAGGCGCGCCGCGCGATCGACGCCGGACGGCTCGCGGAAGCGGATCAGAAGCTGGATCAGGCGCGGGCGCTCGATCCGCGCGCGGATGGACTCTCCGTCGCCACGCTCGCGCTCACCCAGTCCCGCCAGCTCGCGGCCGCGCAGCCCAAGACCCCGCAGCCCGCTCCGGAGACCTCGGCGCCGCACTCAGCACCCGCGGCTCCCGCTCGCCCGCGTCCCACGCTGTCGCGCCGGGAGCTGGACGCGCTCTACCGGCGCGGGCTCGCCGCGATGGAAGAGAAGCGGGCCGACGACGCGCTCCGGTACTGGGAGATCCTCTGGGCGGCCGACCCGACCTATGCGCGCGTCGGGGAGTATCTGAAGCGCGAGTACCTGATGCGAGGCATGAACTCCTTCGCGGCCGGAAAGCTCGAGGAGGCGGTCGCGCTCTGGGAACGGGTGCTCGCCGTGGATCCGGACGACGCGCGCGCCAAGGGATACATCGCGCGCGCCGAGAAGCAGCTCGCCCGCACGCGCGAGCTGCTCGGGGACGGGCAATGACGGAGCGCAAGAGAAAGGTCGTCTGGAGCATACGGTGGATCGTGGCCGGTGCCGCGGTCCTCCTCACCGCGGGTGCGGTGTTGAGCGTCGGAGCCGTCGCGGAGCGGAACACCCGGAAAGCGCTCACCGCGGAAATCGAGACCCGTCTCCTGCTCGACGCCCGCACGCTCGCCCTCGCGAGCACGGGAGCCATGCTCGGGGACTATCCGGAGCTCACGCTGCATCCCCTTGCGAAGGAGCTCCTCGCGCGCCAGCCCGAGCTCGATGTGGTCGTCGTGACGGACATTCGCGGCGTCGTCCAAGGGCATCCCGACGTCCGGAGTCTCGGACAGAGCTACGCGCTGCCCGCGAGGCTCCGTCCCATCGAGGATCCGCACCGGCTGGCTCCCGGCGAGACGCTCGGCGAGGACGGGGGCACGCTTCTGGCGGCGGTTCCCGTCACGCACCCGGACGGGAGACGCCTCGGGCTCGCCGTCGTGGGCATGCCCCGGAGCTACCTGGATGGGGTGATCACCGACGCCAGGCGCCAGCAGGTCGCCCTGCTCGCACTCTTTCTCGGCGCGGCCGTGCTCGTGCCCCTCGTCCTCGTGTCGCAGCTCCTCCGCCCGATCGCAACGCTGCGCCACGGCATCGAGCGAATCGGGCGCGGCGAGCTCGACCGCCCACTCGTGCTCCGGGACCGGACGGAGCTGGGACTGCTCGCGACCGCCATCAATCAGATGGCCGGCGAGCTGAAGCAGGCGCAGACGAACCTCGTCGAGCGGGAGCGCCTGGCCCACGAGATGGAGCTGGCGCAGCGGATCCAGAGATCCCTCCTTCCCAAGGGCACGGCACGCGCGGGCGCCTTCGTGATCCAGGGCTACCATCGCCCCGCGGCGGAGGTCGGCGGGGACTGTTACGACGTGTTCGACCTCCAAGGCGGCTCGGTCGGAGTGGTCGTGGCCGACGTGGCGGGCAAGGGGCTCGCCGGTTGTCTGGTCATGTCCATGGTGTTCTCCCTGCTTCGCGCGTACCGGGACAGCGTCGCTTCACCCGCATCGCTCCTCATCCAGGTCGACCAGAGGCTCGCGGAGATGCTGGAGCCGGGCTCCTTCGTGACGCTGTTCTACGGCGTGCTGGACCCGAACGGACGGCGTCTGACCTACGCCTCGGCCGGGCACAACCCCCTCCTCCAGTACCGCGCCCGTGATCGGTCGGTGACCCAGATCGCCACGCGCGGCATTCCGGTCGGAGCCATTCGGGGCGGCGCGATCGCGTCGACGCTGGAGGACCGCACGCTCGAGCTCGAGCCAGGCGATGTCCTGGTCCAGTACACGGACGGCGTGAACGAGACGACGAACGCGCGAGGAGAGCAGTTCGGACTCGATCGTCTGGGCCGAACGGTGGCCGCGGCAGCCGGGGGCGGCACCTCCTCCGTGATCGACGCCATCGTCGCGGCGCTCGCAGGGTGGACGGACCAGGCGCCTCCCGCCGACGACGAGACGATCCTCGTGATCGCGCAGCAGGCGAAGGAAGACCCGGCCCGGATCCTGTTCTCCGGGGACGCCGAGGAGCTCCTCCGTCGCGCGCGGACCCGCGGGCTCACGCTGGCGCTTCCTGCGCGCATGGACGCGCTCGAGGGAATCGGCGCCTGGCTCCGCACCTGTCCGCCGGCGCGCGCGCTTCCGGAGCGGGACTTCACGCTCCTCGCGACCACACTCTACGAGGTGTGCGCCAACATCGTGGAGCACGGTTACCGGGAGGACCCGTCGCGGTCGCTCGATCTCTGGTGGGTGCCCGACGATCGAGGGGAGACTCTGTTTCTCGTGCGCGACGACGGCGCACCCTTTGCGCCAGACGCCGCCGCCGACCTCGACTTCGGCGATCCCCGCGTCCGTTCGAAGGGGCGCGGGATCGGTCTTCAGATCATCCGCCGCGCGACGCGGCAGGCGGCCTATGTCCCGGGAACCCGCGAAGGCAACCTTACGGTGCTTCACTTCCCAAGCCAACGAGAGGAGGCACAGCGTGCCCGAACCCCTTGAAGTCGTGTCCGGCGCCCATGGAGTGATCGTGCGCGTCACGGGACGCCTCGACGCGAAGAGCGTCCCGGCTCTTCTCGCGCGCTGCGCGGAGGTTCGCGCGAACGGAGGGCATCTCATCGTGAACCTGAGCCGGGTCGAATTCATCGCGTCCAGCGGAGTCGGAACCCTGCTGAGCGTGGCGGAGGAGTTTCGAAAGGCGGGACGAAGGGTCCGGTTCGCTTCCCCCTCGGCCCCGGTGCTGAGCGTGATCCAGCTCCTGAACCTGGAGCCCTTCTTGCCGATCGATGCTAGCGAACAGGATGCCGAGCGTGCCCTTGAGGCCTGAGCTCGATCCCGCGGAGGCGCTTCGGGTCGCGGCCCGCCGGGAGCACGAGCTCCTGGCCATCTCGGAGCTGAGCCGCGAGCTGACGGTGGGCCTCGACCTCTACGCGCTCGCGGATCTGGTCCTGCTCAACCTCATGGGACAGCTCGGCGCATCACGCGCCGCGCTCTGGCTCCTGCCCGATGGAGCCGATCGGCGGCCCGTTCTTCTCCGATCGCACGGCGTGAGCCGGCGGATGGCGGATGCGCTGGGAGCCACCGTCGCTCCCAACGCGCTCCATGCACTCGGCGAGGAACGGCGGATCCTGGGCTCCCGGGAATTTTCGGAGCGGCTCCATCCCGCCACGGTCACGCTCGCCCGGCGTGAAGGGATCGAGCTCCTGGCGCCCCTCTCCTCGCGAGGAGAGACGCTCGGCCTGGTGGCGCTCGGGCCCGCTGCCGGCGGTGCTTCCTACAGCTCCGTGGAGCTGGATGCCCTCCAGGCCTCGCTCGGCATGATCGGAGTCGCGCTCCAGAACGCCACGCTCTACAACCGGCTTCTCGAGAACAACCGCCAGCTCCGCATGGCGAACGAGGAGCTGACCGACCTCGACCGTCTCAAGTCGGAGTTCTTCCGAAACCTGAACCACGAGCTCCGGACGCCCCTGACCGTGATCATCGCGTACCTGTCGTCGGTCGAAGATCAGGGCGGACTTCCGGACACCGTGCGCGAGTTCACGGGCGTCTGTCTCGAGGAGTCGAGAAAGCTCAAGGCGATGCTCGAGAACCTGCTCGACTTCGGCGCCGCGACCCGTGGGGCCCTTCCACTCGACGTGCGCCGCGCCGACCTGGGTCTTGCCTTGCGGGCGTATTTCGAGGACCGGCTCCCGGGTGTCACCGAGGGGCTGCGCGAGTTCGTGTTCGAAGCCCCCGAAGGGCCGCTCGAAGCGATGTTCGATCGGCACCGAGCGCTTCAGATCGTGGAAGCGCTCGTCGAGAATGCGACGAAGTTCACGCCGTCCGGCACCCGGATCACGCTCCGGCTGCGCGTCGACGGCGCGATGGTGGACGTGGAGGTGGAAGACGACGGGCCGGGCATTCCCCCGGAGCGTCTGACGCACATCTTCGGCTCGTTTCGCCAGGGAGACGGATCCCCCACGCGGGAAGTCGGCGGGCTGGGTCTGGGCCTCGCGTTCGCGCTCGAGCTGGCGCATCGCATGAAGGGGCGCCTGACCGCTTCCAGCGAGCTGGGGCGCGGCTCCCTCTTTCGCCTCTCACTCCCCCGCGCGGCGCAGCTTCCGGACTGATCCCCGAGGAAACGTTACGGGGCGGCGCGCTCCGAGATCTCGTTCGGGACGAGGTGGCCCAGGAAGAATCCGCGTAGAGGCTCCGGAATCGAGATCGGCCGCATGGTGGAGCGGTCGACGAAGGCGTGCACGGTCTCGACTTCGGCGCGCAGGTCCTCCACCGATCGTCCGGTCACGCGATACCGAAGACGAACCGAGGCGCGCCCTACCCGCGTCACGTCGATCGCGATGTCGACCCGTTCCCCGACGCGGATCGGGCTTCGGTAATCGGCTTCGGCGTGAGCGATCGGGACGAGATACTCCGCCCCCGCGAAGTAGTGAGCCCGGTCCACCCCCGAGCTGTGGATGAGATCCTCGTAGGCATGATGGCAGTAGTCGAAGATCCGTCCGAAGAAGAGGACCCCCGCCGAGTCGACATCCTGGAAGCGGACCGGGATCGTCGTGTGAAAGCTCACGCCACCTCTCCGACATAGACGTAGGCCACGCCGCCGGTGAGCGCGTGTGCGTGGACGTCCCTGTAGCCGCTCGTGTCGCGCATCATCGTGAGGAACCGCTCCCCCGACGGAAAGCGCGACGACGTCCGGTCGAGGTATTCGTATGCGGAGCGCTGCCCGCTGATGAAGCCGCCGAGCCGCGGCAGGACCGAGTGCGAGTAGAACCGGTACAGGGGACCGAACCAGGCGCCTCCCGGCTGGCCGAACTCGAGCACGACGACGCGGCCGCCCGGGCGCGTCACGCGCGCCAGCTCCGCGAGCCCGCGGGCGGGATTCTCGACGTTCCGAATGCCGAACGCGATGGACGCGATGTCGAAGGAGCGGTCGGGGTACGGCAGGTGGAGCACGTCGGCGATCTCGAATCGCACGGGTAGGCCCGCGCGCTCCGATTTCCCCGGAGCCAGAGCGAGCATCTCCGCGCAGAAGTCCGTCCCGACGACGTCGCCCTGGGGACCGACCGCGCGGCGGAACTCGAGCGCGAGGTCCCCCGTGCCGGTCGCGCAGTCGAGCACGCGCATCCCCGGACGTGCGCCGCTCAGCCGCACCGTGCGCTCGCGCCAGCGGTGGTGGAGTCCGAGGGAGAGGATCTGATTCGCGCGATCGTAGGAACCCGCGATCGACGCGAACATGCTCCGAACGCGCGGGGCCACCGGCGCCTGCGGCTCGGCCCCCGCGGCGCTTCCAGTGGCGGCGATCGGCGGCGTGGTCATGACGGCGAGTCTAGCACGCCGCCCCGTGCCGGCCGTGCTAGACTCGCATCGATGCCGACCATCACCATTCCGCTCGATTCCCAAGGCAGCACGTCGGTTCCGCGCCGGCGGTCGGTCCCCGTCCGGATCGGCTCGATGACGATTGGCGGGAGCCGTCCGGTCGCGGTGCAGTCGATGACCAACACCGACACCGCGGACGCGCCGGGCACGGCGGCGCAGGTGATCGCCCTCGCCGAGGCCGGCTCCGAGCTGGTCCGGGTCACCGTGAACACGCCCGAGGCGGCGCGCTCCGTGCCCGAGATCGTCGCGCGCACGCGGGACGCGGGGATCGCAGCACCCATCGTCGGCGACTTCCACTTCAGCGGGCATCTCCTCCTGAGCCAGTTCCCCGACTGCGCGCGCGCCCTCGACAAGTACCGGATCAACCCGGGCAACGTCGGGAGCGGCGAGCGTCACGACGAGCACTTCCGACAGATCATCCGGATCGCGGTGGCGAACGGAAAGCCGGTGCGTATCGGAGTGAACTGGGGATCGCTCGACCGGGAGCTCCTGACCGCTCTCATGGACCAGAACGCGCGGAGTGCCGCGCCGCGCGAGGACCGGGAGGTCACGCTCGACGCGATGTTCGAGAGCGCCGTGCGGTCGGCCGCGCTCGCCGAGGAGTTCGGGCAGCCGCACGATGCGATCGTGCTCTCGGCCAAGGTGTCGGGGGTGCGCGATCTGATCGCGATCTACCGCCGGCTCGCCGCCGAGACCGACTATCCGCTCCATCTCGGTTTGACCGAGGCGGGGATGGGCGCGAAGGGAGTCGTCGCGTCGACCGCGGGACTCTCCACGCTTCTCCTCGAGGGAATCGGCGACACGATTCGCGTGAGCCTCACGCCGCAGCCCGGTGGTGACCGCCGCGAGGAGGTCCGGATCTGCCAGCAAATCTTGCAATCCCTCGAGATCCGGCACTTCGAGCCGCAGGTCACGTCGTGCCCCGGATGCGGCCGCACGACGAGCAGCTTCTTCCAAGAGCTGGCGGAGCGCGTGAATCTCCGGCTTCGCGAGAAGATGCCGGTGTGGCGGGCGTCCTACCCCGGCGTGGAGGAGCTGCGCGTCGCGGTGATGGGATGCGTGGTGAACGGCCCCGGGGAATCGCGCCACGCGGACATCGGGATCTCGCTTCCGGGCACCGCGGAGGATCCGAAGGCGCCCGTGTTCGTCGACGGAGCGCTCAAGACCACGCTCCAGGGTCCGCGCATCGCCGAGGAATTCCTGGCGCTCGTCGAGGAGTACGTCGCCCGGCGCTTCGGCTCCTAGCGCGCCCTCCCTGTCCGCTCCGAAGTCCAATCCTCGTCATCGTCCTCTCGCGCCTCGCGCGCAGCCGCGTCCTTCGGGAAGCGCCGCAAGGATGGGGGCGGCGCCGCGAAGGGCCCCACCCTCAGTGCGTCGCGCGTCGCCGCGTCCCACAGGATCGCGCGCGGCCGCTTCCGCCGATCGGTGACGCGCGCGAGCCCGGTCGTGTACGCCGCGTACCGATGGAGGAACCACCACACCATCACCATCTGGAATCCGACGACCGTGAGGAAGCCCGTATGGATGCGCGCGAGCACGACCGTCGACGTCGAGAAGGCGAGGCAGAGCATGGACTCCATGATCGCCGGCTTCTGGAAGGCCCCCCAGTGGGGCGTTTGCTCCGGTCCGAGCTCGAGGCGGATCTCGATGCTCCGGAGGATCAGGAGCGCCACGAGCGCCGCTCCTCCGATCGCCATCTCGAGCGTCGCACGGGCGGCCGGCTTGTAGAGGACCTCCGACCCCTGCGGTGACAGTCGGAACCAGATCGCGAATCCGGCGAACACGAGCACCATCGAGGCGAGGCGGAACGCCGTGCGATACGCGCGGTCGCCGCGGATGAGTCCCGAGAGAAGAACCGCGAACGTGATGATCCCGACCAGCGCCGGCGGGGGCAGGAGGAACATGCCGGCGAGGAAGAACGCAGGACCGATCGAGTAGACGTTCATCGTCCGGTCGCGCGCGGGGACGACGAGCGGCCACACGAGCGCCGACGCAGCCGCCACCGCGAGGATGGTCGACACGAGCCACACCGACGCGCCGGTGCCCCGCTCGTGCATGGCCAAGGCTCCCGTCAAGATGGCGATGACCACGACCGCCACCCGGTAGGAAACCAGCTGAACGTACCGTCCCTTCCGCATCCGGCCTCCGGAGGACGCACACCACCCGTCCCATCGGAGTTATCGGTAAGTGCGGGCCCGGACTTGAAGCCTCTCCTCCTCCCATAGGCCGATTCCCCCTCAAGCCAACCCTCGATTCTGCCGATAGATGAGGGTCGTTGCCTTGCCCGAACTCGGGCGTGCTCAGACAAG
>Ga0111538_10000653_pt1 | contig 47181 bp, 42 predicted proteins | sample SoiMethybrSBSTD1_FD_79669 | JGI IMG/M metagenome (GOLD analysis project Ga0111538, IMG submission 79669) | Bulk soil microbial communities from a Populus tree surrounding site in Tennessee, USA - Soil MetaG P. TD hybrid SBSTD1 (version 2)... | ecosystem: Environmental > Terrestrial > Soil >...
AGCGACTTCCTCCCGGTTGCGATAAACCATTGCGATCTTCCGGGCGAGGTCCTCCGCATTGCCCAACTCAAAGAAGATCAGCGAGTTCTCATCGAAGTAGTCCGTGATGCCAGAAGCTTTCGGGGCGATTACCGGCTTACCTAGAGCCAAATACTCAAAAATCCGGGTCGGCGTATTCAGTTCCGTAAATATGCTTCGCTGATTAGGAATAATTCCCACGTCGCAAGAGGCTATTGCATCCACGATCTGTTCGAGCGGCTTCTGCCCGAGGTATTGCACGCTGTCCTGAAGGCCTCGTGCCTGTGCGGTTTCCATGACTCGCTCAAGAAGCGCATTGCGCGCCCCATAAATATGAAGCTCTGCCGAAGGAAGTTCCGGGCGCACGCGTGCGAAGGCTTCCATCGCCAGAGCGAGTCCATTCCGTTCCACAATCGACCCGTGGTACATGATCACGAACGGCTTCGAGTTCGTCGCCCCGGAAGGTTTCTGAGCCGGCCTTGCTTCAAAGATCGTTTCGTCGGGCGAGTTCATGACCACGGTGATCTTCTTCGCCGAGCAACTGCGAGATGCAAACAACCTGGCGCAGGCGGCGTTGACGGTAACCACCGCGTCCGCCAGCTTCATACTCCATCGTTCAACACCGCGAAGCAACTGCACGCTTCGCGCATGCGGGGGCAGCTCGAAAATCGTCTGCATGAGTTCCGGCATCGGATCGTGCAAGTCCAGAATGATCTTCGCGCCAAACATTTTTGGAAGCAGGCCGCAGAGAACAAGGAAGTCCGGCATATTGTGGACGTACACGAGATCGTAGCGCCTGGTCAGAAGTCGGGCGGAAATGATGGCAGAGGACGCGACAAGAAACGCGCAATACCGGTACAGATAACCCAGTACGCCGCCGCGCCTCCGCGCCATGGGAACACGCCGGACCCGTACACCATTAATGGTCTCGCGCTTCAGTTCGCCGGATTTCTCCCGCAGACAGATCAATTCCACATCTGCCCCCGCCACCACCAGTGCCTCAGCTGCACGACGCGGACGAGGATCACCGGGGTAATACGAGAACAGAACCATCGCTACACGTTTGCCGTGGATAGGCGTTGTCGTCACTAATGGCGGCATCGTCCTACCCCGCGCGACTTACTGTCGGTTTTGCGTGAAACTGAACTAGAGCGTCCACGACATGCTGCTGCTGTTCGTCCTGCAACTGCGGATACATCGGGAGCGACAGGATCTTTCCAGCAAGCCGCTCCGTTTCCGGCAGGCGGCCGCGCTCCCCCAGATACGCATAAGCTTCCTGCAAGTGAAGCGGGATTGGGTAATGCAGGCCTGTGCCGATGTTCCTTTCGGACAGGTAACGCTGGAGTTCATCGCGATTCTCACCGCAGACAACGACATAGAGGTGATAAATGGCGCGACTCCAACTTGGCTCGTGGGGCACCTGAAGGCCTTCGAGGCTTTGCAGCAACTCATTGTAAGTCTGAGCCAACTCCCTCCGCCTGCTGTTCCAGCGATCCAGATGCGGCAGCTTTACACGCAGAAAGGCTGCCTGAAGCGCATCGAGACGTCCGTTGTACCCCTCGATCTGATGCTGGTATTTTCGGTTCTGGCCGTGATCGCGAATCATGCGGACCTTTTGTGCGATGTTCGCATCGTTCGTCGTCACCGCGCCGGCTTCTCCACAGGCGCCAAGGTTCTTGCCGGGATAAAAACTGAAACCTGCGGCGGCACCAATCGATCCCGCACGCTGCCATGCATTCTGCCGCACCGAAAAGTACTCGGCGCCGTGAGCCTGGCAGGCGTCTTCAAAGATCTGCAGATTGAATTCCTCGGCGAGGGCCATCAGTAGATCCATGTCGCACATCTGTCCATACAGATGGACAGGCATGATTGCACGGACAGCTTTGCCTGTTGCCCGATGCACCGGGAACTTGCTCCCTTTCGGCGTATCGCACTCCGTTCGGAGGAAGTCGCGAACGGCGTCAACGCTTATGTTGAAGGTTCGCGGATCAATGTCCACGAACTGCGGCCTTGCGCCCGCCTGAAGAATCGCCTCTACGGTTGCGGCAAACGTGTTCGCGACTGTAATGACGATAGCGTCTTTACCGACGCCGGCCGCCATGAGTGCAAACCGCAGCGCGTCAGTGCCGCTGTTGACGCCGACGCAGTGTTCGACGTTGCAAAAGCGCGCAAATTCGCGTTCGAAGTTCTCAACCATGGGACCGCCGATAAACATTGCGGTGGTCAAGACGTCGTTTGCGGAACGCATGAGTTCGTCCTGCAGTTCAAGATGCGGAGTTATCAGGTCTACAAATGGGATTCCCTTCCCGTTGATCATGTCGGTTACTCCTCTATTAAAATGCCTGGCTATGCCGTGCGGCTGATACGTTGAAGCTTCGAAAGGTAGTTATCTCTCCACTCGGTCAGGTAGCGTCGAGCAGCGACTTTTATGCGGTATTTTGCGCTGTGCGACTCTACAGGAACGCTTTTGTCAGCTATGCCCAAAATATCTACCTTCAGGGGTGCGTTGCTGTTCGTCTTAACGGAGAACGTAATGTCTCCGTCAGCGAAGCTGAACGGAACGGGCTCGGAATTGACGAACACCTGGACGCCATCCGGCTCCGTCTCCCGCTTCCTGAAAAGTAATACATCCCCATTGCACGGTTCGACCGCAGTACGTGTGCTGTAGAGACGAATCGTGCTTTCGCGGTTTGAAGACGCCGATCTGGAATATGTCCCCGCGATGCCCTTTTCGAGATTTGTCCAGGTCATGTCTGGCTGCAGACTCCGCAATGCCCTTACCTTAGATCGTAGCTGCTCCAACCCACCTTCGAAGTATTGATGGTGAGTCACGATCAGGCATGGCTTGTCCAGGAGCAAGTCCAGCGCAAACTCGGCCAGATCGTCTTCCGCTTTCCGCCGCATGAACAGTGGAAAGCCGCCAAACGACAGCACTGCCGGTTTTAATAGCTCCTCACCGCGCACGCCATCTTTAGTCTGGCAATCCAGAAGCTCCGTGTTGACCGCGGCGACCATCTCACTTTGTCGAAGCGCGCGCATCGCTTCCCCAGAAAATTCCCCCTGCGGGAAGACGATGATGCGCTCGAACGTCAGTGATGTTTTCTTCGCCATGGCATTCATGCGCTCCATGGCAAGATTGACGAGTTTTCTCGCCTGCGAGAGTGTCCTGGTGGAGAACTCGGAGCCGGTATGATCACAACCGTGCACGCATATCGACAGTTGCGGCCACGAGCGTCTAAAGAGGTCTACAATTCTCGGAGACGTTCTTTTGTGGTTCCACGGAATAAACGCGATGCTTGCCGCAGCGTCACTGTCTCGGATCGCGCGGTCGAGTTCCGCCATGTTGAGAAATCCATATCGCGGCTTCAGACCGGGATCATCGATAACCCAGTGCGCCCAACGGAACGAGTTTTGCGGCCGGGCTCCGCACCGACGAAGAAAGAAGAGAAGGGGCGCGAGGCCGGAGAAACATTCTGCAACCTGCAGATTCCGGGTGTGAACAAGAGAAGGATCAAATATCGCTTCCGTGGCAAGGACAAAAACAGCCGTCTGTGGCGTCCGAAACTCCGTGAGGAGATTGCCTCGCTCGCTACCGACGATTGCGGTTGCAGTCGATGACGCACTGGATACGGTGAGAGGCCGATCCATCCCACTTTGTACCCTCTTGACCTTCAAGCCACAAAACGCCCCGCACAATTCCCTGTTGTCAGTAACCAGGTAATCGGCGGAAGACTTCGGCTCAGCCACAGATACTTGCGAGCCCGTCATGCGCTTTAATGCGCGTAAGCCTTGTTCCGTACCAACAAACGGGTAGATAAGGACATTCCCAGCGGACGGAAGTAGATCTGTAATGCTGCACCCCCGTCCGTCTGCAACCCTATCAAGATCGACCAGGCCCGCCTCCGACACAATCAGCGCAGTTCCGTCCAAACGGTCCTGACCTGACGTGTCCGCCATCACCACACGAACTTCAAGCGCCTTCAACAGCGCTGGCAGGGCCGACGTCTTGTCGGGTTTGAAGAGAATCAAATCTGTCATTTTGCGTTCGCGCTCTTGCGCCCAACCACCAGGGACCGCATGGCGAAGGGTGAAGCCACGAGGTTGAGTATTGGCGCCGCGGTTCGGCATGCAGTCAAAAGCCTCGGATTCGCGGAATGCGGAATCCAGCAGAAGTTTCGTGACTCCGAAATCTCGAACCCTGCGGTTTTGAAGGGGCGCGTGTATTCCGTCAGTGATGGGATGTAGGTTTCATCGCCACGCTGGCCAACGGGCTTCTCTCTAAGTCGGCTGCGAAAGAGAGGAAAGTGACGGTTCATGTCGATCATGACCGTCTGTCCGCCGGGTCTCAGTAGATCGCGGATATCCTGCGACAGCTCATTCTCTCGCTTGAGGCGATGAGCATAGCGCGTGGTGTTCACGCCAATAATAATGTCGAAGGTACCGTCGAGGTCCTGTCTTTTGACGCCAAGGTCGCGGCACAGGTCTTCGGCAAGATTCTCATTTCCCGCAACAGCATAAGTGAGCTTCGAATAGAGATCAGCCGACACGTGAATCTCGGCTTCCTTGCGCGCGGCCTCAATCATCGGTGGAGAGAAGTCCAGACCATAGCCTCGGTCGAGAAGGGCCCCCTCCTGTTGAAGAAGCTGCACAAGCTTTAACAAGTTCATCCCACCACCACAGCCATATTCCATCACACGAAATCGATGCCCTTTGGGCCGGATGGACATCAACTCGCGTATCACGCGCCGATATACCGGCGCATAGACATGATGAAGAACATAAGCAATGCCGTCACCGGCTGTCTTGCTGATGTATTTGGCAATCGTGTCGTCCTGTGTGTACTCCTGAATGTAAACCTCAATGTCGACCTGGGGCTTCATTTCTCGGACTCCTTTTTCTCAAGATATCGGAAGACTCGCGCGGGGTTTCCCGCGACGACGGCATTTGCGGGCACGTCTTTCGTCACGACGCTACCCGCACCAACTAAAGCGTTTTCGCCGATGGTGACGTTCGCCAGGATCGTGCTACCCGATCCGACGGAAGCGCCTCGGCGAACGATTGTTCTCTCGATTTTCCAGTCCGCTTCGGTTTGAAGGGCGCCGCCTTCGGTAGTTGCGCGCGGGTAAGAGTCATTAATAAACGTTACCCCGTGCCCGATGAAGACGTTGTCTTCGATCGCGACGCCTTCGCAGATGAAGGTATGGCTGGAAATTTTGCAGTTCTGACCGACGATTGCGTTTTTCTGAATTTCGACAAAGGTGCCAATCTTCGTGTTGTCGCCAACGGTACAGCCGTAAAGATTTATGAAGCGTGCCAGTTTGACGTTCTGGCCGAGCTTGACGTCAGGTGCGATGCTGTTGAGTTCGTGCATAGTTGGTTCGAATTCGCGTGTAAATGAGAATCATCCGCCTGATCTCAGGCGGGTTGCGCAATCACCGTCGTGAGATTCCCAGTTTCTGCATGAGTTCGTACAGGCTGGGTCGGCTAATCTCGAGCTCCACCGCAGCTCGGGAGATGTTGCCTTTGTTCCGTGAGAGCGCGCCCTCGATCATTTGCCGTTCGACAGCTTCACGCGCCTTGCCGAGACTCTGGCCGATGAACTCAGTCGAGGTGGATGTCAGGCCCAGATCCTGTGGCGTGATTCGGCCGCTGTCGGCCATGATTGCAGCACGCTGGATTCTGTTTTCGAGTTCTCTGACATTGCCTGGCCAGCCATGCGACTCGATGACTTGAAGTGCCTTCGGGGTGAATACAAGGTTCTTTCCGTGCTTTGCCGACTGGCGCTGAAGAAACGCTTTCGCCAGCAGACGGGTATCGCCCTCGCGCTCACGTAACGGTGGAATGGAAATATTGACCACATTCAGCCGGTAATACAGGTCCTCTCGGAAACGGCCGTCCGACATCGCCTTCGTGAGGTCGACATTCGTCGCCGCGACCACACGAGCATCGACAGGAATAACAGATCTTCCGCCGACGCGCTCGATCTGACGCTCTTGCAGAAATCGCAGGAGCTTCACCTGAAGACCGCCTGAAAGCTCGCCGATTTCATCCAGGAACAAGGTGCCGCCCTGTGCCATCTCAACACGTCCCTGTCGCTGCACATGAGCACCGGTAAACGATCCCTTTTCGTGTCCGAACAGCTCGCTCTCAAGCAGATTCTCCGGAATTGCGCCACAATTGATAGCAACGAAGGGTCCGGTCTTGCGAAGGCTGCGCCGGTGAATAGCTTGTGCGACCAACTCCTTTCCCGTGCCGCTCTCACCATTAACCAGTACGGGAACCTCCGTAGTGGCGACTTTCTCAATGGTCGCGAAGACGCGTTGCATCTGCTGGCTGCTGCCGAGCAAGTCTTCAAAGACGTCATACGACGTCTTTTCAATCAGGTCACGGCGTTCACGATCGAGTTGCTGGACGTAAATCGCCCTCTCAATGATGATTTTGAGCTCTTCCACCATCACGGGTTTGGGGAGAAAGTCGTATGCACCCTGGCCGATCGCCTCCATCCCGTTTTCCTTCTCGCCCTGTCCGGTAATTACCAGGACCTTCAACAAAGGATCGCATTGCAACATCTCCGAGAGCGCGAGGAATCCTTCACGGGTATCACCAGGCGAGGGGGGCAAGCCGAGATCGAGGGTAACAACGCCAGGTCTTTCCTTCCTGACGACATCGAGCGCGCTGTTGCGGTCCTCTGCCATCAGGACGTCATATTTCGAATTCAGAGCCCATCTCATCTGGCTTCTGAGTTCGTCATCGTCATCTACGATTAAAATTCTTGGTTTTTCCATTTAGTTATCCCGCTGGGAGCAGGACTCGAAACTCCGTCCCAGCCCCAATACTGCTGTTAACCTCGAGAACACCGTGATGAGCCTCTACAATCAATTTGCTGTGGAATAGTCCGATGCCCAGTCCCTTTTTCTTCGTTGTCTGGAACGGCTTGAACAACGACTTCGCGATAAATTCCTCTGTCATTCCGCAGCCGTTGTCGCGAACAGAGAATCCCACGACATTGCCTTCCTGTACCGTCGTCACTTCGATTACACCTTTTCCATTCACCGCGTCGTTGGCGTTGAGCACGAGATTAGTCAGAACTTTGTGAATTTGAGTAGCGTCCATCCGAATCTGCGGCAGTGGGCGGAGGTCCTGGTGCAATTCTGCTTTGATGTTGGACTTGAATCCTTCAAGTGTCTCTGCAACCATATGGCTCAGGTCGCAGGGATCGAGCTTCAACTCGATCTTTCCTCTTAGCATGGACAGACGTCCACACATCTCGTCGATTTCCTTCACACTCCGCGCCATGACACGCAATGCGTCTTCACGAAATTCCGGGCTATCGAAATTGCCCGGCATGTTTTGCATCGTCAACGAGAGACGCGATGCAAGGTTCTTGAGGTCGTGCACGAAAAATGTAGAGACAGTCTGGAATGTTTCCACTTCCTTGGCGTGACGCAAGCGGGCAGACACCTTCAGATTCAGCAGACTGGACGACAGCTGGGCAGCGAGTGTTTCGACGAATGCTTTGTCTTCAATCGAAAGCTCCGTGCGCCCACCGACGCGATCGTCATTGAGCGTCATGACGCCAACGAATTCCCCGCGAACGTGCAGACCGACAGCATAACGTAACCTGCTCGCACGAAAGAACTCCGCACCGGCTTCCATGACCTCGTCGGGCCAACGGAACGAGTGTTCGACCAGATCGACGCATTTCGCATGAGCGCGAAGGTAATCGATCAATGCCGGCGCACTCTTCCCCGCTTTTTCGATTTCCTTGGCACGTTGCCCGAATAACGCGGTTGAACCGCCAAGCATCAACCGTCGCTGAGAGTCATCCGCGAGCCAGACACTCACAGACATGACCTCCAGCGACTCCGACACCAGTTTGCTCGCAGCGGCACTGAGTTCGCCTGCGTCCAGGATGGATGTCGTCCGTTTGGTTGTTTCCATCCAAACAGCCCGATAGTCGTAGACCGGCCGGTGAAAATGCCGACCCACAAATCGCTTCATCCTCTGCCGTAATCTGTTGGACAGCAGCAATACACCCAGCAGTGTCAGCGACAGGAAGACGAGGAAGGCATCCAAAGGCAGTGAGTGATCCGTCGAAAAGTACCGGACCACGTGGGCCATCACGCCCACAGCAAGCAGGTATATCCCGGCCAGAACAATCGTCAGAGAATTCTGAATTGCCGCCGTGGATAGATACACATCCACGTTCAGTGACCGGCCCCGGGTTAATGAAAGCGTGAACAAAACGTTCGCCGCGAGGAGCGCCACGGCAGAAAGTGAGCCCAATCCCGCATCGACCTGTTTGAACAGCAGTTCCTGGCTGTAGAGATAAACCCTCAGTGCAAACAGCCCACCCACGCCGAGGGCCATGAACTTGATCTGCCACCGCATTCGCCCCGTGGAGGAGCGAATGGTGCGCTCCAGGTTGAAGAGAATGATTATCGATGCCCCGAGAATAATCAGCTTCAGAGTCAGTCCGGCTGCAGCCACTGGCAAAATCCACCGGGCCGCCCCTCCTAGAAATACAGCCCCCGTGAACAGTTCCTGCCTGTACACAACTACGAGGAACGTCGGGATTAATGCGAAAAAGAGGAGAAGGATTCGACCCTTGGACAAATACCGTTCGGCATCGACGCGGGCATACGTTAGGCTGAATGCAATCCAAACCACCGGCACGAAGGCCGACACGGCAGTCAGTCTCTTTTGCCAGTAGAGAACGTCGGCCGGCAGAACTGCACCGTAGCTCAGTCCACGCAAGACTTCCTCAGCCGCAAAGAACAGTAGACCCGCTGCAAAGATCCGGTGGACGAGCGATCGGCGATCCCGGACGAGCACACCGGCAGCCACGATCAGGCTGAAGTAAGCGGCGGCATATGAAAGTACAGACGAAATGGGCATTATTAGTTGCCGGGTCAGCGGGTTGCCTCTGGGAGGGCCGATAAGCGAGCCCTGCGCTCAGTCCTGATCAGCATCGCCACGAAGGGATACAGCAGCACGAGCGCCACTACGAAAAACGGAATACCACCCTCTCGATGCAGCCGGCTTTCGATAATTCCTGGGTCGACGTGGATTGTGAGAAGAGACAGCGTTGCGATACGCAGACCGTTTTTGAAAAGCATCACAGGAATGGCAACAACGATCAGCAAAATCCTTCGCCACCAGGATTCCAGCAAGACGTTTCCAGCGACGATGGTAAGAATCACCATGCTGATGAATGAACGAATGCCACTGCACTCTGGCGCAACGTTAATGGTCAACCGAGGCATCGCAAATATAAAATCCTGACGAAATACAGGCGTTCCCGACACTTTCAGCAACAAGTAGGCGATCTCCGCGGATCCGCGGCGTAACAGTGCGATGAGAGGTTCCAGAATCACACTAGGTATCGGTATGCAAAAGACCAGAAACAGGAGCGGGAACATCGCGGCGTGAAACGCGCGTGAGCCATAAAAGAACAGAAAAGCGCCGATCCACAACGTGATCAGGGCGCTCGTCGCCAGGCCTAAACGATCGCCTTCCAACAATTGCGGACCCCATGTCCGGGACGCGCCCCATAGAGCAACGCCCACCGTCATCACGAGCGAGCCGGGCACTACGCCATAGTTCACGCGAGAGAAGATCTTTGCACGGTTCATGAAGAGGAGTCCCAGGCTGACAAAGGGAATCAGGAACACCTGAGATGCATTCTTGTTGTCGAGATCGGACGCGTAATTGTACAGGTCACGCAGAGTGCCTGCCATGAGCACCAGCAAGGCCACAGTGGCGAATGCGAACAAGATGTTTCGCGAGATCGAGGTCCGACCACTCAATGCCGCATCAGCCTCGCCGGCCGGGAAACTCGAATTCGCGTCAGCTGGCACTCCTCGGAATAGCCTCAATTTGGCACCTCATAAACCAATTGATTTCCGTCAAGACAGGCGTAGGCGATTCGGGCGCGCTCGCTTCCCTCGCCTTCGATCCTCCAGCCATCTTTTGCGGCAACGAGTTTCATCCCCCGCCGTTGCCTCCACCACTGGTCGACCTTTCCCGGCAAAGTAACCCAGACGTTGTCTCGAGATTTCAGCGTTGTCAGTTCATGAAGAAGATCCCGGTAGATCACCTGCGCCCGATCGGAGAACACATAGTCCGGATGCACAATCACGCTGACCAAACCGTGTTTTCTGACGATCAAATCGATCTGTTGTTTCCAGAGCGTCATCGAATAGTCGTTGAGCACATGAAAGAGGGTGTAATCCTGAGTGGTCGTCAATGGCAGTTCCAGCATGCCGCCGGGAAGAAAGTAAGGCATGACCGTACAACAACCACCACGCTGCGGCTCAAGCCTTGCGACGCTGGGAATGGACATGTCGTAGGAAAAGTTCAGTTCCTGAAACCAATCCACATTTCGGTACATCGTCGGGGAGCGGAAACCACGGGCCTGAAAAGCCAGGGCGTATTCGTTGATGCGCTTCGCGTGATCTACAAAAGCCGCCCGGTCATGAAAGAGATTTCCGTCGTGGTCGAGCCCATGAACGTTGATCTCGAAACCTCTGTTTCGGATCATGTCGAGAAACGCTGTCGGAACGGCGTACCGTTTTTCCGGAACGATCTGAATCGACGCCTGGATTCCGTATTGCTCATCGACGTCCATCAGCTTTCCGGTGAGATCGCGGCCGGACCGCGTCTCCACATCGTGAGTGAGAATGGCGCAGGCTGTATGTCCTTCGGGCCAGAACCAAATAAAAGGCAATCGGTCCTTTCGCAGCGCCCGGAGAGTCAAGGTCATCAATTGCTCCGCGATGATGTCCGCGCTGCGATCAACGGGCCACTCGGGAAAGTTCTGACTTTGCCAGCCACGCAGATAAATTCGTTGCAGATGCTTGCGAAGCCCCACGGGCAGGAAGGGGCGAACTGTGTAATAGGCTTCTTTCGCCCAGTCCCCGTCAAGCCATCCCGCGTCGGAACTCACGTAGCGCTCATAACGAAGATTGTCGAGGACTGCATCTGCGTCGAAAGGCAACTGAACACTGCCGGCGCGCAACTGGACATCATTTGCCGCGTCAAACAGGTTGCCATTGACGTATGGACGCACTACTCCCGCGACCTCGCCATAGCAAACGGCGTTCGGTCCAAACCGAAAAAACCCCTTCGAGCCCGTGGAATTACCTTTGAGTCCGAACCCGGGGATCTCTTCAGGACAACGGAAATGTTCCAGGATGGACACGATAGATAGATCGATTAGGCAGTAACTTTAGAAGTGGACGGTCGGGGCGGGGCGCAGTAAACCATTTCACCCTTATGAGCCATGGACTGGTTTATAGCCTCAATCATTTGAACAACTCGTAACCCGGAGTAACCGTCGTTGATCGGAGTCTCGTTCTTGAAAATGCAGTCAACAAAGTATTTCGCTTCCACCGTCAACGCCTCGGTTTGTTCAACACGCGGAACCCACAAGTCGCCCGTGCGATAAATGACTCGCACGTCGTAGGGCGCGGTTCCACCGGAACGCTCAATGCCTTTGTCGTAGACGCGAATCTTCTCGTCTGCTTCAAGGTCATTCCAAACAAGCATTCGCTTTTCCCCGCCGATCAACGTCGTTCGAACCTTAACGGGCGACAACCAGTTGAGATTGAGATGTGCAATGACTTTGCCTGGAAAGTACATGGTGATGAAAGCCATGTCTTCTTCGCCGTTCACATGCTTTTCTCCCGTCGCAACAACGGCATCCGGCGCATCAGGGATCAAGTAATCAATAATCGAGAGATCGTGAGGGGCCAGGTCCCACACCACGTTCGAGTCATGCTGAAAAATCCCGAGGTTCACTCGAGTAGAATCGTAATAATAGAGACGGCCGAGGGTACCGTTCTCGATGAGCTCGCGAATCTTGCGCACGGCGCCTGTGAACAGGAACGTATGATCGACCATGATCATAAGATTCCGGCGTGCGGCGATCTCGATCAGTTCTTCCCCTTCCGCCGAGCTCGACGTGAATGGTTTCTCCACGAAAACGTGCTTCCCGTTTTCGAGCGCCTTCTTGGCTAGAGGATAGTGATGTGATATCGGTGTCACAATAGCGACGGCGTCGATGTCTGGACTGGTCAAAATGTGATCCGCATTCGTGCTCACATTCAGCGACGGATACACACTCCGTACCCTGGCGAGCGATTTCGGGTTAGCGTCACACACAGCGGTTACTGTCGCGTTGGGAACGTTAAAGAAATTGCGGACAACGTTGGGCCCCCAATATCCATAACCGATCACACCAATTCTAAGTGTGGAAGAGCCAATACTCACGGGTACACCTTCCTTCGCAATCGTTGCGTTTTCTAAAAGTGAACCGAGACCTGGCAGTCGCGGTTCCTGGATGAAATTTGTAGAAGTTGCTGGATTAAAAAGCGCCCTTGCCGCGCGCTGCGGCCAGGGGTGTTTTGAAGAGGAGCTTGATATCGAGCCAGAGAGATTGTTCTCGCACGTAGCGCAAATCCATTCGGACCATTTCATCGAACGTTGTTCGGCTCCGTCCATGGACCTGCCAGATGCCGGTGATCCCCGGCTTTGCTTCGAAAACTCTTCGCCGATGCCACAACGAATACTTTTCCATTTCGTATGCGATTGGAGGCCGCGGCCCCACCAGAGACATGTCTCCCTTCAGAACATTGAAGAACTGAGGAAGTTCATCAAGGCTGGTTTTTCGGAGCAATCGTCCGATGGGAGTGACGCGTGGGTCATTCTTGATCTTATAAGTGCCTTGCGAATCCGCCAGCGTCTGGCTGATCAGCTTTCGAACGTATTCCTGATGAATGGCCGGGTCGCTGTTTGCGAACATTGACCGAAACTTCAGAAATGTGAATTCCTTGCCATCCATGCCGATGCGTTTCTGCTTGAACAGCACCGGGCCTTTCGAAGTGAGCTTGACGAGAGTGCCAATCAGCACGAACGCCCACGACAAGGTTACGATGGCCATCAGGCTTCCCGCGATATCGATTGCCCGTTTCGCGTTGTTAGTACCGTTCGCGCCGTACCGGCCGCTGTAGGTTCCGGTCCCGTCAAACATGCCGTCGGGTGTCTGCATCCCGCCACCTTCGTCGTCTGGAAAGATGTGACACGAAATCCACACTTGCTGGATGTAGTCAGCGACGGGCTGGACCGAAAGGACGGTGCGCGTGCGTGCAACGACCACATCCTCGAGAGTCCGCCGCGATGCGCCGTTAAGGGTCGTCAGGATCACACCAAGCACCGAAGCGTTTCGATACCAGCCAACAATGTCGGTCTCCCGCATGGTGGCGCCAATTGCCTCACCAATCTTGTCCATTGCCTCGGCATCGAACGATGCGGAAAGATCCTGCATATCGACAAGCATCACTGCAAAGCGGGATCCCATGCGTTCGGATCGCCGGCGCTCCAGCAATAACAGCCGCTTGAACAGAACTTCGTCTGCGGGCTTCATAGCTTTCATCTCAACAGGAATTAAGGTTCGAGGTAGTTGCCGTTGTTCCGGCGGCCTTTGGCGCTTTCGATATAGGCTTTGCGACTGTCACCGTAGTAATAGTTGTAACCGTGGTGAGTTTGCATGGGCAGCGGCTTCACGTCGTTCAACACCACGCCCAACAGCTTGCGTTGATCGACCGTCTGAAACGCTCGATCGGCGCTTGAATAACCGGTTTTTCCACTACGAATGACCATGATCAGCCCGTCACTCAAGGCGGTGACGACCCTGGCATCGGCGATCGGCGAGTATGGCGGCGCATCGAGAATGATGACGTCGAACATGCTTCGAAGCTGTTCGACGAGGACCTTCATCTTGCGCATGGAGAGCGCTTCAATTGGATTAGGAGCGATTCCCCCTGCCGTCATGAAATACAAATCGTCCAACCGTCGGATGAAACAGTGCGGGCCCAGCGGTCCGCTCGAGAGGTACTGCAACACACCCGGATCGGTTGTCACTCCGAGATATTGATCGAGGCTTGGTTTCCGCAGGTCGCAATCCACGATAAGGACGCGGCAGCCGGGATCCTGAGCAAACGAGAACGCCAGGTTTGTTGCGACGAAGGATTTGCCATCCTGCGCGTCGGGGCTGGAGATCGTAAACACCTTGCGCGGTGTGTCAGATTCCGCCTGGCGTATCTGAATCTTCAAATTCCTGAATTGTTCGCTGGCAAAAGAGTAATCGTTCTTCGCAACTTCCAGCTTTTCGTGCAAGTGGGCATTGGTCACACGCGGTATCAGAATTTCCAGTGGAAATTCGCTCCTCGTCGCAAGAGCGTGGACTGTCTCTGGCGTTTCAGCCGCCTGGGGAGCAACCGTCTGAATTACCGAAATACGCTCGAGAACACCCAGGATTCTCCTGAGCGGGGACTCCTGCAGCCCAGTAGCCGTCCGCAAATTGTCGAAGGTTCGAGGAGCTTGAAGTTCTTTGAGAACGCACAATTCCTGCGGATTCCATAGAAACTTTGACGCGTCTGTTTCGGGGTTCAGCCGGATCTGAATCAGAGGGTCCGCTTCGAAAAGTTCGGAATTGCGGCGTGACAGCTCATGCATCACGTGAGAAAACGATACCTTTGCTGGAACGTAATACGTGCGCAGGGAGTTCGTAAACGAATTGACCTTAAAGCCATCGCCTAGAACATGCTCAATCAGATCGAGGGACTGCCGGCGGACGGCGAGTCCGACCTCAGCCTGCCCCACAATGTTGTTCCTGACAATCAACTCTCCAATAAAAGCCTTCCGATCCTTGCTGGAAGGCTTAAGGGCATCCAGTTCATCCGCGGTAGCGAACCCTCCCTTAATCAGGTAATCGGAGACGCGCCGATTGCCCTGATTGGACGACACCGCGTCAATCATTCCCTCGCAGAAAGACATACTGATGCGTTCACCAACCTGGTTCAGAAGCTGCAAAACCCCAGTCTCTCTGTCTTCGCACAAGCGTCGGATCTCTTCGAGTATCGGGCTGGTCTGCGTGATCATCGGTATACGACCCTCTGAAGAATAGGATCCAATTGTTGAAGGATGTAGGGAGTCCTCAGATAAAACAGATACAGGCAGACGCTATAGAGGCCGAACGCGCCAACGGCAGCGGCCGACACAACCCATTTCCTGCGCTGAGCTGCCACGATATCAGCGTCTGTCACGATTTCCGGAATGTCGACCATTACAGGCACGCCCCAGAAAGCCTCAATCTCGGATTGCGTCCACACACGCTGGCGCGCAGTGTCGACAAGGAGGGCAACACCCACAGACAAAGCGAGGCACACCACAAAGCCAATAAACAAAATGGCCCATTTATTCGGCTTCGCCGGCTGGAGGGGAAAATTGGCTGGGTCCAGAACCATGAACTGAGCGCCTCTCTGCTTGCTTTCGAGACTTTCCGAAAGGCGCGCTTCAGTATATTTTTTGTTGAGATCTTCGTATTGCCTTCGAATGTCCTCGTTCTCGCGGACGACTTCCGACAGCTTGATCTCCACTCCCGGAGTGCTGTCTACACGGGCGCTGTACTTTCGCAGTTCCGTTTCAATCCTTTGAGAATCTTTCTGACGGATTTCGAGCTCTGTTTGTATTTCTCTGAGCTGGTTTTGCAGAGTCAAATAGAACCCATTTGCTACCTTGCCCTGGGGCGCCCGACTGTCCGTAGTAGGTTTAGCAACGACCTTCGGCGCCGTCGCCTCCGCTAATTCCTCAGGCGAAAGCCTTTCCTTCGCACGTTCAAATCGACGCCTTGCGATCCCGATATCGGGAATTGGCGAATTTGGCGGATACTTCTTAATCGCATCTTCCAGTTCCGCCTCGGCTTTGCGGTATTCCTCAATGCGCGGATTTACGTCGGCAACCGGAGCGGGCGCGGCACCCTGCGGTATGAACTCCGGCACCTGCTCCATTATCCGCTCGATATTCTGTTTTTGTGTCCGCACGCGATTCAGCCCATCCACGTTGTCTCTCTTTTCGTAGCTGAGCCGCTCCAAGCTCCTTTGATTTGCTTCCCACTGTTGAGGAAGTTCGGTGTGGTGGGCGCTCTTAATCGTCTTAACTTTCTCGTCGGACGCCGCAAGTTCCAATTGGCGTTTCTGAAGCTCGCTTGAGAGGAATTCGGTGGTTCCATAAACGTGACTCTCACGCGACGAAGCGTCCTGCTGGATGAAGAGTTCCGTTAATTTACCGGCAATATCCTTGGCAACTGCCGGGTTTCTGTGTTCATACCGGATCCTGAAGCTGGTGATTGTCGTCCCGCCCCTTCCGTCCGGTACCGTGTCGAACGCGAGGTCGGCCTGGCTACGCATCTTCGCGACCGCTTCGTCCATATTAAGCGAGCTGAATTCGGGCAACTTGCTCTTGAACTCCGCGAGAATCGCCACAATGTTGCTGCGGCTCATTACCGTCTGTTCAATCGACAGCAAACGTTGTTGCGTCGTGCCCGAAATCAAGTCCATCACAAACTCATTCGGGACGTCGCGCGGCCTTACAAGAACCAGCGATTCGGATACATAAAGCTTTGGCAGTTGCTTCGTCAGGATCGTAACGATGCAAGAAAGAGCAATGAAGATCGAGATGACCCACCACCTCCGCCGCACAATCATCGCAACAAAGTCCTGCAGCGATTTCACACCGAATTTCATGAGGTTGCTTCTTTTGTTGGAAAGTTCAGATTAATACTCAGGCGGTTGGGCTACCGCCCTTTCAATCCCATCTGCAAAGGACGGGACCGTGACAGTCGTCTATGATTCCTCGAATTTTTCACCCGCATACCGTTATGTCAAGGACAAACTCGAGCCTGAGACCGCATATCTCCTTCATGGTCAACGCGAGCGCAGCAAATTGGGGTGGGAATACCGAAGTGAGGCAAAAAGACGTTTCTGTGTGAACGCAATGGGCGCCGGCTCGGAGTAGCGTTGATACTGAGCGCCGACCTGTACGGATAATGTACGGGTAATGGCAAATCCAAGATTCCCAGCAGCAGAAGTGCCCCGGGAATTTAAGTGGTTGTCCAGCACCCCCCGGCTATCGAACGCCGAGGCGCTGAGAAAGAGGTTAACGACTGAACTGAGTTTCCGATCCACGCCGAGGGAGAGAACCCTGTTCCTCGAAACCGATCCCAGGCCGTTGGGATGTCCGCCATCCTGGCTCGCTCGTACTGAAAACGTGTTGCCTTTAATCCTTCTAGACACGCCGGCGGAGCCCTCATAACCCGCCGTAAAGTTCGAAGTGCCTGCGCTCCGAGCATGGGACGCGCCAAGGCCCCAGGACACGACCGTATCCTTGGCGATCATGCTCGAAAAACCAAAGTGTGCCGAGTTCGTTATTGTGCTGTTGTAGTCGTCAAACGAGTAATACGCGAACGTATAGCCGACGTTCCATTCGGAACGTTCGCTGATTCGTCGTGCGAAGGAAACCTGGCCATTTCCTCCGCGCTGATTTGAAAACGTGCTCGAACCGTTGGAAAGGGTGTCGCGCAGGTAGAAGCCTCCGGTCAATGACAATGAAGACTTACCCGAAAGCCGCCGGGTGACCGTCCCATTAATGCTCTCGGTGAGAAAATTTTGATGTTGCACGACAGGATCGACGAGCAATAAGAACCCCGAACCGTCATCAAGTGGAATCACGCCCCGCAAAGCGAAAAACGCCTGGGGATCGCTCGTGAGCGCCAGCGAGTTTGACAGGCTCATATTTGTTGTTGGATTGATCTCACGGGTGAACGTCAGAGTACTGTTGTGCGAGGTAGTGTCGCTGGGTGGATCGGCCGTCAACCGATCCCAGCCGAAAGCGTAATTTATTGCCGTTGAAGACCGTGAACTGCGGGACGTCAGCGAAATGGAAGGGAAAAAGCCAATGGAGCCCACACGGCTGGAATCGCCGACTCTCTGCGGATTCTCCGCAACGCCGCTGACAAAGTCCACTGTGCCGTCGAGAGACGTGACCCGCTGCGCACTCAACGATGTCGAAAACGCGAACAGGATCGCTAATGTACGCGCGGCCAGAGGAACACGCCGCCAGAACGGATGGTGGTTCACGGGACGTTCACCACGTCACCAGACTCCAGCCAAATGTTTTTGTCCTGGTTTTTTCCCTTTTCGAAATCTGTCCATTTGAACCGGATTCTCTCGTCCCCCCGAAAAATCACGATAGCGTCGGTCTCGGCAAACTCCTGAAAGCCGCCTGCTGCTGCCAGCGCCTGCATCACATTGATCGGAGTTGCCCGTACGATCGGGCCCGGACGCGACACCTTGCCCATGATATAGACTTGATAACTCTGGATGGAGTCCAGGCTTACGGTAACGTTCGGAAGATCGACGACCTCTGCCAGCTTCTCTTCCAACTTCGCCTTCAGCTGCGTCGAGGTCAAACCCGAGGCTTTCATGTCTTGCACCAAAGGTATCGATATTCGGCCGTCTGGCAGGACAAGCACTCCATTACGCGAAAGTTCCGGATACTTGTAGACGAATATCGACAGCACGTCATTGGGTTGGATCAGGTAACCTGGAGTTTCGGTTACGTTTGAACGTGCCGCGGGAACTGCAGTCCTTGGACTCGAGCTCGCGCTTCCTGCAACTTGGCCAAAGGTAACCGCAACACTCGTCAAACAGAAAACAGCAATCAGGGATCGCAAAACTGTGCGCTTCATTTTGTCCTTTCCAGCGCAGCCGCAAAACAGCAGCAGGGATCGCCCGCCACAGCATTGAAGATACGCAATGTAGTCTGGTGATGTTGTCGCAAACGCAGAAATTTCGCGGGAATGCGGAATGCGGATCAGAAAAGGCGGCCCCGTGGGCCGCCTCAGGAATGTTTGCTGATGCGGAGAGGAGGATTCGCCACGATCGTCCGTTCGCAAACGGGATCTTGTGGCGTTGCCCGTAGTTGAGCTATGGGTTTGATCCACTTCGCGTCCAATTCGACGGACACAGAGCGCATCAATAAGGAGACAGACACCACGAGACGGTAGGAATTCTTGATTCGCGCAACGATACCGAGCATTCCCTCGAGGGGACCTGTCTCGATCCGCACCGTCTCACCGACCTTTAGATACGGCCAGGGTTCCGTCGCAACTCCGGATTCCAAAACCCGACGGATGGTCAACAATTCCGACTCGTCCACCATGATGGGCGTTTTTCCGGCGCCCACAACCTGATTTACGCCGGGCGTCACCAAAATCGGGAGCCTGGCGTTGACGCTGAACCGACAAAACACGTAGCCAGGGAAGAGTGGGAAATCCAAGGACTTCACTCGGTCCGACCACTGTCGTTTTACCGAGTATGTGGGGCAGAAAACTTCATACCCCTTCTCTTCCAGATGTGTCTGGACGTGCTTCTCAAACCTGGGTCTTACATGCAATGCATACCAGTGATCGCTCATCCGTGCGCGCCTCCCACGGTGCTTTGGTACTGTCGTCCTAAAACAGAGGTTTCAATTGTACAGCCTTGCGTCAAGCAGACTCTGAGTTCCTAACGAGCGCCAAACGAAGCAATAAAATACGAACCTCAATCAACTGTGCAGTACGAACGTGCCGATTATGCCGCCGCAGACCAGAGTTTTAAATGGTGCGAACGTCGTAATACGGTGCCGTGCCAAGGCCTCCAAATTCAGTCCGTTTTCAAATGCTTCCTTCGCAAATTCCCTACAAGCCGGATAGGCTACCGCCATTTAAGTCACAGCGTTTTGCGCAGGAAGGTTGTCAGTGATACAAGTCGGGATTATCCATATCGATGACTCGTTGTCAAGAAAGCCGACGAAGAAAATACTGTTACTGAACCGTGACTTTGGGACCCTTTCTCCAGCCGGAGCACTTAGGAGCGGACTTCTCCCCTGCATTTCCGCATAATGAGAAAGGTGAATGTTTCAGACACTCTAAAGCGCCCTTTGCGAGGCCTTCGCATCTCTGTAACGGACCGGTGTAACTACCGGTGCACCTACTGTATGCCTTTTGATGAATACCAGTGGGTGGAGCGAGCTCAGGTTCTTTCCTTCGACGAGATTGAACGGCTCGCCAGGCTTTTTGTAGCCCATGGTGTCTCCCAGATCCGACTGACCGGAGGCGAGCCGCTGGTTCGCCGGGAACTTTCGAAGCTGGTGGCTCAGCTTCGAAGCATCAAAGGGTTGAGCAACCTCTCCTTAACGACGAACGGTGCCCTGCTCGCCGAGCAGGCAGCATCCCTGAGGGCTGCCGGATTGGATCGGATCAATGTCAGCCTGGACACTCTTCAACCCGATCGGTTCCGGAAAATCACTCAACGTGGGGAACTCCAGCCTGTCCTCGACGGACTGGCGGCCGCGAAGGCCGTGGGTATGGGTCCGATCAAGATAAACACTGTCGTCATCCGGGGCTTCAATGATGACGAACTTCTGGACCTTGTGGCGTTCGGAAGGCTGCATAACTTCGAAATCCGGCTTATCGAGTACATGGATGTCGGCAATGCAAGCGGCTGGACTCCCGACAAAACATTTTCAAAGAGGGAAATGCTGGAGATCATCCACGCTCAATATCCTGTTCGCGAAGTTGGACGGGCTTCGGGCAGCGCTCCCGCTGTCGATTACGAATTCGTGGATGGTGCCGGACAGATTGGAATTATCGGTTCCGTCACGGAACCATTCTGCAGCAGTTGCACTCGCGCGAGGCTTACGGCAGACGGGAAATTCGTCACATGTCTTTTTGCAGAAACTGGAATGGATCTGAAGACCAGAATGCGACAAGGAGCGTCGGATGAGGAACTCAGCGACGTGATCCGCACTGTCTGGTCGGATCGTGGTGATCGCTACTCTGATCTGCGCTGGGAACGACTGAAGTCAGGTGCGGGGTATGAACCGCGAGATCACAAGAAGATTGAAATGATAACTCTGGGCGGGTGATCGCCCATGCTGACCACGTTACCCCAGCCCGTACCGCTTGAGCTTGTTCAGTAATCCCTGATGACTCAGACCCAATATTTTCGCCGTGCGTCGTTTGTCATTGCCAGTCTGCGTCATGGCATCCCGAATCATCTGGATCTCGAGAACAGTAACGCGGTCCTTCAGTGAGGCCTTGGATTTGCCGCCGCCTGTCGTTTCGACAATGGGGTTAAGTTCGGGTTCTTCGAGCCGCTCTTCTTTAATGGTTTCGGAAAGATCGTCGAAGGTTATTCGCTTTGAGGACGTCAGGACCACAGCGCGCTTCACTTCATTCTCGAGTTCTCGAATGTTGCCCGGCCAGTCATAAGCCGTCAGCGCCTTCATGGCTTCTGGGTCGAAACCCTCAATGTCACGGCTCATCTCGCGGGCCTGCTTACGAAGAAAATGCATCGCCAGCATGGGAATATCGCCACGGATTTCGCGCAACGCAGGCATGCGGATGTGGACGACATTCAATCTGAAAAAAAGGTCCTGGCGAAAGGTGCCTTTCTGGATCTCTTCTTTCAGGTCCTTATTCGTGGCCGCTACTAACCTGACATCCACGGGCACTGGCTTTCGACCACCGACCCAATCCACCTCGCGTTCCTGAAGGACGCGAAGAAGCTTTGCCTGAGCCGTGAGATTCAGATCGCCGATCTCATCGAGAAACAACGTGCCACCGTTCGCGGACTCGATTCGGCCTATACGACGTTCGACTCCGGTAGCCACACCCTTTTCGATTCCGAACAACTCGCTTTCAACCAACTGCTCAGGCAGGGCCGCACAGTTGACCGCAACAAAAGGCTTGGCGGCGCGCACACTCATGTAATGGATGGCTCGGGCCGAGAGTTCTTTACCGGTGCCGTTTTCCCCGGTAACCAACGCGGAGACGGAACTCATCGCAGTCTTTTCGAGAAGACTTCGAATCTGCTCCAGCCGTGGACTGCTGCCAAGGATACTTCGCGTGGAGAACCGCTCCGTCACTTCCTTGCGAAGAATCTCATTCTCTTCGATCAGCTTCTGCTGCCGGTTCTCCAGGTCCGTCATCGCCCGCGCGTTTTCAAGGGCCACCGCCGCGTGGAGAGCTAGAGCTTCAACGAGTTGCTCGTCTTCAGCCGAGAACCTTCCATCCTTCTTATTAAGCACCTGAAACACGCCGATAATTTCCCGCCGGATATTTCGCAACGGTACGCTGAGGATGTTTCTGGTTTGGAAACCCGTCATCGAATCGATCGAAGGATTAAAGAGCGGAGACTTATAGGCATCTTCGACGATCATGTTCTTGCCGGAAATCAGGACCGCTCCGGCTATGCCAAGCCGTGCATCGAAGCGTATGGTCTCCGACATTCCGAGGGCCGTACGCGCCCAAAGTTGACCGGTTGCCTTGTCGAGCAGAAATATCGTCGCGCGCTCCGTATCCACGAGCTTTGCGGCTTCAGACGTGATCAGGTTCAGTAATACGTCGAAGTCCTTCTCTGAATTGATCCGACGGCTGATGGCGAGCAGCGAGAGGAACTTGTCAATGATGCTGTGCGGAGATCTCAGATCCACCTTCATATCTGCCGACGATACGTTAGACAGCATCGCGCGGAATGTCAACAGAAGGTTCCCAAAAGAGATAGCCTCCATTGACGCCCAATTTGTTTAATCCGCAGGCTCCTCACTCATTGTCTCTTCGTCAAAGGTCAATTCATCAAAGACAACAATTCCACTCTCTTTGAGTACCTGACACAGGGGGCAATCCGGACAAAAGAATTCTGCAGGATCAAACTCCTGTCGGCGTTTGCGAATAGTCGCCCGCGACGGTCGATCCAAGTGAACCAGAACAAACGAACCTTTTCGGGAAATGATTACCTTTTGCCCATAGAGCGCACGAATCTCTTTGTTGGAAAGCATGGAACACAGGACACTCCGCGGAGGGAAAACCAAAGGGCGAGGCAAGTATAACGAACTGTCGGGGTCCTATCTGCCGAAATCGTCCTGCAAGCGGACGATGTCGTCTTCGCCAAAGTAAGTGCCTCTCTGGATCTCGATAAAGACCAGGTTATTCTCACCGACATTCTCGATCCGGTGCGCCACACCGGCGGGTATGTCGATGGTCTGTCCTTCGTTTAGAAGGACTTCATTTCCATCCAGCGTGACCCGGGCACGGCCGGCCACAGCCATCCAATGCTCGGAACGATGTTGATGTTTTTGGTAGCTCAGGCGTTTTCCGGGAAGAACTTCAATCCGTTTGACCTTGTATGTCGGGGCCTCATCCAGGACGTTAAAAGTTCCCCATGGTCGTTGATCAAATCGGGGTGAGTTGTTCTCAGAAGTTGTCATGGTTGAATACTTTACTCCAGCATTTGCTTGACTGGCAATTGCCTCACTGAGACGATCTTTCCGGATGGAAATACGATTTTGGGGAACCCGAGGTTCGATACCGACTCCCGGGCCGAAAACGGCGCGATACGGCGGTAACACGTCGTGTGTCGAACTCCGTACACCTGACGGGGCCGTTATCCTCCTGGATTGCGGCACGGGCGCCCGCCCTCTCGGCCAAAAACTCCTGCAGGAAGGCATCCGGCGGATTCATCTGCTCATCGGACACACGCACTGGGACCACATTCATGGATTTCCCTTTTTCACTCCCGCAGCACTCCCGGAATCCGAGCTGAATATCTACGCACCTGTTGGTTTCCAACGAAGTTTGGAAGACGCCCTCGCGGGCCAGATGCAGTACTCCTACTTCCCCGTGAAACTCGACGATCTGTCTGGCCACATTCACTTTACAGAACTCGAAGAAGGACTCTTTCGTATCGGCGACGTGCTCGTGGAAACTCAATACCTGAATCACACCGCCCCCACAATCGCCTACAGAATCAGTCACGGTGGGGCAACCCTGGCTTACGTTACCGACCACGAGCCTTTCTGGAGCTCTCCTGGAAACCTGTTCCAACACCCCGGAGATCAGCGCCACGTGGAGTTCCTGAAGGACGCGGATCTGATCATTCACGATGCGCAATACACGGCAGAAGAGTATCGAACCAAGCGCGGATGGGGCCACAGCACCATAGACTACGCCACAGACGTCGCGATCGCAGCCAAGGCGCGACAGCTCGCCCTCTTTCATCATGATCCCGTCCATGACGACGACACCCTTGCAAAGCTCGAAGAATACGCGCGCGCGCGGGCTCGAACCGCGAAATCACCTCTGCACGTGTTTGCTGCCGCCGAAGGCTTGGCTGTGGAACTCGAAGAGACCGGAACGGAACGCCCTATGGCAAGAATCTCAGCGTTGGCGCGCCGTCCGATTCGCGGCGGAAGAGTTCTACTGGTGGGAGGAACCGTATCGGATGTGACGGCTGTTGAGCTGACGTTGTCGGAGGAGGACCTTCGAACGGTTAACGCCAGCACAGGCAAAGCCGGAGTTGAACGAACGATCGAGCTTCAACCGGATCTTGTCATCCTCGATTCCACGCTTCCCGATGGAAACGCCGCAACCTTTGTACAGCCGATTCGCGATGCGGCAGGAAGACCGGATCTGCCTATTCTGATTCTCACGAAAGACCCCAACGAACAAGCTCTCCTGGCGGACAACGCTAATGGATCGGCGGTAGTCGACTATCTCGTGCATCCCTACAGTCCTCCCATGTTGAGGTCCCGCGTGCGCGCGTGGCTGGCACGAACTATGAGCGCATCCGAGGAAGGGACCGCACGTCCTTCAGCGCGTTCGCTGCAGGCGGATGTTCCTGCTGCAGAAGTGCTGGCTTCCGCGGATCTTTTCAGATCACTTAAAACGCAGGAACTTGAAAAGCTGCTGTCGCAATCTTCGCAGCGTTCGTATCCGCAGGGTTATGTCGTCATCAATCAAGGGGAACGCGGCCGAAGTGTGTACGTCGTGCTTTCCGGACGAGTGCGTGTCGCAGAATCGCTCCCTGACAGCTCCGTGGAAACATTCGTCACCGAAAAAGGGGCCGGAGAAGTGTTCGGCGAACTCAGCGTGTTGCCGGAGCGCACTCGATCGATGTCTGCGATCGCCCTGGAGCGCACGACATGCCTCATCATTCCGGAAACCGCGTTTCTCGAAGTTCTACACTCGCGACCTGAAACGGCGCTTGGTCTTGCACGCGCTGTTGCAAAGAGACTGCTTGAAGCCGACCGCGCGCTCGCTCATTCTGGTAATGACCCTCTTACCGGCCTCCCAGGACGACGTGCATTCCACGAACTTTATCGGCGTGTCACCGCCGGCCCTCGCCGGCGGGGCAGCAGCGCTTTGCTTGTGTTGGTCGACGTGGTCCGCCTGCGGACAATCAATGACCGGTATGGCTACAAAACGGGGGACGAAATTCTTCGCACTGTCGCACAAGTTCTCGCGGAGTCCTCACGTGGAACAGACCTGATCGCCCGCTATGGAAACGATGAGTTTGCTGGTCTGTTTGTGGAGACCGGAGCAGAGCATGTCGCCACAGTAATCCGCCGCATTCGAGAGAAGTTTCAGGCTGCTGTTCTGGCCAATGGTTTGCCTTCTGATGTGACCCTGCGTATTGGATCGGCTTTCGAAGCCGTAGTTCCGGATTCTGTTGACGACCTGCTCCGTCGCGCTGACGCGGGAATTCATGCCGATCCCAGCATTGCCGCGACTCCCTGAGACAACTCTTGCTCCCCTGCTATACTCCAGAGATGTCGTCCGTCACGCCTGTGTTCACCGAATACGAACGCCGTGTAGTCCATGAAATCGCAATTCATCATGTACAGCCCAATGCAGTGCAGCGAATACTCGAGGCAATCGGAAAACCTGTAGGAAGACTCTTCGCGATTGCACGCGACAGCAAAAACCCGGCGCTCAAGGGAATTTCGGACCGCGTCCAGGGGTGGGTTCAGGAAGGTCTGATCAAGACCGTACAGGCGGCAAACCGACTGACAAAAGCCGAAGATGTGATGAAACGGGTCGAAGCCATGGACATCCATGTCGCGGATCTGGAGTCGATGCGCTATCTCCCGATGAGCAAGCTCGACCATATCGCGGACTCCTTCAAAACGAGTAATCGCCTGTTGCTGGGCGCCGAAGGAGCATTGCTCGGAAGCGCCACGACGCTCGCCGAAGGTGTTCCTGGCGCGCAACTCCTGATCCCGTCCTTGATACTGGCCGACGTCACGGCGTCGATGACGCTGCTTTCCAGGCAGACTTGCCTGCTCGCTAGCGTTTACGGTTTCTCTCCAAGAAGTGCTGAAAACCTTCCCCATGTCATCGCAGCACTGGCGCCACACTCCGACACTTCGGATGAGGGTTATCTCGCGATCAAAGCAGCAGTCGTGGGCTCTATTCGAGAGACAAGCCGCTTCATGGCGGGAACGGCCGGCGTCCTGATCGATCGGCACCTTCTCGAGAAGGAAGCTCCGCAGATGATTCGTCTCATCGCGAAAGTAGCCGAACGTCTCGGCATTGCGATTACACAGAAGGAGCTTGGAATTCTGGTTCCTGTGGCGGGCGCGGTTTTGAATGGCAGCATCAATTTGGCGTTTCAAAAAGTGAGTCATCAGACAGCCAAGGATTACTTCAGAAGGCTGCTCCTGGAAGATCGTTACGGCGATGAACTCGTCGCTGTCGCGATTTCGAGCGAAATCGCGGAGTTGAGCAAGAAGATGAGATTGCCACGCGATTGACAATCTCAGGAGTGTTCGCTACTTTAACCTGTCGATATAAGTGCGGGAGGAATGATGGGATCGAGTACCGTCGAGATTACAGACAGCAACTTTGAAGCGGAGGTTTTGAAGTCCACAGTGCCAGTCCTGATTGACTTCTGGGCGGCGTGGTGTGGACCTTGTCGCGCTCTGGCTCCCACCGTAGAAGAAGTGGCGACTCAATACCAGGGCCGAGTCAAAGTGGGAAAACTCGACGTGGATGCGAATGGAAGTACATCGTCTCGCTTCAATATTCGAGGCATTCCTACACTACTTCTCTTCAAAGACGGTCAGGTGAGAGAGCAAATCGTCGGCGCTGTCGGTAAGGACGTGATTACCAAGGCGCTCGATAAGCATCTCAGCTGACACGCGGGAGTCATTCTTGAATTCGTCTTTTTCTGGCGGAAGTTCGCCTGCCCGCTCACCGGTTGCGCGCCTTCGATTTCGGGCCCGTCAGGCAACTGGAAAGGTGCGACGCTTCTTCAGAGCCAGCATTTACACGAAAAGGAATGAGGAACTCCTGTCCTTACGCCGCGGTGAATGTACCCGGTGCGGCGCCTGCTGCAAGATTCTGATCCGTTGTCCTTTTCTCGTTGAACACCCCGAAAAGGGAGCGGGCGAGATGTATTCGTGCAGCATTTACGGAAGTCGTTTTAATCAATGCCGCCTGTACCCGATTGTCCCCAGAGACCTTCTGGAAGTCGAAGAAGAGTGCGGTTACACCTTTGTCGAGCCTGGTAAGCCATTGTCATGAAAAAGAACGTCGCCGTCGTCGGACTCCAGTGGGGCGATGAAGGAAAAGGCAAAATCGTCGACATCCTCGCCGACGGATACGACTGCGTTGCACGATACCAGGGCGGCCACAACGCCGGTCATACAGTGACCTTCGGGGGCCGCCGTTTTGTCCTTCATGTGGTTCCTTCAGGCATATTTCACGACGGTGTCGTCTGCGTTGTCGGCGGCGGGGTCGTGCTCGATCCGGAAGCTTTCCTGGAAGAATGCTCGGGACTCGAGGCTGCCGGCGTTACGATCAAGGAGCGCTTGCTCGTTTCGAATCGCTGTCATCTGATTCTTCCCTACCACCGGACGATCGAAGCCGCTTTTGAGAAACACCTTGGCGATAAGAGACTCGGCACGACTGCACGCGGCATTGGTCCCGCATATGAAGACAAGTACGGCCGTCGCGGGTTGCGCGTGTGCGATTTGCTCGATTCCGCGACGTTTCCTCAAAAGCTGAAAGCACAGGTGGAGTTAAAGAATCGCACCCTGGCAGCCCTTCATTCCGACGAGCAACTGGATGGCGAGAAAATACGCGTGGACTATGAGGGTTTTGCGGACAAGCTGCGGCCTCTCGTTGTCGACACCGCTTCATTCGTGAATCAACTGCTTCGCGCAGGAAAGTCGATCCTCTTTGAAGGAGCCCAGGCAACACTGCTGGATATCGATCACGGCACTTTCCCGTTTGTAACGTCCTCGAGCGCGTCCGCCGGCGGCGTCTCCAGTGGTCTCGGCGTTTCCCCGAAGCACGTTCAAGCTATTGTCGGGATCACGAAAGCCTATACGACGAGAGTCGGAACCGGACCATTTCCATCGGAAGCGAACGACTCGTGCGGCGAAGCGATCCGAAAAATTGGTTCCGAGTTTGGAGCCACGACGGGACGCCCTCGCCGTTGCGGCTGGTTTGACGGGCCCGCGGGCCGATACGCCGCCATGATCAACGCTCCCGATCTCGCCGTGGTCACAAAAATCGACGTTCTCGATACATTCGCAGAAGTTCCGTTCTGCACAGACTACAAATACAAAGGATCTGTGCTGAAGGAATTTCCGGCCGAGGCCGAGGTGCTTGCACAGGTGGAGCCCGTTTACCGCATGCTGCCCGGGTGGCAAACATCAACTGCGGGAATTCGCGATTGGAATCGCCTGCCGGTGAAGACGCAGGACTACCTGAAGTTTTTATCCGATTACGTGGAGGTTCCGATCGGCATGGTCTCAACGGGTCCGGGCCGTGAGGAAACGATTCGCGTGCGGGATGTGTAACCGCGGATTACTCGGATCCGCGTAATCCACGGTTATCTTTTTTCCCTACTTCCGCAGCTCCATATCAAAGTTGACCGCAGCTTCTCCGCCGGCCGATACCGTCACCTGCTGGGTCATCTCATAGGGTTCTTCGTAGTCGTAAGCTTGCAAAGCCTTGTAAATCTGCTTCAGCGTCACGCCTTCGTGCCACATCTTTATCGTGTACGTTCCGGGCGGAACATTTTTGATTTCGAAATCGCCATTGTCGTCCGTCAACGCAACGTAAGGATGCGTCGCCACGTATACAAACGCATTCATCCAGGGATGGCCGGCTTCGCAGGTCAGCTTAATGATTCCCGGCTTCATCATCCCCATATCGACTTCCTGTCGTAATCCCTGACGCGCTTGAGCGTAATTGAAGGACGCCTCTCCCTGGCTCCCGTGCACGTTGTGAAGTATGGGATCGCTGTTGCTGATCTCGACCTTGGAACCGAGGGGCACAATCAGCGAGTGTGGAACATACTGGCAGTCCTTCTGGTCGATGTGAAATGGTTCCTTCGACGCAACGGGCCGCTTACCGGTCTCCGGCACACCTTCCAGAAAAACGAATGTGCTGCGAACCCCGTTGTCTTTCCCGAGAGCGATTCGAGGCAAGGAAACGCTATCACCGCAGACCTTCTGGTCCTGGTTGATCGCGTCTTGTGCGGGCTTCGGCGCATCACCCACAAGGCGCACGCGTCCGCGAATGCTGCCCACCGGACCAGCGGGTTGGTCCGGTGAGCCCTTACTGTCGCCACAGCCTGAAACGAAGAGCGCCAGGACAATGAGGCAAAACGCAGAATACTTCTTAAAAATCATCGAGGTACCTTATCCGGAGGAGTGGGATCCGGAATTGCGTTACTAATCGGTGGAAGCGATTGCAGATAAGCGTAGATCGCCTTAAGGTCGTCATCCGTCATATTCCGATACCAGTTCCATGGCATCGGCGGAAGAATTGCGCGACCCGTTCCCTGATGTTTTCCGTTTTTAATCGCATCGATGAACATCTGATCGGTCCAGCTTCCCAGGCCCGTCGCCTTATCTGGTGTGAGATTCATCGCGTAACTGATGCCCCAGGGGCCGATCCAGGCTGTCAGGTGACCGTTGGTCAGCGTCCCGAAGTTGCCAGCGGGTGGAAAAAGCTTCTGGGGAACGGCGGGTATCTTGTCCCCAGCAGGATGTCCGGACAATTCCCGTGACATGTCTGCTTCCGGACCGTTGGGACCAAAGTTCTTTGGCGTGTGACAGTCGTTGCACCCACCGACCAGCGTCAGGTACTTCCCGCGTTCGACCGGGGTCTGGGCAGCTGCTGCCGGTTTAGCGTCTTCTGGTGTCGGCGATGTCTGTTCGGCCGGCTGGCATCCTGTGATCAGCACCAGTCCCGCCGCGAGTCCTAGCATAAACCGCATTAGCGTCTCCTTTAGGGTTGTTCGTCGTTGAACAGCTCGCGCAATGCTTCAACGCGGCTGAGTGTAGAACATGTGATTATCGTGAACCTTCAAGCGGCGGTCAAGAGCAGGGCTTGCAGCTTGACCTGCTCGTTTGGTGTGAGTTACGATTCGCGGCTTGCAGAAAAAGAGATTTCTTTAACAGTAACCGCCCACGCGCGCCATTAAAAGGAGTAGGAAAATGCCCAAGAAAATTACCGATACCATCTTGCCGACTACCATGGTCGGCTCGTATCCCAGGCCATCCTGGTACAAGCAACAGTTATTGGGCCGTGACATTCAAGTCGCGTTCAAAGAAAGCTCGTACGAAGAAACCTACAATGATGCAGTCGCGACTGTCGTGCGTGACCAGGAAGAAGCGGGCCTGGACATCGTTACCGACGGCAACATGTGGTACGACGACTACGTGGGCGTCATCGGTTCTTTCTGCTGGTACATGTATGAGCGCATCGGCGGCTTTGAGCAAGCACGCGAGCTCCACCCTTCCGGCGTAGGGCAACCCAAGAGCCAGGGCAAGGCAATCCTCGATGACTGGGGTGGCGTCGTCAACAGCGGCCCCGTTACTCGCGGTCCCATCCGGCTCGCGGACCTTTTCCGCATCACCCAAAGCCACGCTGCAAAGCCGGTAAAGGTTTCCGTCGGCGCAGGACCAGCGAACCTGGCATGGCACGTCTACTTCAAGCACTACAAGAGTCCAAAGGAACTCAGCCAGGCGCTGGCTCCGATCTTCAACGCCGAAATGAAGGAACTGGTCGCCGCTGGCGCGACCTACCTCCAGTTCGAAGATCTCGGAGCCTGGCTCCCACTGTTCACCGGAGACAAGAACGACTACACCTGGATCAAAGACGTTGTCGCTCAGTGTTGCGACGGTGTCAACGCCAAGATCGGCTGGCACTTCTGCTTCGGAAACGCCTGGGGTAACGACATTCTCAGCGCAAGCTTCCCCGAGGGATATCAGACCGTTCTCCCTCACTTCTTCGACACACCGGGCATCGATCAGTTTGTGTTGGATTATGCAAACCGCAACATGGCCGGTATTGAGTTCATGAAGAATCTGCCAAAAGACAAGGATCTGCAGGTCGGCGTGTTGGATATCCGCACCAACATGATCGAAAAGCCAGCAGCGATCGCGGACAGGATCCGTCAGGTTATCAAGTACGTTCCGGCCGATCGGGTCTACCCGAGCACCGATTGCGGCATGAAACCGCTGGCTAGAATGGTCGCAAAGATGAAACTCGCCAACCTGGCGGAAGCCGCTGCGATCGTGCGGAAGGAAGTCGCTGGTAAGTAACTTTTGAGTATCAACATTCGGATTTTTGGGAGGATTCGTGGCCGACAAGAAAATTATCGCAGTCATGGGCGCAACCGGTTCGCAAGGTGGCGGTCTCGTTCGTGCAATTCAAAGTGATCCGAGTGGCGGCTTTACGGCTCGCGCCATTACTCGCGACGTCAACAGCGACAAGGCCAAGGCATTGAGAGATCTTGGTGCCGAAGTGGTCGCTGCCGATATCGATGATGAAGCGAGTTTGAAGAAAGCATTCAGCGGCGCCTACGGCGCCTATTGCGTGACATTCTTCTGGGCACACTTCTCACCGGAGAAGGAACAGCAGGAAGCTCGCAATATGGCCAACGCTGCGAAGGCGGCCGGCCTGCAGCACGTGATCTGGTCCACGCTGGAAGACACACGAAAGTGGGTACCGCTCAGCGACAATCGCATGCCGACATTGCAGGGCAAATACAAAGTGCCCCACTTCGATGCCAAGGGCGAGATCGATCATGTTTTCACCGACGCCGGCGTGCCGACAACGTTCCTGCTGACGTCCTTCTACTGGGACAACATGTACATGTTCGGCATGGGCCCGGCCAAAGGTCAGGACGGTAACTACTCTATTACCTTCCCCATGGGCACAAAGAAGATGTCTGGAATCGCCGCTGAAGATATCGGTGGCGTCGCTTATGGCATCTTCAAAAAAGGCAAGGAAATGGTCGGAAAGACCGTTGCGATCGCGGGCGAGCACCTCACGGGCGCTCAGATGGCCGAGAAACTTTCAAAGGGCATGGGAATAAACGTGTCCTACAACGCTGTCAGTCCTGAAGCCTATCGTGGCTTCGGCTTCCCCGGCGCTGAAGATCTCGGCAACATGTTCCAGTTCTACGCGGACTTCGAAGATTATTTCGTCGGCGCGCGCAATGTGGACAACACTCGGTCCCTGAATCCGAAGTTGCACAACTTCGATCAGTGGCTGGCGAAGAACAAGAGCAAACTTGCCGTTTAGGCATAATGGAAAAGCCCCCGGTTCAATGGCCGGGGGCTTTTTTGTTGGTTTACTTGATGGATTGGACGTGGGACATTTGACGTTTGACACGTAACACCGGAGACGGTTCTGCAACGTCAAAGTCCAATGCAGTTTTGGAGTAATTTATGGATTTAGGAAAAGGTCTCGGTCTTCTTACATATTCCACGCTGGTTCATCCGGGTGACACCTGGGACGAAATGTGGAACAGCCTCACCACATACGTTCCCAGGGTCAAGGAGCGTATCTGCCCCCGCGATCCCTTCGGTGTTTCGCTGCGCTTGTCGGCGTCTTCTGCTGAAACCCTCGTCAATGACAAAGCCAAGCGCGAGGCGCTAAAGAAGTTTCTTGGCGACAACGACATGTACCTCTACACCGTGAACGCATTTCCCTACGGTCCATTCAAGGGACGCACGGTGAAGGAACAGGTCTATGAACCCGATTGGCGCACCGACGAGCGAACGCAGTACACGATGAACGTCGCGGAAATTCTCGGTGACGTGGCACCCGCAGGAACGGCCCCGTCCATACAAAGCGCGCCGCTGGGCTTTAAGCCCCGCGTCACCGGTTCAGACGTGGTGGCCAGTTTCACCGAACATGTTCTGAAGGTCGCGGCTCGCCTGGTCGACATCCGTGAACGCACAGGCCGCACTGTTGGCCTCGCGCTGGAACCCGAGCCGTTCTGTTTCCTGGAAACAACCGACGAGACGGTCGAGTACTTCACCAAGCATCTCTACTCCGGCGCTGCCGCCGCGCGTCTGGCCAAGCTGGCGGGCATTCCCATTTCGGAATCACTGGACGCTCTTCGACGTCATGTCGGAATCGTCTTCGACATCTGCCATCAGGCCGTCGAATACGAGAACATTTCGGAATCGCTCCAGAAGCTCGTGGATGCCGGGATTCCGGTGTTCAAGCTTCAGGAAGCCGCAGCCCTGTATGTGCCGCGCGTCACGCAGAAGAGCATCGACATTTTGCACAAATATGCCGAGACGATCTACCTCACGCAGACCATCGAAAAGAAAGACGGGCAGTTTTCAAAATTCCTGAATCTCGAAGATGCCTTCGCGATGTGGCGTGACAGTTCTGAGGCACGAGAGTGGCGTACCCACATTCATGTTCCCGTGTTTCTTGACGATCTGGGCGCGTTTCGCACCACGCGATTCGCCATCGAAGACGCTCTGCGCTTTCACAAAGCCAATCCACTTTCACGGCAGCTGGAAATCGAGACGTACACATGGGACGTTCTTCCCGACAGCCTGAAAACCGGGGACATCGTCGACTATGTCTGCCGCGAAATCGAGTGGGTTCGCGGCCAACTGACCTAGGTCGCATGATCACGTTACGCAGAAGCGCCGAACGCGGCCATTCGAATCGAGGTTGGCTGGATTCCTATTTCACGTTCTCCTTCGCGGATTACTACGATCCGCGCCACATGGGCTTTCGTGCGTTGCGCGTGATCAATGACGACCGCATCGAACCCGGCCAGGGCTTCGGTCCGCACGGACATCGCGATATGGAAATCATCACGTACGTGCTGGACGGACACTTGCTCCACCGCGACAGCATGGGCGAGCGCCACATACTCGGCCCTAACGAAGTCCAGACGATGTCCGCCGGAACGGGAATCGTGCATAGCGAATTCAACGCTTCTGGAACCGAGCAGGTTCACTCGATTCAGATCTGGATCGAACCGGATAAGGAAGACGTGAAGCCCTCCTATCAGCAAATCGCTTTTGCGCCGGAAGAGAAGCAGGGCCGGCTGCGTCTGCTCGCTGCGCCGGATGAGGGCGCGACGACGATTCATCAGAATACACGGTTGTACGTGACCGAACTTCAGCCTCGCCAGTCTGTGTCTCACACGCTGCCTGCGGGCCGGCATGCCTGGATCCAGGTCGTACGCGGGGATATTACGGTCAATGGTCAGGAGTTGAACGAAGGCGATGCGGCGGCGCTGACTGATGAAGGATCGCTGTCGATGACGGGGGCCGGGGAGTACGGTGGAGAGGCCCTCATTTTTGACCTGAGCTAAGGGAATTTAGTCCGTCACGGAATTCTGATTAAGCCATGCCCCAAGTCGTAGTCCTAATCACATTCTCCTGCCAAACAGGCGATACAGAAAAATTCGCCCTCAGCGCTGCCGTCGGGGCTATCCAGGGTCGAGCGCTTATCCGGCTTCGCCGCTTGCCCGATGTCGAGGCAGCCGAAGGAACGGAAACACTCCTCCGCATGCGAAAGGAATATGTCCCGCCAACCGAAGCCGATGTCCTGGGAGCCGATGCCGTGATCCTCGTCTCCCACGAGAACACCGTTCCGTCTACCGCGCCCTGGTTGGGTTTTCTCTCACTCCTAAGAAAGCTCCGGAGTGAAGGCAAGCTTACGAACAAACTGGGCGCCGCGATTGGCGGAATCGCTCCTTCCCTTGCGGACCTTGAATTCTTTACTCCCGACTCTATGATGGATTCTGTAGCCCTCGGACGAACCCTCGCCGAAAGAGCACGGGCGGTGAAGTCCGCTTAAGGAGATCTCCCATGAGTAGCGAACCCGTTCTGAACATTTCGCCCATTCGAGGCGTTCCCTGGCAAACATTCGATCCTTTTCTCTTCTGCGTCTATCACCAGGATGCCTTTCCGGCAGGCAACGATAAGCTCGGGCCCGCCGCATCGCTTAGCGGGCGCAACATCGGAATGGACTTCGAAGGTAAGGACGGGTGGAGGATGTATCACGGAAGTGTGGTTCCCGGCTTTCCGCAACACCCCCATCGCGGCTTTGAAACCGTGACTATCATGCGTCAGGGTTATATCGACCACTCCGACTCGCTGGGCGCGACTGCCCGCTTTGGCCGTGGTGATGTGCAGTGGCTTACAGCCGGTAAAGGGATCGTCCACTCCGAAATGTTCCCGCTGCTGAATTCGAAAGGACCAAACCCCGCTGAACTCTTTCAGATTTGGCTGAACCTGCCAAGCTCCGATAAGTTCGTGGAACCCTACTTTTCAATGTTCTGGGACAACGACATCCCGCGACACAAGTTCAGCGACTCTAATGGTCGCACAACCGAAATCCTTGTTGTTGCCGGGAACCTGGCAACGACAAAGGCGCCGGCGCCTCCACCAAACTCGTGGGCCGCACGAGCTTCTGCGGACGTGGCGATCTGGACCATCAAGATGGCGCCGGAAGCACAGTGGACGTTACCGGCAGCCGCGCCCGGCGCGAACCGAACGCTGTATCTGTTCAAGGGCAATACCGTGGATCTCGCGGGACGCTCCCTGCCCGTGAACTCCTTCGCGAGCCTGCGGCCCGAGTCCGCCGTCACAATTCGAAATGGGAAGGCGGAATCCGAGTTTCTGCTGCTGCAGGGTAAGCCCATTGGCGAGCCCGTCGTTCAATATGGGCCATTTGTCATGAACTCCCGAGCGGAGATCCAGCAGGCCTTCGAGGACTACCAGAGAACAGGATTCGGTGGCTGGCCATGGCCCGCCGACGATCCGGTGTTCGCGAGGGAACAGAGCCGCTATGCGCGGCATGCAGACGGCAGAGTCGAGCAGATCGAATAGTAAACCGCGGATTACCCGGACACATTTCTGTATCATCCGTGGAATCCGCGTAGTCCCCGGTTAAAAAGCCTACGCTACAGATGTCGCGGCGCTGCAGCGGCTTGAACGGCGGGTTCCGCACCCGTTCGGAACCGATAAGCCGGAAGGAATACCATGAGCAGCGCGGAAGCCACAAGCACGCCAGCGGCTACAAATAGTCCGTTGTTGTAGTTGCCGAATGTCTGGCGGAACCATGCAATGCCTGCGATGCCCAGTCCTGAACCCAGATAGAACACGCCGAAGATCACACCGTAAATTTTGCCGTACGCGACATTCCCGTAGTAGCGCTTGATCAGGTACGCGAGCACATCGAATTCAGCACCCAGCAGGAATCCAATCAACAGCGCGCTGACATAGGCCGCATTCGGGTAAGTCGCATAAAGCACGCACGCGATCGCGCCGCCGATCGACACAGTCATCATCACACGCGGCGCGAAGATGTGATCGATCAGGAAACCGACCGCGACCCGCGCAAACAGCAGGCCGAAGCCAAACAGCTGCTGCAGTTGCACCGCTTGCGGCCGTGTCCAGCCGGCTTCTTGCAACAAGGGAACCTGTTGGCTCACAAGACTCGTCGCGGTGAGGCCGAGCAGGAAGAATGCAACGTTAAGTACGAGAAAAGTCGATTCACGCCTGGCTTCGCTGAAAGGCAGACCGAAAGCCTTCTTCGCATCGCGCTGTTGCGCCGCTACTTCGGCCGCCGTGGGCTCGCGCAGAAAAAAGTACACGAGAGGCCAACTGACGAAAAGGACGAGCACTGCGAGCAGAAGAAACGCATGCCGCCAACTGTACTGCGTGATTATCGGAGCAACGATCATCGGCACGAACAAACTGCCGAGGCCGATTCCGGCATTCGCGACGCCCAGCGCCAAGCCGAGCTTGCGATCAAACCAACGACTCACCACCTGCAAATACCCCAGCGGCCAGAGCCCGATTGCGGCTATGGGCACAAGGGCCCATAACGCATAGTAGACGGGAAGACTCCTGGGCGTGAGGTACAACGCTGCAAGGCTTGCGGCAAACAACGGGATCGACATCAGTACGACGCGTCGTGGACCGAAGCGGTCAGCCAGAAGGCCTTGCAGAGGGGACACGAGCACGATCATGTAGGCCACGATCGTAAACGCCAGCGACACCTGCACGCGCGACCAGCCGAATTCCTTCTCGATCGGCCCAATGTAGGGGCTGATTGTGAGCACGGCGATCACACTGGGGCCAAGCGCCAAGCCGATCGTCGAGGACAAAGTCGTCAGGATGCCGGGTGTCGTCGCTTCCGACGGACGCTGCGTCGATTTCATGTGTCTCCTCTGAAACGTATTGTAGAGTTTGAAACGGCGGCCATTCTATCTGGCCGCGTCGTCCTACGCCAGACGGTTTGTATGACAAGCGTGGACTTGCACGCCGGGTGTCGCATAGAGTGCTTCCCTGCAAGGAGTCCCCAGCCATGAACACCACTCGGATCGCCATACTCGTGGTCGCTCTGAGCGCACCTCTGCCGGCTCAGTGGTTGACCCAGCCCACGGCGGGCATCCCTCGCACACCCGAAGGCAAACCGAACTTGTCCGCCGCCGCGCCGCGAACGCCGGACGGTAAGCCCGACCTTTCGGGTCTGTGGACCAAAATCTCGCCCAAATACTCTCGGAATATTGCGGCGGACCTGAAGCCCGAAGAAGTTCAGCCGTGGGCTCAACAACTGGTAGAGTAGCGCCGAGAAGATTTGGGCAGGGAGTATATGAATGTGAAATGTGTGCCATTGGGGCCGGGCTACATCACGGCCGCCGACAGCAACGGCGCGGAGATGATGAAGATCATTCAGACGCCCCCGCTCATCCTCATTCTCAATCCCGATTTAACCTATCGCCAGATCTACCTGGATGGCCGCAAATTGGAATCTGCCCCCAATCCCAGTTGGATGGGCTACTCGGTGGGCCATTGGGAGGGCGATGCGCTGGTGGTCGAGAGTTTCGGATTCAAAGATGGCACCTGGCTCGATCATGATGGCCATCCCCACACCGAAGCGTTGCGCGTGACCGAACGCTACCGCCGCCGCGACTTCGGTAATCTCGAACTCGAAGTGATGCTCTCGGATCCCGGGGTTTACGCGAAGCCGTGGACTGTCGCTGTCCGGGCGCAGTTGGCCGCCGATACCGAAATGCTCGAGTGGGTCTGCAATGAAAACGGCAAGGGAACGGACCACTGGGTCGGCAGGGCTTCTGATGAAAGGAAAGACGAGGTACAAGTCGCTCCCGAGATTCTTGACAAGTATGTGGGCACGTATCAGGAACAGCCACCGCTCTGGAGAAACGCCCCCCGAGTCGTGGAGATCACAGTCTCCAATGGCAAGCTCTTCGCTGATATGGATGGCAGAGGTAAGACATCACTGATCGCGTCGTCGGAGACCCTCTTTTCTGGACTGTATGGTCTCGGAGTGGAGTTTACGAAGGGAGGCTCCGGGCTCTTAGTGAAGCATGTCTCGGGCGATTACCGGTTCGTGAGGAAGTAGGTCTGGGGGGCCACAGTTTTGAAATCGGGGGAAGAAAATTGAGGAACGAACTTGAAGCATCGCCGCTTCGACAATGCCCTCAAAAATCTTCTCTCACGGCTGCTCTCGCCAATGGGAGTGCAGGTCGATCCAAAATGAGTTAACTTGGGCAGCAATCATGAACCTGAAGAGAATTCTGATCTGCGCATTCATCGCTTCCGTCGCTGCCGGCTCTCAGTCGATGTCTTTCATCGCAGCGACCCAGGCCTCCGGAGTGCGAGTCAGCGGCTGGTTGGCAAACGTTGAAGGGTTGCCGTTTAATGATCCGAATTCCAGGGCAGTCCTTAGACTTGGAAACGGAGTCGCAGGCGTTTCCAGCATTGGCGTCGATGGTTCTTCGAATTCACCAATGTATTTTCGGGGAATTACTCTCTAAGCCTCTCCGGAACAGGGTTCGCAATGTCCCCGGTTATTCCGGTGCGGGTCGAGAACACGGATGTTCGGAACCTCGAGATGACTGTCTCCCGATTTAAGCAGGTGAGCGGACAGGTGACTCTTGATGGAAATGGTAGCGGACCATTGCCTCAGGTTCGATTGCTGCTGAAGCCTTTAAGAGATCCCGCAACGAATCCCACCGTAAAAGCCCTATCACCTTCCGGATTTGTGACGAATGATGCATTTCCCGGACTTGTTCCAGTCACACCGCTGGTGGATCTCAACCCAAAAGCGGATGGAACATTTGTAGCGAAAATTCCGGACGGGGAATGGTCTGTAACCGTGTCCGGTGAACTCCCGGCCGGTTATGCTCTCAAAGCTTTGACTTACGGAGGTCTCGACATTCTGCACAATCCAATAAAGGTGAGATTGTCGGATTACTACGCTATCCGCCTTGATCTGAGCTATTCCCCGAACCGATTGCGCAATGTTTACGGCAGGCTCACTGGGTTGACTCCGGCGATGATAGCCAGTGGACCGATGTCTGTGAGTCTCAGAGGGCCTGGTCGTGGGGGCAATACTCAGTCACGGACGGCGGCAGTGCGTACGGATGGAACGTTTGAAATCGACGAAGTGCTCCCCGGAGATTATTTTGCAATGGTGACGGGGCTCGGCGAACTGGATCTCGCTGTGGCCCGGCTCTCTGTACCAAGCGCCGACAACCGGGATTTTGAAATCGAAATACGCCGGGTTGAAGTACGTGGTCAGGTGGTCGTAGAGGGCGGTGGCCCGATGGTTCCTAACCTGAGGCTGTCGTTCAGAACGGTTCAAGAACCGGGAGCGGTGGTTGCGGTAAATGTTCCATCACGTAGTGTGGAGATTCGTCCACTAGGTGATGGAACATTTACCGCATTCTTTCCAGAAGAGGAACAGCTGGTCAATACGGGCTATGGCGGATCTTGCGGATATCAACTCAAGTCGCTGATTTACGGAGCGACCGATGTGCTGAAGTCTCCTCTGAAAGGTTTCAGGTCGAATGCGTCGCTACTTCAAATCACTCTGACATATTCCGAATGCGTGAAGCGTCAAGCCAACTCACAACAGACCGGGACAAAATAAATAGGGACGTACCCCAATTAAATTCCGCCGATGGAATTTAATTGGGGTACGTCCCTATTTATTCACGACCTCAGCAGCGACAGCTTCGGATCGGCCATGATGCATTCCGCTTCCGGAACGCCGATCTCTTTCCGCACCAGATTGACACCCCGGACCAGCGACACCATCTTGTAGAGGGAGTGACGGCGGCTCATACCCTCTCGGCCCATGCCGCAGTCGGAAGACAGAACCAGTCGATCTGCTGGAATATTTTTCAGAGCCAGACGCGTCAGTTCGGCGACTTCCTCAGGCGATTCCACCTGTAAGGTGTGGTGATCGATGACACCGATTCCGATCTTCTTCCCTGTGATCTGCTTTCCTATCGCCTCGAGATCCATTGCACCCGAACTCTTCGTTTCAAATGTAATAACATCGGCGTCGACCTGATTCAGGATTTCCAGCGCGGGCTTATACGATTGGACCTTGGCAAACATCCGTTGCTGGGAAGGGTTTCCCCAACAGGTATGACACCAGACTTCCGTCTTTGCGCGCAAACCCCGTACGGTGTTGTTGAAAACCTTCAGCATGAACTCGGGGTTGATCACGCTATCCACCACGCCTCGAGCGGCCAGCAGATGGATCTGCGGCTCTTCCATCTGAATCACGGGACAACCTGCGTCCGCCAGATCGTGCAGTTCTTCGTTAAACGCATCACTGATGGCCATGATGCGTGACGGCAAGTCTTTGTAGTGGGTATCCTGAACGGCGAAAGCCACCAGCTCGGGGGTTACAGTACCGAACTTCACAGGTTTGGCCGTCATCCGCTGCGCCGCTTTATAGAGTTCGGCGTACTGCAACTCTCCACGCCCGACGGGTCCCACGATTTTCGGCATGACGCGCGCTTCGAGATAGTCGTGGAGGATATGACCTCGCGGAAAGCCAATGCCGCCAGCACCCGTCCGAGCCAGTTTTGGAATGTCGCGATCGAACCCGGACATGTGATTCGGGGGATAACTCGTCCAGCTTTGGCCACCGATGTCTTGATTGAATCGGCAATCTCCATCCGTGACGATATCGAGCCCGGACAGTTCCTGTTCCTTCGTGTAGATCGAGAGCGCATCGGTGTACTGCTCGCGAAAACGCGTGTACACCATGGCATCAAGAAAGGAACGGTTTCCCAGATTCTCGGTATACCAACTGGGTCTGGGCAACGAGCCCGTGATGGTTGTGGGAAGTACTTTGCCTGCGGTAGCTTTCAACATCTGATAATTCTCCTAAAAGACTCCTAACTGACTTGCTCTGACTTGCCAGAAGCCGCGGAACGTATCACGGCTTCAGTTACTGAAGCACCATGAATCATCTCTTCAACCGGTATCGGGAATCGAGGGCCACCGGAAGCCGCCTGTCCAAAGGCTTCCAGCGAGGCGCGGGTAACGTCGAGCGTCGCCGCCTGCCATGTTTCGGCGGGCCCCTTCGCCGGTTGAAACTTGCATGCGCCAAACAGACGTGTGCGCCTCTCTTCGGATGAAGCGCCCGCAACGTGCGTCATTCCTTCCAGTCGAACCCAGCCCTTCGTGCCGAAGACCTGAAAACTGAATCCCGGTCCGGTCGCTGTCATTGTCCCGAGATAACCGGACATGCCGCCTTTCATTCGAAACAAAATCGAGGTCGTGTCATCGCTGTCGATCTCCACTGCCTGCCGGAAACTCTGGCAGTAGACCTGTTTGATCGGACCACACAGATCGATCATGCCGTCGATGGCGTGGACTCCCATCGGCGTCAGACCGCCGCAAGGCGTTTCTTCGCGCTGAGCGCGCCACTGCCCCGGCTTCAACATGAGAGCGTTTGGAAACGTCATCGTCGCTTCCACATGAAGGATTGTGCCGAGGTCTCCGGTGCGAATGCGGTCACGAAGCTTCGTCATTTCCGGATGGAAGCGGCGGTTATATCCAAGGCCAAGTGTCACTCCCGCCTTCTGCGTGGCCTGAACTGCAGCTTCGGCGTCGTCCTTGGTCAGCGCGAAAGGCTTTTCACAGAAAACGTGTTTGCCGGCCGCAGCTGCGGCAACAACCTGCTGCGAGTGCAGCGAGTGCGGTGTAGCGAGCACGACTGCGTCAATGGTGGAATCCGATAGCAGCGCCTCCAGGCTCGGCGCGAGCTTCAACCTCTGTTGATCCGCAAACGCGCTTAACTCAGGAGAAGGCGTTCTCGATGCGCCCGCCACAAAACGAATGATGTCACTGCTGCCCTGCACGGACTCGACGAGAGTCTTTCCCCACCAGCCCATGCCGACGATTGCTGCGTTAATCATTGGAATCTTTACTCCTTAACAACGGTTTCCCACTTTGGGCACATCCGGCTCTCATAAGGAATGTCGGCGCCTTCGTAGTCCGAAATGTTGAAAACTCTGATCGGGAAACTCACCTCTTTAGGCACTGGAAGGTTTCTCAATCGACGGACGGCGCTCATCATCCCCATGCATCCCTGAAGGAATCCGTCGCAGTCCCCTGTCGCAAGCAACTTCCCTGCTTTGACCGCATCGACGGCTTCCTTGGTTCCGTTTATCCCGATAACGAGAGCTTTGCGATTGGCGGCATCGAGCGCTTCGATAGCCCCGAGCGCCATCGCATCGTTGGCGGCGAGAATTCCGTCGATCTGCCGATGAGCCTGGAGAAGATTCTCCGTCACCTGAAGAGCCATCGCCCGCTGGAAGTTCGCCGGCTGAGACGCCAGAAGTCTTATGTTCGTAAACTCCTCCAGGGCCTTTCTGAAGCCGGCAGTCCGTTTTTGATTGTTCGAGGATCCGCCGACACCTTCAATGATGACGACGTTCCCTTTCCCATTCATCTTCTCGAAAAGAAATCGAGCCGTGTTCAGCGCGATGGTGTAATCGTCACATCCCACAAAGGAAACGAATTCTCCACCATCAGCACGATCGATGAGATTGACGACCGGAATTCCCGCTACGTTGAACTTCTCGACCCCCGGGATCATCGCCTTGGCGTCCACCGGAATGAAAACCGCGGCGCTGGGACGCTTCGTAATGGCGTCTTCGATCTGGCTCATCTGCTCGGGAATGCTGTCGGCAGTGGTCGGAACATAATTCAGCAACTCCACGTCCATTTCGTTGGCTGCGGTCTGTGCGGCGACGCGAACCGTTTGAAAATAGGGATTCGTCAGATTCTTGGTGAACAGCGCGATCGTTTCGCGTTTGTTTTCCTTGGGAGCATCCGAACTGCCGGAGCACGCCGTTACCGCCAAAGTGGTCACTAATACGAGAAAACGCCGATAGGGCAAAACAATCACCTTCCCAATTCTCGATTCTCAACGTCTCTTGAACATGTCATTGAATCCTCACATCCCCGACTCCGCATGCCGCCGGGTTAGGGAGTCTATCAGGGCCGCGAGCAAAATGATCACTCCGGTCACCAGAGGCTGCCAGTTTGAGTTGATCCCCAGCAGGTTCATGCCGTTCAACACCAGGGTCAGCATGATCGCCCCGATAACCGTTCCCGACAGGCCCCCGCTTCCACCAAACAACGAGGTGCCGCCGATGAGAACTGCTGCGATCGCCGGTAACAGAAGCGGAGATCCAATGCCTGCCTCAGCCGAATTCAGGCGCGCGAGGTAGACGACACCGGCCAGTCCCGCTGTCGCCCCGCTCAACATATATAAGAGGATGAGTCGTGAGTTTACCGGAATGCCCGACAGGCGCGCCGCTTCGGCGTTGGATCCGATCGCGTAAATTTCGTGGCCGAACGTAGTGTAGCGTGTGAAGATACCGCCCGCAAGCAGGCCCGCCGCCATGAGATAAACGGGAATTGGAACGCCAAGCCAATCGCCGCTGCCGAGCGCACGAAACTGTGGGGGAAAACCATAGATCGTGTCCCCCTTCATGTACCAGTAATTGACCCCGTACAACATCCACAGCATTCCGTACGTTGCAATGAAGGGAGGAAGCCGAAGCTTCGTCACGAGCAATCCGTTCAGCAAGCCGATCGCGGATCCGCACAGCAAGCCCGCAGCGATTCCGGGAGAAAGGGCACCGGTGGACTTGATCGCCGCGGCAGCAAAGCACGCACTCAAACCCAGATTTGCACCAACCGAAAGATCCAAACCGGCCCCGACGATAACCAGTGTCAGCCCCGATGCGCTCAGGAAGATCAAGCTTGCCTGACGGAGGATGTTCAGGACGTTCGACGACGTCAAGAAAGCGTCTGTCGAAAGGCTTAACGCGATCCCGACAAGGAAAATACCAACGAGTCTGTACTTCAGGATCGCCTCCTGCGCAAGGAGTCGATCAGAAGAGCCGTGATGAGCAGCAGGCCGATGCTCGCGACTTGTAGCGACGACGACATCGCGAGGACGTTCAATCCGTTCCGCAGAACGCCGACGGTCAGAACTCCCAGCACCGTCCCCGGCAACCAGCCATTTCCACGCTGCCTTTCCGTACCACCAGCAATCACCGCGGCAATGGCATCAAACTCCATCCCCATTGCCGCAATCGGATGACCGGAGTTCATCCTTCCCGTCAACAGGAGCGCTGCAAAACCACCCATCAGGCCGGCAAGCGCATAAACGGCGACGTGATACGCACTGGCCGGCACGCCAGCAAGAACGAGAGCTTCACGGTTTCCCCCAATTGCAAACACGTAGTTTCCAAAACGCGTGTAATACAGAAGGAAATGAAAGAGGGCATAGACTAGCGTCGCGACGGCTATCGAAAACGGAATCCCAAGCCACGTGCTCGCATACAAACGTGGGAGCACAGGTCCGATCCCGACAACGCTTTCGCCGTTTGTCATCGCCAGAGCAATGCCTTGGGCGATACCCAGTGTTCCGAGCGTCGCGACGAAAGGCGGGAGACCCAGATTGACGACAAGCAGACCATTCGCAATCCCGAATGCCAGGCCGACGCTGAGCGCAACCGTGAGCGCCACCACCAACCCGCTCCCCGCCACAAGGACGGATGCCAGAACCACACCGGTCAGTCCCAGAACCGCGCCCATCGACAGGTCCAATCCCTCGGTCATGATGATGAATGTCATCGGCAATGCAAGCAGCAGGAGGATCGACGATTGAACGCCGATGTTGAGAAGGTTTGGCAAAGATGCAAAGCCCGATGCGAAAACACTGAACGCGATTGCGAGGGCCACGAGCAGAAAGGCTACTCCGGGCATGCGAGCCATTGCTCTAACCATGCTGCATCGCCATTCGTAGAATGTTCTCTTCTGTCAGATCCTTGCGGGCCAACTCACCCACGATCGCTTTGTCGCGCAGGACGTAGGCCCTGTCACACACCGCGACAAGCTCCGGCAACTCTGAGCTGATCACGAGCACCGCCGCTCCCTGTTGCACGAGAGAATCCATGAGTTTGTAAATCTCTGCCTTGGCTCCAACATCGATTCCGCGAGTCGGCTCATCGAAAATGAAAAACTGGGATCCCGCGTTGAGCCACTTCCCGATCACGACCTTCTGCTGGTTGCCTCCGCTGAGCAGCCTCACAGGTCGCCGTGCGGAGGGCGTCACAACGTTCAACTGCTTGATCAAAGCCTGCACGGCGCGCTTCGCAGCCGGGAAGCTGTACCATCGCTTCGGGAACATTCGCGCCAGCCCAGCAGCAAGCATGTTGTCGTGCACCGAACGAAGCAGCGCCAATCCCTGAGTTTTGCGATTCTCGGGAACCAGCCCTATGCCGTGCCGCACCGCATCCGCCGGATTGCCCTTGAGCAGCCGGTCCTTCAGTCGTATTTCCCCACGCGTCTTCCCGTCGGCGCCGAAGATGGCGCGCGCGAGTTCGGTTCTGCCGGCTCCGACCAATCCGGCAAGACCCACAATCTCTCCGGCGCGTAATGTCAGATTGGCGCCGCGAACGCCGGTCTTCGTAAAAAGGTCGCGCACTTCGAGAATCGTTTCGCCCGGGGCAGTGCAGAACCGCGCTCGATAGGTCGTGTCGACTTCCCGTCCAACCATCAATCGGACCAGTTCCTCTAATGTGGTTTCCGAGGGATACATCGAGGCAACATTGGCACCATCTCTCAAAACCGTAATCCTGTCACCGATCTCAAAAACTTCGCGCATGCGATGCGAAATGTAAATGATCGCAATGCCGTCCTTTCGAAGCCGGTGAATGATTTCGAAGAGGCGTTCTATTTCCCGATCGGAAATTGCGGCCGTCGGCTCATCCATCACAAGAACTTTCGCGTTTTGAGAAAGCGCCTTGGCGATTTCGACCATCTGCTGCTGCGCGACTCCAAGCTGATGCACCCGCGTGCGCGTGTCGAGATCCATCCCGAGTTGGCGCAGAATCCGGCGGGCTTCAACATGCATGCGGTTGCGGTCCACCGTCCCCGGAAGTCGGCCCGGAAATTCCCTGCCCAGAAAAATATTTTGTGCGATGTCGAGAAATGGAACGAGCGAGAATTCCTGAAAGATGACGGCAACCCCCAGGCGCTGCGCGTCCCGAGTGGAATGGATGTGCACGGGACTGCCATTGAGAAGAAACTCTCCCTGATCCGGACGATAGGCGCCACACAGGACCTTCATGAGCGTGGACTTCCCTGCACCGTTTTGACCTACAAGCATGTGAACCTCGCCGCCGTGAACTGCGAGCGAAACATCCTTGAGTGCCTGCACGCCAGGAAAGCCTTTCGAGATGTTGCGCATCTCGAGAAGGGGCGTCGTCATAGGGTTGCCGCACCTGCAGCGGCGACGACGATCGGGGGAACAACGAGCTTGCGCATGGCGGGACATCTTATACACTTTCCGAGCGCGATGAAAACCCTCCGGAATCCTCTAGCTTTGTTCCTTCTGGTTCTTTGGAGTTCCTCAATGGCAGCGTCGACAGAGTTCTTCGTATATGTAGGAACCTATACGCGTTCAAACAGCAGGGGTATCTATGTGTATCGGTTCGATAGCGGCTCCGGAAAGCTTTCGCCGCTGGGACTTGCCGCCGAAGCGAGTAACGCATCATTCCTTGCAGTCCATCCCGGCAATCAATTTCTGTACGCCGTCAACGAAGACCCGGTCGGCAGCCTGACCTCATTCGTTATCGACAAGTCGAATGGCAAGCTAAGACGGATCAACACCGTCTCATCACGTGGCGGAGGGCCCTGCCATCTCGTCCTTGACGAGACCGGGAAGTGGCTGTTCGTTGCGAACTACAACAACGGTAGCGTGGCCAGTTTTCCGGTTCGCAGCGACGGGAGTCTCGGAGAACCTGCAGGATTCGTCCAACACTCCGGCTCCAGCGTGCACCCGCAACGTCA
>Ga0111538_10000656_pt1 | contig 47150 bp, 38 predicted proteins | sample SoiMethybrSBSTD1_FD_79669 | JGI IMG/M metagenome (GOLD analysis project Ga0111538, IMG submission 79669) | Bulk soil microbial communities from a Populus tree surrounding site in Tennessee, USA - Soil MetaG P. TD hybrid SBSTD1 (version 2)... | ecosystem: Environmental > Terrestrial > Soil >...
CCGCGCATGACTGCGGTGCAGACTTCCGGGCCTTCCGACATGGAACCGCCGAGCCCGAGCGGCCGCCGCGTCTGATCCTTCCGCCCTTGCCCGCAAAGGCGACGCTGTCAACGGAGTCGAAACCACTCGTCTCAGCAGGCTAGGAGACACATTCAGGATGTCGCTTTCTCTCGTGCTTTTGTCTGCCGTGGCGATGCCTTCCGATCACGGTCCGGATGCGATTTCGGACCGGATTTGTTGACGATGGTGAGTGCTCTCACACAGCCGGCACGCTGGCTGACAGCTTGCAACAAAACAGGAACTGCGCCGCAGATCCACTTCGAAGCAGACTCTGCCTTGATGGCCGTTACTGACCACTCCTCCCCCGTGGCCCAGGAGCCCTCTGGTTTCGAAGTTGCCGTACGCGCGCGGTCGTGGGATTGGCTTCTCGAATTGCGCCGGCGGTTGAAAGTGGATATTCAGCTCGTGGACGACCGGCACAGCCCGCTCTTGCCCTTTGCCTCCGCGGGCCCGGCTCCAAGTTTGTCCGGGTTATGGGAGCAGCGGGACCCTGTCGTTGTATCCGCAGTCACCAGCGCGCTTCAGACACGAGTTCCGCAGGCAGTCGCCTGGCACGGTCTGCAGATTGTCTGCATGGCGTTGACGGTCGAACGCGGCACGTCGGGCGTGCTGGTGCTCGGGCGGATGTTGCCGCCAGGGCAGGATTCCGAGGCGTCGCGTGCGCAACTCGAGCTGGTCGGCTCGTGGTTGTCCACCGCCGTCGAGGCGCATCTGCTCAGTCCTCCGGCACTGCACGCCAGTGGGGTGAACCGCATCGCGCCGCTCGCGAAGTTACTTGCCACCGCGGCAGAAACCGAAGGCGACCGGGAACTGGTTCGCCTGTTCGGCGAGGCCGTCGCGGTGTGGCACGACATCGAGGTGTCGGGATACATCGAGATGTCGGATGGCAATTTCGCTCGAGACGTCAGCCTGCCCGGTGCGCGCAGAGGCGATCGGCCGCCGACGATTCCGGCGATGGGATTACCCGACTCCGCCGAACTGGCGCGTCTGCCACAAGGTCACGTCGATCGCTTCGGCTTACCTGTGAACAACGATGCGTACGTGTGTCAGCTGCGGCGCGCGCGCGGGCGTGCCTGGCTGCTCGTCTTCACTGGTGCGATTGACGCGTACGATCTGCAGCGGCTGGTCGCGTACATAGCACTGCTGGATGTCGCGCTGGCGTTTGCGTCCGCGGAGGCCGCGGCGCGTGTCACGATCACGCTCGCCAGACGACTGGCTGATGTCGAGGACACTGCGGAGACGCGTGCGACTCTCGCGCTCGAAGAATTGCGCGTCGTCCTGAGCGCATCGTCGGCGACGCTAAGTATCGAATCCGCCAACGGCGATGTCGTGCTGCGCGCATCGAGTCCGGTCGTCGGCAATGCCGAGACCGCAAAAAGCTCGCGGCTTACGGTAGTCAATCGATCAGATCGGCAGTACACTACGACCGTTTCGATTGGTCGCAGCGAGGGACCGCAGTTCACGCCGCGCGATCACACCGTTGCCACAGCGGCGGCAGACGTCCTGAACGCGTGGGCCGCGTCTTCCCGCGTCGCGACATCGAGACGCGACCGACGCACCGGTGCACCGGCGTTTTACGAAGTCATGGAGCGCTCCGCGCGTGAGGCTGTCGAGCGTGGAGCGCCGGTGACCGCAGTCGTGCTGTTGATTCGTGATGCGATGGTATCGCCCGGTTCGACCCAACGATGGGTCGCTGGGATGCGGGGACAGATGAGGCCGTCGGATCTTGCGGGCATGCTGGCAGAAGGTGAAATCGGACTCCTGATGCACGACACGACGACGCAGCATGCGAAGACTATTGCGTCGAGATTGCGCGCGGTTGTTGATGGGCTACCTGGAACAGAGCCGATTCTGATTGGAGTCGCCACAAGAGTTCCTGGTCTCCCCATCCACGACGGCATTGTTCGCGAGGCGCGGACAGATGCGCTCAACGGCCGCAACCCGGACCGAAACGCGGTGATCGCGCGTGAGGGCCGCCGCTAATGGCACTCGGCGATCGGCGCGCGCGCGTCCGCCTGGAGGTCGTTGGCGCCCTGTGGGCCACGCTCGAACTCACTGAGCCCGCCCGTGTAGTGAACATCAGCAAAGACGGTGCGTTGCTGACGTCACCGGTGGCAATGCCTCCCGAGTCCGTACAGCCACTGCATCTGAAGCTCGAGGGCCATGAGGTCACCGTCGATGCGCGCGTACGACATGTGCGTCGCGTCTCCGGTCCAGATGAACCGATTCGCTACCTCGTCGGCGTGGAGTTCCTGTCGATCCCCCCAGCGCTGGCGCGCGCCGCCGACTGGTCACAAACGTAATTTCAGGGACGCTGTAATCCTTCATCTTTCCCGGCGCGGAAAGTCTTCCCGCCCGAGTGTCTTAGCCCAGATGCGACCAGACTTTCTGAGGGGTCTTCTGAGCCGTCTATCAGGCACAGATACTGGCACAACTCATTGATGGATAAAGAGTTATTTTGGTAGACAAACGTCTGCCCCAGCATGGCGACTCACTTGCAGCCCGACATTGGAGCGTTCGTCCAGGGCGCGTGTATCCAGCTCGAGTCTTCGTTATGAGGAGTGCGTAGACGGATGGAAGAGCGGCGACGGTCTCCACGGCATCAAGTCGGCGGTGAATTCGCAAACCTCCCCGCCAATATGAGTGTGCGTGTGATCGACATCAGCTCCGCAGGTGTCTTGCTGCAGTCCGCGCGCATGCTGAACCCCGGTTCGCGGGGCAGCCTGCGCTTCACGCTCGCAGGCGCCCCCTTTGCTGCGGACATTCAGGTGCAACGGGTTTCCGCGGCGACTGAGGCCGGGTCGGGTTATCGCATCGGGGCTACGTTTGTGGGCATGACGCTGGAACACCGACGACTCATAGAACGGTTCATGAACAATGATTGATGGTGTGGCTGAAAGCAGCACAAACAGCACTCGTTTGAGCCCGATTGGTGCGGTCCGCCCGCGCACGCACGTCCAGCTGACCGGTCGCAGCGCCGAGGTGACGGCGCTCGAACAGGAAATCGATCGCGTCGCGCGCTCGGACGCGAAGGTCCTGATCACCGGTGAGAGCGGTGTCGGCAAGGAGATTGTCGCCCGGGCGATTCACTCGCGCGGCCCGCGGGCCACCCACGTGTTCGCACCGGTCAATTGCGCCGGTCTTCCCGAGACGTTGCTCGAGTCAGAACTGTTCGGGCATGTGAAGGGCAGCTTCACGGGCGCGTATCGCGACAAGCCAGGCAAACTCGAAACTGCTCACATGGGCACAATCTTCCTCGACGAAGTCGGGGAGATGACGCTGCGCATGCAGGGCCTTCTGCTCCGATTCCTCGAGACAGGCGAGCTGCAGAAGGTCGGTGCCGACGGCAGCGGCCGGATTGTCAACGTGCGTGTGATCGCCGCGACGAACCGTGACCTGCGCGAGATGATCAAGCAGGGCACGTTCCGCGAGGATCTGTTCTATCGCCTCAACGTCATTCACATCGTCGTTCCGCCGCTGCGTGATCGTCGCGAAGACATTCCGGTGCTCGTGCAGCAGTTCCTCTCGCAGTTCTCCGCGGCGAGCCGCTCGGGCATCAATGGCGTGTCGCCCGAGGCGATGAAGTCGTTGACCGAGTACTCGTGGCCAGGGAATGTTCGCGAACTCGAGAACGTGATCGAACGCCTGGTCGTGACGGTGAGCGGGCCCACGATAGAACTCGAGCACCTGTCGTCAGAGATTCGCTCCTATGACGCGGTGCTCCTGCGCCCCAAGCGCGAGCGTCGTCGTACGGTCGCCGATGACCTCTACAAACGGATGATCGAGCAGCACGAGTCGTTCTGGACGGCTGTGTATCCGCTCTTCATGGATCGCGAGATCACGCGTGCAAATGTGCGCGAGGTCGTGCGGCGCGGTCTGGAAGAAGCGCGCGGCAACTACAAGATCGTCGCGCGACTGTTCAACATGGAAGCCCGGGACTACAAGCGCTTCCTCAACTTCCTCCGGAAGCACGACTGCCAGATTCCGTTCAAAGAGTACCGATGAGAGCTGGGCCTTCCGGCCCTGCTCTCCGTTTCGCACGCCGGCGGCGTTCGCGACTCTTGTTCCTAACTCACCTATCCAACACCAGTTACGGTTCTGTCTGAGGCACGGTTGTTGCCACCTCAGCTGGACGTGATATGGAGTAGTTGTCGAGAGCCTCGCGTACAGGCCCGGATCTGCGTCAATTGAACCGATTCGTGAACGACGATTCCCAAACGCGGGGGGAATATCTTCCCGACTCGGGATTTCAGCAGGAGATGCCCCAAATCGCCCATCCCTCGGGCGGGCATCGGCGGCTGTCGTCCGAGCAGCGGAGCGCACTGCTCCAAGTCCCTCAACGTGTGCCTGCTGCGGCAGCTCCCCGTGAGTTTCTTGGTCAACTTGTCTCGCAGATCGGCCGCGTCCTCGGGACGAAAGCGGCGGTGGCCGGCAAGCATGAGGGCGCGTGGGTCGTGGCCGTCGAATCAACGCCGATTCCGTCGCTCTCGCATCTCGTCAACGGCGGTTCGCATGCCTTTGACCCCGTCGGCGTGACGCTCGGTCTGGGCGTGGATGTGTGGCGCTCGGACGACCAGGACTGGACGCTCGTCGGCCTGGCCGCAGCGCCGAGCACGCCCGTCATCCTGCTGCTCGAAGGTGATTGGACGGGGTCGGCGCAGGACCTGGTCAAGCTCGCGCGTGATCTCAGCGGCACGACGCGCGGTGGCCGCGCGCCATGGGCGCTTGATGCCGCGGCACGACGGCTGACGCGCACACTCGCCGACACGACCGGGCTCGCGGCGGTCGGCGAAGCCGTTCTGCATTTCGTCGTGCAGGCCGTGCCCAGCCGCATTGCATCACTCGCCGTGGCCACTGGGGATGGCGAGTTGTCGATCGTCGCGACGCAGGGCTATCCGCACGGGCTCGTCGAGCACCTGCGGATTGCCCCGGGCGCCGGCGTGATCGGCAGCGTTTATCAAACACGCACGCCGCTGGTAGTTGCCGACGTCAGCGAGAATCCTGGTCTCGATCGTCAGCGTTCGCGGTACCGAACGAACTCGTTCATGGCGATTCCGATCATCGCAGGAGGCGAAGCGCTCGGTGTCGTGTCGCTCACCGATCGCATCGGCAGCAGTCCTTACTCGCAGGAAGATGCTGCCGCGATCACCGTGCTGACGGCACCCGTGGCACTCGCGCTCGGACGCGAGCGCGTGCTCCGAGAAGCGCAGGCGTACGCCCAGGCAGCGGTGATCGATCCCGTGAGCGGACTCTTCAACCGCAGATACTTCCAAGCGCGATTGGAGGAAGAACTCCACAGAGCAATTCGCCAGCTGACTTCCGTTGGCCTGTTGATGGTCGATCTCGATGGCTTCAAGAGCATCAACGATCGATTCGGCCATGTGGCGGGCGACATGGTGATTCGTGACATCTCCGAGATTCTCCGACGATCTGTCCGCATCTTCGACGTGTGCACACGATTCGGCGGAGAGGAGTTCGCGGTGATGATGCCGGGTGGTACCGCCGAGAGTGCCGGCGCGATCGCGGAACGCATAAGACAACGCGTTGAAGCGTACCAGCGCAACGAACCAGACTTGGTGGGGTTGCGTGTCACGGCGAGTATCGGTGTTGCCGTCTCGCCGCCCGGCGTGACGGCGAGAGATCTCATCGAGCGCGCCGACCGCGCGCTCTATCACGCGAAGAGGGCAGGGAAGAACCGCGTCAGCACCGCGCGCGCCGACGGATCGATTGCCGAGGCCTGAGCCTCCGGCGTAGTCGGGTTCAGACCAGGGACATCGCGCGGACAATTCGCGGCGCGCTCGTTCCCGACCAATTCCAGCGCTTCAGCGCCGCCACCGCATTGAAGACGCTCGCAAAGCGGGACAACCGAAGAACAATGGTGTTGATGTCATCGTCGCCGCGAGCGACCTGGATCCACCACTCGCTGCCGTCGTCGTAAATCCCGAGAATTCTGGCCGGCGCGCCATCCGCGAATTTCCCGTCCAACGCCGAAAACAGCCAATCGAACGATTTCTCGGTTTCCCGGGTCAGTTCTGCACCCACTGGTTAACGCTCCGCCCGACAAATCACATGTTTCGTGCCAGAAAAGCAGATACGTGCATCCAGAATTGGAAGTCGTTTCGTAACAATGTGTTAACGGAAAGAGGTTACCCTGGGTCGTGCATTATTCTTCTGTATGGATGAGATTTCAGCGCAGATGTGTGATCTCCTGACCGACTTTACGTGACTTTACCGTTGACCTTAGTCTCTCCAAAAAGGCAGACTTATTCCCTGCTCGTTATCTGAGATTTGGAGAATTGAGCCAGATGTCTACGTTCCCAGTGCCACGGACCAACAAAAATCTGCCCCTGCTGTTGGGAGAGAGCTCGGCAATTGTGTCGCTGCGGCGCGAGATCGAAGCCGCTGCGCGCACCGATGCAAAAGTACTCGTGCTCGGTGAAACGGGCTCGGGCAAGGAGGTCGTCGCGCGACTCATTCACGATCAGAGCGCTCGTGCGTTGCGCGCATTTGTGGCGGTCAACTGCAGCGGTATTCCCGAGACGCTTCTCGAGTCCGAGCTGTTTGGCCACACGCGAGGAAGCTTCACGGGCGCGTATCGAGACAAGCCCGGCCTAGTTCGACAGGCTGATCGCGGCACGCTGTTTCTCGACGAGCTCGGCGAGATGAGTCTCCGTATGCAGGCGGTGCTCCTGCGGTTTGCGGAGACAGGTGAGATCCAGACGATCGGTGTTGACGGCGTGACCGGGCGCTCAGACGTGCGGCTCATCACGGCGACGAACCGGAATCTGCGCGAGCGCATCGAAGCCGGTGTGTTCCGCGAGGATTTGTACTTCCGTCTGAACATCATTCAGATCCATGTACCACCGCTTCGGGAGCGCGCCGAGGATGTCATCCTCCTGTTGCGTCACTATCTGCGTCGCGCCGCCGAGACGCATCGGCTCCATTACCCAGAGCTCACGCCGGAAGCCGAGCAGTTGCTCATCGCGTATCCGTGGCCCGGTAATGTGCGCGAGTTGAAGAACCTCGCCGAGCGACTGGTCGTTCGTGAGTGGGAGCGTCCGATCGCACCAGAGGATCTGCCGACGGAAATTCGTGGGTGGCGCGAGACGACACCGGCGGTGTCGGTCGCGGCGCCAGGAATCCCGAACGAGAACGTCGCTTCCAGTCCGCGACGGCCCGAGCGCAGCTCGAGCACCGCGGATCGTCTCTGGGAGCGGCTGATTGGTGGCGAAAGCTTCTGGACGGTCGTGCATCAACCGTTCAAGGCGCACGAACTCACGCGCGACGATCTCGCTGCGCTGATCCATCGTGGCCTCGAGCACACGCGCGGCAGCTATCGTGCGCTGCTCGGTGTGTTCGGTCTGCCGCCGACCGATTACAAGCGCTTCCACGCGTTCCTCTACCAGCAGAACTGCAATCTGCCGGTGGGACCATATCGCACCGCTCGTGCAGCGATGCGTCGTCAGGATCGGCCCTCGTCGGCATACGTGGCCGGTTGATCCCGCGTTCGACATCCACGCCCGCAGAGAGCTGCAGCGATGCTGCAGCCTCGGCGGGCTAATCACACCACGCCGCGAATCCTCTCGAGTCCTTCGTCGCTATCCCACAACTCAAAGTCGTAGGTCAACGCTTCTCCGACGCTTGCGTAGAAGCGCTGTGCGAGCTGTTCGTGCGCGGGATGGTCGAGGTACGTCTGCAGCGCGCTCCGATCGTCGAACTCGAGAATCGCCGCGAACGAATAGTCCGTCGTCATGAGCTGTTCGTAGGCGCGGCCGATCGTGATGCGAGAACCGATGCGCGCGCCACGAATCGAGGGAATCTCACGAGTGGCACGTGCCAGGGAGGCGGCGAGTGCGTCGCGCGCGTCCTCGGAAAGCCCTGGCTTGAGACGAAACAGGACGACGTGAACGATCATCGTGGCCGTCGCTTGGGTGGCTGGGCAGTGCGAGTGTTTGTCGCGGCAGGTTTTGACGACGGCCAAGTAGCGCGCTTGCCGGATGGCCCGGTGGGTTTCGACGACGGCCACGCAGTGCGCTTGCCGGATGGCCCGATGGGTTTCGACGACGGCGCCTCAGTCCGCATGCCGGATGGCCCGGTGGGTTTCGACGACGGCCACGCAGTGCGCTTGCCGGATGGCCCGGTGGGTTTCGACGACGGCGCCGCAGTCCGCTTGCCGGACGGCCCCGCGGGTTTCGACGACGGCGTCGCAGCCCGCTTGCCGGATGGCCCGGCGGGTTTCGACGACGGCGCCGCAGTCCGCTTGCCGGATGGCCCGGCGGGTTTCGGCGGTGACCAGGCAGTGCGCTCGTCGAATGGCCCGGTGGGTTTCGACGGCGGCCGCGGGGTACGCGTGTCTGATGACGCGTCGGGTCTTGATTGTGGGCGCCGTGATGCCTGTTCGCGCCGTCCGGCCTCGCGTTTGCGCTTGTTCTTGAACATCTCTCGCGGATCGCGATGGTCACCGCCTGGCCGCCAGTCGCGATCGCGTCTGATGCGTGCACGCTGAAGATCGGCCTGCGCCTCGTCGGGAGACTCCCAGAGCCGCCCTCTCGCAAACCACTTCATCTCAGCGTCGGGATGTTTCTCACGAATCCGGTTGAACGTCGGCAATAGGTCTACGCGCTCAGCGGCACGAAATGCCGTCGGCAACCCGCCGGCGAGGATCGTCCAGTACGAATAACGCGGTGGCATTTCTTCCTCGTGGTTGTGTGACCCGGTTCACTCGGGGCCGAGGCGCCTTAACTTCTCGACGAGCGTCGTGCGTTTGATGCGAAGCAACTCGGCGGCCTTATTGCGATTCCCGCCGGTTCGTTCGAGCGAGCGCTGAATCAGATCGCGCTCGATTTTGGCGAGATAGGCAGGCAGGTCGAGACCACTGTCCGGAAAATCCACGAATGGCGTTTCCGTTGTCTCCGGTGTGGTCTGCACTTCAGCCGGCACATCAGCGATCTCAATCTCTCTTCGTCCCGCGCTCAACGCGACAGCGCGCTCGATAGCGTTCTCCAGCTGGCGCACGTTTCCAGGCCATTGATACGCCATCATCGCCCGCATCGCGCCTTGTGACATTTGCATGGCGGTGCCCGGTGCGAACTTTTCTAGGAAGTGCTTCACCAGAACCGGAATGTCGTCGCGGCGTTCGCGCAGCGGCGGCAGTTGAATGGGAATCACATGCAGGCGGTAATACAGATCCTCGCGGAACGCGCCCTCGGCCACCATCTTCGATAGCTCTGAATTGGTCGCAGCGATCACACGCACGTCAACCTTGATCGTCTGATTGTCTCCGATACGTTCGAACTCGCGCTCCTGAAGTGCGCGCAGCAGCTTCATCTGCAGCGCTGTACTCATCGTGCCGACTTCGTCGAGGAACAGTGTGCCCTTGTGCGCCTGCTCGAATCGTCCCTGACGTGCGCCAACGGCGCCGGTGAACGCACCGCGCACGTGACCAAACAACTCTGCTTCGAGCAGGGTCTCGGGAATCGCACTGCAATTGAGCGCGACGAAACGTTGTGACCGCCGCGGACTGTTGTGATGAATGGCCCGCGCGACGACCTCTTTGCCGGTGCCGGTCTCACCAGTGATCAGGATCGTGCTGTTCGATCGCGCAACGGTCTCCAGCAGATGAAAGAGCTTCTGCATCGGGCGGCTGCGTCCCAGAATCCGTGCCCCACCTGGCGCGTCGGCGCCGCCGAATCGATACCCGTCCTCGAGCTGCGATCGGAGATAGGCGTTCTCGGAGGTGAGTCGCCGCTGCTCCATCGCTTTCTGCAACACGTGCATCAGCTCGTCGAATTGAAACGGCTTCGCAATGAAATCCGACGCGCCGCGCTTGATGGCATCAACGGCGTCCTTCACGGTGCCGAAACCAGTGATGACGATCGCGACGATACCGGGATACCGCTCCCGGGCCGCCTCGATCACCCGGGCCCCGTCGATGCCGGGCAGCCGGAGATCGGTGATGACGATGTCAAAAGCGAACTGGTCGAGGAGTTCGAGAGCGCGTTCGCCGCTGTCGGCTTCCACGACTTCGAATCCGCGTTCTGTCAGGCGTTCGGCCATCAGGCCGCGGAGGTTGGCCTCGTCGTCGATGAAGAGCAGTTGGGGGGCGGCACTCATTTGGGGGGCGCCAATATATTGACACAAGCCAGCCTAAGGATCGGTGGCTACCAGCCGATACAGCTTCTTGAGGTCGTCTCGGGGCCCAGTGGCCCCTTTGTGCAAACTTTTGAGGGCCGTCACGAACCGAGGCCCCGTGAGCAAATATGGACCGCCAGACCCTCTCTATCATGAAGGCCTGCGAGGCTGTCGGAGTCAGCCGTCGCACGATTTACAACTGGATTTCCGCGGGCAAGGTCGAGTACGTGCGGACCGCCGGCGGATCCATCCGGATCTTCGCGGACACGTTGTGGCGCGACGCTGCGCCCACGCCGCGTTCTGAAGAGTCCGACGCCAGGACCGCCCCCGGCTCGCCCGCGTGAGCCTGCCTTCGTCGACCGACCGGCCCTGGGGGCCGACGAGTCGAAGAAGGGGGAGCTCTAGGCGCTCTTCCACCGCCTGAATAATCGGCTCGGAATCGTGCTGGCGCACGCCGAGCTGCTGGAAGCCAAGGCTTCCGATGCCGTCAATCGCGATCGGGCGTCCAGATTGTTTTGGGCGCCCTTGCCGCCTTGGGGACTGTTCGAGAGATCCGTCAAAGAACAGAACCCTTGGCCGGCTAGCGGATCCACTTCGGTACACTTTCGACGTCCCCACCCAGGCCTGGCTCGTCCGCGGACATCCAATCAAAACCGTAATCAGAGTGTCAGGATGTTGGCGTGAGACGGCCCCGATCCCGTCAATTTTCTGGCGTTTTGCCCGTGAGGCTGATCGTTGGAGTGTGCAGGATCTGCGAACTCAGCAGCCTTCAACCTCTGCAAAAACAGCCACTTAGGGACACGTGACTCACGGGGTTGCACTGCGATTCCCGCTGATTCCACATGTTGGTACCGCGGTTGCCTTTACTGGCGCCGGAGGTCACACTCATGCGCCCCCAGAGCCAGAGTAGCTCGGTCAATCCTCGCGTCACAGCCAGTCTACCGTTCGTCGAACAGCTTGCCCGTCGCGTTGCAGCCACAATGCCCCATTCCATCGATATTGGGGACCTCGTTCAGGATGGCGTCATCGGTTTGATTGACGCAGCCCACCGCTTCGACGAGGCGCGGGGGATCAAGTTTGAGACGTTCGCCGAACGTCGTATCCGGGGCGCGATGATCGATGCTCTCCGAAAGGACGCCTGGCCGCGCGGCGTGCGTCGTCAGCGGCGCGAGCTCGAGGCCGCTCGTGAGGAGCTGCGTCGGGAGCTGGGCCATGAGCCATCACTGGCGGATCTGGCGGCAAAGATTGGGTCCGACGAAAAGCGGCTGGGTCGCACGATCGTGCGGATCAATGCGATCGAATCCACATCACCGCTGGCTAACAACGAGAACCTCGACGAATCCACGCTGCCGACCGCGCTGATTCCCTCAGAACCCGAGCAGCCCGACGAAGCCTACGAGCGGCAGGAGACCAAGGATCGGGTGTGTGCCGCCATCGCCTCTCTGCCGCCCCGCGAGCAGAAGGTCATCAGCCTCTACTACTACGGCGAGGCGACGATGAAGCAGATTGGCGCTGAGATCGGCGTCAACGAGTCGCGCGTCTCGCAGCTGCACGCTCGCGCCATTCGCCGCCTCCGTGACGCGCTCGGGTCGATGGTGCCTGCCGCCGAAGCGGCGAAGGTGATGCGCAGCGCCATCCTGGAATTCCAGAAGCCAAAAATGGCAAAGGCGACGCTGCACAGCGAGCGCACGGCACACGAGGCCGCGCAGCACGGTGTGGTGGTCGATTACGCGAGCGCGTCGCGCACATTGCGCAGCAAGTCTGCCAGCCGGAAGGGCTTGGACAACCAGCGGCAGCCGCTCTCTTCGAGAAAACGTTCGGCCTCTGGTCCTGCGACGGCTCCGGTGACGAAGATGACGCGGCGCGCGAGCGCGGGCGTCGTCGCCGCAATCGCGCGATAGAGCGTCATGCCGTCCACGCGCGGCATTTTGAGATCGCAGATCACGACGTCGTAATGATTCTGACGCACGCGGGCGAGGGCCTCCTCGCCGTCGCCCGCGTGCTCAACATGCAACCCCGCCTCGGTTAACGCTTCGACAACCGCCGTCGCCAGCGCTCGTTCATCCTCAACCAGCAGCACCGACGCGCCGTCCAGCGAGCTCTCTGTCGCTCCGGCAGACGCACGCGGCCGCGCCGCGTTTTCGACGCTGCTCACCGGGAACTCCACGGTGAATGACGCTCCGCCCGCCTGCGGTGAGTCCACGCGAATACTACCGCCGTGTTCCTGGACGATGGCGTACGCGACAGTCAACCCCAGCCCCGTGCCCTTTCCGACTTCCTTCGTTGTGAAGAATGGATCGAAAATCTTGCTGCGCACCTCGGTCGGTACGCCTGGCCCGTCGTCGCTGACTTGCAGGACCACCGCGTTATGTGCGCCGTCGTGCCACGTGCGCAGCACGAGCGACCCGCGTCCATTCGCCGTGAGCATCGCCTGCTCGGCGTTGATCACGAGGTTGAGCAGCACTTGCTGAATTTGATGCGGGTCAGCGAACACGGGCGGCAGTCCCGATGCCAGTGCGGTGACGACGTCGATGTTCGTCAGCCGCTGCTCGTAGGCGCGCAACGCCAGCGTCTCGCGAACGACTTGATTCAGATCGATCATCGAACGGGTCGACTGACGCTTCCGTGCAAACGTCAGCAGATTTCGCACGATGCGGGCGGCGCGCTCTGATTCGCCGAGGATCACGTCAACCCCGCGCCGTGAGGTCTCGTCGAGATTGCGCTCGGCCAGTCGCTCGGCCCAACTCAAAATCGTCGCCAGCGGATTGTTCAACTCGTGCGCGACGCCCGAGATCGTCTGTCCAAGCGCCGCCATCTTCTCCGCCTGCAGGAGCTGCTGATACAGATCGCGCGACTGATCATCGAAGCGGCGCCGCTCGCTGACATTCCGCATGAGCGCCTCGACTTGCGAGACGCCGCGCTTACGTGATGGGCCGGCATGCGCTGTGACTTCCACCCAGATTAGATCGCCGTCCATTCGACGCAGGCGAATCAAATAGTCGGTGACTGCGCCCTCGGCAAGGAGACGACCGAGAAATGCCTGCCGGGCGGCCGGGTCCACGAACCGCTCGGCCGCGAACGGCGCCACACGTTCGTCGGCGGTGCCTGGTGCGTAGCCCAGCATCGCTTTGAGGAAGGGGTTGACGGCTTCGGTGGTGCCCTCCGCGAGCGGGTCGAGCGTCAGCGTTCCGACAAAGACGCCCTCATGAACGGCTTCGAAAAGCCGCGCGAACGTGTCGGCGCGGGTTCGATGGGGAACACCTTTGCCTGACGGCACCAGGGCAATTATAGGACCCGGTGTGCACATCCGTGCGCAGGTAGCATTCCGCCGCCGCCACGGCGACGGGAAATTCCCCAACGGTCGGTGGAAAGCGTGCAGCACCCGGGCTTTCCAACCGATAACCCCAACAATTGTCAGAACTACGCTGGGACTTCGCCTCCGCCTCGAGTGCGACCCCGGCCGACACGTAAGCGAGGATCAATGCGAGTAATGGGGCGCAACGACGCCATCCTGATGATCTGGCTGACCGTTGCGCTGTTTGTGATTTTTTCTGGTCCGGTCGCGACGCTGCTGGATTACGTGCGAGAGATCGAGGAGACGCGAGGGCTGCACCTGCTTCCCGCGCTGGTCATTCTTGCCACGATCTTCAGCTTCCATCAGCTCCGCAAGCGCCAGGAGATCCGTGTCGAATCATTGAGTGTGGCCCGCGCGGCGCAGGACGCCACCGAGCGCGCTGCGGAGATGTCGCGCCTTGTCGCCTTCGGCCATGCGCTCGCCCGCACGATGGACAGTGAGTCGGCCGACTCGATCCGCGGCGTGCTCCACGCGCATCTGCCGCTGCTCGCACCTGGGCGCGGTGTGTGGATCATGACGCGGACGCGGTCCGGCCACTGGGAATCGCAGGCGACGGTGGGCGAGTCGATGCCCTCTGATCGTGAGCGCGCGGCGCGCCGTGCACTCGGCGAAGCCGATCCGGTCGTCGGTCCATCGCCGACGGAAGTCTGTTTTCCGATGATCATCGGAGGAGTGCCGGAAGGCGTGCTCGGCGTCGCCCCGGAACCGGCCTTGACCGATCATCAGCGCAGCGTGCTGACTGCCGCCGCCGCGCTGCTCGCGGTGTCGTTGAAGAACTCCGAGCTGTTCCGCGAGGTTCGCGAGAATAGCGTTCGCGACGCACTCACCGGCTGCTTCAATCGCACCCATGCGCTCGAAGTCCTCGACGGCGAACTGCGCCGTGCGCGCCGCTCACGGCTGCCGCTGTCGCTGGTGATGTTCGATCTCGACAATTTCAAGGGCATCAACGATCGCCATGGTCACCTGTGCGGTGATGCGGTCCTCGCCGCCGTGGGTGCGACGATGAAAGCGGAGCTGCGCGGAAGCGATCTCAAATGCCGCTACGGCGGCGACGAGTTCATGGTACTCCTGCCGGATACACCGCTCGTGGGCGCCAAGCAGGTTTCAGAGAATCTCCGTCGCGCGATCGCGGAGCACCCGGTGACCTGGAACGATGGGCAGGTCATGGTCACCGCGAGCTTCGGAATCACGTCGATCAATCAGGGCGAGAACGATCCGCTCAGCGCGATAGCGCGTGCGGACACGGCGCTCTATCGAGCCAAGCAGCGCGGGCGCAACGGCATCGAGCTGGAAGAGCAGCCGGCGGCGCTGGCGAGCTAGTCGACGGCGTCTTTCGCCGACGCGCCTGTGGGCGGGCCCAACGCGAAGGTCATCGTCCCCTCGAGGACCACCTTGCCATTGACCCGCGCGAAGCCATAGAGCTGTCCCATACGGCTTCTGAGCCGCTTGACTCTCGCCTCGACTTCCACCACGTCTCCAGGGCACACGGCGCGCCGGTAGCGCACGCGCTCGATTCCCACGAACAACGGAATCTTGTCGCGGTTCTCCGGCTTGGACAGAATCAGGATCGCGCCGACCTGCGCGACGCACTCCGTGAGGATCGTCGGTGGCACGCCCGGTGCGGCGCCCGTGGACGGAGACAGGAAACGCTCGCTGACCGACACGTTCTTGATGCCGACGATGCGTTTATCGGGTTCGAGCTCGGTAATGCGATCAACCAGCAGAAACGGATAGCGATGCGGAAGAATCTGCTGGATGGCACGTTGATCAAGCGGCAGTGTCAAAGCGTCCATAGGACGAGGCCAGTATAATTCGATTGCTCGCCAGGGCTGCTCGGCAAGACCACTTCAGCGATGACCAAACCGCAGGATACACCGTCGGACCCTCGCCTCCAGGCCGTTGGCCGCGGCGCGACCGACACCGAATTGCTCTCGACGCTCTTCGAGCTGGGGCGCGAGGTGACCTCCGTGCTCGACCTCGAGGAGCTGCTCGCGAAGATTCCACAGCTCATCGCACGCTTGACGCGTTTCAGCGCGTTTTCGGTCTATTTGCTCGACGAACACCGACAGGATCTGCGAATCGCGTATGCCGTCGGTTATCCCGAAGAGGTGTGGTCCACGCTGCGGCTGCCGCTCGGTGAAGGGGTGGTCGGCGCCGCGGTGCAGGAAGGCCGCCCGATTCTCGTCAACGACATTCGCCGTGAGCCGCGATACAAGGGGCCGCTGCGCAACATGCTGTCGCAGCTCGCAGTGCCGATGCGGCGCAAAGGCAAGGTCATTGGCGCGTTAAACCTGCTGAACGAAGTCGAGGGCGCGTTCACTGCCCAGGACGAGGCGCTCTTACGACAGTTTGGGGCGCACGTGGCCGTCGCACTCGAAAACGCACGGCTCTTCAAGAGCGAACGGCATTACGTCGACACGCTCGAAACGCTGGCCGAGATCGGACGCGAGATGTCCTCGATCCTCGACCTCGACGCCCTGCTCACGCGAATCGCGAGCCTAACCAAGCGGCTGATCGATTATCGAACGTTCGGCATCCTGCTCCTCGACGAGGCGACCAACGACCTTGAAATGAAGCTCGCCGTGCGTTACGGCAAGGGCGCCGAATCCAAGCACGTGCGACTCGGTGAGGGCCTCGTCGGATGGGCGGCCCTGCACAAGGAGCCCGTGCTCGTTGCCGACGTGTCCCAGGATCCGCGCTACATCAATCTCGTCGACGACGCGCGATCCGAGCTCGTGATCCCGATGCTCATCAAGGATCGCTGCCTCGGTGTGTTCGATCTGGAGAGCCCTGAGCTCGATGCGTTCACCAAGGAGCACAAAGAACTGCTGACGCTGCTGGCGAGTCAGGCCGCGGTCGCGATCGACAACGCCAGGCTGTACGAAGAGGTACGGCGCAACGAAGAACGGATTGAGAAAGAGCTGCGATTCGCGCAGCGCGTCCAGGTTGCGTTGCTGCCCACGGAGCCGCCGAAAACGGCCGAGGGCGTTGACGTTGCCGGCCGCTTCGAACCGGCACGCGAGCTCGGGGGAGACATCCACGATTTTCTGGTGCCAGAGGTCGACACGCTGGTGGTCGCCGTCGGCGACGTGTCGGGCAAGGGTGCGCCAGCAGCGCTCTACGGGGCATTCGCCGCCGAACAAGTACGCTCGCGCACATTACGGCGGCGTTTCACTCCCGATCGCTTCAGCGTCGCCGGTGTCCTGCGCGCCATGAACACGAATCTCCACGAGCGGCATCTCGAGGAGTACTACTGCACGCTGTGCTACGCGTTCTTCGATTTTCGACGCCGTACCGTGACGCTGTCGAACTCGGGTCTGCCGTACCCAATTCGCTGCTCAGCAGAGAAGTGCGGACAGATCGAGTTGCCTGGTGTGCCGCTCGGGTCGTTCCCGGGCATCATCTATGACGAAGTCACGCTCGAACTGAAGCCCGACGACCTGTTCGTCTTCTGCACTGACGGAATCTTCGAAGCGCAGAATCCGAAGGGCGCGGAGTTCGGGGCGAGGCGACTCTGTGAAATCATCGCCGCCTCGCGCAAGGAATCGGCCCGAGGGATTGTGGACGAGATCTTTCATGCCGTGACCGAATTCCGAGGCACCGAGCCTCAGGCCGACGACATGACCGCTGTCGCGATCAAGATCAGTTAGCCTGCTACTTGATCTTGCGGCTGTCTTCCTCGATGTGCAGGCCGATCGAGCGTCCGCCGACGACCGCGACCTCGCTCACCTTGCCCTTCACCTGAACGCGCGCCCCCTTCGAGGGCGACCGATTCGAGCGCGACACGACGGTGATCTCTCCAGAGCCGTCGTCAACCTTGTAGAGCTGGAAAGGCAACAACGGAATGCCGTAGCTGTCGGTCACGTTACCGGTGACGCTGATCGTCTTGCGATCGTACTTGTCGGGCTGGTCTTTCAGTTCGGCGATACGCACGCCGCGCGCCGCGCACCCGGCGACCAGCACCGCGCTCAGCACCGCGATCGACAGTAGACGGCTTGAGAGTGTCATGTCTCCATCCTCCAGAGCGACGCGGCCAGGCAAAAAAATGGTCGCATCGGAATCGTGAACGCCCCTGCCAGGGATCCGGGGTGCGGCGATGCCAGCGCCTGCCTGAAGTTACGCCCCCCGGTGATCCGACGCGACCGCGAGACGTAACTTCAAGACGCGTGCCCGTCGCAATGGGCCCATTTTCCTTTATCAACGGGCTGATTCAAACCGTGCGCGTCCTCCGCCGTGGTCAGCGGCACGCGTGCAGGGGACAGTGGACCCCAACTTTCGCTCGCATTCGGCCGTCTTTAGAGGCGGTGGGTGGCCGCCTGCGCTACCCGGAGGTGGACGATGAAGAAAGTAGTTGTGAGCGGTCTCCTGCTCGCGACGCTCGCGGCGGTGGCGTATCTCCTGACGCCTGCGGCGGCGGCACAGCAGCGCGATCGCATTCCCCCCGCGCTTGGCGCGTGGAACCCGGCGCTTGAAGGGCCAGGGTCGAGTATCGGCGTGACCGTTCGTGATCAGCCCGGCGACGCCTCGGGCGTGGTGATCGACAGCGTTCGCGAAGGAACGCCCGCGACGCGAGCCGGTCTGCAGAAAGGCGATGTCGTCGTTGAGTTTGACGGCGAACGAGCACGAAGCGCGCAGCAGTTTACGCGCCTCGTACGTGAAACGGCGCCAGGGCGATCGGTGAAGATGACCGTCGTGCGCGACGGATCGAGACGGACGCTCGATATCACACCAGAAACGCGCGACAGCGTGACGCTGCAGCAGTTCCCCCAAGTCACCGCGGATGTGTTCCGAGCATTGCCTCGCGATTTCGACTTTTCGTTCGATCAGCGCGGCGGTTGGGGTGAAAGCTTCTTCGGGACGCCGCGGCGGATGGGCGTCTCGATCGTGCCCTTGAGCGATCAACTGGCGACGTACTTCGGGGTCAAAGAGGGCGTGTTGGTGTCGGAGGTCTCGATCGGCACGCCGGCAGCAACGGCGGGCATTCAGGCCGGAGACGTGATCACTGCCGTGAACGGTCGTAACGTGATGTCATCCGCCGATCTGGTTCGTGAAGTGCGAGAGGCAGAGCCGGGATCGACGATCGACGTCCGGCTGACGCGGAATCACAAGGAGATGACCGTCAAGGTGGCGCTGCCGCAGCGTCGTCAGGGCCCGGCAGCCGGCACGCTGCCGATCTAGCGTTCTGCGGCTTTCTCGAGCGGCGGCACATCGACGGGTGCCGCCGCACTTGCGGCCGGCCATCCCGCAAGGGCGGCAGCGAGCTGGGCTGCGAACATCATCGCGATAGCGCGCCGTCCAGCGTCGCCGTCATGACCGATACCCAGTTCGACTGCGAGCACACCAACACATCGATCCGGGCCGAGCATCGGCGCAGCCAACGCGCCCCGACCGTCCTGCCCGCCACTCACCGCCTGCAACGTGCTCGTTCGCCACGCCGCCGCAGTCGCGTTGATCGCCGATCGGTTGATCGGGCCAAGCTTCTGAATGACCTGCGGCGGGTAGCCGAAGGCCGCAGCCGCGAACAACTCCTCTCCGGCAGCCATCCAGATGACGGCTCCGGACGCATCGAGTACAGCCGCCGCTTGTTGCAGCAGGCGCGGCAGATCATCAGCGTTGGTGAGGCGTCCAATGGCCGTGCAGACGTCGGCTGCCGCTTGTAAGTCAGGTCCCGCGGGTCGAGAGACGTCGTGCATCGTCTCCGCGATAGTCAGGAGCGACTGCGTTGGTGCGATTGCAACGTGCTCCTCAGGAACGAATGGTGCGGGCACGCGCACCAGAAGAATCGCACCGACGAGCCACAAGATTGCGACGACGGCCCCAGTCGTCCATGAGGAGTCGAGCGTATCGGCCCGCGACGTCGAATAGGCGTCGTTCTCAGCGGCGCGGATCATGCGCAGGCCCGACGCGATGGCCTCGTCCGCCGCACGACCATCAGAGAAGATCAGATCGGCGGCCATGAAATCCTGACCCGACCTGATGTGCTCCTGTGCCCGCGTTTCGACGTCGTTGAGCGTCGCCGCCGCTGCAGCCACAGCCTGCAGCGCGCGGCCGGATTCGATCGAACGGACCTGCGTGCGCAGACGGTCTGTATTCTGGCGAATCTGCCCGATGAGCTCGGTGACGCGAGCAGGGTCCTGTCCTGAAGACGGCGTGACGTAGGCTTGTTGGGCACTGGAGACCGTATCCAGCGTCGCAAGCAAGCCATCGATCCGGTCGGTCAGATCACGCTGGCTCCGATCCAGTTGCGCGATCTGACGCGAGGTGTTCCAGCTCGACCACGCGGCAGCGGCGCCGCTTGCGAGCATGAGGACGAGGACCAGGAAACGCCACCCGCGGCTCCGCATGTCCGACACAGGATAACGCGAGTTCGGCCATTGCCAGCTCAGAACTCGAAGTGCATCTGCAGGAGGATGCGGTTCTCGTCCAATTGCGTCGGCAGATCGTAGTCGACGTGTTCGTTGGTGGCCACCAGTCCCACTTTCGCGCGCGGCCACACGAACCAGTACCCGCCGCCGGCGATCACGCGCTGCTTTGCGCTATCGGGAAGAGCTTCGTCTGGTTCGAACGAATCGTAGCGGAGGAGCCCTGCCCACCCTGCGGGACCTTGCCGCGGCTCCGCGAACAGCGACCAGCCGTTACGATCAATGTCCACTGGCGTGGTTGCAGAGGGCGTTTCCGTCGCGTTGAGATGCTGCAGCGTGACGACGAAATTGCGATGCTCGAAGCTCCCCATCACGATGCCGAGGTCGCGAGGTCGATCCGCGGCGTACCAGCCTTTGTTGAAGAACCCGCTGACCCGCAGTCCGTGAGCGATCCCGCGATTCGGAAACGGACGCACAGTCAGTCTGGCCTGTACGCTCTTGTACTTGTTCGCTTCCGCTTGCGTGAAACCCTCACCGTTGAACACCCCGCCGTGCACTTCACCAAAGCCGTGTGGCAGAGGCGTGAAGTAGCTCGCGCCGAAGTCGCCTGAGCCTGGAATCAATCCCTCCCGTTCCGCAAACATCGTCCCCTGCACACGGTATCGATTGATGCTCTCTTCGAAATCCAGCCATGGCGTCTGATGAAGACCGAAGCGGGCCCAGCTTCCTGGTTGCCCCAGCGTGTCCAGTTGGCCGAAGGCGTATTTCACGCGGAGCGTCAGACTGCCCGCCAGACTGCCGTCGGTGATGCGGCGAATGTCTGGAGTGAAACGGAATCGCACGCGGCTCGCGACCTGCGCGTTGATGTTCAAGTACGCGCGCGTCACGTCGAACGAGTTCAGGCCATCGCGGTTCTCGGTCTCCGCCGCGTACTGCAGATATGACAGCACGCTGACTCGGATGATTGGGTACTCGGGCTGCGGCGCAGTCGCTGGCGGGGTCGTTTGCGTTTGTGCTGATACCGGAAGTGCGAGAGCAACGATCAATTGTGAGAGGATGAACGCTCGCGTCATGTTGTCGTTACGTATACGACGTCAGTGTTTCTGATCGGTTGCCGCGACGTTACATCCGTGTAACGCGAGGTGCTACTTCGCCGACGCGTTGGGTTGGGGCGAGAAAGTCACTCGCGGGCGGAGGATGGCGTACGTCGGCAGACCAACGGCCTTGACTCGTTCCACGACCGTTCGCGCGGGGTGTTCGTCGAGTTGCTCGGCCTGGTATTTGATCTTGACGTAGCCCTCGAGCGCCTTGGTGACTGCAGGATCGGCAAGAGTGGTACGGTCCATCACCACGCAGTTCTTGCACCAGGTCGCCCACATGTCGAGGAGTACCGGTTTCTGCTCGCGCATCGCGACATCCAGGCCCTCGGCCAGTGACGCGTGCCATCCGGCCTTGAGCTTTTCTTCGACGCTCGAGGCCACTTCCTTTGCGTCTACCCACCGATCGGCGAACAGGCCATACGCGAGATAGCCGTAGTAAGCAGCCGTGGCGAGGATGAAGACCCCGAAGGCCTGCTTGACCCGCACCATCCAGGCGCCCGGCTTCGGCAGGGCGGTCAGGCCGGCTCCGGCAATCGGCCAGGGCACGGCCATGCCAATGCCAAGCAGGAACGGCAAAGCGAGCGCCGCGACCGTTCCCTGCGCGTACAGATCGCTCGAAAACAAGATCACTTGGATCACGACTGGTGCGACGCACGCGCCAGCGAGCAGGGCGGCGATCGCGCCCATGCCGAACGCCAGCGCAAGAGAGCCTTTTCCCGATCCACTCGTGCCCGCCGACCCGGCGAAGCGAGAGAAATCGATCGTCAGCACGTCGAACATGGCCAGTGCAAGAACGACAAACACGATCGCGATTGCGAGGTTGAACCATGGCGAGGCATTGATCGTGCCGAACGTGCTCGCCGTCGTGATGACGACCACGCCGAGCAGACCATACACCAGGGCCATCGCAGCGCCGTAAACACCGCCAAGCACGAATCCTCGGGAGCGAGAGCCCGCCTTCGCCCCGGCGCCGATGATCGCCAGATTGATCGGAATCATCGGCAGCACGCAGGGGGTCAGGTTCAGCGCCAGCCCGCCAAAGAACACGAGCAGCAGGATGGCCAGGGGCCCGCGTCCCTCGAACCATCCTTCTTCCTTCACACCGTTCTCGGCGTTCCTGATGAAGGTGAGGAAATCGTCGACCGATCGGTAGCCGCCAGTGCTCGCCACGACCGTGAACTCTCTCAATTGCGCGAGACCATCGTCACCGCTGATCACGCCGGGCTTCGCCACGGGTGCGGTGATCGCTGCGGCTGGAGCGGTTCCGGTTCCGAACGCGATCCGATCGAAGACCTCGGGTTGATTACGGGTGAGAGGTGAATTGGGCGCAGCGACTGTCAGCGTCCAGCGAACCGGAGTCGTGACGGGTGGATAACACAGCTTGTCGTCGCACGCCTGATAGCGCAACTCGCCTGGTAGATCGATGGCGCCTGGCCGCGTTGCGGAGGTGACCTCGATCAACACGCCGATGGCGAACTCGTGCTCGAAGACCGCCAGCGGCTGGCTCTGACCCGCTTGCTCGAGGTCTGTCGCTTTCGGGAAGACGAGCTCCGAGACGCGAACGCCGTCGGGCGGCGTTATCGTTAGGACCGTTGGAATCAGGGACGCATCGCGAGGTGCGTTCGACTGAACGTGGAGCGCCTCCGGCAGCCGGACGAGCAGTGCGGCTCGGGCCCGCCCGCCCGGGCGGGCTTCCGATTCCACGATCGGCGTGAGCTCGGCTCGAACGGGACGAAACTGAGCAAGCGCGAGCGTGGGCCCAACGAGCAGCAGCGCGACCACCGCGGCCAGCGCTCGCATCTTAGTGGTCCGTGGCGACTGAAGAGGGCGACATACCCTTAATCGACGGGTTTGAGAGGAATGAACGAAGGACTGGCCTCCGCGCCTTCCATCTGGACGTTGTGACCCTTGACCGGCGGGAGGTCCTGATACAGAAAATCCCATTTCCACCGTTCGGAGGGGTTCGACGCCTGTAGCCAGTTGCTCGCCGAAATCGGCCGCGCGAACGCGATGGTGTGCGCCTCGGAGTACTTTGATCCCGGCAGGGCTGCGGAGAGCGCCCTCCGGACATCGTCCGAGCTCTGGTAGGGCATGGTCAGTCCAAGCAGGATCGCGATATTGGCGAGAATCTGCCAATCCTCGCGCGCTTCGCCGGGTGGGTTGATGACCTTCGACGATGCCTGCACGAGCCCCTGCTCGTTCGTGTAAATCGCGTCCTTCTCGACCCACGCAGCACCTGGAAGCACGATGTCAGCGGCCGTGGTGAGGTCCGTCGTCACGACGCCCTGCACGATTAGCAGCGGCAGCTTGCCGCTGCGGCGAGCAGTCACGACCCACGACACATCACCGAGCGAGCCGTCCGGGCCCGGATCGATGACGTATAACGCTTTGACGCGTCCACCTTCGACGGCGGTGCGCAGGGCGCTGAGGTCGGGAGCACCATCGTTCCCGGCGCCGACGGCAAAGCCGAGGTCCCGCGCGCCATTCACGTTCGGGGCATCGGTCGCGTGGATCTTGAATTTCGTGTCGGGAGGCTGTGGTTTGTCGCTGCGATTCCAGGTGACGCTGACCAGTGACGAACCGTCATTCCCGAGCAGACCTTCGACCAGCTGCTTCAACACAAACAGCTCTTCGCTCGCCGCATGCGCTGAGACCAGGAATCGCACGGAACTCGGATCCGCCGAACCCGCTGACTGAATGGCGTCGCGGACGCGCGGCTCGACATCATGCCACCCGTTTGGCTCGAGCATCGTCCGCTGACGCAACAGTGGACGACGGAGGCGCGTCTCGCCTTCGACCCAGCCAAAGTCGAATCGGCCGATATCGCACATCCAGTAACTGTTCACGTCGGGATTGAGCCGCGGCGTCATGCGAATCAGCCGCGAACCGCGCGCCCACTCGGGCTTGGCTTTGAGCCAGGCGCTGGTGTTGCACCCCTTCGAGCAGAGCGTGCAGATCGTGTCCACCACGCCCGGGTTGTCCCACGGCCGGCTCTTGAACCGGTATTGCCGCGTGGTGATCGCTCCGACCGGGCAGACGTCCATGAGGTTGCCCGACAGCAGCGAATGCACGCCTTGCTCGCGGAACGTCGCGATTTCGCTGCCCTGGCCGCGATCGACGATGCCGATCTGCGCGTCGCCGTCGATCTCGCGCATGAATCGCACACACCGCGTGCACAGGATGCAGCGGTTGCGGTTCAGCATCAGGGTCGGACCGAAATCCACGTCGGCCTTGACGCCCTCGCCGTCGAACACCCGCCGCGGGAAGTCCATCCGGCTCGACGCTGGGCCGAACGAGTACGAAAAATCCTGAAGCGGGCACTCGCCGCCCTTGTCGCACACCGGGCAGTCGAGCGGGTGATTGACAAGGAGGAACTCGAGGACGCCCGCACGCGCAGCTGTGGTTTCAGGGTCGCGCGTCGAGACGACCATGCCGTCCGTGCAGGTCGTCGAGCACGAGGTCTGCAACTTCGCCATCTTCTCGATCTTCACGATGCAGACGCGGCAGGACCCGTCCACCACCAGGCCGGGGTGAAAACAGTAGTAAGGCACCGAGATGCCGGCTTCGATGGCCGCCTGCAGCACGGTCTTGCCCTTGGCGACCGTGATCTGCTGGCCGTCGATGGTCAGCGTGACCGTATCCATAAGTGATTGATTTTAATTCAAAGGCACCGGCTAGCGCTTCTCCTCGAATTCCGCTATGGCGGCGAAGTCGCGGTTGACCTGCACCTGGCGAACCAGGTCGGTCGTGGGAATGGACCGCTCGACGACAGCCTCGGTGACCGGGACGACGACGTCCTGCGTGCGGCCGTTCGCGTAGGTGATGGTCACCGTGACGGGCACATCGAAGACGAGATCGGCGGCCTGCTCGAAGCGGACGTTGACCACGCCGTTGCCCAGCGTCGTGGAATACCGGATGCGGGGAATGTCAGTGCCGTAGATCCACCGCTCGAAGAAACGATCCAGAACGCGTCCGGACTCCGCCTCCAACGCCCGCTCCAGGTCTTCGGTTCCGGCCTTCTGGTAACGGCGGTCGGCATAGAAGCGCCGCAGTCCCGTGAAGAAGACGTCGTCGCCGAGCAGCCGCCGCAGCATGTGGAGGACCGCCGCGCCTTTGTTGTAGACCAGCGCGCGAAACACCCGGACGTTGCCTTTGACGACGCCGAGCCGATAGCCCAGATGCACCGGGCCTTGGTCCGAATCGCTCAACGACCAACGGCGGAATTGCCGCAGCATGTCCACGAAGGCGCGATCGCCGCGCGTCTTCTGCGCGTAGAGCGCCGCGAAGTACTGCGCGAAGCCTTCACTCAACCACTGCTCGTGGTAGTTCTTCCATCCGACCGCTTGTCCCCACCATTGGTGCGCGAGCTCGTGAGCCAAAAAGAATTCGGGGAAGTTTTCGAACGACGCCGGGTCATTGCGCCACGCGGCGTTTCCCATCGACAGCGGATTCTTAATCAGCGCGAAGTAACCCGGGCTATGCCCGCCAGGGAGATCGCTTTCGATTAGTGCAACCGTCGCCGACTTGTACGGAATGTCACCAATGATCGATGAGTAGAACCGCAGGATCTCTTCCGTCTGCTGCGCGACAGTGCGTCCGCGAAAACGCTGACTCGACTGCGCGTCCACGGCCAGGGTCAATTTGTCGATGCCGGCGCTCGCCGCAAACGTGTCCGGCAGCGTGAGATCAACTTCGCTCACACGAGTGAAGCGGGCGACGACCAGCGCGAGGTATCGCAGCGGTTCACTCGCCTTGAACTCGAACAGCTTCCCGTCGCGCAGGATGTCCTTCAATGACACGGCGGACGACATCGGCACTGGCTGCCCACTCGCGACGCAGGTCCACCCCTGTGGCACCGTGATGCGCATCGACGCGGTCGCGTAGTCGGGAACCGGGTTCTGCGGATACCAGAACGCGCGGTTGCTGAGCAGAAAAGCCGGATCGGTGACCTCGGTCGGTGCACCCTGCTCCTGCGCATCAGCAAGCACTGATACCGCATCGACGTCGAGGTCCTGCGACGGAATGCGGCCCTCGTAGTTCACGACCAGCGTCAGGTCGGAATCCTGTGGAAGAAGCCGCGGCAGATTCACGAGGACGTTGTTCTGACCACGAATGCGCAAGTAGAGCAATCGACCGTACTCGACGCTGGTCACGGCGGTGACGGTGAGTGCTTCGTTGAGACGCAGAAAGACATTCGACAGCGCCGTTGACCGTACGCGAATCGCGAGACGCGCCCGGCCCTGAATCGTTTGCCGCTCGGGATCCACGGTGGCGTCGATGCTGTAGTCCAGCACGTCATAATCCCGCAACGCATCGTCGCTGTAGAAGCGACCACGAGCGGCGAGCTTGGCGACCGAGGGATATAACGCGATCGTGCGCCGATCCTTCCGCCGGAACAGGGTGATGTCTTCAGCTTGCTGCGACGAACGCGTGAACGTGAGGGCGTCGAACCTGCGGGTATCGACCTCCGCGAGGAAGTCGTCGGCCGGTGGGAGCAAGTACCACGCCTCGGAGCTGAGATCCTGGAGATCGACGTTGAAGGATTTCGTCGACTCGCGCGCGAAGATATCCAGCGCCCGCCGTGTCAGCCGCTCCTGCGGTGCGCTGGCCGTGAGACTCGCGGTCGTCACGCGCTTCTCGTAATCTGACGGACTCAACCGGATGTAGGCCTCTTCGAACGGCGACGTCAACGTCTCGTTGCCGGAGAAAAGCTTCACCTGTCCACGCTCGGCCGTCGATGTCGGGGAGAAGCGCACCTCACCGCGCCCGATCAGCACGAGTCCCGTCACGCCCTCGTCGCACTCGACGAGATAGACCGTTCCTTCGTGCAGCGCGACGACGAGGTCCTCGGACGTGATCTCGAGATTGCGCGCGGTGAACGGCCGGTTCGTGTTGACGCGAATCTTGTACAGCCCTTCGACCGACGTGAGTCCTTCCGCGCCGACGAAGCGCCACGACTCGATGTCGCCGCCCGGCGGACGCCGGATGTCCATGCCGGCGGTGAGGATTCGCGCTTTTCCGGCCGTCTCGATGAAGAACTCGATGATCAGGGTGTAGCCGTCGCCGGGCGGTGCGCCCTCGAGCGGCGCGCGTGCACGCTCGCGAAGCGTGGTTCGCACCGCGCCGTTGATCAGCAGGTCGTTGGTGTACTGCTCGATTTGGCTTTCAGGAACAGAGGAGGCAAACAACACGCGCAGGCCGGCGCGATCGCCAGCGTTCAGCGCGCGTTCGAACTTTCGGACCATCACCTCGGGCGGGTCGGGCTCGCGCGTCTGCGCGGCCAGCGGAGCGGCCCAGAGAATTGCGCACGTCAGGAAGAAGAACTGTCTGACCACTGGTGCCTGGGACTATTAGACGCCAACTAGCCCGCGACGGGGGCGACGGGGGCGACAGGGGCGACCGGCAGCGGCGGGAGGCGCCGCGCCACGAGGACCGTCAGATCGTCGAGCAGACGGCGCTCCTGACGATGGGTCTCGACGGCCGCAAACATCGCCCAGCCGAGCTCCTTGGCCGACGCCCAGTCCCGCCCGTCCACCACACCCTGCACGCCGGCTTCATCGAACGGCCGCTCGAGGGAATCTTCAGCTTCGGTGATGCCGTCGCTATACATCACCAGCACATCGCCGGTGGCCAGCTCGACGCGGCCGGCCGAATACGTCGCGTTCTCGAACATGCCCAGCGCCATTCCGCCGGCGCGCAGCCGCTCGTAGGATCCGTCTGTGCGGCGGAGCAGCGGCGGATTCTGGCCGGCGTTGACGTAGACGAGCGAACCGGTTCGCGGATCGAACGTGGCGATGAACAGCGTGACGAATCGCGTTCGCGGCGCGTGCTTCACGATCTGCGCGTTGAGCCGCGTCGCCAGGGCGGCATCCTCGAGCCCTTCGTCCACGAGCGTGCGCATCATCGCGAGCAGCAGTGCCATCAGCAGCGCGGCAGGGCTGCCCTTGCCCGCGACGTCGCCAAGCGCCAGCAGCACGCGCCCGTCGGCGAGCGGAAGAATGTCGTAGAAATCGCCGCCCACCGTATTGGCGGGCCGGGTCATCCCGAATGCTTCGACGCCCAGTGCCCGAAACTCCGCTCGCGGCAGCATCGCCTGCTGGATCTCACGGGCGATCTCGAGATCGTTCTTCAGCGACAGGCGGTCGGCGACTTCGAGCAGCACGAGCAGGTTCACGAGCAAAAAGCCCGTGAGCAGCCACAGGGTCCCGGGTGCGAACGCCGGGTGGGGAATCAGGAACAGGTGAAAGCTCTGAAACAGCTCGATCAGACCGATGAGGCTCGCAACCAGGGCGCTGCCGTACAGCATCCGGCGCGCCGGCGTCAGCTTGAGCGTGAATGCCAGGAAGAGCAACCGTGCGCGCCCGAACATCCGCACGTGCCAGGGCCGGTTCTTCAACTCATCGAAGTCGACGTTCCGCGAGAAGAAGCGGTACGCCTCCGGCGCGTCGCGCGTGAACAGCCGCTCGAGGTCGGCGGTCGTGAGGCCCCTGGTGTACGCCTCGAAAAAGCGACCACCTGTCGGGCGCGGCAGTGGTGGGACGTTCATGGGCAAAACAGGATCTTAGACGGAATCCCCGCTCAGATGATTCCCAGCTCGGTGCCCACTCTCGTGAAGGCATCCAGCGCGAACTGAAGCTCGTCCTCGGTATGTGTTGCGGTCACAATGGTGCGCACACGAGCCTTGCCCTGAGGCACCGTCGGGAAGCCAATCCCCTGCGCGAAGACGCCGGCGTCGAACAGTTTGTCGGAGAGCGTCATCGCCAGCGCGCCGTCGCCGACGAAGACTGGCGTGATCGGGCTCTCGCTGATGCCGATGTTAAATCCCAGCGCCTCGAGTTCCGCTTTGAAGAAACGAGTGTTGGCCCACAGCCGTTCCATCCATTGCGGCTCGTTCTCGAGGACGTCGAGGGCGGCGATGCACGTGGCCGCGACCGAAGGCGGATGCGACGTCGAAAAGAGGAACGGTCTGGCGCGGTGATAGAGAAACTCGATGAGCGATTTCGATCCGGCGACATATCCGCCCAACGCGCCGAGGGCCTTCGAGAGCGTCCCCACCTGCACGTCCACGCGGCCATGCATGCCGAAGTGATCGACCGTGCCGCGTCCATGGCCGCCGAACACGCCGCTCGCGTGCGCGTCGTCCACCATCATGATGCAGCCGTACTCGTCGGCCAGATCGCAGAGCTCCGGAAGCGGGCCGAGATCGCCATCCATGCTGAACACGCCGTCCGTGATGAGCAGCTTGCGCTGATCGCGCGGGAGCGCGGCGACGATCTCTCGGGCGGCCGCGACGTTTCGGTGCGGGAAGACTTTGATGGTGGCACGGCTCAAGCGCGCACCGTCGATGATGCTGGCGTGATTCAGCTCATCGGAGACGATCACATCGTCTCGGCCCAGCAGTGAAGACACGGTTCCGGCGTTCGCGGCGAAGCCGCTTTGAAACACGACGGCGGCCTCAGTGTGCTTGAATGCCGCGAGCCGCCGCTCGAGCTCCATGTGAATCGCCATCGTTCCCGCGATGGTGCGTACCGAGCCTGTGCCGACGCCAAAGGCCTGCAGCGCCTCGAGTGCCCGTGCCCGCAGCATCGGGTGCGTCGTCAGACCGAGATAGTTGTTTGAGGAAAGATTGACGACCTGACGATGGTCAACCGATGTGCGCGCCGCCTGCTCGCCGTCGAGCACGCGCAGGCGGCGATACAGACCCTGTCGCCGCAGATCGTTCAAGGCCTCGTCCAGGTAGGCGAGAGGGTTCTGACGCATGACGCGCCATTCTACGGTTATTTCGAATCACGGCAGGCGCAAGATCACGTCGCTGCCCTCGCGAAAGATCTCCGTTGCCCCGAGCTGTGTGAGTGCCGCCGTGGTGCGCGGTCCGCGGTCGTCCAGCCACGCTGCCTCGTGCACGATCACATGCGAGGCGCCGCCGCTGCGCAGCGCGACCCACGCGATCATCGTGTGAGACGGCACATCCGACAGCGACAGCGCCAGCAGTCCGTAGTGCGGCGGAAAGAAACCGCTGTAGCCGTTGAGCAGCCGCGCGTGGTGAACGACGGAGTAAAACATCGCACGGATGTCGTAGTCCGGCTGGCCGAGCGGTAATTCGGCGAGCACCACACCCGACTCTTGTGCGAGACGGCGATACACCATCGGTACCCGGGCCGGTCTGTAGACGCGCGCCTCGGGCGTCGTGTAATCGCGAAGCGTGCCCATGCCGTTAATGGGGAATGGACGAACGAGACTCTCGGCAAAGAACGCTGTCGTGAGGATCGCAAGCGCCGGTGTCGCCCATCGCCACCGCGACAACGCGGCAGCGCCGTATCCGCCCAGCACCGCCATCATCAGTACGGCGATCATGTTGAACCGTGCCGGCACGCGCAGGCCGTCGAAGCCGGGGATGTAGTCGTAGAGCAGGTGATACAGACCCGTCAGGTTCAATGGTCGTCCGAGCGTCTGGGGGGCGAGGCCCAGTGAGAGCCACATCGCAGTGAGTAGCGCCAGCAGGTAGAAGCCTCGCGTTCGCATGAACGCGGCGATGCGGCTGCGGCAACCCTGCGAGACGACGGCGGCGAGCGCGACGAGCACAAGGGCTCTCACCAAGAGCTGATCGATGTTCGTCACGCGGATGGTGAACAGCCCTACGTCGAGCACGAAGCGGCGATAGAGCAGCGTGGCGCCGGCGATGAAGAGATGAATCGCTGAGATGCCGAGCAGTGCCCACGCCAACTTGGTCACGGGAGGCGCGCTGAGTTCCGTGTCGCGCCGCCAGGTGGCGACGCCGATGAGTGCCAGGAACACGGCGACGAGGCCAGGGAAGAGATCTCCTTCGGCTTTGGGAAAGACCCGCGCGATCGAGCCCCACAGGATCTGCTCGCTCACCGCGGTCGCGTACGAATAGACGTCGGCGGCATACATCGACAGCTCGCCACGGCTGCGCGCGATCTGCAGCTGCTCCTGCACCAGTGCGTACGGCAGCAGCAACGGTATGGTCAACACCGCAACGAGCACCGCGGCGGTTACGAGTTGAATCCAGATCCGTGTGCGTGACCACAGACGGCGGCGCCAGACCTCCCAGACGACGTAGGCGATCACGAATGGCGCAAAGAACATCAAGTAGTACGTGCAGGACAGATTTTGCGCGACGAGCGCCGCAGCCGCGCCGATCAGTGGCCGCCAGCGTCCCCCACGCATCGTCTGCGCGTCGATCGAATCGAAGAATCTCCGGAATCCGTAAAGTGCGAACGGCATCCACTGCGACGACAGCACCTGCAGATGCGAGCTCTGTGGAAACCGGTAGGGGGCGAATGCGAAGAGCACGCCGGCGACGAACGCGGCGCGCGGATTGCCGGTGAGCTCGCGCACAAACAAGTACGCGCCCAGCCCGGAAAGTACGAACGTCGAGAGATAGAGCAGGTTGTAGCAGAGGATGGGATTGCCAGTGAGCGCCCACACCGGAAGAACCTGCACCGCCTGCGCGATGAAGTGCTCCGAGTAGGCCAGCGTCAATGGCAGCGGATAAAAAATGTTGGCGTCGAAGAACGTCGCCAGTCGCGCGAAGTCACCGCGCAGAATCGCGAGCAGCTGCTGACCGTCCCACGCCAGCGCCCACATCACGAAGACCGGGTCGCCGAGATCGGCGGGCACGTCGCGCCCCAGGCCTCGGGCCAGAGGCCACGTCGCAACGATCGTCAGCGCAAGGTAGGCCGCCGCCGCGTGCCACGCACGCCGCATCAGTCCGCCGTAGCCTCGACGAGGAGCTCTTGGAGGAGTACCTGAAGAATAGCCGCGGTCGGAACGGCGAGGATCGCGCCCACCAGCCCGAGCAGCGATCCGCCAATCAACAGCGCCATGATCACCAGTACCGGGCTGATGCCAACTTGTCGCGACATGACCTTGGGCACGAGGACATGGTTCTCGACCTGCTGCTGGAGGAAGAAGAAGACAGCCACGCCAAGCGCGGTCGCCGGGCTGACAGAGAACGCGACGATGACCGCGGGGATGGCCGAGAGTAGTGGGCCGACGATCGGAATGAGCTCACCGATTCCGGCGATGAGCGCCAGCACGTAAAAGTACGGGACGCCCATAATCCACAAGCCGATCGCCGCCGTCGTGCCGATGATGGCGCCGAGCAGCAGTTGACCGGCCAACCACGCACTCACTTTCTCGCCGGCTCGCCGGAACGCATCGCGTACACGCGCGCGCTCCTGCCGCGGAAACAACCGCACCATCGCCCGCACGAGGTTGTCAGCATCGATGAGCAGGTAGAAGGCGACGATCAGGATCGTCACCACGCCGAAGACGCCGCCGACAAACCCCCAGATCGCGGAGAGGACTGTGCCGACGGCGTCAGAGCCGGCGGCGGGCGCCTGGCGCACGGCCTCGCCGATCGTGATCTCCCGCCCGAGCACTCCTTGCCGAATCAACCACTGTTGCCCACGGCTCACCAGATCCGGCGCCGCGCTGATCAGGTCGCTGGCCTGTGAGGCCATCGGCGGCACCATCAGCATGACGAACAGTCCGACGACGACGAAGACCACGACGTAAACCGAGAGAATCGCCCCCCATCGTGGCAGCCGGATACGCGTCGTGAGCCGTTGCTGCTCGATGCGATCGACGAGCGGCGAGAGACCGACCGCGATCAACCCTGCGACGTAAATCAACAGCAGCGTGTCACGAACGAGGTACAACAGCCAGACGATCGCGACCGTCACCGTGGCGCTGAAAAGCGCGTAACGAATCAGCGCCCGAGGCGTGTCGCGTTGTCGTGTCGTCACCGATGCCGCGTGCCGCTAGCCGCGAGCGAGATACTCGCGGGTGAAAGCGGCGATGTCCGCGTAGATCTCCTCGAGATCGCGCGGGTTCGCCAGGAAGACAATGCGGAAGAAGCCGTCGCTTGCCGGCACGCCGAATCCCGAACCGTTCACGCACAAGATGCCCGTCTCACGCAGCAGCGACAGGACGAAGTGTTCATCGGTGCGTCCCGGTGGGAGCGAGATCTGCGGGAGCGCGTAGAACGCTGCCCGTGGGGCCACACAGCGCATACCTGGAATCGCGTTCAAGCGTTCGGTGGTGATGCGCGCACGCTCGGCGAGCGCCGCACGGAACGACACCTGATGCGAGCGATCGCCGGTCAACGCGGCGGCGACGGCGTACTGCATCGGGCCCGGACTGCACAACCGGCCGTCAGCCAGTTTCTTCATGGCGGCGACGGCGTCATCGAGTCGCGGCGTGCGGCCGGCGACGAGCCATCCGGCCCGCCACCCTGGCGCCAGATACGCCTTCGACAAACTGGAAAACGAAATGATCGGTGCATCGAGATCGAAGGTCCCCATCAGCGGCAGCGGCCCGCCATACGCGACATCGCCGTAGACCTCGTCGGCCAGAATCGTCAGATCGTGGCGCTCGGCAAAGTCGATCAATGCGCGGCGAACTGGTGCGGGATAGACAGCGCCTGTCGGGTTATTCGGATCGATGACCACGAGCACACGGGTCCGGGACGTGACGAGCGTCCGAAGATGATCGAGGTCCGGGAGCCAATCATGCTCACTATCGGTGCGGTAATACCGAGGTTGGGCGGAGATTTTCGCAAGCACCGCGGTGTACAGCGGATAGGTCGGCGACGGCACGAGCACCTCGTCACCATCGTCCACGAGCGCATTCAGCGCCAGCTCGATGCCCTCCGACGTGCCGGTCGTGATGAGGACGCGATCGGGTGAGACCGCAATTCCGCGGGCCGTGTAGTCGCCCGCAACCGCCTCGCGCGCCTCGGGGATCCCGGCCGAGGGTACATAACCGTTATGGCCATCTCGCATGACTCTTGCGACGGTTTCGACGAGATGGGCGGGGGTTTGAAAGCCAAAAGCGACCGGATCACCGATGTTCAGGTACCGGACGCGCTGCCCGCGCGCCTCAACAGCCTTCGCCTCTGCCACGATGTTGCGGATGGCGTAGGAGAAGCGATTGACGCGCCCGGCCACCGGGACCGGCTTTGAATTTTTCGTGGGCATGGTCCATCTTAAGTGGTTCAGCCGTATTGAGGCGGAGGTAATATTTACATGCAGACGATAGGAATTACCTCCCTACCGGCACACGTGGTCCCCGTAAACCATTCTCTAGATTCGATCGAACCCTTGGCAAGCCCTATGAAATACCTCAGGTGCATGCGGCACGTCGCGCTCCCCGGCGCTCTGGCCCTTCTGCTCACAAGTGTCCCGCTCGTCGGGCAGGTGGCGTCGCCAGCACCGGGACGTCCGGAACCCCAGGCGACGTTCAAGTCGGGGGTCGAGGTCGTTACAGTCTCCGTAGCCATACGCGACGACGAAGGCAAGGTGATTCAAAACCTCACCAAGGCGGACTTCGAAGTCTTCGATTCCGGCCGCCAGCAAGAGATTCGCGACTTCTTCGTCGGAGATAGTCCGGTCAGTCTCGCGATTCTGCTCGACATCAGCGGCAGCATGGCGGTCGGCGGGAACATGGACCGCGCGCGCGAGGCCGTGGCCGTGGCGACGATGAACCTGCACAGCGAGAAGGACGAAGCCGCGCTGTTCACGTTCGACTCGGAACTGCGCGAAGTCGTCGCTTTCACGACGGACACACGCACGATTCACAAGGTCAGCCTGAGGGGCAAGCCGTGGGGGCAGACCTCACTGTATGACGCGGTGGGCCAGGCTGCGAAGGCTGTGTCGGAGCGGGCGAACAAGCATCGGGCGCTGCTAGTGATCAGCGACGGTGTAGACACTGCCAGCAAGATGACGCCGGCTGAGGTATCGGGGATTGCAAGCGCGATCGATGTGCCGGTCTACCTCTTGCGCGTCGTCAACCCGCTGGATCATCCCGGGGGCGAACTCGAGGTGATCGAGACCGACGGCCGCAGGGTCCAGGCGGCGAATTTGGCAGACTTGGCGCGATGGACCGGTGGTGACATCCGCGTCGCCAGCGTCCCTGCGCATACGTCGGCGGCTATTCAGGATTTGTTCACCGAGCTGCGGCATCAGTACCTCATCACCTTCGAGCCTGGCACCCGTCCGGGGTGGCACCCGCTCGAGATTCGTACCCGGAAGAAGAGCCTTGTTGTTCACGCGCGAGGGGGCTACATGGTTGGCCCCAAGCGCAGCGGTAGTTAGGACGTTGTCACAGGAGAGAGACCATCATGCGGAACAGTCTGTTTGCGGCGGCGCTGCTCACTCTGTCAGTAGCGGTGGCGCCGGCGTGCGCCACCAAGAAGTACGTGCGAACCGAAGTCGGCAACGTGAACTCGAAGGTGGACACGCTCTCGGGCACTGTCGAGGAGACGCAGGAGCGCACGCGTAAGAACGAAGAGCGTATCGGTCAGGTCGATCAGAAGGCCGAAGAGGCCGGCAAGTCGGCAACCAGCGCGCGTCAGGCTGCTGAAGCGGCGAATGCCGCTGCGCAGAAGGTTGACGGCCGCGTGACGACCGTGGACAGCCGTGTCACCTCCGTTGAGGCCGCGGCCCGGAAGCTCGTGTTCGAAGTGACCCTCAGCGAAGATCAGGGCAACTTCAAGTTCGGCAAGACCGATCTTCCTGATGAAGCGAAGGCGCGTCTCGACGCTGTGGTGCAGCAGATGAAAGCTGACACGAAGAACATCTTCATCGAGATCGAAGGCCATACCGACAACGTCGGCTCACCGGAGATCAACGAGCGCATTGGCATGGAGCGCGCGGAAGCCGTGAAGCGTTATCTGTATGAGCAGCACCAGATTCCGCTCCACAAGATGAACGTGATCTCCTACGGCGAAGAGAAGCCCGTGGCGCCGAACAACAAGCGCGACGGTCGGGCCCAGAACCGCCGCGTCGTCGTGAAGGTTCTGTCGTAAGCAGACGCACGGTCCCTTTGAGGGCGGGTCCGCATGGGCCCGCCCTCGCCTATCGCATCCTTCCGAAGTCCACTCCCGTTCGCAAAATCTCTTTCCCGCCGTCAGCCATGACGATGTCGTAGCGTCCGTTCGCGTCGAGCGCGTCGATCGCAAACTGAACCACCATCGTGCCGCCGAGCATGGGCTGGCCGCTCCCGAGGATCGGTGCCGCGTTCGGGTTCGGAGGAGCAGGCGCGTTCGTCTCTGTTCGCGGACCAAATCGCGGATATCGGATGTTGGATTGCGCGGCGATCGGTTTGTCCTGGCCGCGATGCAACGTCACCGTGTACGCCGGGACGCCGACGTAATTGTTCAGCGGATGGAAGGTCAACTCGATCAGCAACTCGATCTGTTTCGGTGCAACGCTGAGCGCGGCTGCCGCCTCGCGCTGGCCAAATACGCGGTCACCCAGACGAGCTTTTGCCTCGGCCGCGAGAGCGACGCGGTGAAACGGTGTGATCACGTCGATCCAATCCACCGGCGCACGTGAGATCGCGAGTCGATACGCACTGTGGAACCGGGCGCGCTCGGCATCGAACCGCGACTGTCCAAGAAAAGTCGCTTGTTCGATGGCCCGCCGCTCGAGGACTGGCTCGAACGCCGTGAGACAAATCGTTCCTCCCAACACGCAGCACACGACAGCCAGGTGCCGACCTGTTGCGCCGAAGCCGGACGGCGAAGGCTGATGCATGTCGCTTATGGTAATCGGGGGAATCGATGAGGGAGGAAAACGTGTGCGCCGCGGCGGGGACGCGACGCACACGATCCGAGGCCTTCCAACTTGCGTCAGTTGACCACGGACTTCGACGATCAGCAGGAACCGGACCAGGATCGGGCGCTCTTAGAATCAACGAGTTACCCCGAAACACGACGTGCTTGGCTTACGGTTGGTGAAAACCGCTTTCGGTCGCCGGCACCCGCTTGTGATGTCTACTATTGCGCCATATGGAGCTGAACGGACGCGTGGCGTTGATCACGGGGGGGAAGCGGATCGGGTCGGTGGTGGCGGCGGAGCTGGCTCGCGCCGGGGCCGACATCGCCTTGGTTTACCGCCAGTCTCGGGCCGAGGCTGAGGAAACGGCGGCAGCCGTGCGGGGAATCGGGCGCCGGGCACTCTTGCTGCAGGGTGATCTTCGCGATCCCGACGCCTGCGAGCGCGTGGTGGACGGAACCGTGGAGGCCCTCGGCCGCCTCGACTTGCTCGTCAACATGGCGTCCGTCTACCGGTCGAAGCCATTCGACGAGCTGACCGTGAAGGATTGGGACGCCTCGCTCGAACTCGATCTGCGCGCAGCGTTCTTGTGTGCGCGCGCCGCTGCGCCACACATGCGGCGGCTGCGTGGCGGTCGCATCATCAACTTCGCTGACTGGACTCCTCGTAGCGGGCGCCCGCGTTACACAGGTCTGCTGCCGTACTACGTTGCGAAGGCAGGGATCGTCGCCCTCACCGAAGGACTTGCCCTCGAGTTGGCCTCCGATCAGATTCTGGTGAACGCGATCGCGCCCGGTCCGATCGTCGCGCCCGAAGGCGCGTCAGACGACGAGTTCGCCGCCGTCGAACGCGCCACGCCCCTCGGCCGCTGGGGCGGAGAAGGCGAGATTGCCAAGGTCGTCCTTGCGCTCGTCGAGACGGACTTCGTCACGGGCGAAACGATTCGTGTCGATGGAGGAAGGCACTTGAAGTGAGGCTACAGGCGGGCGGTGATCGCCGCGAGTACCCCTGAAGCATCGTGCATCGGCAGATTGCAGATGCAGATGTGCTGCACGCCCTCCGCGCGCAACGCTCGAATCGTTCGCGCGCAGACGTCCGCAGCGGTGGCGCCGGTCGCGAACTCGTCGATCAGTCCCTGAATCGGCACGGGCATGAACGTGCTCAGGATTTTCAACGTCTTCGGATTCGCGCTGCGGTAATAGAAGACGCAGAACATCCCGGGAATCGGCACCGGCCGGCGGTCGATTTCAGCAAGGAATTGCTTCACGGGGCCGAGGTCGACGTGGCTGACCACCTGCGTCAGGTAGAACTCGGCACAGAACCGCTCGTCGAGCAGGAAATCGACTTGCTGTGCGGCGGCCGCGTGCGGGTTGGCCCAGCCTCCGAGGATCAGGTCCGGCTCCTTCTTGCGGATCTCCTGCCGCAGATCCCAGGCGTGCTCCACACATCGTGGGCGGCCAACGGTCTTGTCGCCTCCTAACACAACGAGCGATCGAAACCCGTGCTGGCGTGCTTGAGTCGCGTAGGACAGGCAGAAGTCGAGTGGGTGCTTGCTCGTGAGAAACGGCACAACCAAATCGCGTGGCAACTCGCGGCCGAGATTGGCGATGAGATGCCGCAGGTTGTTCTCCTCCTGTGTGCCGACCGCACTGTCGGTGAGGAAGACGGGTACCTGCTGACGACTGAGGCGGCGAATCGCATGATACGTATCGATCCACGCATCCATGCCCTCGACGGCGTCGAGCTCGGCGCGTGGAGGCCGAAGCTCCGCGGTCAACACCGGAGTCTGTCCGCGGAGCCGATCGACGAGCATTATTAACGCGAGGAGCTGCGTGCACCGGCCGCAGGTATCTCGCCGACCGAGCGCATCACGAAGTCGAACATGAGTTGACGGAGATGGCTGTTCAGCCGGCCGTCGCTGATACCGTGGCGCGACTTCGGATACACCATCATCTCGAACGGCTTCCCCGCCTTCTGCAGCTCGTATGCAAACTGGACCGAGTTCTGCATGTGCACGTTGTCGTCCATCGTGCCGTGAAGGAGCAGCATGCGGCCCTGGAGTTTGTCCGCCGCGAAACGCGGTGCGGTACGACGGTAGCCGTCCGGGTTGTTCTTCGGGAGCTTCATCAATCGTTCGGTGTAGACAGTGTCGTAGTCGCGCCAGTCGGTCACCGGTGCGCCGACGATACCGGCCGACCAGCTGGTGCTGTGCGTCATGGCGTACGCCGTCATGAAGCCGCCGTAGCTCCAGCCGCTCAAGATCATCCGCGTGGAATCGACGTACGGCAGCTTCTTCAGCCACGCGACACCATCTTCGAGATCCTGCAGTTCGAGCTCGCCGAGCCGTCCGTACACCGGCCACTGGGACTCGACGCCCTTTCCGCTCGCACTTCGGTTGTCGAGTACCCACACAAGGACACCGTGCTGAGCGAGCATCTGATGAAACATGTACTCGCGACCGCCCCACTGGTTCTTCACCTGCGAGGCGCCGGGTCCGGCGTAGGTGAACTGATAGACCGGGTAACGGCGGTTCGGGTTGAAGTCAACGGGCTTGATGAGCATGCCCTCCATGACGAATCCGTCGCGTGTCTTCACCTGCACGAATTCCGGAGTAGGCAACTGGTAGTCGCGCAGCGCCGGAACCGGATTGAGGTCGATCGCGCGGACTTCAGCGCCGGTGTTGCGATGGAGGCGCACCTGCGGCGGCGTGGTCACATTGCTCCACACGTCGGCGAAGAGCGTGAAGTTGGGATTGAAGATCGCGCGATGCGTGCCGTCGGTCTGTGAGAGCCGTGTGAGTCCCGTGCCATCGAGGTTGATGCGGTAGATGTCGGTCCCGATGGGGCTTCGTTCGGTGGCCGCGAAATAGAGCACGCCAGCGTCCTGGTTCACGCCATACAGCGTTCGTACATCCCAGCGTCCATTCGTGACCGGCTGTATCACCGCGCCATCGGCAGCGACGCGATAGAGGTGCTTGAAGCCTGTTCGCTCACTGAACCACAGGAACGATCCGTCTTTCAACCACACGGGATCGCCGTTGTTGTTCACCCAGGCTTTCGTGGTTTCGCGAAGCAGCTTACGGGAGCGTCCGTTCTCGACGTCAGCCAGATTCAGGTCGAGCCAGGTCTGCTCGCGATCCTGGATCTGATACACGACGCGCTGCGAATCGGGAGCCCAATTCACGGCGACGATCAGATAGTCGGCGGCGGCGGATGTGGACACGTCGGACCACACTGGAGCGCCACCGCTCACGCTCGAGATGCCCAGCTTGACCAACGGATTCGGATCGCCAGCCTTGGGATAGTCGGTGACCTCGAGTAACGGCCGGTAGGGAATGTGATCGACGACGGTGTACTCGGGAACCGGCCGCTCGTCGAGCTGAAGAAACGCGATGCGCGCCGAGTCGGGACTCCACCAGTAGCCGCGAAACTGATCGCGGCCGTAGATCTCCTCTTGATACAACCAGTCGAGCTTGCCGTTGAGGATCTCACGTCCGCCGTCGGTCGTCAGCGCCCGCTCACGTTGCGTCGCGACATCGACGACGTAGAGATTGTTGCCGCGCACGAACGCGACGAATCTCCCATCCGGACTGAAGGTCGCTTCTTCTTCGCTGCCTGCGGCCGTCGTGAGACGTGAAGCTCTTGTGCCGGCAATGTCGTAGAAGTACAGGTCGTCGGCAATCGTGACCAGGATGAGAGTTCGCGTGGCGTTGAAAATCACATCGTTGGAACGAGCGATGAGGCCGGCCTCCGCACGCGTCACGCCCGGCAGCGAGGCGAGCGCTGTCTCCATGCGGGCGGCGTCGAACAGAGGGGATGTCCGGCCGGAGGTCGCGTCAACCTTCAGCCACTCGAATCCGCTTCCGGACTGCCGGGCGATGACATATGTGGCCGGGTCGAGCCAGGAGATATCGTCCTCGGCGAACCCACTGAACGCGACGCGATGTTCGGGGTGGTAGATGGCGTCCACCGTCAGGAGGTCCCTCGACTGGGCCGACAGCGACACGGCTCCCGCCACGATTGCCAGCCAGAACGCCGCGCGTTTCAACACGTTCCTCATACCGGACAGATTAGCACTCGCACCTGGGCCGGACGCTGGTAAGCCTGATATCGTCGTCCTGTGGCTGACCTGACGTTTATGGGTGCTGCCCGTACGGTGACCGGGTCGAAGTATCTACTCGAGCACGGCGGGAAGCGTGTGCTCGTGGATTGTGGTCTCTTCCAGGGACTCAAGGACCTGCGGTTGCGCAATTGGGCGCAGTTCCCGATTCCGCCGCGAGAGATCGATGCCGTCGTCCTGACGCATGCGCACCTCGACCATGTGGGATACCTGCCGCGCCTTCGTGCCGACGGGTATCGGGGACGAGTCTTCTGCACGGCAGGAACCAAGGAGTTGTGCGGCCTCGTGCTACCGGATTCGGGCCGTATCCAGGAAGAGGACGCACGACAGGCAAACCGGCATGGGTATTCGAAGCATCAGCCCGCGCTTCCGCTCTATACAGAGAGCGATGCACTCGCAGCCCTCACACAGCTTCAGCCGATGGGATATCAGCGGGCGATCGAGATCGTCCCCGGCATCTCGATTGAGTTCTTGCCGGCAGGACATTTGCTGGGCTCGGCGTTTGTTGTGGCGCGGCTTCACTCTGGTCCAACAATTCTGTTCGGCGGCGACCTTGGCCGTTATGCGCGTCCCGTACTTCCCGATCCGTCAAATGCTGTGCAAGCAGATGTCGTCTTGGTGGAATCCACATATGGCGACCGCGATCATGTCGCGGATGATAACGGTGAGGAATTGGCGCAAGTGGTTCGAACCACCGTCGAGCGCGGCGGCAAGCTGATCATTCCAGCGTTTGCCATTGGCCGCGTCGAGGAATTGCTCTATTGGATGCGGCGTCTCGAGCAGGAGCGCCGCATTCCCGTGGTGCCAGTCTACGTTGATAGCCCGATGGCCAACGGGGCGCTGAAGTTCTACTCGGCGCGTATCACCGAGCTCGACGAGGATATGCGCCCGACCGAGAAGAACGTCTCGACGTTTGCGACGACGCGATTTCAGACGGTGTCATCGCCGCAGCAATCGAAGGAATTGACGGCCAGCCGTAAACCGTCGATCGTGATTTCGTCGAGCGGAATGGCCACGGGTGGCCGTGTGTTGCATCACATGGCCGCGGCGCTGCCGAATCCCCGCAACACCGTACTGTTCGTCGGGTACCAGGCGGCCGGGACGCGCGGGCGGCAGCTTGTGGACGGCGCTCGCGACGTCAGGATCCACGGACAGTCGATTTCGGTGAACGCGCGGATCACGAAGATCGATTCGATGTCGGCGCATGCCGACCGAGGTGAGATCATGCGATGGCTGGGCACGTTTCCCGCCAAGCCGAGTCGTGTGTGTCTCGTGCACGGCGAGCCCGAACCGATGGACGCTCTCCGAACCCTCATGCAGCAACGCCTCGGCTGGACGGCCGAGACCCCGCACCATCTTCAACGGCTTTCGCTCTAATTCCATGAACGACACGCGCCGGTATCTTCTCGAAAGTGTGGACGACGCTGCCGTTGTGCAGCTGTACGCCGATGGCTTCAGCGCGCTGGATGTCCGCGACAAGATCCTCGTGTGGCATCTCTATCTCGCCGCGATCGCTGGCCGCGACATCTATTACGACCAGCGCTACGCGCACAACCTCGAGATGCGGGCGTTGCTCGAAGCGATGCTGACGCACGGAGCGTCCGTGGACCCGCGCGTGGTCGCGGAGATTCGCCGTTACACGAAGCTGTTCTGGATTAACACCGGCCCTTATAACAACCTGACGGCGAGAAAGTTCATCCTGCGTCTGACGCGCGATGAACTGCTCGAGGCGTTGATCGCGGCACGACGAGCCGGCGCGGATATCGCGACCAGGTCCGGCGAGTCGCTGGCGGGCCTGGTTGATCGGATGGCTCCGCTGTTCTTCGATGCGGGCTTCGAACCAATTCTGACTAACAAGACTCCGGGAGAAGGGCGAGACATGCTCGAGGCGAGCTCGAACAATCTCTATGCGGGCGTCACGATGCGCGCGCTGGAGACGTTCGAGGAACGCTATGCCTTGAACTCGCGTCTCGTCGCGCAGAACGGTCATCTCGTCGAGGACGTGTATCGCGTGGGCGGACGCTACGACCGTGAGATCCGCGGCATCATCGGACATCTCACCGACGCGCTGCCGTTCGCGCCGCCGCCCATGGCGGAGGCGTTGACCGCGTTGATTCGCTTTTACGAGACCGGCGCTGAGTCCGATCGCATCGCCTACGACATCGCCTGGGTGCGCGATCAGGAGTCGCCGGTGGACACGATCAACGGTTTCGTCGAGGTGTATCTCGATCCACGCGGTGTGAAGGGCGCCTGGGAGGGGATGGTCTGTTACGTCAACCCGGAGAAGACGCGGCGCATTCGTTCGCTGGCGGGGCACGCGCAGTGGTTTGAGGATCACATGCCATGGGATCCGCGGTTCAGCAAACCCGAGGTGACTGGCGTCACGGCGCGCGCCATCGAAGTCGTGATCGAAACGGGCGACTCAGGGCCCGTGACCCCCATCGGCATCAACCTCCCGAATGACCAGGCCATCCGCGAACAGTACGGCAGCAAGTCGGTGTCGCTGGCCAATGTCTCCGAGTCGTACGAACGCTCCACGCCTGATGGGATGCGAGTGGAATTTTCCTGGGACGAGCTGGAGGCCGCTCGTGCGAAACGCTGGGGCGCGTTCGCGCAGGAACTGGCGACGGACATGCACGAAGTGATCGGCCACGGCTCCGGCCGGATGGCTGAAGAGGTGACGGTGCCGCCGCATCGGTTGCTCGCGGAGCAGTATTCCGCGATCGAGGAGGCGCGCGCCGATCTCGTGGCGCTGTATTTCCTGCCAGACCCCGAGCTCGTGGCGCTCGGCCTTGTCTCGGCCGAGGACCACGAACAGATCGTGCAGACCGAGTACGAGTACTACACGCGCACCGCGCTCGTACAGCTCCGCCGCGTTCGTGTCGGCACACAGCTCGAAGAGGACCACATGCGCAATCGCCAGATGATTGTTCAGTGGCTGCGCGCGCACACAAGTGCCATCGAAGTGAGGCACCGTGACAGCAAGACCTACTTCGTGATGACCGATTGGACAGCCTTTCGCGACGGCGTGGGCCAGCTGCTCGCTGAAGTCCAGCGCATCAAGAGCGAGGGTGACTATGCGGCGGCGCGCCGCCTGTTCGAAGAGTACGGCGTCCACTTTGACGCCGCGCTCCGAGACGAAGTGGTCGAGCGCGTCGATCGTCTCAAGCTCCCGTCGTATACCGGCTTCGTCATGCCACGGCTCGAAGCCACGCGCGACGCCCGCGGTGACATCGTGGACATTGCGATTTCGTATCCGTGCGATCTCGAGACTCAAATGCTCGAGTATTCAGCGTTGTCGCGGGACGAAGACGCCGTTCGACTGAGCTCAGGGCAGGCCGCTGCGCCGGCGCTGGACAGCAATGTTTTCGAACCGCCTGCCCGGGCACGCTGAGGTCAACGCGTTGAGCCGGGCGGTTGCCAGCCTCACGGCAGCCGGTACGTCGCTCGTCGATCTGACGGAGTCGAACCCGACGCGTGCGGGTCTGCCCTATCCTGCCGATCTGCTCAGCGCGGCGGCGTCCGACCGTGCGCTCTGTTACGACCCGCAGCCATTCGGGCTTCGTACGGCGCGTGAGGCCGTGTCCGCCGACTACGCGCGTCGCGGAGTGGCCGTCGATCCCGAGTGCATCGTGTTGTCGGCGAGCACGAGCGAGGCCTACAGCTGGTTGTTCAAGCTGCTCTGCAATTCCGGCGAGTCGGTCTTGATCCCGCAGCCGAGCTACCCCCTTTTCGAGCACCTGACCCGTCTCGAGTCGGTGCGAGCCGTCCCGTACCGGCTCGAGTACCACGGCCGGTGGGACATTGATTTCGAGTCGATCGCCGCTGCGAAAGGCGACGTTCGGGCCGTGCTGCTGGTATCGCCGAACAACCCGACCGGCTCGTATGTCACACCGCGTGAAGCCGACACGCTCGCCGCGATCTGCCGCGAGCGCGAATGGGCGATTGTTTCCGACGAGGTCTTTGCGGAGTACGCCCTCGATGCGCAAGCGCCGGCCACGGAGATTGCGCGACGCGCCAAAGTGCTGTCATTCACGCTTGGCGGCGCGTCCAAGGCGCTGGGGCTCCCGCAGATGAAGCTGGCGTGGACGATTGTCGATGGTCCGGTGAAAGAGCGAATCAACGCCCTCTCGGGGCTCGAGCTCATCGCTGATACTTTCCTCTCGGTCAATACGCCGGTGCAGGTGGCTGCACCGGATCTGTTCCGTCGTGCCGCGCCCATCCGGCAGGCGATCCACCAGCGGGTGTCGAGGAATTTGACCGCGGCTCGGGATGTCGTGTGTGCCTATCCAGCCTGCGAGGTGCTGCGGGTTGAAGGCGGCTGGTCGGTCGTCGTGCGCGTGCCGGCCACACGCAGCGAGGAAGCGCTCGCGCTTGGACTTCTGCAGCAGGAGCACGTCCTCGTGCATCCCGGCTTCTTTTTCGATTTTCCTCACGAAGCCTTCGTCGTCGTGAGCCTGCTGCCGCCCGAAGACGTCTTCGCCGACGCCTTCGGGCGCGTGCTTCGGTACGCCAGCGCATGAGAGTGCCATCGCCGGCGCGTCGCGCGGGGCTTCTCGTTCCGCTGTTCTCGATTCCGTCCGCGCGCAGTTGGGGGATTGGCGAGATCGGCGATCTCGAGGCGATGTGCAGCTGGCTCGCGCGGGCCGGACAGCGCGTGCTGCTCATGCTGCCGATCAATGAGATGCCGGTCACCGAATCCTCGCCGTACTCGGCGCTGAGCGCGATGGCCATTGATCCGCAGTTCATCACGGTCGCTGACGTGGAGGACTTCGCGGCGATCGGCGGTGAAGGCGCACTCGAGCCCGAATGGCGCGCGCGACTGTCAGTTGTACGCGCGGCGCCGGCGGTGGACTATGCGTCGGTGCGGGCGCTCAAGTCGATGGCGCTGCGTCGCGCGTTCGCGCATTTCCAGGAGAAGGAGTGGAAGCGCGACACTCCACGCGCGGCCCGGTTCCGGGCCTACGTGGACGAGCAGTCCTGGTGGCTCGAGGACTACGCGCTGTTTCGCGCACTCCATGCGCATCCTGCCGAGCGCGCCTGGACGGATTGGCCGCAGCCGATTCGTGACCGATTGCCGGAGGCGCTCACCCACGCAAGAGTCGAGCTCGACGAAGAGGTGCGCTACCGCAAGTACGTGCAGTGGCTTGCCGGAGAGCAGTGGACCGCGGCACGCGGCCGAACCAGCGGTGTGGCGTTGTTTGGTGACCTCCCATTCGCCGTCAGCGGCGACAGCGCGGACGTCTGGGCGAGACAGGACGAGTTCAATCCGGCGTTGTCAGTGGGTGTGCCGCCGGACGCGTTCAGCGCAACCGGCCAGGACTGGGGACTTCCGGCCTACAGGTGGGACGTGCTCGCCGAACGCGATTTCGACTGGCTCAGGCAGCGGGCACGGCGCAACGCGGATCTCTTCGACGGATATCGGGTCGATCATCTCGTCGGCTTCTATCGAATGTTCGTGCGCCCGTTCGGGAAAGGCGCGGGCGCAGGCGTGTTCATGCCTGCTGTGCAGGCCGAGCAGACCGCGCTCGGTGAGCGCATCCTGCGCATCTTCGGAGACGCCGGGGCCGAGATCATCGCCGAGGACCTGGGCGTCATCCCTGATTTCGTCCGCGAGTCGCTGACCCGGCTCGGCATCCCCGGTTACCGCGTGTTTCGCTGGGAGCGCCATTGGCACCAGGTGGGCCAGCCCTATCGAGACCCGGCCGAGTATCCGCCCAGATCGGTCGCCACGTCCGGCACACACGATACGGAGCCGCTCGTGATCTGGTGGGAGGGAGCCGAGCCGGCGGAACGTCGCGCGGCGCTGGAGATACCGTCGATTCGACACCTGATGAGCGCAGATGACCGTGTGCGCGCGATCAGTCAGCCGTCATTGACGCCCTCCGTGCGGACCACGTTCCTCGAGGCGCTGTGCGCGTCGAGGTCGAACTTGCTCATTCTTCCGATTCAGGACGTCTTTGGCTGGCGCGCCCGCATCAATCAACCTGCGACGGTGGGCGATCAGAACTGGACGTGGAAGCTGCCCTGGCCGAGCGATCGCCTGCTCACGCAGCCGGAGGCGATCGGGGTGGCGCTGCAGCTGCGAGACTGCGCAGAACGCCACGGCCGTTAGTCACCGATCTTTGCCGCTGATCTTCGCCCATGTGTCCTTGAGCGTGACCGTGCGGTTGAAGACCGGCGTGCCCGGCGTCGAGTCGGGATCGACGCAAAAGTAGCCTTGCCGCTCGAATTGGAAGCGTGAGCCGTGAGGGGCTGAGGCGAGCGCGGGCTCGACTTTGACGTGCTTCAGGATCTCGAGCGAGTTCGGGTTCAGATCGGACAGCGGATCGCGGCCGCCTCCTCCCGGGTCGGCCGACTGAAACAGCCGGTCGTACAGGCGCACCTCCGCATCGACCGCGTGCGCGGCCGACACCCAATGAATGGTGCCTTTCACGCG
>Ga0111538_10000660_pt1 | contig 47080 bp, 38 predicted proteins | sample SoiMethybrSBSTD1_FD_79669 | JGI IMG/M metagenome (GOLD analysis project Ga0111538, IMG submission 79669) | Bulk soil microbial communities from a Populus tree surrounding site in Tennessee, USA - Soil MetaG P. TD hybrid SBSTD1 (version 2)... | ecosystem: Environmental > Terrestrial > Soil >...
TCGCCGACGAATGCGGTATTAGCAACCCTTTCGGGTTGTTGTCCCCCACCGGAGGGCAGATTATCCACGTGTTACTCACCCGTACGCCGCTTTACTCGAGGGGCGAACCCCTCTTTCTCGCTCAACTTGCATGTGTTAGGCCTGCCGCTAACGTTCGCTCTGAGCCAGGATCAAACTCTCCACTTATATTGATGTGGATGATGTTTCATCCGACTTCATTCCAACCCGGTGGTCCGTGCCCGAGGGCAAGGGTCAGCCAGGTCGGGGTTTGCCTGTTGGCATAAAACCCATAACTCTTCTCGCTATTCAGTTTTCAAAGACCGACCGCTCGCTTACGCGAGCCGGGGATACTACCTGTACTGCAGAAACGTGTCAACCCCTGTGCAATCTTCAGCTTTCGGGGTTCCGTCGGGGGCCATAGCCCTCGAGGGAGCCGGTTTCTACCATGTTCGCCGAGAAAGGGAAGGCCTTTTTCGGTTTTTTTTCGCCTTCAGTTTCGCGTCCTTATCACTTTCCTGGACGTCCCGGTGGGCCTGGAAAGATTTGAACTTTCGACCCCGCGCTTATCAAGCGCGTGCTCTAACCAGCTGAGCTACAGGCCCGGACCAAGGGCCGTGCATATACCCAAGCATCCGGACCGAGTCAACCCCCCGTACGCACACGGAACGACCCGGGTCTAGACCGGGTGGCCGGGGCGGCGTTCAGCCGTTCTGCGCCAGGTCGTTGGCCTCGAGAAACATTCGCATTTCGGGCCACTCGGCGCCCAGCCAGTCGTACTCGCCCGAAAAGCGGGGGCGCGCGTCGACCAGCAGGCGCTCGGTCAGCCCCGCGTCCCGGGGACCGGTCGTTTGCGTCTCTGCGAACGCGCGCACCACGCGGATCGGTCTCATGAACGCCACGGCGGAGTGCCCCTCGATGTCCGCCCAGCTGTTCTGGAGGGCGAGCGCCGCCTCGGCTGATCGGCCGCGCCGGCAGTCGAGGACCGCCCGCGCGTAGGCCGCCGCTGCCTTCATCCCGGGCGATAGTTTGGCGACGCGACGCTCTGACTCGATCGACCAGGCCTCCGCCAGTTCGAGCTCGCCAACGAGCGCGAGGCAGATCGTCAGCTCCAGCGCGCTCTGGGCACGCAGCGCACCGCGCAGGCGGTGTCTCACGTTGTACGCGAACAGCTCGATCGCGCCCCGGAGGTCTCCTTGCCGCGCGCGCGTGACGCCGAGATTGTGGCGCGCCGTGCAGCGCGCCGATACCGACCAGCGACGCATCCCGGGCTCGAAGGTACGGGCCGCGCGATCCAGCTCGCCGCGAACCAGCGCAGCGATCCCCTCCGCGTTGATGGGCTGAAAGCGTCGCGCTCCGAGTCGATTGAACGCGCCCGACAGCCCGACGAACACCAACGCGAGGAGAAGAATGACGCCCATCGAGGTGCCGACGCCGAGCGAGCGCGACGCGGGCAACGCGATCGCGAGCCCGACGCCCACGAAGACGAGACCGGCGACCACGTCGGTCGGGCTGACGACAGTCTGGACGTCGTCGGGGCGCGGCACCAGCGGCTGTCGCGGGTCGCTCATCACGCGATCATGCCACGTTGCGACGGCGCCCAGCCGTCGTGAGCCCGCCGCGGCCGTGGTAACGTCGGGCCGTCGTGCTCGAACGAATCGGTAACTGCAGGATCGTCGAGGAGGTCGCGTCCGGCGGCATGGCGGTCGTCTACCGGGCGATCCAGGACCAGCTCAACCGGACCGTCGCCATCAAGGCGCTCAAGACCTCGGCCTCAGCCGACGAGCAGCTGGTCACCCGGTTCGAGCGCGAGGCCCGCTCCCTCGCCGGCCTCCAGCACGAAAACATCATACATGTCTACGACTTCCACCGTGACCGGGGCGCCCTCTTCATCGTGATGGAGTACGTCCAGGGCATCGACCTGTTCGATCTCCTGGAGCGCTCCGGCCGCATCCCGTTCGACGTCGCGGCGATCTGCGCCATGCAGGTGGCCCGCGCCCTGGACTACGTCCACTACCGCTCCATCGTCCACCGCGACATCAAGCCGGCCAACGTCATGATCTCGCGCCAGGGCGGCGTGAAGCTGATGGACTTCGGCATCGCGCGCGACCACAACTACGAGAAGGATCTCACCCAGACCGGCACCGGCATCGGAACCCCCTCGTACATGTCGCCGGAGCAGATCCTCGGCGACCGGCTCGACGCCCGCTCCGACATCTTCTCGCTCGGCATCGTCCTCTACCAGATGGTCACCGGGCGCAAGCCCTTCGTCGAGGACGAGGAGAAGTCGGTCATGCACAAGATCCGCCTCGAGCGGCAGGTGCGGGCCCGCAAGCTCAACGCCGAGATCCCGCGCGAGCTCGAGCGCATCATCGACCGCTGCCTCGAGAAGGAGCCGCGCCACCGCTGGCAGTCGGGCCAGGCGCTCGTCATGGCGCTCGAGCGCTTCCTCGGCAAGCACGTCGAGATGAACTACCAGGCCCGCCTGGTCCTCTACCTGCGCAACCAGGACATCATCACCAAGCTCGAGGCGGACGAATACCTGTCTCCCCAGGCCGCCGGCTCGGGCGCCGCCATCGCCGGCCCGGCCAACCTGACCGCGCGCCGGATGATCCGCCGCGGCCTCGCCGTCCAGGGGATCATCGTCGGCGTCGTCGCCCTCATGGTCCTCCTCATCCACCTGGCGCCGGTCGGCGCCAACGCGCCGCCGCAGTTCATCACCACCGCGGAGAGCCGCGGCTACGTCCGCATCGTGGTCAATCCGTGGGGCAAGATCTCGATCGACGGCCAGCCGCGCGCCGTCACCCCGATCGCCGCCCCCCTCCCGGTCGGCGCCGGCTCGCACACCATCACCGTCGAGAACGACTTCTTCGAGCCCTTCTCGCGCGAGATCGACGTGCCGTCGGGATCCGCCGAGGAGCCGATCGAGCTGTTCATCGACCTCGAGAAGGAATCGCAGCCGGTCCTCCACCTCGAGCCGGACGAGGGCCAGCCATGACGACCTCGAGGTGGGCCACCGCCGCCCTGCTCCTCCTCGCCGTCGGCGTGGCGCGCGCCCAGACCCCGCCCAGCTCGCCGGCCAGCGTCACGATCCACAAGGTGCAGAAGGGGGACACCCTCGAGCTGCTCGCCGCCGAGTACTACGGCGACCGCCGCCACAAGATCTACCTCATGATCGAGAACCGGCTCGACCACGCGCGCGACCTGAAGCCGGGCGAGCGGCTGCGCATCCCGATCTCGAGCGAGATCACGGTCGCGGTCGGCGACACCCTCGCCAGCCTCGCCGCCCAGCACCTGGGCGACGAGCATCGCGCCCGCTACCTGGCCGAGTTCAACGGCCTGGCGACCGACAGCTCGGTGGCGGCCGGAATGTCGCTGTCCATCCCGCTGCGGGTGACCTACCGCGCGGAGGGCAAGGAGTCGCTGCGCTCCATCGCCGCCGCCCTGTTCGCCGACGACAAGAAGGCCGAGCTCCTGCGCGACTACAACAACCTCAAGGTCGACGAGCTCGAAAAAGGGCAGACAATTACCGTCCCGATCTACCTGCGGGTGCAGCCGTCCAAGCGCCGCCCGCCCGACGCCGACTCGGCCGCCCTGGTCGCCAAGCGCACCGAGGTGCTCGAGCGCGCCCGCCGCGTCCTGCCCGGCGCCCGCGCCGCCTGGAAGTCCGGCGACTACCACGCGGTCAAGCGCGACATGGCCGACCTGGTCGGCGACTTCCCCTATCTCGACGCCGAGCTGGTCGTCGAGATCGGCGTCCTCCTCGGCAGCGCCTACGTCGCCTTCGACGACGTCGACACCGCCCGCGCCACCTTCGAGCAGGTGCTCGAGCGCTCGCCGCACCACGCGCTCACCGCCTACGATCACTCGCCCAAGGTGCGCGAGGTCTGGAAGAAGGCCGGCGGCGCGGTGGACGAGTCCGGGAAATAGTGGCCCGCCGCCTCGCGACACTCGCTGTCGCTGCCGCCCTCGCCACAGCCTGCTGCAGCGAGCCGGAGCCGCCCGACACCGCGTCGCCGGAGCTGGGCGACGTCCTGGCCGCCGGCGCCGGCCACGCCGTGGTCGCCTCCACGTCGCTGCGCGAGCCGTTCCGCTGCGCCGAGTCGCCGCCGCCGACCCCGCAGAAGCTGGTGCTCGGCCGACGCACCCTCACCATCGAGGGGGACACCCTGACCATCGCGCCGGGCGATCGCGTCCTGGTCCTCGGCGTGGTGGCCGACGCGCGCGGCGCCACCGGCGAGACCACCGCCAACCTCGAGCGCGTCCGCCAGGCCTTCGACCGCGAGAAGGTCGAGCTGGTCGTCTCGCTCGGCGGGATGGGCACGCGCGAGGAGGAGCTGGTGGAGGTCTACCGCGCCCTCGGCGCGCCGCTCTGGGCGATCCCGGGTGACCGCGAGTCGATCCCGGCCCACCGCGCCGCCCTCTCGTCGCTGGCGCGCGAAGGACGAGCCGTGTTCGACGGCAGCCGGGTGCGGGCGATCGCGATCGAGGGCGTGGTGCTCGCCGCGCTGCCGGGAGCCGACAACGCCGGCCAGCTGATGGCAGGGGCCGACGGCTGCTTGCACCGGCCGGTGGATGTGACGGCGCTCGCCACCCGGCTGGCGCCGCTCGGCGGTGTGCGGGTGTGGGCAGGCCACTCGGCCCCGCGCCAGCGCGGCCCGGCTGCCGCGGACCGGGCCTTCGGCGGCGTCCATGTGGGCAACCTCGAGCTGGCTTCCGCCCTGCCGGCCGCCCGGGCCCACCTGGTCCTCCACGGCGAGGTCGATCAGGCCGCGCTCGGGCCGGCGGTGGGACAGGCGCGTCTGGTCGAGGGAGCGCCTCCCGTGGTCCTCGGCACAGGTCCGGTCGAGGCCATGCCGGTCGCCGGCGCGCGCGGAGCCCCGATCGGCGGCGCAGCGTTGGTGGTGCGAATCGCGGGCCACGCCATGTCGTGGAAGCGAGTCCGACTGCCGGTGCCCGGCTCGGTATCGGCGCGTTGACCGCCCGCGAGCGCGGAGGCTACGATCGCTTCGAGTCCGTGCCGGCCCAGGCGCATGAGCACGCCCAGCCCCAAGTACTTCTGTCCTCGGTGTCGGGCCGCCTTCGACGTCGATAGCAACTATTGCGGCCGCTGCGGCGCCGACATGCACCGCGCCTCGCGCCTCCAGCGCGCGCTGCTCCTCGACGAGGACAGCTCCAACCAGCAGAAGGCGATCCGCGAGGACGCCGCGCTCTCGGCCACACCGCTCGACGGCAGCGGCCCGCCGCTCGAGCTGCCCGAGCAGCGCCGGCCGCGCGACCGCCGCGCTTCCCTGGTCGCCGACCCGTGGCTCGGCAAGGTGGTCGACAGCCGCTACCGGGTCATCGACGTGCTCGGCCGCGGCGGCATGGGGGTGGTCTACAAGATCGAGCACCAGCGGATGGGCAAGATCGCCGCGATGAAGGTGCTGCACCGCGATCTCGCCGCCGACAAGGAGGTCATCGGGCGCTTCCGGCGCGAGGCGGAGGCGGTCTCCAGGCTCACCCACCCGAACACGGTCCAGGTCTTCGACTTCGGGACCGCGCAGGGCGCGCTCTACCTGGTCATGGAGTACGTGCGCGGCCTCGACATCGGCTCGCTCATCGACCGCGACGGCGCCATGACCTTCGAGCGCGCCGCGCCGCTGTTCGGCCAGGTCTGCGCCGCGCTCACCGAGGCGCACGAGCTCGGCGTCGTGCACCGCGACCTCAAGCCGGAGAACATCCTGGTCACCCGCACCAACAGCGGCCAGGACTTCGTCAAGGTGCTCGACTTCGGGCTCGCCAAGCTGGCCGAGCGCGAGGAGCTGTCGGAGGTGACCGGACGCGGACAGATCGTCGGCACGCCCTACTACATGTCCCCCGAGCAGATCCGCGGCGAAGAAGAGGTGGACGGGCGCAGCGACATCTACTCGCTCGGCTCGCTCATGTACAAGGTGCTGACCGGCGAGCCGGCCTTCACCGCCACCTCGCCGGTCGGCGTTCTCACCAAGCACCTGACCGAGCCGGTCACCCCGCCCTCGCGGCGCACCGCCGAGAAGCTGCCGGACGGGGTCGACGAGATCGTCCTCAAGGCGATGCAGAAGCGGCCGGCCGACCGCTACCCGTCGGTGCGCGACATGCTCGAGCACATCGACGCGCTCTACGAGGAGGTGCACGAGCACAGCCAGAGCGGCCGGCGCGCGGTGCGCCACAGCCAGCCGCAGCCGGTCGCGCCCGAGGACAGCTTCGAGAGCGACCGGCGGCTCAAGCGCTCCGACCTCGACGCCTACGAGCGCTCCCTCAAGCGGCGCCGCTGGGTCTGGCTGGTGCTCTTGCCCGTCCTGGCCGCCGGCGCCGCCGCCGGCGCCTGGTACTACCTCGACTGGCGCGCCCGGCAGCCGCGCACCGTCGAGGTCGAGCCGAACGATCACCCGGACGACGCCACGCCGATCGCCTCGGGCCTCGAGATCAGCGGCCACGTCGGCAGGCGCATGAGCAAGACCGAGTCGGACCGCGACTACTATCGCCTGCTCGAGGTGCCCGCGCCCGGCGGCGGCGACCAGGTCACCATCACGGTCTCGCCGCTGCCCAACATGGACCTCGCGGTGGCGCTGTACGACGGCAGCGAGCAGCTCCTGGCCAGCCGCGACGAGGGCGGAGTCGGCCAGCCCGAGCGACTTCGCGTCCACCGGGTGCGCAGCCGGGTGCTCGTGATGGTGAGCGAGTCGCGCGACCCGCTGTCGGTCGCGCTCCCCACCGAGAACGTGAGCGACGCCTACCGCCTCACCGCCACGCTGACGCGCGGTGAGCCGGGCCTCGAGAGCGAGCCGAACGACACCCTGCCCGACGCCTCGCCCCTGCGCGAGCGGGCGGCCGGCTGGCTCGACCGGCGCGACGACGTCGACACCTGGCGGTTCGAGGGCGACGCCGGTCGCTACCGGGTGGCGATCCGCGGCGCGGCGCCGATGTGGTGGCGCCACGGGACCAGCGACCAGCTCGGGCTCGAGTCCACCCTCGAGCTGGCGCCCGGCGACTTGATCCAGATCGGCCGCTCCGACCGCGGCCGGCCGCACGGCGAGCCGCTGCCGGGCGCCGACGAGCGCTACGAGCTCACCCTGACCCGCTGAGAGAGATCAGGCCGGCGGCGGCCGGGGCGCGCCTTCGCCGCAGCTGTCGATCGCCTCCTCGGTGGCGGTGAGGGCGCGGATCCACAGCTCGAAGCCGGGCTCGTAGCGCAGCTCGTCGGCGGTGGCCCGCATCTCCTCGAGCGCCGCGCGGCGCGGCAGCTCCTGGCCGAACTCGGCGATGATCGCCGCCTGCGCGTCGGAGTCGAGCTCGGCGTCGAACCAGTCGCTCCAGGCGCTGATGTAACCGGCGTAGGCCGTGCGGCACGCCTCGGTGACCGGACCCGCCGGCGCCGCAGGCGACTTTCGCCCCTCGCCGGGCTCGCTCGCCGCCGACCCGCCCGCCGGCGCCGCCGCCGGCTTCTTCGCCGCGCCGCCGCCACACGCCGCCGCCAGCACGACGACGAGCAGCAGCCGCAGCCCGAGGAGCGCGACCGGGCGGCGCCTCACTCGGGCGCCTCCTCGCGGACGAACGAGATGAAGGCCATCGCCGGCCGGCGCGAGTGCTCGGTGGTGACGAAGCGGATGCCCTCGAGCGTCCAGCCCTTCCGGACCCAGTCGTTCACCACCTCCTCGATCGCCTCGTCGGTCACCAGCGAGATCTCGACGAACTTGTAGCGCAGCGCCATCGCGCTTCACCGCACCCAGCGGGCCGCCTCGAGCGCGTGGTAGGTGATGATGACGTCGGCCCCGGCGCGGCGGATCGCGGTGAGCGTCTCCATCACGGCGCGCTCGTAGTCGATCCACCCCTTCTCGGCGGCGGCCTTGAGCATCGAGTACTCGCCCGACACGTTGTAGGCGCACAGCGGCAGGTCGACCTCGTCGGCGACCGCGCGGATGATGTCGAGGTAGGCCAGCGCCGGCTTGACCATCACCAGGTCGGCCCCCTCGGCGATGTCCATCGCCACCTCGCGCACCGCCTCGCGCGAGTTGGCCGGGTCCATCTGATAGCCGCGCCGGTCGCCGTGCTTCGGCGCGCTGTCGACCGCGTCGCGGAACGGGCCGTAGAAGGCCGAGGCGTACTTGGCGGAATAGGCCAGGATCCCGACCCCGGTGTGGCCCTCCTCGTCGAGCGACTCGCGGCAGGCGCCGACGAAGCCGTCGAGCATCCCGGACGGCGCCACCAGGTCGACCCCCGCCCTGGCGTACGACACGGCGAGCCGGGCCAGGTTCTCGAGCGAGGCGTCGTTGTCGAGCTCGCCCTCCAGGAGGACCCCGCAGTGGCCGTGGTCGGTGTACTCGCAGAAGCAGGCGTCCGCCGCCACCGCCAGGTCGGGCGCCGCCTTCTTGATCCGGCGGATCGCCTGCTGCACCACCCCCTTGTCGCTCCAGGCCTCCGACCCGACCGCGTCCTTCTTCTCCGGTATGCCGAAGAGGATGACGCCCGAGCAGCCGAGCTCGGCCGCGTTCTGCGCCGCCTCGACTGCCTTGTCGACCGAGTAGTTGTACTGCCCGGGCATCGAGGGGATCTCGCGCGCCACCCCGCTGCCCGGCACCACGAACAGTGGATAGATGAAGTCGGACGCCGCCACCCGGGTCTCGCGCACCATCGCCCGCAGCTTCTCGCTGCGGCGCATCCGCCTGGCTCTGTAGTCGGGGAACTGCATCAGGTCTCCTGCTGGTGGCCGAGCGCCGCCGCGATGCGCGCGACCAGGGCCTCGCCGTCAGGTGCGGAGGCTACCACCGCCGCGCAAAGTCCGCTCTCGCGGAGCGCACCAGCGGTGGTCTCGCCGATGGCGGCGAGGACCGGCACCCGGGCCAGCGCGCCGGCCCCGGCCAGCTCGACCAGCGCGCGCACCTGCGACGGCGCGAAGAAGGCGACCGCGCTCACCTCGCCGGCGGCCAGGCGGGCCAGCGCGTGAGCGACGGCCGGATCGCTCGCCGGGACCGGCTCGAGGCGGTAGACCGGCACCAGGTCGACCTCGGCGCCGGCGGCGGCGAGCAGCGCGGCGGCCTCCTCGCGGCCGAGCTCGGCGCGCGGGACCAGCACGGCCCCGACCTCCCCGCCGCGCGCGATGACCGCCCGCGCCACGCCGCTGGCGTCGCCGTGCGGCGGCACCAGGTCGGCGGTGAGGCCGTGGCGGGCGAGCGCCGCGGCGGTGGCGCGCCCGACGCAGGCCAGGCGGGCACCGGCCAGCGCGCGGGCGTCGAGCTTCCTCTCCGCCATGGCGGCGAACAGCTGGTCGACCGCGTTGGCGCTGGTGAGGACCAGCCAGCGGTAGCGGTCGAGGTGCTCGAGCGCGGCCGCCAGGGGGGCCGGGTCGCGCGGCGGCGCGATCCGGGTCAGCGCCGCCACCATCGGCTCGCCGCCCAGCTCGGCCACCGCGCGGACCACCTTCTCCGCCTGCCCGGCGGCGCGGGTGACCAGCACGCGCCGTCCGTGCAGCGGGCGCGCCTCGTGCCAGGCCAGCTGCGCGCGCTGCCTGACCACCTCGCCGACCACGATGAGCGCGGGCGGGCGGAGGCCAGAGGCGGCGACCGCGTCCGGCAGCTCCGCCAGGGTGGAGACGATGGTCTTCTGCGCCGCGGTGGTGCCCCAGTGGATGGCGGCCGCCGGAGTGGCGCCGCTGCGCCCGGCGGCGACCAGACGGGCGCAGCAGTCCGCCACCGTGGTCAGCGCCATGAACAGGACGATGGTGTCGGCCCGGGCGATGGCCGCCCAGTCGACCGCGTCCGGCTCCGCCTCGTGACCGGTCGCGAACGCCACCGTCGATGCAACCCCCCGCGCGGTCAGCGGGATTCCCGCGTAGGCCGGCACCGCCGAGGCCGCGCTCACCCCGGGCACCACCTCGAAGGCGACGCCGGCGGCGGCCAGCGCCGCGCACTCCTCGGCCCCGCGCCCGAAGACGAATGGATCGCCGCCCTTGAGCCGCACCACCCGCTTGCCGGCGCGCGCGCGGTCGACCAGCAGGCGATCGATGTCGGCCTGGGACAGCGGCTCACCGGCCGGCGAGCGCTTCTTGCCGGCGTAGATCCGCTCGCAGCCGTCGGGAGCGAGGCGCAGGAGGACCGGACTGGCCAGCCCGTCGTAGACGATGACGTCGGCGCGCGCCAGCAGATCCGCCCCGCGCTGGGTGATGAGGCCCGGGTCGCCGGGACCGGCACCTACCAGATACACCACGCCGCGCACGGCTTTACTGTACCGCTCCGGCTGCGCACCCCTGCACCCACCCGGGCACACATTCTCCGTGGGGACTTGCGTCCCGATCGATGGACACACACGGCATCGGTGTCCGCAGCCGCGCACGCCCGATCCAGCTGGGTCGGCCGCTTGCGCCGGCCGGGGGATAGTACGGGATTTGCATCGGCTCGATCGGCGATGCGTCTGCGCCCGTGGATCCGACTCGCGGGATGGTCGCTGGCCCTCATGGCCGGGCCGGTCCAGGCAGGCGCGCCGGTCGAGCATCCCGGCACCTCGCGGTGCACCCCGGCCGCCATCGCCGACGTGGTCCTGGCCGCCCCGGTCCCGGTCGACGAGATCCGCGTGGTGGTCGCCGACGGCTCGCCGGCAGCCGGCGCCGCCGAGGTGACCCTCGAGGCCAGCGGCGACGCCGCCGATCGCGTCGTGCACATCCTGGGCGCCTCGCAGGGGCTGAGCTTCTCGCCGGCGCTGACGTCGCGCGCGTTTCGCGTCAGCCTGCTGCCCGATCTGTCGGCGGCCCGCGACGCCTGTGTCGATCGCATCGAGCTCCGCCGCGGCGGGGCGCCGGTCGCCACCATCGTCCCGTAAGGTCAATTGTCCTCGGGCTCGGGGTGGGTGCTACCCCAAGAGCGGCGAGCGTCGCTCGCTTGCCCGAGATGGACATGGTCGCCCTCTGCTAAGCTGCGCTGCATGGGGCTCCCATCAGCACTGCTGTTTGCGCCCTTCGCCGTGCTGGTGGCCGGTGCGTGCAGCCGTCACGGCGGCGGCGACAGCGGCGAGCCGCCCCACCCCAAGCCGGCGGCCGAGGAGCCCGACACCGCGGCAGCCCCGCCGCCCCGCCAGCCGGCGCCCGATCCGAAGGGGGCCGCGGTGGTCTTCCTCCTGCCGGACGGCGGTGAGCGTCGGGTGCCGGTCGAGGTGGCGCGGACCGCCCGCCAGATCCAGCGGGGCCTCATGTACCGCGAGCACCTGCCGCCCGACAGCGGGATGCTCTTCCTCCTCCGGCGCGACAAGATCCAGACCTTCTGGATGAAGAACACCCTCATCCCGCTCGACATGATCTTCGTGTCCGGCAGCATGGACGTGGTCGGGGTGGTGGAGAACGCCGAGCCGAAGACCCTCACCACCCGCAAGGTCTCGCGGCCGTCCCAGTACGTCATCGAGGTCAACGGCGGCTGGGCCCGCGCCAACGGGGTCGCCTCCGGCGCCCGCGCCCGCTTCGAGAACGTCCCGCCGGTAGGCCCGGCCGACGGCCCCTACGATTGATGGTCACCGGGCTGGCGACCGGACGGGCTACTCGCCGTCCGCCGGGCTCTGACCCTCGCCGCGCCGGCGGCGGCGGAACATCCGCCGACCGGGGCCGGCGGCGGTGGTCGCCTTCGGCTCGGACCGCTTGAGCCTGACCTTCGCCTTCACGTCCGGCTCGACGCCGCCGTACTTCTGGTCGTTGGGGATGAAGCGGATCTCGGTCTTCACCTCGAACGAGAGCGTGGTCAGCATCTTGGCGATCTCCTCCGACAGGTTGACCGTCGACAGGAACTCGCGGACCTCGCGCGCGATGATGCGCATGAGGTCGTCCTTGGTCGAGGACGCGGTGTTGACCAGGTAGCCGGCCACGTCCTTCGGCATCGGCATGTCCTTGGTGAGCCGCCGGATGCCCTCCTCGGTCCCCAGCACCGCGCCCATGCCGGCGGTGAAGGCCTTGCGCACCAGGTCGGGGACCCAGGCCTCGAGCTTCGCCCTGACCGACTCGGGGACCGACTCGTCCTCGTCGACCGGCGCGGGCGGCGGCGGCGCTGCCGTCGCCTCGATGGACTCGTCCTCGGCGGCCGGCGGGGGCGCGGAAGGCGCCGGTGGCGTCGGAGGCACGGTGCTGGGTCGTTCGCGGTCGCTGGGGGACATTGTCGGACCTCGCGGGCGTTCGCGCTATTATGCCTTCTATGGTGGCTCCGGCGAAGAAGGAGGCCGCTCCGGCGCCGGTCCGCCCGCGGTCCGACACCGACGAGCTCACCACCTCCTCCGGGATCGCGCAGCTCGAGACCGCGCGCCCTCCCGCCCGCATCGGGCGGTTCTTCAAGGCCTACTGGGTCACGTTCATCGTCATCGCCAGCTACCTGTCGCTCAGGCTCCAGGCCCGCTTTCGCTCCGAGGACGCCATCATGCGGCTCCTCGAGCGCAAGCACCGGCGGAACTCGCGCCGGATCGAGCGGGCCATCGTCCACCTGCAGGGCCTCTACATCAAGGTCGGGCAGCTCATCAGCATCATGACCAACTTCCTGCCCGCCGAGTTCCGCACCCAGCTCGAAGGGCTGCAGGACCAGGTGCCGCCGAGGCCCTACGAGGACATCGAGAGCCGCATCCGCGAGGAGTTCGGCGGCAAGTCGCCCGACGACCTCTTCCAGACGTTCGACCGGCGCCCCATCGCCTCGGCGTCCATCGGCCAGGTGCACCTGGCGCGCCTGGCCAGCGGGCAGCGCGTGGCGGTGAAGGTCCAGTACCCGGACATCGAGAGGATCGTGAAGAGCGACCTCGCCACCCTGCGCCGGATCTTCCGCATCGTGCAGTTCTTCGTCCCCTACCAGGGGCTGGAGGACGTCTACCGCGAGATCCGCGACATGCTGAAGGCGGAGCTCGACTTCCGCGCCGAGGCGGACAACGTCGAGCGCATCGCCAGGAACTTCGCCGGCCGCCAGGACGTCGTCTTCCCCACCGTGGTGCGCGAGCTCAGCACCCAGCGGGTCCTCACCACCAACTACGAGAGCGGCATCAAGGTCGGCGACCTCGGCAAGCTCGACCGCGCCGGGGCGGATCGCGGGGCGGTGGCGCGGCTGGTGGTCGAGCTGTACTGCCAGCAGATCTTCACCGACGGCGTCTACCACGCCGATCCGCACCCGGGGAACCTCCTGGTGCGGACGGGCGACCACGAGATGCGCGTCGTCTTCCTCGACTTCGGCGCGGTCGCGGAGATCTCGCCGCAGATGCGCCAGGGCATCATCGAGCTCATCCAGGGGGCGCTGGCGCGCGACACCGCCCGCATCGTCAGGGCGATGAAGCAGATGGGCTTCATCGCGCGCGGCGCCGACGACAAGGTGTTCGATCGGGTGGTCGAGTACTTCCACGCCCGGTTCCAGGAGCAGATCTCGCTCGACTCGCTGTCGCTCAAGGACATCAAGTTCGACCCGCAGAAGGGGCTCGAGAACCTGGCCGACCTGCGCCGCATGGACATCTCGCTGCGCGAGCTGTCGTCCAACTTCCACGTCCCCAAGGAGTGGATCCTGCTCGAGCGCACCCTGCTCCTGCTCATGGGGCTGTGCACCGCGCTCGATCCGCAGATGAACCCGATGACGGTGATCCGGCCCTACCTCGAGCGGTTCGTGCTCGGCGAGGAGGGGGACTGGTCGAGCTTCGCGGTCGAGAGCGCGAAAGATCTGGTCTTGTCGATGGCGGCGCTGCCGTCGGACATCCGCAAGATGGTGCAGAGCGCGCGCGAGGGGGAGCTGTCGGTCCGCTTCCACAACCTCGAGCGGTCGACCCGCGCCGTGGTCAGGCTCGGCCACCAGGCGATCACCGCGGCGGTCGGCATCGCCTCGGCCTCGATCGCCATCGTGCTCGAGGGTCGCGGCGAGATCGAGCGCGCCGAGTGGGCCTGGTGGATCACCCGGGTGGCCGGTGTCGTCTTCCTGTGGAGCTGGTGGACCTCCCGTCACCTCTTGCGAAAACGCTGACCTGCCCGGCTCGCCGTGTGTGTGTGCACCGCATGCGACAGGAGTCGCAGGCCGCGCGCGCCGCCTGCGGCAAGGTCAATTCCGGCGACGACGGCGAGGACCCCGACAACCACGCGCCGGTGGCCATGGCGGCCGAGCTGTCGACCTACATGCGCACGGCGGTCGAGGGCCAGCTCGAGGGCGAGGACGCGGACGGCGACCCCCTCGAATTCACGGTCGTCGAGGATCCGACCGGCGGCATGGTCGAGCTCGACCCCGACGGGACCTTTCGCTACACCCCGGGGACCGGATCGCCCGCCGACGACTCCTTCTCGTTCGAGGTCGACGACGGGCGGGGCGGCACCGACCAGGCGACGGTCGACATCGCCATCACCGCCTTGACCGACGGGACGCCGGACGAGACCTTCGGCGACGGCGGCGTGGTGAAGAGCGACTTCGGAGCCGCCGATGTCCTGTACGGCGTGGTCGCCATGCCGGACGGCCGCATCGCCGCGGCCGGCAACAGCGGAAACGAGTGGGGGGTGGTCGCCGGCTACTCGGTGCGCGGCGCGGTCCTCTCGCCGTGGGGCGAAGGCGGCAGCGGCAACACCATGTTCAACTTCGGCGAATACGACACGTGCGGCGACATCGTGCAGCAGGCCGACGGCCGCCTGGTGTCGGTCGGAGAGACTCAGACCGGAGCGAATCGCGACGTCGTGCTGCTCGGGCTGACCAACGACATGGGGTACCTGGATAATTCCTTCGGCGGCGGCGGGATCGTCGTGACCAACGTCGTGGCGGACGACGCCGACGTCGCCGAGGCGGCGACGCTGCTGTCCGACGGGCGCCTCCTGGTGGCCGGCTACGCCAGCAACGGGTCCAACCAGGACTTCCTGGTGATGCGCTACACGGCCGACGGCGAGCTCGACGACACCTTCGGCACCGGCGGCTCGACCTTGATCAACTTCGGCGGCTACGAGCGGGTCACCGACATCGCGATCGACGGTGACGGCAACATCGTCCTGGCCGGCACCAAGGGCAACGACATGGCCCTCGCGCGGGTCTCGGCCGAGGGGGATCTCGACGATGGCTTCGGCGACGGCGGCAAGGTGCTGCTCGATCGCGGCGAGATCGAGGAGGCGGCCTCCGTGGTGGTGGGATCGGACGGAGCCATCTACGTCGGCGGCACGGCGCAGGACGGCGGCGTGCGGAACATGGCGGTCGCCAAGCTCACGCCGGCCGGCGAGCTCGACACCAGCTTCGGCGAGGACGGCTGGGGCCTGGCGGGCTCCGCGAGCGGCGAGACCTTCGCCTACGACATGATCCTCCTGCCCAACCAGACCCTGCTCCTGGTCGGCGGCTGGCTCGAGGACGACGTGACCCAGGCGGCCGCGGCGCGCATCGACCTGTCCGGCCGGCTCGATCCGCTGTTCGGCGAGAGCGGCTTCTACCGCCAGGTGATCGGCAGCGGCGGCGAGGATGTCCTCTACGCCGCCGCCCTGCAGGACGACGGCATGGTGGTCGCCGCCGGCTCGTCGAGGAACGCCAACCTCGACGCCCTGCTGGTGCGCCTCGGCTGGTGAGACGCCCGCCCTCGGCTACTCGAGCAGGGCGCGAGCGGCGCGGGCGAAGGCGCGGATGCGCAGGCCGACCTGGCCGAACAGCTCGAGCGGTGCCTCGTCGCGCAGGCGGTCCAGCTCGAGCCGCGCCCGCTCGGTGAACTCGGCGCGCCCGGCCCGGCGTTCGAGGGCGAGGTAGCGCTCGAGGGCGGCCACCGCCGGCTCGCGATCGCCGAGCGCGATGTGCGACATGGCGGCGCCGAAGTAGGGGTCGGGATCGCCTGGACGGAGTTCCAGGTAGGTCTCGTAGCAGAGGAGGGCGAGCGCGTGCTTCTCGCTGCGCCGGTAGGCTACCCCGAGCGCGTACCAGCCGGCGGCGTAGCGCGGGTGGCGCAGCGTGACCTGGGCCAGGCGATCGATCAGGACCTCGAGCTGCCCGGTGTGCAGCCACAATCCGGTGGCGGCGTCGTAGGCTGGCAGGTAATCGGGGTCCTCGGCGATGGCGCGCTCGAAGCGGTTCAGGCCGGCGTCGGCCGATCCTGCCGCCAGCAGCCGCTGGCCCTCCTCGACCAGTGCCCGGGCGACGGCCCGGTCGGCGTGCGCCGGCCGAACGGCCGGGGCGACGAGGACGACGGCGACTGCGAGCGCGCTGGCTCTGAGACCGGTCAGCACGGACACCTGATGGGACCAGGATAGCATCCGACGGGGAATGCAACCGCCGCGCTCTTCGTTGCACCGGAAACGGACGTCAGACGCATACGGTATTCGAAGGTGGGTGGTGAGCGGCGAGGTTTCATCGCGATGGCAACAGGAAGCGACGCCGTTTTCTGGACTGCCCGCATCGGCAACCTATAGAGTGGGAATCGTTCGAGCATGATCGCGGTCATCGGCAATGTCCTCGTCGGGTTCGTGGCGCTCAGCCTCTTCACGGTCACGGTTCGTCTGCGCCGGTAAGCAGGTCGCGCGCCCGACGGCGATCGCGCGTACAAGCGGCGCGGCGAGCGGGCCGGTGGTCCGTGCTTTGCGGTAGACTGGCCCCTTCGTGGTGACCGGCCGCACCGTAAATGGGAGTGATCGAACGATAGGCGTCGAGGACCTCACACTCGAGGACCTCGAAGCGGTTCGCCTGATGTTGCGCGGGAGCTCGGTCATCGACTGGTACCAGCTCGACTTCCGCGACGAGGCCGACGTCCACCGTTTCCTCCGGATCAACGAGTTCGATCCGGAGTCGGACGACGACATGACTCGGCTCGAGGAGCTCAGGCTCGAGGCGGTCGAGTACCTGACGCGCAACTTCGCCTTCGAGATCCCCGACGGAGTGGCCGAGCGGGTGCCGGCCCACGACCTCTTCCTCATGGCCTCGCGGGTGGGCAAGCAGCAGCTGTGGGCCTGCATCATCCTGAAGGTGATGCACATCGTCCATCACCTGGCCGGCCGCGAGCTGTCGACCCGCCTGCCCATCTCGGTCGATCAGGTCTACCGGACGATCGAGCTGAAGGTGATGCGCGTGGTCGAGGAGCTCAGGGCCGCCGGCTACCCGATCGCCGAGTTCCAGTGGAGCCGCAAGAGCCAGGACTCGCTCATCACCAAGCTCCTGGCCAAGCGCTCCACCCTGGCGGCCAGCATCTACGACAAGCTGCGATTCCGCATGATCGTCAGGAACCAGGAAGACCTGGTGCCGATGCTGGTGGCGCTGCACCGCCAGCTCATCCCGTTCAACTACGTGGTGCCCGGCGCCTCGATCAACCACCTCCTGCCGTTCAAGCGGGTCCTCGAGTCGAGCGAGCGGCTGGTCGCACTCGAGCCGAAGCTGCAGGACGACTCGATCATCGACCAGCAGCAGGAGCGCGCCGCCCAGCTGCCGCTCAACGAGTTCTCGGGGCGCAAGTACAAGATCATCAACTTCGTGGCCGACCTGCCGGCGCGGGTCGACGGCTTCGTCGACGACTCGACGCGCGGCTTCGGCAACGTGGTCTTCGTCCTGACCGAGTTCCAGCTGGTCGACCGGCGCACCGCCGACGAGAACGAGCGGGGCGAGAACAGCCACGAGAACTACAAGGCGCGCCAGCACCGCAGCGTCCGCCAGCGACTCGTCCGGGTCCAGGAGCACACCACCGAGAAGGCCAAGCGAGCCAAGGCGGCGGCGCGCGCCCGGACGGCGGCGCGCCCGCGGCCGCGCAAGAAGGCGCGCTAGGCTTCCCTGAATCTCCCGGTCACCTTTTTTTTGGAACAGGGAGATGGAGAGAGGGAGAGTCAGTTTTTTTCCGGCCCGTGAGTCGCCGTATGCCGTCGACGAGGCGCGGGACGTTGAAGTTGACCAGAAGACCCACTCTTTCTTCGTGAGTTTCAGGTAGGTCACGACCTGACTCATGTGAACCGGCAATAACTTCTCGACGGCCTTGAGCTCGACCACGAGGGTGGCCTCGACGAGAAGGTCGATGCGAAGCCGCAGTCGAGAGGCAAGCCTCGGTATACGACAGGTACGGGCACCTGCCGGGCGTGGCTGATGTCGCGCAGCGAGAGTTCGTGAGCCAGGCAGGCCTCATAGACGGATTCGAGGAGACCTGGGCCAAGGCCCCGATGGACCTCGATGCACGCTCCAATGACTTGTTCCGTCAACGCAAACAAAAGCTCCCCCTCTCTCCCTCTCCCTGTTCGTCTTTCTTATCGGACCGGAGGCCATCCGATTGCGGTCGGCGGCGCAAGGAGCGTGGCTGATGGAGCCGAGGTGATAGGCTGCCGCCGTTGAGCGCGCCCGTCTGGCTCGTCGTCGTCGCCGCCGTCCTCGTCTCGCTCGCCACCAGCTACCTGGCCCTGGCGCTGTGGGTACGGCGAGCCGCGCGCCGGCACAACCAGGCCGGCATCCCGACCTCGAACCGCGGCCTGCTCATCGGCAGCTTCATGGGCCGGCGCCTGTTCCGCAAGGCCTGGCTGCGGGCGCGCATGACGGTCGCCACCCGCCGGCGCAAGGAGGAGCTGGCGGCCCGGGCGGGCATCCGCTCGGCCACGGAGGCGGCGGCGCTGCTCGGCAGCATGAAGGGCGTCTTCATGAAGATGGGGCAGATCATCTCCTTCGCCCACGACGCCCTGCCCGAGCAGGCCAGGGCGATGCTGCAAGGGCTGCAGAAGGACGCCCCGCCGATGGCGTTCGAGCTGGTCCGGCAGGTGATCGAGTCGGAGCTGGGCGGTGATCTCGGCGCCCGCTTCAAGAGCGTCGAGGAGTCGCCGCTGGCCGCCGCCTCGATCGGGCAGGTGCACCGGGCCCGCCTGAAGGACGGCAACGACGTGGTGGTCAAGGTGCAGTACCCCGGCGTCGACACCGCCATCGCCGGTGACCTGACGGCGCTCGAGCGGATGGGCAAGGTCATCGCGCCCTTCAGCCCGGCCTTCGACGCCGAGGGGGTCCTGGTCGAGCTCAGGGCGCGCATCCAGGAGGAGCTCGACTACCGGCTGGAGGCGCGCAACCAGGCCCTGTTCCGCCGGCTGTGGGAGGGCCACCCGACCATCCGGGTGCCGCGGGTCCACGCCGAGCACACCACGCGGCGGGTGCTGACCAGCGAGCACGTGCACGGCTTCGGTTTCTACGACTTCCTGCGCGAGGCGGACGACCGCGACAAGCGGATCGCCTCGGCCACGATCGCCGACTTCGTGTTCGACTCGATGTTCTGTCACCTGGTCTACAACGGCGATCCCCATCCGGGGAACTACCTCTTCCACGAGGACGGCGCGGTCACCTTCATCGACTTCGGCTGCGTGAAACGATTCACCCGCGAGGCGATGGGCAACATCAAGACCTTCTTCCGCGCCATCATCGAGGAGGACCGGGCCACCCACGACGAATACGTGCGCGTGCTCGAGCTGGTGCGGCCGGGCCGCGAGTGGGATCGCGAGCGCATGTGGGCCCACTGGCGCTACCACCTCGAGCCCTACTGGTCGGGCGACTTCGTCTTCACCCCCGAGTACCTGGCGCGCGGGCGCGAGACCATGTCACCCAAGAACACCAAGGACATGAACCTGCCGGCCGACCTGCTCTTCTTCACCCGCATCACCTTCGGGCTCAACGCCATCTCGCAGCAGCTCGGCTCGCGCGGGAACTTCCACGAGAGCGCCCGCCGCCACTTCTATCCCGAGGAGAACGCGCTCTCGGCGCTCGGCCTGGCCGGCATCGAGCTGCCCGACCGCTTCCGCCGCCTGCCCCACCTCCACCCGGCCGGCGCCCTGGTCGATGCCGTCGAGTCCGAAGGCACCCTCCCCTCCTGGCCGACCGGACCAGACTCTTGAACCGCCAAAGACGCCAAAGGCGCCAAAGTCAGAGGAGAGATTTTTTTGGTTTCAGCACCCAGAACAAGACTTCTGGTTCCGAAACCCAAAAAGTTCTCTTCTGGGTTTGGCGGCTTTGGCGGGTTTGGCGGTTAACCTGCTGGGCGGGGCCTACTTGACCGGGAGGACCTTGACCAGGTTCTTCTTCTCGCCCGGGCGGATCGTGATGGTGAAGGGGAACTTCTGGTCGTCGACCGCGAAGATGACCTTGTGGGTGCCCGGGCTGAGTGAGATGGCCGAGCGCGGCGCGATGGGCGTCATCTTGCCGGTGTCCTTGCCGTCGATGAAGACGCGCGCCCACGGCTTGGTGTAGGCGGTGAACATGCCCTGATCGAGCGACGAGCTGCCGTCGCCCAGCTTGGCGCCGGAGCCGCTGGAGCTGCTCGCGCTGCCGTCCGACTTCTTGCTGCCGCTCTTCGGCTTGAGCTCGTCGCCGCCGCCGGCGGTGGAGGTCGGCACCGGCGCGGTCGTCGTCCGCTCCTCGCTCTCGACGGCCTTGCCGGACGAGTGCCTGTCGTCGTGGCCGCTGTCCGAGACCGCGTGGACATCGGCGGACTTGCTGCCGTCCGGGGACGACGACGAGGACGAGGAGGAGGAGGAAGAAGAAGACGACGACTTGCCGTGGTCGTTCGACGCCACCTTGGTCGCGATCTGGCGCTGGATCTCCTGCCCGGGCTCCGGGGTGACCGAGAACTGGTCGACGATCTTGCTGCCGGTCTTGATGACGATGGAATGCTCGACTCCGGGCGCCAGCTGGATCGGCTCGCGAGCCGACTCGGCGGTGATCTCCTGATCGTCGACGTAGACCCGGTGGTCCTCGATCACCCCGGTCAAGAGGAGGGTGCCGGTGACGGGCTTCTGGCCGAAGTTGCAGCGCACCACCTCGATCTTGTCGGCGCGGACGTCGACCTTCTTCTCGCACGGCGGCGCCCCGCCGCGGGTGACCCGCACCAGCCGCTCGCCCGGCTCGATGCCCGACAAGGTGAGCGGCGCGTCCCCCTTGAGGACGCCGACCGCCGCGCCGTCGACCGTCACCTCGGCCGGCTCGGCGCCGTCGGCCATCACCGCGACCGTCCCCTTGGCGTTGCCCTCCGCCTGGGCGCGCGGCTCGTCGCCGAACATCAGGAACTTGGCGCTGATGAAGGCGGCCAGCACCAGCGCGGCGATGGCGCAGCCGATCGCCACGTCGCGCCCGACCGAGGCCCGCCGCCAGCGCCGGCGCCCGCTGCGCGGCGCCTGGGCCGGCACCGGCGTGGCCGGCGGCGGATAGGGCGAGTAGGCCGCGCCCGAGTCCGGCCGCCCCTGCGGCTGCATCGGGTAGAAGGGTGGCAGTTGACCGCTCGAGGCGTTGAGCACGTACGCCGGGACGCCGACCCCGCTCGGCGTCGCGATGACCGGATCGGAGCCGCGGAGCGGGTCGCCGTGGCCGGGCTGGTAGGTGCTGTGCACGCCGCTGGCGGCGAGACCGCCGGGGATCGCCGGCGGCAGCGGGGTCGCGTCCTCCTCCTCGGGCGGCATCTCGGGCGGGTCGTGGCTGATCTCGCCGAAGATCTCGGTCGGCCCCTCGTCCTCGTACTCCTCGCCGCGCTCGCCGGAGCGGACCACCTTGCCGCGCGCCGGGGCGCGCAGCGGGGTCGGCATGCCCATCGCGTCGAGCGCCTCCATGTCGGGGCCGCCCAGCGTGGTCGGGTCTCCCTCGAGAGGCGGGACCTCGCCGAGCGTGCCGAGCACATCGACCTTGGCCCTGGCCTGCGGCACGCCGGCGATGAGGCCGTCGCGGCCGACCTTCTTGTACTCCTCCATCAGCTTCCGCTCGCGGTCGACGTCGTCGCGGAAGGCGGCCTTGAGCCAGTCCGCCATGGTCTTGTTGGTGAACGGGACGTCCTGCCGGGTGAGGAACGCCTGCAGGTCGGCGTGCAGCTCGCCGCCCGACTGGTAGCGGCTCTTGACGTCGCGCGCCAGCGCGCGCATGACGATGCCTTCCACCTCGGGCGGGATGTTGCGGTTGAGCTCGCTCGGCGGCCGGACGTCGGCGTTGCGCACCCGCTCCAGGGTCGAGAAGTCGCTCTCCCCCTGGAACAGGCGCTCGCCGGTCAAGCTCTCGTAGAAGACGGTGCCGATGGCGAACAGGTCGCTCCTGTGATCGAGCGGCAGGCCGCGCACCTGCTCGGGCGACATGTAGCCGAACTTGCCCTTGAGGACGCCGGCGTTGGTGCGCGAGGAGCGCGAGGCGGCGCGGGCGATGCCGAAGTCGATGAGCTTGACCTCCCCCTCGTAGGAGATGAGGACGTTCTGCGGCGAGCAGTCGCGGTGGACGATCTCGAGGTGGCGGCCCATCGCGTCGCGCTTGCGGTGGGCGTAGTCGAGACCCTCGCAGACCTTGGCGACCACGTAGCAGGCCATGGCGACCGGCATGATCTGGCCGACCTTGCGCAGGCGGTTCTGGATCTGGAGCAGGTCCTTGCCCCAGATGAACTCCATCGCGATGAAGTGGGCGCCCTGGTGCTTGCCGAGCTCGAAGATCTGGCAGATGTTGGCGTGCGAGAGCTGGCCGGCGATCTTGGCTTCATCGATGAACATCTTGATGAAGTCCTTGTCCTCGCCCATCGAGGGGAGGATCCGCTTGATGGCGATGACCTTCTCGAAGCCCTCGACGCCGTAGCTCTTGGCCTTGAAGACCTCGGCCATGCCGCCGACGCTGATGCGATCGAGGAGCAGGTACTTGCCGAACGGGACCGGCTGTCTCATCCGCGCCCCTCGACCCCGTGGGCCCTCACCGCACACACTGTAGCGCGCGTTTGGAGATGCGCTCAAGCGAATCGCGGTGTCGCCCCCCCGGGCGATGGCCCCCGCCCGGCAAACAGAGACGCGCGATTAGGCGAAACCGGGGGGCAGCTGACCACGGATACACGACCCCATGACCGGTGGTCAGAAGGAGTGGCCGACGGTGACCCACATGGAGGTGTCGTCGGCGCCGACCCCGAATGCGACCGGCGGCGGGGCGAGCGGCGGGGCGCCTTCCGCCTCCTCCGCTTCGAGCCGACGGTAGGTCGTGATGCCGTCGTAGACGCCGTAGGCGTAGAGCGCGATGAGCGCCAGGCCGGATCCGATGTTGATGGTGCGCGCGGTGCGCGCCTCGTCGATGTGGTTGGAGTAGCCGGGCTGTCCCGGCTGGCCCTCGTCGCAGGTGTCGTCGGCGCCGCCGCACCAGCGGGCCAGCATGACGTAGCTGGTGATGTTGGCGGCGAGGAGCGCGGTGCCGGCCGAGGCGATGAACCACATCTTCCCGCGATCGCCGTTCTGCCACTGGCCGGCCACCGGAACGAAGTTGAGCCAGTAGCTGCGCTTGTGCTTCTTGGGGCGGCGGGCGGCGATCTCGGCGGCGTGCTCGTTCCTGACCGAGGTGAGGAGCGAGACCGCCTCGGGCGGGACCAGCGCCGGATCGAGCGTCCCGTCGGGATCCAGCTTGAGGTACTCGAGGAACGCGGCGCGCGCTCCTGTGCGGTCGCCGAGGTAGAAGTAGGCCAGTCCGAGGACGCGCCAGGCCTCGGCGCGGTCGCGATCGGCGGGCCCGGGGGCGCGGGCGACCTGACCGGCCAGCAGCTTGGCCTTCTGGTAGTCGCCGGCGCCGAGCGCGGCGTTGGCCTCGCCGAGGGCGTCGACCGCAGGCGGGGCCGGCTGGGCGGCCGCGGTGACCGGGACGAGTGCGAGCGCCAGCGCGAGCACCAGCTTCATCGGCGCGACAGTGCCTTTCTGAGGCGCGGAGCGGCCATCTGCATCACCTGGCGGGCGACGAAGCCGAGCAGCGCGGCGTGGCGATCGCCGCGGCTGCCGACCAGGGTGTCGGTGTCGATGACGGCGTTGTAGAGCGGCTTGCCGGCGCCGTCGACCAGGACCAGGCGCATGGTGCCGCGGGCGGTGAGGATGTCCCGGGCCGCCCACTCGTAGTCGACGTCGCGCACCTCGGCGAGGAGGGCGTAGCGGGCGTTCGCCGAGCCGAGCGCCCCCTTCACCTTGGCGGGCGGCGCAATGCCGCCGAGGTTGGAGACCACCGCGCGGTAGCCGAGCCGCTCGACCAGCGCGGCGAGGGCGTCGGTCACGATGGGCTCCTTGTCGCGCGTGATGACCATGGCGGGGCGCCGCGCGCTCGACGGCTCGGCCGCGACGGTGGTCGTCTTGATCGTCGGCTGGGGAAGGCCCGCGTTCGGCCCGACCGCCGACGACTTCTTCGGCGCCGAAGCGCGTGCCCTCTCGAGCAGCGGGCCGAGGTCGGAGGCGACCTGGCGGGCCAGCTCGTCGATCTCGGTCAGGCGGCCCGCCCTGCTGGCAACCTGGCCGACGGCCTTGCCCCGCCCGGGATCGCGCAGGCGCGCCTCGAGCACGACGCGGCCGTGCGAGGCGGCGACGATGCGGCCGTCGATGACCCAGGCGACCCGGCGCGGCAGCGAACCGGAGCCGGTGACCGTCTCGACCGCGTTGCCGGCCTGGCGCAGGTGGCCGGCGAGCACCCGGGCGACTGGCACTCCGTACATGGCGAGGCGCTTCTCGCTGGCGGCCAGCGGCAGGACCGCGATGGCGCCTTCCCCGCCCGAACGGTCTCCGCGCGAGCTCGGAACCGGATCACGCGGGGTGACCCCTTGGGCCTCATCGGCGCGCGCCGGGGTCGACCCGAGGAGGACGAACAGCGCGATGAGCAGGCGCCGCTGCATCGCCCTACTCTGCCACGCCTGGATCCGGCGCGAGCAGGGCGAAGTCGCCGGCGGGATCGCTCACCGCCTCGGCGACCGCCGCCGGACCGCCGTCCGGGCCGCAGGTCAGGCACTGGAGCTGGACCAGGGCGCCGCCGACCGGGTTGCCGCCGGCCACCGCGAGCGAGCCGGTGAGAGTGAGCGCGCGCGGCAGCCGGGGCGCGCCGAGATCGCCCGAGCTGACCGGCGGCGCGTCCACCACCTGGTAGAGCCGGCCGGCGCCGCCCGGACCATCGATCCGCACCTGGTAGCGAGCGCCGGCGGCGACCGCGAGGTTGAAGGTGCCGTCGGCGACCGTGGCGTCGGCGGCTCCGGCGGCGGTGGCGCGCGACAGCAGGCCGGTCGCGACCGCGGTCAGACGCGCCCCCTCGACCGGCGCGCCGTCGGCGTCCACCACCTGGCCGGTCAGGTGGGCCGGCGCGGCGAGCCGCAGGCTGGCCGGCGCGCCCTGCCCGGTCCGCAGATCGAGGAGCTCGAAGCGCACCCCCTGGCCGGCCGGGGCCGACGGGCCCGGCTCGACGATGATGTCGTAGCGGGTGGCGGTCAGCTCCTGGGCCGGGATGACGCCCGAGCCGTTGGCCTGGGCGGTGCGGACGAGCTCGCCGTGCGCCGCGAGCGGGGTGCCGTCCACGCTCACGGTCCCGGCGCCGGCGATCGAGCGGGCGATGAAGGTGACCCGCGCCCCGGCCGCCGGCGTCGCCCCGTCGGTCTCGCGCAGGACCGGGCTCACGCTGCGGGTGACGACGGAGGCGTCGTAGTGGATCGCGAGGTTCGCGCCGTCGTCGATGGGCAGGCCGTCCTCCGGGACCTCGAGCGCCGGCAGGCCGCTCGCCTCGCTCGGGGTGACGCTGACCGCGATCGGGCTTCCGGCCCGGGCGGCGAGGGTGAAGGCGCCGCCGGCGTCGGTGGTGCCGATGGTCGAGGGCGCGCCGGCCACCGTGATCTGGACGCGAGCCCCGACCACCGGATCGCCGGCGCCGTCCTCCACGGTGCCGGTCACGCTGATTCCCTCGTCGACGTCGATCCGCCCGCCGAGGTCGGCCGGCGGCCGGGCGCTCAGGTAGACGGCCGGCAGGTCGGCCTCGGGGACCACCAGGAACTGGTGCGCGCCGTCGACCAGGCGCAGGTTGACCAGGCCATCCTCCTGCGAGAAGCGCTCGACCCAGAGATCGGGGGCGTCCTCGCCCAGCGGCACCGCGCGCAGGTAGGCGCCGGCCAGCGGGTCGCCGCCCGGACCCAGGACGTTCACGGCGGTGAGCGCGCCTTCCGCCACCGAGACGGTGGAGAGCGAGTAGGGCGCGCCGCCCGGCAGGTCGAAGTCGAACGTCTGCGGGGGCAGGATCGAGCCCTCGCGCGACACGATCAGGAGGCGCATCGACTGGACGATGGCGCCGGCCTGGCTGACGTTGAGCTGGCGCGAGTCGCCGGTGCAGTCGATGCCGCCGATCGAGCCCGACACCGCGATGTCGTAGACGCCGGCCTCGCCGGCCGGGAACACGACCTCGTCGCCGTTGGCCCCGCCGATCTCGAAGACGACCGGCGCGCCGTCGAACAGGACGCTCCACTCGACCTCCTCGATGCCCGAGGCGTCGCCGCCAGCGATGGCCGTGAGCTCCACGGTGTCGCCGCGGACCGGCTCGCTCGGGGTCACCACCAGGGCGAACACGCAGGACGGGCCGCCGGCGCCATCGGCGCCGCCGCAGGCCATCGCGTAGGCGATGGCGCCCAGGGCGAGGAGGCGGATGGTCCAGTGGCCGATGGACCTCATCGGATCTCGACCCCCCAGGTGAGGCGCTGGAAGCAGGAGTCGCTGGTCGAGCAGACCGGATCGCCGGCGCCGCAGGTGGGCGGGCGCACCTGGCGATCCGAGACGTCGACCCGGAGCTCGAGGAGATCACCGGGTGCGTAGAGCGCGGGATCGATCACCACGGCGGGCCCGCTGGCGCCGGCGATCGGCAGCAGATCTCCGCCGGTTTGTGGCCCGGCCAGCGACCAGGCAAAGACCGCGGTGCCGACGTAGGGCGAGTCGATCGCCGGCCGCGGCGAGGGGTCGAGGTCGTCGGCCACGTGGAGCACGGTGAAGGAACGCGGCCCGTCCTCGCGGCGAACGACGTGGCGGCCGCCGCCCGGCGAGGCCGGCGAGGTGATGCCGATGCAGGGCGCCTGATCCTCGTCCACCAGGATCTGCTCCATGTGGACCTCGGTGCCCTCCGGCAGTCCGTCCGACGCCGTGATGTCGACCCGCCAGACGCCCGACGCGTCCGGGACGAGCTCGTACACCATCCCGGACTCGTCGAGCGGCCGCCAGGTGAACTCGCCCGGCACCGACTCGCGCGGGCGCATCAGCGCCCACTCGACGGTGGTCGGGTCGTGGTCCAGGTCGTTCACCTCGACCGCGACCTCGAGCGGGACGGTGACGACGTAGGTGTCCGACAGGCCGGGCGCCTGCCCGCCCTGCCGCACCTGCACGGTGATGGCCGGCGCCCGGTTACCGACCTCGATGGTCTCGACGTCGCGCGACTCGGCGCCGCTCCTGTCGCGCACGATCAGCTGGACCTGGACGGGATCGTGGCTCGGGATGGTGACCAGGTACTCGCTGTCGAGCGCGAGCACCATGCTCTCGCCGATCGGGCTGCACGACTCCGGCGAGGGACAGGTGTAGGCGCTCCAGGTCGCCTGGAGCGTGTCGCCGCTGTCCTCGCTGTCCGAGCTCTTGCGCGCGACCAGATGCACCGTGTCGCCCGGGTAGTGATAGGGACCCGGCGACACCTTCTCGATCTCGGCGCGCGGGCGCTCGTTGAGCGACCCGGTGTAGAAGCAGCCGGCCAGGAGGCCGCTGCACGCGAGCGCGACGCGGAGCACGAAGCTCCATGGTTGCAACCGCCACGCCGCCCTGCAAGTGCCCGGACGCACGCCCGTCCCGCCCTGGGCAGCCGCCGGATCTGGGGACATCGCGACAGCCGTGTCGCGGTCGCTACCTCGGCTTCTGCGAGGCGATACAGCTGATTTCAGGCCGATCGCGGAGCGTGCAGGCCCCGGTCAGGCTGAGGTAGCGGCTGTCGATGACCTCGCCGCCCTTCATCACCTCGATCCGGTGACTGCCGCGCTTGAGCACCGCGCTGCCACCACTTGCCACCACCTTCTTGCCGTCGATCTTCACCGCCTCACCCTGCGCCAGGCGGACCGCCACCGCGATCTCGGGCACCAGCGTCCCCTTCACCGTCTTCTTCTCGCCGGGCGCGAGCGCGATCGTCTGCTTCCAGGTGCCGAGCTCGGTGTTGCCGCAGACCAGCTGATGGGGCCCGGGCCGGAGCGAGAGCGTCTTGGCCTTGGTGAGGCGCCCCTTCGCGACCTGGTCGACCGCCAGCTCGCACCAGGTGTCCATCTCGATGGTGAGCACCGCGTCCTTCGCCGGCTCGGGCGGTTTCTCTACCGGCGCCGCGTCGATCGTCGCCGGCTTCACCGGCGGCGGCTTCTCGACCGCGACCTCGACGCCCGTCCGTCTCTTCTTCTTCGCTTGATCGTTTCCTGTCCCCGGTTCCCGGTTCCCGGCGTCCGGTTGACGTTCTTCTGGAGCAGCGTCCGCCACCGCGACGGCCGCCGCGACCGTCGCGTCGATCACCACCGCCGGCGCCGCCGCGACCTCGGCCTTCTGCCCGTCCCCCGACGGCCACATCGTCCAGGCCGCCACCGCACCGCCGGCGACGACCACGGCGATGGCCCCCCCGATCGCCACCCGGCCCCACAGCCGGCGCTTGCCGATGCTCTGGGCGATCTCGCTCGCCTCGCGGCACGACGCATCCAGCGCCAGCGCCCGGTCGCACAACCCGAGCGCCCGCGCCGCGTTGTCCTCCGCCACCGCCTTCCTGGCCCGCGCCACCGTCGCCGCCACCACGATCGGACGCAGCCGCGCCTCGCACGCCTGGCGATCGGCGAACAGCTCGGCGAGGAGCCCGTCCGGGTCGCCGGCGTTGCCGGCCGCGACGATGGCGCGCATCCCGGCCTCGAGCTCGGCCGCGCTCGCCACCCGCGCCGCCGGTTCGAGCGCCATCAGCCGCTCGATGACCTGCGCCAGCTCGCGCCCCATCGAGGGATTCCGCCGGAGCGGGGGCACCACCTCGCCCGCCACGATCGCCGCCACCACCCGGGCCGGGTTGCCGCTGACCGGCAGCGACCCGGTCGCCAGCTGGTAGAGCGTCGCACCGACCGAGTAGAGATCGCTGCGCGCGTCGAGCGGCGCGCCGGTCGCCTGCTCCGGCGACATGAAGGCCGGGGTCCCCAGCAGCGCGCCGGTCCGGGTGACCAGCGACGAATCGTCCTCCGCCACCCGCGCCACCCCGAAATCGGCCAGCACCAGCCGTCCGCCCTCGGCCACCAGCACGTTGCCCGGCTTGATGTCGCGGTGGATGACTCCGGCCGCGTGCGCGTGCGCCAGCGCCGAGGCCAGCGCGACCCCGCAGGCCGCCGCCAGCTCGGCGATGAGCGCTCCCCCCTCGACGATCTCGGCCAGGCTCGGGCCGCGCACCAGCTCGAGCACGATGTAGGGCGGGTCGCCGCCGCTCTCGCCGCCTCCGCCGACGTCGAACACGCGGAGGATGTGGGGATGGTCGAGTCCGGCCGCCGCCCGCGCCTCGCGCTGGAACCGCGCCACCACCTCGCGGTTCTTGCACAGGTGCGGGAACAGCACCTTGATCGCCACCTCGCGCCGGAGCTCGCGGTCGCGCGCCCGGTACACGGTCGCCATGCCGCCGGAGCCGAGCTCTTCGATCACCTCGTAACGGCCGAGGCTGGAGCCCGGCTCGATGGGACGGAAGCGCGGCCCCGGCGCAGCCAGGGTGTCAGCGTCGGCGTCGGCGCCGTCGCCCTCGCGCGGCGGACCGCTAGACGAGCTCCGGTCCCCAGACGACGTACGTCGACCCCTCCCGCTGCTTCGACACCCGCATCGTCTTGGCCAGCCGCTGCGACAGCTCGCTGTCGCTCGCGATGCCGCGGGTCGCGACCACCGCCGCGTTGAGCGTGAGCTTCGCCCCGGCGTCGCCCGCACCTCCGGCCTCGGGCGCCCACGACGATCGCTTCTCGTCGAACGCGCTGACCAGGTCGGCCGCCAGCTTCTCCGCCTGCGCGCGCGGGCAGACGACGATGAAGTCGACGCCGCCGATGTGGCCGACGAACCCTGCCTCGCGCGCTCGCCCCGCCTCGAGGACCTCCTGACCGAGCGCGGCGACCAGGCTCTCCGCCTTGGTGTAGCCGACCATGTCGGCGTAGCTGTCGAAGCCGCCGACGTCGACGTGGACGACCGCCGAGTCGCGGTTGTCCTTGAAGACCCCGGCGATGAAGTCCTCCATGGCTCCGGAGCCCGGCAAGTTGGTGGTCGGGTTCCGGTCCCGCTCGCGCCGCGAGGCGCGGATGAGCGCGTGGACCCTGGCCGACAGCTCGCGCAGGTCGAAGGGTTTGACCAGGTAGTCGTCGGCCCCGGCGTCGAACCCGTCCACCTTGTCGTTGACCGAGGACAGCGCGGTCAACATGAGGATGGGGGTCCGCGACAGGATGACGTCGCCCTTGATCTTGCGCGCGACCTCATGCCCGCTCACCCGCGGCATCATGACGTCGAGCACCAGGAGGTCGGGCGCGTGCACCCGGACCAGGTTGATCGCCTCGGCGCCGTCGCGTGCGCGCAGGCAGAGGAAGCCCGCATCACCCAGTGACATGTTGACCAGGTGAGCGATTGCGTCGTCGTCCTCGGCGACCACGATCTTCTTGAGGAGCATGGCCTTTCCGCAATCAGGTGTACCGCCTTCGGCCCGGTGAGTCAACGCGCGGCCCGGTTTGACTTCCCGAGGACTCTCCCGTACATCGTGCCGATGCTCCCCGAGGTCCGGACCGAGGCCGCGCGGCTGCCGAGCGGCTTGCGCGTGGTCACGGTCGAGCTGCCGCACCTTCACACCGCCAGCCTGGTCCTGTACGTGAAGGTGGGATCCAGACTCGAGCGTCCGGAGGACAACGGACTCAGCCACTTCGTCGAGCACATGTTGTTCCGCGGCACGGAGGGCTACCCGACCTCGTACGACATCAACTTCGCGTTCGAGTCGCTGGGCGGCACCCTGTACGCCGAGACCGGCCGCGATTATTCGCTGTTCCAGGTCACCCTGGTGCCGTCGCTGGTCGACGGCGGCTTGGAACTTTTCGGAGAGCTGTTCACCCGCCCCCGGTTCGCCGACCTCGAGCTCGAGCGCCAGCTCATCCTCGAGGAGCTGAACGAGGACTACGACGAGCGCGGCGCCGAGATCAACAGCGCCGACCTGGCGCGCGGCCTCCTGTTCTCCGACCACCCGCTGGCCCAGCGCATCATCGGGCCGCCGGAGAACGTCGAGCGCTTCACCGAGGCCGACGTCCGCCGCCACTTCGCCCGCTACTACTGCGCGGCCAACTCCATCCTGGTCGCCGCCGGGCCGGTCGCCCACGCGGCGCTGGTCGGGTCGGCCCAAGAGCACCTGGGCGGCCTGGCGCGCGGCGCCGAGGCGGAGGCGGAGCCGGCGCGCTTCGAGCAGAACGGGGCCCGCTTCCTCCACGTCCCCGACAGCGGCGCCCAGTCCTCGGTCGAGGTCCTCTGGCGCGGCGTCCCGGAGCTGGATCCCGACGCGATGGCGCAGGTCGCGCTGGTGCGCGCGCTCGACGACGGGATGTCGACCCGGCTGCACTACCGGCTGTGCGATCAGCTCGGCCTGGCCTACTCGCTCCAGGCCGGGCTGGAGCCGCTCCACGACGTGACGGTGCTCGAGGTGACCGGCGCCACCGCCAACGCCAAGGTCCCCGAGCTGGTCGCGCGGCTGCTCGAGCTGGCCGACGAGCTGCGGCGGACCGGCATCTCGGAGGCCGAGCTGGCCAAGGTCAAGCGCCGCTTCCGCTACGACCTCCTGTCCTCGATCGACGACGCCAACGCGATGGCCGGCTGGTTCGGCGGCACCGCGCTCTACTACCCGCCGACCAGCCTGGAGGAGCGCGCGGCCCGCATGGACGCGGTGACGGTCGACGACGTGCGCCGCGCCGCCGGCCGGGTGCTCGCCGCCGACAACCTGGCGGTGGTGGTGGTCGGATCCTTGACCCGCGCCCGGCTCGCCGAGCTCCGCTCCGCGGTGCAGGGCTACCGGTGAGATGACGCCGGCGTGGAGCCGCCTGGCCGGCGCCCGCTGGGAGGTCGGCCGCGCCGAGATGCTCTATCGCGACCTGGTGCCCGGGCGCGATGCCGGCCGCTTGATCGCGTCCCACATCCGCATCCCGTCGGGCGGTCCGGTGCCGGACTACGTCCATTTCCACACGGTCAGCTTCCAGATCATCGTCTGCTGGCGCGGCTGGGTGCGGGTGGTCTACCAGGACCAGGGACCGCCCTTCGTGCTCGAGCCGGGCGACGCGGTCCTTCAGCCGCCGCGCATCCGCCACCGCGTCCTCGAGTGTTCGCCGGGGCTCGAGGTGATCGAGGTGGCGGCGCCGGCCGAGCACCAGACGGCGGCCGACCCGGCTCTCGAGCTGCCGACCGCCGCGCTTTGCCCCGAACGTCTGTTCGAGGGGCAACGGTTTCATCGCCACCGGGCGGCGGCTGCCGCGTGGGAGCCGCGCGGTGATTGCGACTGGCGCGATCTCGGCATCGCGGAGTCGACCGGCGGCCTGGTGTCGGCCGGGGTCGCCCGGCTGCGGGCGCGCACCGAGCTGGCCGGGCCGCTCTTCGCCTTCGTCCTCGCCGGGGGCGACGCGACCGGCGACGCCGTGTACCTGCCGGCGGGAGCCGCGATCGACAGCGACGCCGATCGCGAGCTCCTGCTGGTCCGCCCGCCCGGCTGAGACCGTCCGCCCGATCAGCCGGCCAGGCGGGCGATCTCCTCGTCGATGTCGCCGCGGCGATGGCCGAGCTCGGCGGCCGGACCGGCGGGATCGTAGTAGAGCCGGTCGCACAGGACATCCACCCAGGCGCGCGGAAGGACGCCGGCCTGCTTGCCGGTCAATCGGGCGTAGAGCTCGATGCCGCCGGCCGCGGCGCGGAGGGCGGGACGCGGCAGGACGCGCACGGGTCGCGACACTCCGGCGGCGCCGGCGAAGCGGGCCAGCAGGTCGGCCCAGGCGATGTCCTCGTCGCCGACCAGGTAGCGGGCGCCGGCGCGTCCGCGCTCGAGGGCGGCGGCGATCGCCTCGGCCAGCGCGGTCACCGTGATCCAGTTGGTGCCGCCGGCGGGCGCGACCAGCGGGGCGCGCGAGCGGACGTAGCGCGCGATGGCCGGCCCGACCGCGGCGCGGCCCGGCACCGCGCCGAGCACGTAGGGCGGCTGCACGATGGCGAGCTCCAGCTCGGCGCCTGCCGCCGCCAGCGCGGCCGGCTCCGACTCGGCCCGGCTCGCCACGTAGGGATGGGCTCGCGCCAGCTCGGGCCGGACCGCGTGGTAGTAGGTGGTGACGAAGACGCCGCGGCGCACACCGGCCCGGCGGGCGGCGGCGAACAGCCGCTGCGAGGCGTCCACATTGATCCGGCGGTAGAAGGCGAGCGCCGGCCGCGGCGCCAGGTTGCGGTAGTCGGTGCCGGCGGCGTGGACCACCGCCTCGACGCCGGCCAGCGCAGTCGGGTCGAGCGCCGTCATGTCCGCCTGCAAGAGATCCACCCCGGGCGGCAGCGAGCCGGCGGGCGGCGCACGACGGGCCAGCGCGGTGACCTGGTGGCCGCGGCGAACCAGCTCGCGCGCGGCGTGCCAGCCGATGAGCCCCGTCCCTCCCACCACGAGCACCCGCATCGGTCAGCCCACCGGGCCGGCTGGAGACATCCGCCCCCCGCGCCGGCGCGAGCGCGACCGAGGGAATTTCGCCACCGGCAAGCAGTTTCTGCGCGGGGTCGACATGCGGTCAAGCAGCTTCTGCGCGGCCGGCGGCGTTTGCGCCAGCGCCTGGCCAGCAACCCTGCGCCGATAGGAGCGGCACTGCACTTGCTCTGGGATCGCCGCATGTCGGACGCCAGCAATCCCCCCGACGTGTCGCACCAGGAAGTCGACGCCTACCCGTCGTCGTCGGCGCGCGCAGGCGCCGGCAAGGGCAGCCGGGCGGCCGCGGTCTACGGCGGTGTCGAGGTCCCCGACCTCATCGAGGCGATCGGCACCGACGCCGGTGTGCCCTTCCGGTACTGCGAAGAGCCCGAGTCGCTGCTCGGCATCGACCTCTCCGCGCTGCGCCGCTCGCGCTGACCATGCGCCTCAGTGGGCCGGGCGCGCCGGCGCGACCGGGATCCGCGTGCGGCCGGTCGGCGGCGCCGCGCCGCGGCTTCGCTCGATGACGTCGAGGGCGCGCACCAGCTGGTCGACCGTGCCGCCGGCCAGCTCGGCCCGGCTCGCGGCGTCGAGCTGGATGAGCGGGACGCGGTGAAGCACGGCGCGCCGCCCCTGGGCGGCGACCAGGATGCGGAAGTCGGTGCGCGGTGCGGCGGCCACCACCTCGAACAGGCGCGAGGCCGGCAGCTCGCGCGGCGCGATGAGGGTGGGCGACGGCGCGCGGACCAGCGCCCGCGACAGCGCTTCCGTCGCCACCGGCGAACCGGGGAAGCCCTCGACCCGTGGGGAGACGCCGCCCGGGACCAGCCGCAGCCGGGGCGGAGACCCGACCAGCAGCCGGTCGGCCAGCACCACCACCTGGAGCGAGCGGCCGCCGATGTCGAAGCTGGCGGTCGCCGACCCGGGCAGCGTGTAGAGGCCGGGCACGCTCAGCGGATACTCGAGAGCGTACGAGCCCTGCGCGGCGCGCTGGTAGAAGGCATCCCAGCCGGCCCGGTCGTCGCTCTTCGCGCTCTCGCCGGCCAGCCAGGCGCCGATCCGCTGGCCGACGTACCAGCTCTCGGAGAACATCGGCTCGAGGCCGGAGGGGATCCCGAAGTAGTCGCGCCCGCACGCGGCGAGCAGCGCCTGCCACTCGAGCGGCCGGATCCGCCCCGTCAGATCCGGCTTGCACAGGAGATCGCCGTGGCTGGCGAAGTGCTTCCACCGGTCGATCGGGTTGGCCGGGTGCGAGGTGCCGAGCTCGGGCGGTTCGAAGTTGGGGCCGAAGGCCGGGCCGCAGGCGTCGCGCAGCTGGGCGAGGGTGATCGTGGTGGGCGGCGCCTCGCCCTGCTCGATCGCCTTCTGCAGGCAGATGACGCGGCGGCGCTCGGCCGGGCTGGCCCGCCGCCCGCAGGCCGCCAGCGCGAGGAGCACGATGACCAGCTCCCGCCGTCTCATGGGCTCGCGGTCACCTCGACCGGGACGCTCTTCTCGGCTGCGACCGGCCAGCAGGTCGACCGGCCGCACAGCCAGAAGCGGACCGAGACCATCAGCTTGTGGCGCCCGGCGCGCCGCCCGCGCACGGCCAGATCGAAGCGCGGCGACTCGGCCTGGGCGTCGGCGGCGTCAGCCCGCCGGTAGCGGCGGCGCGGCAGCTCGAGCCCGTCCTGTGGATCGGCCGCCAGCCTGACCCGGAGCGGGGCCTTGCGCGAGATGGTGCGCCCGGGCTCGGGGGTGATGGTGAGCGAGACCTTGGTCTCGGCCTTCTCGGCCACCGACACCTCGGCCGGCAGGACGATGGCGAAGCCGGGCTGGGCGGCGGCCGGCGCCGCGAGGGCCGTCGACAGCGCGAGCGCGGCGAGCCACCGGGTCACAGAAGCTGGGTGGCCAGCTCGGCGAGCTCCGATCGCTCGCCCTTGCTGAGCGTGATGTGACCGGCGATCGCCTCCCCCTTGAACCGCTCCACCACCGTGGTCAGGCCGTTGTTGGAGGAGTCGATGTACGGGTTGTCGATCTGGTAGGGGTCGCCGGTCAGGATGATCTTGGTGCCGTCGCCCGCCCGCGTGATGATCGTCTTGACCTCGTGCGGGGTGAGGTTCTGCGCCTCGTCGACGATCATGAAGACGTTGGGCAGGGAGCGCCCGCGGATGTAGGTCAAGGGCTCGATCTCGACGAAGCCGAGCTCGAACAGCTCGGCGTAGCTGCGGCCGTCCTTGCGATCGCTCTTGGACAGGCCGAGCAGGAGCTCGATGTTGTCGTAGATCGGCTGCATCCAGGGGTTGAGCTTCTCCTCGATGTCGCCGGGCAGAAAGCCGATGTCGCGGCCGAGCGGGAAGATCGGGCGCGAGACGAGCAGCTTGTGGAACGCCTGCTCCTCGATGACCTTCTGCAGCCCGGCGGCCAGCGCGAGCAGCGTCTTGCCGGTGCCGGCCTTGCCCACCAGCGTGACCAGGTTGACGTCGTCGTTGAGCAGGAGGTCGAGCGCGTAGTGCTGCTCCTTGTTGCGCGGGCGGATGCCCCAGACGCCGTCGCGCAGCTTGCGGATGGGCACCACCTTGCTGGTCGCCTTGTCGAAGCGGCCGAGCGCGGTCTGCCCTGCGTTGTCGCGGTTGCGCAGGAGCAGATATTCGTTCGGAACGATCGGCGGCTGGCCCTCGAGCTCCGGCAGCTCGACCTGGTTCTCGGCGTAGAAGCGGTCGATGTCCTCGCCGTTGAGCGAGATCTCCGAGTTGCCGGAGTAGAGGGTGTCGAGCGAGATGTTCTCGGCGTCGTAGTCGACCGCGCGCAGGCCGAGGGCGTCGCCCCGGATGCGCATGTTGACGTCCTTGGTGACCAGGACGGTCGGCGTCTTGGGGTCCGAGTCGCGCACCTCGATGGCGACCTCGAGGATGAGGTTGTCCATCGAGTGGGCGCCCTTGGGCGCGTCGAGCGGCGAGCGGGAGCCGAGCGCGATCATCAGGCCGCCGCCGCTGTCCAGCGGAACCAGCTTGGACAGGCTGTTGCCGTTCCTGTGGCTGTCCAGCATGCGGGCGACGTGGCGGGCGTTGCGCCCCAGCTCCGACTGATCCTTCTTGAAGGTGTCGATCTCGTCGATGACGTAGATCGGGATGACGACGTTGTTGTCCTCGAACGCGTACAGGGCGCGCGGGTCGTGCAGGAGCACGTTGGTATCGAGGACGTAGTTCTTCTTCGCCACGAGGGCATCATCACGATCGCGCGATCGGCTTGTCAATCTGTCGCGGGGCAAAGGCGTGGCGCTGTCAGGTCGTCGCGCTAGATTTGTCGACGGCGCGCAACTCACCGGCGCGGGTGGGCGGAGCCGTCGGCACGGCGCTTGCGAAGCCCGAGCGGCGAAAGGAGCCTGCCATGAACCGATCCCTCGCCGCCGCCGCCGCGCTGCCGCTCGCCGCCGCCCTGCTCGCCGCCGCCGCCCGCCCTGCCCTGGCCGCGCCGCCGCCGTCCAGCGCGAGCGCCGTCCTCGACATCACCGAGACCGATGCCAGGGGCAAAGCCACCACCTCCCGGGTCGAGACCATCGTGCTGCTCGACCGCGGCCGCAGCCACGTCGAGTCGTTCGCCGACAACGCGCGCACCGAGATCGACCTCACCTGGCGCTCCGACAAGGCGGGCCCGCCGATCCTCGACGTCGATCTCGGCCAGGAGCGCGAGCACAGGAAGACCCGCTTCGGCGTCAGCGCCCGGGTGGCGACCGGCAAGCGCGCGGTCCTCACCGACGTGACGCGCAGCGACGGCAGCCGCTTCACTCTGTCGGTGACGCTGAAGCCCTGACCGGGCCCTAGCCGGCCTTGCGCGCCTTGTTGCGGGCGGCGAGGAAGTCCCGGTGGCAGACCACGCGGTTCCGCCCGCTCTCCTTGGCGTGGTAGAGGGCGAGGTCGGCGCGCTCGATCAGAGCTGCCTGCTCGCGCGAGTCGTCCGGGAAGGCGGCCACGCCGATCGACATGGTCACGCTGAGCGGCCCCTTGTCGGTCGGGATCTCCATCCGGCCGACGTCCTCGCGGATGCGCTCGGCCAGCCGGAGAGCGCCCTCGAGATCGGTCGCCTCCAGCACCACCGCGAACTCCTCGCCGCCGTAGCGGGCCGGGATGTCGATGACGCGGACCGCGCTCTTGAGCACGCGCGCCACCTGGCGCAGCACCTCGTCGCCCACCGGGTGACCGTAGGTGTCGTTCACCTTCTTGAAGTGGTCGACGTCGCACAGGAGCACGGCCGCCTTGTGGCCGTGGCGGGCCGAGCGCTCGAGCAGCTGGGCGAAGCGCTCCTTGAAGGTCCGGTGGTTGGTGAGACCGGTGAGGCCGTCGGTCGTCGCCATGGTCTCCATCTTGCGGTACATCATCGCGTTCTGCAGCGAGGTGGCGACCTGGTTGGCGATGACCCCGAGCATCTCGCGGATGTCCTTGCGGAAGCGACCGCGCGTGCGCGAGGCGAGCGCGAGCGTGCCGATGACCTCGTCGCCGGCGGTGAGCGGCAGGACCAGCAGCGACTCGGCGCCGCGCAGCTTGATGCGCCGGGTCCAGACCGGGATGGCGTCGTCCTTGAGCTCGCCGGAGGCCGGCAGGTGGTGGCGGTTCTTCACCACCATCGAGACCAGCCCGGCGTTGTCGCGGAACTCCAGCTGGGCGAGCGCCTCGGGTGACACGATCGGCTGGGCGTCGGGGCGCAGCCTGACGCCCTGCACCTTGTGCTTGCGGGTCTCGGGCGAGAAGAGCGTGACGACCGCGAGGTCGTAGTCGGCGATCTCGGCCGCCGCCTCGAAGGCGGTGTCCATCACCTGCTCGAGGGTGAGCGCGCGGCCCAGCATGGCGGAGGCCCGGTAGAACCGCTCGTGCTCGTACTTGGCCCGCTCGACCGCGATGAAGACCTGCTCGCCGTGGACCGCGTGGACGATCTGGCCGGCGGCACGCGCCAGGAGGTCGGCGTCGCGCTCGCTGAAGGCGCCGGCGACGCGGTCGGCGCACAGGAGGCCGCGCAGGTGCGGGCCGTCCGACACCGGGACGACCAGGAGCGGCCCGGACGCGTCGGCCCCCATGTATTCGTAGTAGGGGATCTGGCCGGGCCGGGTGGAGGGCAGGTTGACGATGTGGCGATCGCGCAGGACCGCACCGAGCGCGCCGGACGGCGTGACGCGCAGGCCGAAGGCGAGCCAGTCGACGTCGGTGTGCGCCTCCTTGATGCGCAGCGCCTCGCCGCGCTCGTCCAGCCAGAGCAGGACGGTGGTACGGGCGTCGAGCGCGCGCTTGAGGAGGCCGAGCGTGTGGTAGATCGACTCGCCGACCACCTCGGCCGAGCCGGCGACCAGCGCCTGCTCCTCCTCGCGGCGGTCGCGCGGGCCGCGGCTCTCGGCGCCGAGCGCGGCCGAGATGAGCCGGTAGTCGCGCGCCTCCTCGCGCCGGCGGCGAAGCTCGGAGGCGACGCGGAGCTCGTGCTCGCGGCGGTGGCGGGCGACCAGGCCGCGCAGGAAGACCACGTGCATGAGCGCGGCGGCGGCGATGAAGGCGGCGTGGGCGGAGACGACAGCGATCGGCCAGCCGGCGCGGGCGGCGGCGGCCGCCTCGAGCGCGAGCGCGGCGGCGACCGCGATCAGGGCGGCGGCGCGCAGCATGAAGGTCGCCGAGAAGGCGATGACGCCGTAGAGCAGCGGGTAGACCGGCGAGCGCAGACCGCCGGTGGCGGCGATGACCGCGGCGCACCCGGCGACCAGCGCCAGCACCAGCTCGACGTCGGCGAGGGAGGCGGCAGCCGCCATCCAGGGAGACACGCGCTGGACGCGCGCGCTCGGGGTGCGGAACCTGACCCGGCGCACCAGCGCTGTGAACACGATCACTGCAACAGCCGCGGTGATACAGGTTGCAGCCTGCGAGCGCGGTCCCCCGAGCGAGGTGCCGCCGGCCGCCACGACGGCGCAGGCCAGCGCGGCGGCCAGCGCCCCGCCACCGACCCGCCCGGCCCGGCGAAGACCGCGCGCACGCTGCCGGAGCGTCATCGCGCCGCCGTCCCCTTCTCGAAGCGGAGGATGACCTCGCCCGGCCGAACCATGCCGAGGTCGCGCCGGGCGATGTCCTCGATGGCGCCCGGATCGCTCCGCAGTGCCTCGATATCGCGGCGCAGCTCGCCGTTGTCGACCCGCTTGCCGGCGATCTCGGCGCGCACCCGACCGAGCTCGCTCTCGACCCGCTCGAGCTGGGCGCTCGATGTCCCGCCGACCAGATGGTACGGCAGGTACGCGATGGCGGAGGCGAGCACCAGGGCGGCCGCGAGCCGGAGCCCCCAGAGACGCCACGACCGGTCACCGGCGCGGCGGGTCTTGCGCGACATCCCCTCGTCCACCTCAGCCGATGCTATGGACGGCCACCGCGCCGAGCAACTTATCGGTTAGAGTCCCCGTCCATGTCGCGTTCGACCCGCTTTTCACGTCCCTGGCCGCTCCTCCTCGCCCTGGCCGCCGGCCTGGCGACCGGCTGTCCGCGCAGCACGGGGGGCGGCGGTGGTGGCGGCGGGGGCGGCGGGGGCGGGGGCGGCGGCGGCGGCGCACCGGGCAACGGCAAGCTGACCGCCATCCTCGCCGGCTCGAAGCTGCCGCAGCTCCAGCCGCAGCCGCTGCCGGGCGATCCGATGAAGGTGACCATCCACCGGCTGTCGAACGGGATGACCGTCTACATCTCGACCGACCGGCAGCAGCCGCGCTTCTCTGCCTGGGTCGCGGTGCGCGCCGGCAGCCGGAACGATCCGGCCACCTCGACCGGCCTGGCCCACTACCTCGAGCACATGGTGTTCAAGGGGACCAAGGACCTCGGCACGCTCGATTTCAAGAAGGAGAAGCCGCACATCGATCGGATCGCCGAGCTCTACGACGCGCTCCGCAAGGAGAGCGACGACGCCAAGCGCAAGGCGATCTTCAAGGAGATCGACAGCGAGACCCAGAAGTCGGCCGCCTACGCGATCCCCAACGAGATGGATCAGCTGTTCGCCGCGCTCGGCGTGCAGGCGGTGAACGCCTTCACCGACAACGACCACACCGTCTACACGGTGGACGTACCGGCCAACAAGCTCGAGCAGTGGGCCGCGGTCGAGGCCGACCGGTTCGCCAACGCCCAGTTCCGCCTCTTCTGGCCCGAGCTGGAGTCGGTCTACGAGGAGAAGAACCGCAGCCTCGACAGCCCGCAGAACCGGATGTTCGAGGCGATGCAGCCGCTCCTCTTCCCCGGCCACCCGTACGGCACGCAGACGACGATCGGCACCATCGAGCACCTGAAGAACCCGGCCTACCGCGACATGGAGGACTTCTACCGGCGCTGGTACGCGCCCAACAACATGGCCATCCTCCTGGCCGGCGACATCGACGCCGAGCGGGCACTGCCGGTCCTCGAGCGCGAGTTCAAGCGGCTGCAGCCGCGCCCGCTCGACGAGCCGCCGCCCGCCCGGATGGGGACCGTCCCGCAGCGCGTCGAGGTCACCGTCAAGGCGCCGGGGGAGCAGTCGCTCATGCTCGCCTGGCAGACCGTCCCGCTGTCGCACCCGGACCGGGCGGCCGTGGATGTGATGGACCTCCTGATGGACAACTCGGTCAGCGGGCTCATCAACCTCGAGCTCATCCTGACCCAGAAGCTGCCGGAGGCGGGATCGAGCCCGATGCTCATGGCGGAGGGGGGCGCCTGGCTGGTGAACGGCACCGCCCGTGAGGGCCAGTCGCTCGCCGAGGTGGAGAAGCTGCTCCTGGGCGTGGTCGCCAAGCTCAAGGCGGGTGAGTTCACCCAGGCCGACCTCGACGCCGTGGTCCTCAACGAGGAGATCGACGAGAAGGAGAAGCTCGAGTCGAACGACGCCCGGGTCAACCTGATGCTCGAGTCGTACACCGGTCGGGTGCCGTGGGAGGACGAGGTGCGGCGCATCGACCGGCTGCGCAAGGTGACCCGTGAGGACGTCATGCGGGTCGCCAAGAAGTACCTGACCGACCACTACGTGGCGGTCAAGCGGGTGCGCGGCGAGTTCGATCCGCCCAAGATCGACAAGCCGGCCATCACGCCGATCGCGCTCGACACCTCGCGCGAGAGCGCGCTGGCGCGCAAGGTCAAGGCGATGCCGATCGAGCCGCTGCAGCCGGAGTGGCTGGTCGAGGGGACCAACTACCAGCGGGTGAAGGCGCCGGGCGAGGAGCTCATCGCCTCGAAGAACAAGCGCCATGACCTGTTCACCCTGACCTACGAGTTCCAGCTGGGCAGCAAGCGCAAGCGCCTCCTGTGCCACGCGCTCGAGCTGCTCGACCGCTCCGGGGCCAAGGGCCTGCCGGCGGCCGAGCTGAAGAAGAAGCTGTTCGCCATGGGGACGACGATCCACACCACCTGCAGCGCCGACGAGAGCGAGATCCAGGTGAGCGGGATCGACCGCAACATGGAGGCGAGCGTCGACCTGCTCGAGAACTGGCTGAGGACGGCCGAGTTCGACGACAAGGTCGTCGCCGCGCTGGCGGCCAACACGATCAGCCAGCGAAACGACCAGATGCAGGAGCCGCAGGTCATCGCCAGCGCGCTCGCCGACTTCGTCGCGCGCGGCAAGGACTCGCGGTTCCTGACCGTGCCGTCCAACCGCGAGCTCAAGGCGGCCAAGGGGCCGGCGCTGCGCAAGCTGCTCGCCGAGCTGCCGGACTACCAGCACCGGATCGGCTACTTCGGGCCGCGCGACGCGGCCGACGCCGCCAAGCTGGCCGCGATCGGCGCCAAGCACCGGCCGGTGGCGCCGCACGATCCTCTGCTCTACCGGCGCGGCAAGGAGACCCGCATCTACCTGGTCGACCAGCCGGTCGCGCAGTCGCAGGTGCGCATCGCGGTGCCGCACAAGCCCATCGAGCGCGACAAGCGGACGGTGGCCCGCCTGTACAGCGAGTACATGGGCGGCAACATGGGCGCGCTGGTGTTCCAGGAGATTCGCGAGGCGCGCGGCCTGGCCTACACGGCGGGCGCGGGCTACCGGACTGGACAGCGTCCGGTCGACGAGTCAGCGCTGGCCGCGACCATGGGGACCCAGGCCGACAAGACGATCGAGGCGCTGACCACCATGATGGAGCTCCTGCGCAAGATGCCTCTCCAGGAGGTGCGCCTCAAGGTCGCGCGCGACGCGCTCGACGAGGAGTACCGCTCGAGCCGGGTCGACCCGCGCGCCGCGCCGCTCTGGGTCTTCTCGTGGGACGATCAGGGCGAGAAGTCCGACCCGCGGCCGCGCGAGTGGGAGACCTTGAAGAAGCTGGCCGGCCCCGACCTGGCGGCGTTCGCCGCCGAGGCGGCCAGCGGCGCCACCCTCATCGCCATCCTCGGCCCGACCAAGCGCTTCGACAAGAAGGCGCTCGGCAAGATGGGCGCCATCGAGTCGGTCGCGGTGAAGAAGCTCTTCGGCTACTAGCGCGCGCGCGATCGTCCTCGAATCACGCTTACCTTATGTGGGGGGTCTGACACGGGCGCGCGCGTCAGGGCGTGACGATGCCGAGCGACTGCGAGCCGCGCAGCCAGACGCGGCCGAAATGATCCACCGCGACGTCGCGGATGCGGCTCTCGACCAGTCCGCGGCGAGCGTCGAGCCGGCGCAGGCGGGCGCCGTCGAACACCGCGAGGCCGCGCTCGGTCGCCATCCACAGGCGCCCGTCGGGGCCGATCTCGACGTCGTCGGCGACGATGGCGAGCGGCCGCGGGTAGGACCAGCGCTCGCCGTCGAAGGCGGCGATCCCGTGGCCGGCCGCCAGGTAGACCATGCCGCCGGCGGTGCAGGCCACGCCGTGCATGATCTCGCTCTTCAGCCCCTCCGCCTCGCCGTAGATGACGACCTTGCGGCCGACCACCTGGGCGGCGCCCTGCGAGGTCGCCAGCCACACCTCGTCCTCGCCGAGGAAGTCGACGCCGGTCACGTCGATCGGGATGGACAGGACGCCCTTCTGCTCCTCGCGGACGTCGTTGCTGGCGTGGTGATAGACGACCACCCCGAGGCCGAGGTCGACCAGCGCGACGCCGTAGGGGCGCAGCTCGCCGCCGGCATCGCGATAGCGCAGGCCCAGCCAGAGCAGACCGCTCGGCGAGAAGCGCGCGAAGCCGAGCTCCGGGTCGCGCCCCGGGGTCTCGATGGTGAGGCCGAGATCGCGCCACTCGCCGCGGGCGACCTCGGCGAGTCCGATGCGCTTGCCGTCGGGGCTCTGGCGCATGCCGAAGACGCGCCCGTCGGGCGCGCGGGCCACCGCGAGCACGCGGCGCTCGCCGCCGCCGGTCGGCGTGAAGCGATCGCCGTCGAACCGCCAGGCGCGGCGCGAGCCGGTGGCGATGTAGCAGTCGTGGCGCGCCAGGCAGGCGACCGTGAGGCCGGTCGCCTCCTCGACCAGCTCGCCGCGGCGCAGCCACTGCACCGGGCCGCGCCCGGCGGCCGCGACCCGCGCGGTTCCGAGCGTGCGGGTCCCGACCAGGACCTCGGAGCCGGCGGCGGCCAGCACCTGCGAGCCGTCCGGCAGCGCGCCGCCCTGCGCCTGCAGGACGTACGGGCTGGGCGCCGGACGCTCGCCGTCCGGCCGCGGCACCGGCATCAGCTGCATGCCGTCGCGCACCAGCGAGCGACCGACCGCGCTCCATCGCTTGACCGAGTAGAGCCGGTTGTCGGTGAGGACCAGGAGCTCGTCCGGCCGGCTGGCCGCGGCCAGCCAGGTCTGATCGGGCGAGACCCGGTAGCTGTGGCAGCCGTCGCCCGAGGCGACCGCGATGCGCTGGCGGCGCGCCGCGTTCTCGCCGACCGCGACCAGGCGCCCGTCCGGGCCGCTGGCGACGAAGCGCACCGAGGTGATGTCGCAGCCGCGCTCGGGCCCGAGCGGGGTGGCAATCCCGTTTCGCGACACGAAGAGGCCGATGGCAGTGCCGATCCAGAGCACCGCGTCGCCGTCGACCAGCAGGCTGGTCACCGGCGAGGTGATGCCGGTCGGCGCCCACTCCCCCTCGCGCGAGACGTGGTAGAGGCCGCGCTTGAGCCCGATCCAGGTGCCGCCACCCCGGGCGGCGGCCAGCACCGCGCCCTCGAACGAGTCGATGCCGAGCACCGACGGCGGCGGTGGCACCTCGCGGAAGGCCGCCTCGTCCAGATCGTAGCGGGTCAGGCCGGCGTCGGTCGCGATCCACAGCTCGCGGTGGCTGGGATCGAAGTCGAGCGCCTGGACCCGCTCACCGGGCAGGCCGTGCTCGCTGCCGAGGTGCACCGCCTGGCCGCTGCGCAGGTCCCAGCGGTCGATGCCGGCGCCGGTCGCCGCGAAGGCGAAGGGGGGGACCGCCAGGATGTGGTGCACCGGGGTCGCCTCGGTGAACGAGCGCACGCGCACGCCGGAGCGCGGCGCGGGCTCGACCGGGTCGCGCGTCGGACAGCCGGCGCTCCCCACCACGCCGAGGAGCGCGACGAGCCGGGCGTTGTGAGCGCGGTTGGCGGCGCGCATAATCGGTGGATGGCCAAGTCCGGCAGACGTGGAGCTCCGCCAGACCTCAAGGGTACCCTGGGAACCCTGCTGCGGACTACCATCAACCAGGTCGGCGCTCTGTCGGACGTGGCCCGACGTTCGGCGTTGACCCAGAAGCAGCGGCTCGACGGTGCGTTGCTCGAGCGGCGCCGGCGTGAGGCGCTCGCCGACCTGGGCGAGGTCCTGTATCAGCTGCTCAAGAGCGGGGAAATCGAGCTCGACGAGCTGCCCGAGCTGGTGCAGGCCGCCGAGGAGATCGAGGACCTCGAGCGCCGCATCGCCGAAGCGGAGGCGGAGAGCGCGCGCCCGCGGCGACCGGTGCGCCTGAGCCGGACCGAGCGCGGGTCGGCCGGCGACCGCGCGGAGGAAGCGGCCGCCCGGAGCCGGGACTCGAAGCCGACCGAGCGCGTCTGGCGACCGCCAGGCCTGGGGCGGACGGCCGACGCGGCCTCGCCTCCGGCCGACAGCGCGCGGGCGCGCCCGCCGGTTCCGCGACCGAGAAGCGAACCGCCGGCGGCGGCACGCGGCGGAATCACCTTCGTCGAGGACGACGAACCCGTCGCCGAGGACCTCGCGGAGTACATGAACGAGGCCGACGTCTCCGAGCCCCGCAAGCCGACCGGCGACTGAATCGAATCTGGAATCTGGAATCGAGAATCGTCCCGCCGTGTCGCGCCGTGTCGCCCTCGCCCTGGCCGGATTTCTGGCCTGCAGCCGGCCGCCCGAGACGGCCCCGGGCGGCGACGGCGGGGCAGCCGCGGCCGACGCTCACCCGCGAGACGCCGGCGACGAGCTCGACGCCGGCCCGACCGGCGTTCCCGATCTCACCCTCGACCTGGTGCGGGCACGGGTCGATCTCTCGCTGCGCGAGAAGTTCTACTCGCTCGACTCCTGCGAGCTCGACGCCGACGAGGACTGCATCGGCGGTGCCGGCACCCGCCGCCTGCTCGGCTTCTCCATCCGCACCCCGAACGTCGGCACCGGCGACCTCTTCCTCGGCCACCCGACCGACGACAACCCGGCCTTCCACTACTCGGAATGTCACGACCACTATCACTTCCAGGGCTACGCCGAGTACCGGCTGGTCGACGCAGAGGGCGGCGACGTCGCGGTCGGCCGCAAGCAGGCCTTCTGCCTGCTCGACAGCGAGCGCTGGCTGACCGACGACCCGACGGTCTCCACCACCCCGCGCTACCGCTGCGAGTACCAGGGCATCCAGCGCGGCTGGGCCGACTCGTACACCTCGCACCTGCCCTGCCAGTTCATCGACGTCACCGGCGTGCCGTCAGGCAGCTACGCGCTCGAGGTCGAGCTCAACGGCGAGCACACTCTGGTCGAGCTCGACTACGACAACAACCAGATCTCCATCCCGATCGATCTCGACGACCCGGCGCTCGCCACTCCGACCGAGCCCTGCCCCACCGACATCGACCCCGCCGCCTCGGCCGGCATCGCGCGCGAGTGCGGCTGGACCGCCGGCCCCACCTTCAGCTGCGAGCCCGGAGAGATCGGTCGGGTCGGCTGCTCCTCCGCCTGCGGCCTCGGCACCTGCGACGGCAATCCCATGCTGCGCGTCTGCGACGCCGCCCGCCCCGACGGCAACTGCACCCACCCCGCCGCCGTCGACCCGGCCGAGCCGGGCGGCGGCGAGAGCAACGACTTCGCCGGCCCCTGCCCCTGCGACCTCAGCGTCCAGTGCCCCCCGTCAGGCGAGATCCAGGTCTTCACCGCCCCCTTCCGCGACGGCGATCCCTACCACTGCGAGCTCGCCTTCGAGCAATGACGCCCGCCCCCGCCCTCGCGTTTCCGCAGCAACGCCGGCTCCCGAGACGTCCTTGACAACCTCGCCCCCACGCTGGTACGTACCTTCGTCCCTGGGGATATAGCTCAGTTGGGAGAGCGCTTGAATGGCATTCAAGAGGTCAGGGGTTCGACTCCCCTTATCTCCACCAGGTTCGGGCCGCAGTCACACAGCTTTTTGATCGCGGCCCACAGCTTTTGCCACGGCTTTGCCACAGGCCCTGGCTGACAGCATTTCGACGATCCGTTTCTCCGGATCCGTCTGCCCCGCGACCGCCAGGACGATCGCCTCCGGCAGCGGCCGCATGTGCGCCCCGGCGAAGTGGACGTACCGCATCGTCTCGTCGATCCGCTTGTGCCCCATCCAGTTCATGAGCGTCCACGGGTTCACGCCGAACATCGCCGCGTGGGTCCCGAAGCAGTGCCGCAGCACATGCCA
>Ga0111538_10000661_pt1 | contig 47071 bp, 38 predicted proteins | sample SoiMethybrSBSTD1_FD_79669 | JGI IMG/M metagenome (GOLD analysis project Ga0111538, IMG submission 79669) | Bulk soil microbial communities from a Populus tree surrounding site in Tennessee, USA - Soil MetaG P. TD hybrid SBSTD1 (version 2)... | ecosystem: Environmental > Terrestrial > Soil >...
TCATCGGCGTCCCGCACGCGATCGCAACGTCTTCCTGCACGACCGCGCTCCATCTCGCCGTGATTGCCGCCGGCGTCGGACCGGGAGACGAAGTCGTGCTTCCGTCGTACACGTTTCCGGCGACCGCGAATGCCGTCCTCTACCAGCAAGGCACTCCGGTGTTGGCCGACATCGAACGTTCCACATTGAATCTCGATCCGGAGGATCTCTTGCGCGCCATCACGCCGCGCACGAAGGCAGTCATCGCCGTGCATCTCTTCGGATGTCCCTGCCGGATCGAAGAGATCGAGAAGATCTGCGAAGAGCGCGGAATCTTCTTGATCGAAGATGCGGCCTGCGCCGTGGGCACGGAGACCGCCACGCGCAAGGCGGGCGCATTCGGCCAGATTGCGTGCTTCTCCTTCCACGCCCGCAAGGTGGTTTCGACCGGCGAGGGAGGAATGCTCACCACGCGTGACCCGGCCATCGCCGAGCTGATGCGCAGCCTGCGAACCCACGGGGCCGATCGCGCCGCGGAGACCCGCGAAAAAGAGGGCGCCGCACCCGCCTCCGCGCAATACGTCCGGCTGGGCTACAACTATCGTCTTTCCGATGTGCTCTCCGCGGTCGGCCGCGTCCAATTGCGGCGGCTTTCCACATTCGTGGCCGAGCGCAATCGCCTGGCGCGCCGCTACGACGAAGCCTTGGGATCGCTTCCCGGACTGCGCCTCCCACCGCGCATCTCGAAGGGTGTGCACAGCTATCAGAGCTACGTAATCGTTCTCGAGCCTTCCGCACCGGTCGAGCCGGTTCCGCTCATGGCGAGGCTCGCGAAGGCCGGCATCTCGACGCGAGTCGGCACGTATGCGGTGCATCGCCAGCCCTATTTCCGAGAGTGGGCGGACAAGCGCCCTCTCCCCGCTTCTGAAGAGGCTGCCGAGCGCTCCATTTCACTTCCGCTTTACAACGGCTTTGTCGAAAAACATCAGAATACTGTGATCGAAGCCCTCCAAAAGGCCTGGAACGAAGCACTATAAAAGCCTTCATTGACCGCGCTTGAAAGCCTTGGCTATGCTCCAATCCAAGCGGGGGGAATCTTTCGTAACTTATCCCTGAAGGATGGCCGGTTCCTAGCCGCGGTTTCTGATCTATTCTGAAGTTCCTCGAGGAGCGGCAACTTTGGATCGCACCGTTCTCGGTCTTTTCGACGGCCCGTCGGGCGGCGCCGCCATGATTCACGAGGGCATGATCCTCGCGATGTCCGAAGAGGATCGTCTCATTCGGCGCCATCGCGTCTCCGGTCTCCCGCGCGCATCGGTGCAATGCGTCTTGCGTCAATCGGGAGTCCACTCCTCACAAGTCATGGCGGTGCTCGTCGCGACACGCGAAGCCACTTATGCCGAAGGCGTGGGATCCACGACGCGCACTCCCTTTCTCGTGCGCGTTGCGGAAGCCACGAATTCTCCCGAGCCGATCAGCCGTATGATTCGCGTTTCCTTCGCGGGATCGCGGCGCCGCCGCGTGGACGAAGCGCTGCGTTCCGAGTTCGGCTTCTCGTGCCCCATTCTCTTCTTGGATCATCATCTCGCGCACGCCGCGGGTGCGGCTTTCTCCGCGGGACTCTCCGATTGCTTGGCGATCACCATGGACGGCGGCGCGGACGGAGCCTGGGCCACAGTCACTTCCTTCGAGCGGGGGCGTCCCCAACTTCTCGCTCGTGAGACCGGACCGTATTCGTTCCTCGCGTTTCTCGAGGACGTTTGCCACAAGCTCGAGATTCCCGAAGGAATCGATCGATTCCGCAGATTGGAAGAGCTCTCCAAGCGCGGGGAGCCGCTCTATCAAGATCGATTCCGTGCGTTGTTCCGCGTGCGCGACGGCCGCGTGCAGGTTTCGGAGGGAATCCTCGGCAACGGCGGTCCTTTGGGTCGCATTCCGCATCCGACGAAGCGCGAGGTGCTCGCAGCCTCGGCCATTCGCGCCGTCGGCGAAGCCGTGCGCGAAACGGCTCGCTATTGGATCGAGCGATCACCGCACACTTCCGTCGTCTTGGGAGGCGATCTCTTCGAGATTTGCCCGGTTGTGCGTCCGGTGCTGGAATGCGCCCAATCGCGCTCGCTGCATTTGCCGCCTTCCCCTGGCGACGATGGCTTGGCCATGGGGGCCGCATTCGCCGCATGCCTTCCCGGGTTTCTTCCCGATCCCCTGCCGATTCCCACAGCGCCGCTGGCCAGCCCGTTCCTCGGAATCGCCTATGACGATGACCTTCTCGAACCGACGCTCGCCTCGGAAGGGCTCGACTTCCGCAAGAGCACGCACATTGAGAGAGAAATCGGACGCGTCTTGGCCGAGGGAAAGTCGGTGGCGCACTTCCATGGGAGAACCGAGCTCGGCAACTCGAGCCTGGGAAATCGATCGATCCTGCGCAGCCCGCTCGGCCGCTTGCGCAGCGGGCAAGTGAGCTTCGTGTTAGCGCCGAACTACTATCACACGCTCGTGCCGCTCGACGCGTTTCATTCGCTCTTTGAAGACGAAGGAGTTCGTCCGGAGAATCTTCTCGCCGCGCCCATGCCGATCACGCCTCAGCCCCGCTTCCATGAACAGTGCCCGGACATCGTCGGGCCGCGCGGCCGCGTGAAAGTGCAAACGCTCACCATGGAATCGAATCCGCGGCTCTTCAAGATTCTTCGCGAGTTCGAGCTGTGGACCGGTCTTCCCGCATTGGCGGTCGCCCCAATGCGTCTTCCCGATGAGCCGCTCGTCTCTACGCCGCTGCACGCGCTGCGCATTTTCCGTCTTTTGGGCGCCGACTTCGCCGCATTCGGAAGTTATTTGGCCCGAGCGCAATCGCCGGTGCCGGGACCGCTCGATCCGGCCGAAGCGGAGGTTCTCTCGCAGAAGAATCGAGCCCGCGAACGCGTCAGTCCGTGATAGCTTTCCGCGAGTGATCACGTTCGAATCACTGTCCTCGAGGAGCGATCCGGAGTGGGAATCGCTCGTCGACCGGTCGCCGGACGCGCTTCTCTTCCACCGGCTTTCCTTCCTTTCCTATCACTCCGCCGATCGATTTCGCGAGCATCGCTGGAAAGCGCGCAAGGAAGGTGAGCTCGTCGCCGCGATCACGCTCGCGGAATTTCCGATTCCTCCCGTGGGCGACGGCAGCAACGGAATGGAGTTGCGCTCTCCTTACGGAGGAAGCTTCGGCGGATTCGTGACGGCGCCCGGTCTCACGAGTGCGGATCACGAGCTGCTCGTCGCCGGCGCCAAGGAGATGGCTCGCGATGCGGGCGCCCGCACGATGCGCATCACGCTTCCGCCATCGCCCTATCGATCGGGCGGAGATCACGCCGAGTTCGCGCTCTTCGCACAAGGAGCGCGCGTTGCTGCGCAAGAGATCACTCATGTCGTGTCACTGCAGGGCGGCGAGGACGAAGTCTGGTCGCGCATCCACGGCGCCGGACGAAGAGGCGCCCGCAAAGCGGAGCGCTTGGGAACGACCGCGCGGGCCGGGAACATGCAGGATCTCGCTGAGCTCCACCGTCTCATTGCGGCCAACATTGCCGCAAAGGGAAACAAGCCCACGCATTCGCTCGAGGAGCTGCAGGATCTCTTTCAGCGCTTCCCAGAAAGCATGATTCTGCACGTTGCGGAAAACGACGGGAGCCTGGTCGGCGGGATCCTCGTGTTCCGGTGCAATGCGCGCGTCGCGCTCAGCTTCTACACGGCGCGGGCGGAAAGCGCGGACGCGAATCGCTGCATGGACCTCTTGTCGGAGCGCGCGATTCTCGACTCAATGGAGCGCGGCTTCGAATGGCTCGACCTGGGGACGACCTCGATCGGCGGGGTCATGAATCCGGGTCTCGAAGTGTTCAAGGAAGGCTTGGGTGGAATTCCATTCGTGCGCAGAACCTGGTCGATCGATCTTTAGTCCCAGGATTGCAGCTCGACGATGTTTCCCTCGGGATCGGTGACGTAGCACCACGTCACGCGCCTTCCCGCCGCCGTCGTGAGCGTCACGACTTCGCCAACCGGTTCGCCTCCCGCCGCCAAGATCTCTGCGCGAGCCTCGTTCACCGATGCCACCTCGAACGCGATGTGACCGAATCCTGGACGATTCACGGCCGGACGCGGCCCATCGGCCAGCTTCGAGTAGGAATACACTTCCAGAGTGGGACCCTGATCTCCGCCTCCGGGAAGGCGCAGATGAATGCCTTGGAGTGTCGCGCCCGGCACGCCTGTCCCCGCTTCGAGAGTCGGCCCGGAATAATTGCGTTCGGGAGGAACCGGAATGCATCCAAAGAGGCTCACGTAGAAATCGGCCAGGGCGCGCCAGTCGCGAGCAATGAGATTCGTGTGACCGAACTTCGCTCCGCGAATCGTCACGCGGAAGCGGGACTCTCCGGCGCGACCGGAAGGTTCACCGTGAACTCGCTCCCCTTCCCCGGTCCGTCGCTCTTCACGCGAATCGTTCCGCCATGGAGCTCGACGAGCTGCTTCACGAGCGTGAGCCCGATGCCCAGCCCTCCATGAGGACCGCCCTTCGTCTGCTCCCCTTGCGTGAACACTTCGAAAATCCGGTGCAGCATTTCGGAAGGAATGCCCATTCCGCTATCCGCGACCGACACCGATGCCGTGCCGTTGGACTGAGACGCGGTGACCGTGATCCGCCCGCCGCGTTCGGTGTATTTGGCCGCGTTGTTCAACAAGTTCGAGATCACCTGCGAAAGGCGTGCGGCATCGGCATCCAATGCGATCGCTTGGGAAGGCAGACGCACGTGCAGGACTTGGCCGCAAGCTTCGATCAAGGGCTGGCTCGTTTCGATTGCCAATCTCAGCACTTCGGCCAGATCCACTCTCTCCTTGCGAATCTCGAGCTTGTTGCCGGTGATGCGGGCGACGTCGAGCAAATCGTCGATGAGCCGCGTCATTTGCTCGACCTGCCGGCCGATGACGTCCAAAGCCCAGTTCGTTTCCGGACTCTGCGAGCTCTTGAGATTCAGGATTTCGACGGCGTTGCGAATGGGCGCCAAAGGATTGCGCAGCTCATGCGCGAGCGTGGCCAGGAAGACGTTCTTGTTGCGGTCGGCTTCTTTGAGATCGTCCTCGGTCTTCTTGCGATCGCTGATGTCCACGAGAACGTTGACCGCCCCCAACACGTTTCCGAATTCGTCGCGAATTGGGCTGGCATGGGCGAGCACGGTGCGCCGTTCCCCGTTCGGGCGCTCGATGACGATTTCCTCGCCGTTGTATTCGCGATTGTCGTGAATCGCCAAAGCCATCCAGCACTTCTCGTGAAGGATGGGCCCGCCTTCGGGAGAGAAGAGCTTGAACGATCCGCAAAAGCGATCGACGGGATGATTCAACTTCGGCGCGCGGCCCCACAATTGGACGGCGTGCCGGTTGAAGTAGCGAATTAGGCCCTCGGCGTCACACAAATACGCCGCGGCCGGAAGCTTCTCCAGGATTCCGCGATAGAGGAGCTCGGTCCTCTCGAAGACGGAAGCGTCACGCGATTCGTAGCGAAGCGTTTGGCCGTCCATTGCACCTTCTCGTGGATGATCCCCAGATTCGATCGATCGGCTCGCCTGATTTTGCGCGAGCAATTCTAACCCAAACGGCCCCTCAAAATGCAAGGGTGGCAGTCCCGAGGCATGGGGCTGTGCCCGAGTGGCACCAGGCGCGCCTCAATGGGCAGCAAGTCTCTTCGCAAAATCCTCCCCGATGGCTTCAGGAGTGACCTTGGGTTCGTAGCGCTGAACCACGTCGCCTTTGGAATCCACGAGGAACTTCGTGAAGTTCCATTTGATCCTTCCCGTGCCGAGGAATCCCGGCCTCTTCTCTTTCAAGAACCGATACAACGGGTGAGCGGCCGAACCGTTCACGTCAATTTTCTCGAAGAGAGGAAACGTCACTCCGAACTTCGTCGTGCAGAATTGGCGGATCTCGGATTCGTCGCCGGGCTCTTGATGACCGAATTGGTCGCAGGGAAACCCCAGCACCACCAACCCTTCATTGTTGAAGCGGCGGTGAAGAGCTTCGAGCCCTTCGTACTGGGGTGTATACCCGCACTTGCTGGCAACGTTCACGACGAGAAGAGTCTTTCCTCGATAGGCATCCATTTTCTGCACGTTCCCCTCGATCGTGGTGATTTCGATGTCGTAAATCGAGCTCATCCTTGGAAGCCCTCGGGAAGGGGATCTTGTCCAGATGGCGCGCCAAACTGCGCCATGCGATTCTCCGCGGAAAGCGGGAGATTGTAGCAGAGATGAAATCGGTTGCGGTGATCGGGGCGGGATCGTTCGGCGCATGGACCGCGCTGCACTTGGCTCGCGCGGGAATGAACGTGACGCTGCTCGATGCCTACGGCCCCGGGAATCTCCGTTCGAGCTCCGGCGGCGAGACGCGGGTCATTCGCATGGGCTACGGCACGCTCGAGATCTATACGCAATTCGCAATTCGCTCTCTCGCGTTGTGGAAGGAGCTCTTCGATCGCGCCCACACTGCGCTGTTTCTCGAAAGCGGCGTGTTGTGGATGGCGCGGGAAGGCGATCCGCTCACGCTGGCCACACGCGATGCGCTGGAAAAGTATCGGGTCCCCCATGAGCCCTTGGGTCGCAGCCAGCTCGAGCAACGCTGGCCGCAAGTGGACTTCGGCCCGATCGCTTGGGGGATTTACGAGCCGCACAGCGGAATCCTTCTCGCGCGGCGCGCCGTGCAAGAGACGGCGCGCGAATGCGAGCGTGCCGGCGTGCGCGTGTTGTCCGCCCTCGTCATCGCGCCCCGCGGCTCCGGCCGGATCGACGCGATTCTCACCGCCTCCGGGGAAACGGTTCGCGCCGATGCGTTCGTCTTCGCCTGCGGTCCTTGGCTCCCGAAGCTCTTCCCCGATGTTCTCGGGGATCGGCTTTTCGTGACGCGCCAAGAGACGTTCTACTTCGGAACGCCACCGGGGGATCGCCGCTTTTCGCCGCCCGCGCTTCCGGCGTGGGTGGACTTCGGACAAGAAGTCTATGGAATTCCGGACGTCGAATCGCGCGGATTCAAGATCGCCGTCGATCGACACGGCCCGCCGTTCGATCCCGATTCCCCCGAGCGCATCTCCCAAGAGACGTTGGCGGAAGCGCGCGCCTATCTTGGCGGCAGATTTCCGGCGCTGCGTGAGGCGCCGCTTCTCGCGGTCGAAATCTGCCAGTACGAGAACACCTCAAACGGAGACTTCCTCATCGATCGACACCCCGAAATCGAGAACGTGTGGCTCGCCGGAGGAGGATCGGGGCACGGCTTCAAGCATGCACCGGCCGTGGGAGAAACGATCGCGCAACACCTACTCGAGCGCGCACCGCTCGAAGCTTGCTTTCTTCTTTCCGCGAAGGCGAACGTCAAGCAACGCGGCGTTTACTGAGAGGGCGCGCGGCGCTGGCGACGCGCCGAGCGCCGCCCAGCTCATCTCTTCGGAACGAGATTCTTGTTCGTGTGGAAGAAATTCTCCGGATCCCACTTCGTCTTGATCTCGAGAAGCCGGTCGTAATTCTTTCCGTACGCGGCGCGCGTGCGCTCGTCCCCTTCTTCCGCATTCAAGAAGTTCACATAAGTGCCGCCGGTCGAAAACTTGCGCATGTCCTCCCAAGCGGTGCGAGCCCACTCGATGTTCGCGCGATCGTCCTCCGGCTTTTCCCAGGATCCGGTGACGTTCAAGACGAAGCCCGCATCGCGATTTCCCATGGCATTGCGGCTCTCCGGAGAGCGGCCGACGGCACCACCCAATGGGAACAAGAGAATCGCCGAATGCGGAGAAAGGATTCTCGCCGAATGATCCAAGATTTTGCCGAGCAGCTCCGGCTCCAAGTCGGGAAGGTATTCCGACTTCCAGTAGTAGCGCCGGCCCTTCGGTTGGGTGGCGTCCAAGATACATTGTTGGGAAACATAGGTGCGGCGCTGCACGATGTCGCCGGCAGGAACATTGAAGCGTTTGATCGGCGCCAAGAATCGCTCCGCATCCGCCACCTGTCCCGAGTGGCAGATGAACAATGCGGCAATGAGCTTTCCGTGGATTTCCTTCGGAAGCCAAGGCGCGGGAGGAGCCAAACGCATTCCCGCAACGATCGCGCAGTCTTCGCCTGCCGTGCGTGCCATCATGCGATACATGGCCAGGACTTCGTTGGCCGCGGATGCCGGCCAAGCGATTGCGCCTCCGACGATCTCCGGCCCCACCGGAAAGAGCTCGTATTCGATTCCGGTCACCACGCCGAAGTTGCCGCCTCCGCCGCAAAGTCCCCAGAAGAGATCGGGATTCTCGCCGGGTGAGGCGCGAACGATGCGCGCATCGGCGGTGACCAGATCGAAGGAGCGGACCGTATCGCACGTCCAACCGAAGCGGCGCGAAAGATAGCCGAATCCCCCTCCCAAGGTCAGACCTGCAATTCCCGTATTCGAAACGAATCCCAACAGCGCCGCCAGCCCGTGCAATTGCGTCTCGCGATCCACGTCCCCCAGAAGGCAACCGGCCTGGGCCCGCGCGAGGCGCGCGGCGGGATCCACCCACACTCCGCGCTGCATGCTCATGTCGATCATGAGACCGCCGTCGCACACCGCGAGCCCTGCGATGTTGTGGCCGCCGCCTTTGATCGAGAGCGTCAGATCGTTCTCGCGCGCGAAGCGCACGCAGGTTTGCACATCGGAAGTCCCCAAGCAGCGCGCAACGATCGCCGGCTTGCGATCGATCATCGCGTTCCACACCGTGCGCGAATCTTCGAAGCCGGGATCTCCCGGCGCCAAGACCGGGCCGCGATGGACCGCGCGCAATGCGCCGACGCGGTGGTCGACTTCCGCAGTGGTTCCGATCGTCATGGATGCGCCTTTCTTTGGGGACAAAAAGGATTCATCTTCGTTGCGGGACGGGGGCGAAAGGGCGCGGGGATTCTACGACAGTTCGGTACTTTCGCAAGGCGGGGGTCTCGGCCGCGATCCAAGCCACCACGAGAAGACAGGCGATCCCCCCGCTCACCACGGAAAACGGCGCACCTTTCCAATTGGCGACGAGCCCGGCTTCCAATTCGCCGAGCTGCGGACCGCCCATGAAGAAGACCATGTTGACCCCGCTCATTCTTCCCCGCAGCTCGTTCGGAGTCTCGAGCTGGCGCACGACATTGCGGATGACCATGCTCACCGTGTCCGCGGCCCCGGAGAAGGCGAGACACAGGAACGCAATCCAGAACGAGCGCGAGAGCCCGAAGACCACGGTGGCCAATCCGTAAGCGGCCACCGCCCACAAGAGCGTCGGCCCGCGGCGTACGATCCTCTCGATGAGCACGACCATGACGCCGCTGGTCAGGAGCGCACCGACCGCGGGGGCGGCATAGAGAGCGCCGTATCCGCGCGCGCCGACGTGAAGGATGTCCTGCGCATAGATCGGCAACAGCGCGGTCGCCGACGAAAAGAATGTCGCGAAGAAATCGAGCAGCATCGTGGAGCGAATGAGCGGCGAGCGAAACACGAACCCCAGTCCCTCGGTCGCAAAGCGAAGCGTGATCCTCTCGTTCTCGCCCAGCGACGTTCGCGCACGGGTTTCGACGCCGCGAATCCCGAGCAGCGCCGCGATGACAAAGAGGTACGACAAGGCGTTCAAGGCATAGGCCCAGCCGACGTGCGCCGCGCCGATCAGGATTCCGCCCAAGGCCGGGCCGCCCACGGCGGCGATCTGAAAGAGAATCGTGTTCAAGCTGATCGCATTGGGAAGATGCTCCCGCGGCACGAGCATCGGGGTCAGCGCTTGGCGCGCGGGAAGATCGAACGCGGCGGTGCACCCGCCCAATGCGGCCAGCAGGTAGATCGGCCACAGCGCTTCCACCCCACGAAATGCGACGATCGCCAGCATCACCGCAATCAGGGCGGCGAAAGATTGGGTGACGAGCATCACCCGCCGGCGATCCCAAGCATCCGCGATGACTCCGCTGAGCAACGAGAAGGCGACGATCGGCACAACGCGCACGAGGCCCACCATGCCGAGCGCAATTCCCTTTTTGTCCGGTGGAACGAGCAGGGAGACGTGCCAGAGCAGCGCCGCGTTCTGCATGAACGAGCCGATCATGGACAGAAGGAGCCCGATCCAGAGGAGGCGGAAGTTCCGCGAGCGCAGCGCTGGAAAGGAGACGAAGCTTGGCGGGAGGGGCATCGACCTCGATGGCTCTCAAGTAGTTCTTGGAATTGACGCAGATCTGCGGCGGAGGATACAGGATCTCGAGAATTTCGCCCGCGTACATTGATCTTGAATGCGCCTCTACGCAAGAAGGCCCGGCGAGTTTCCCCGCCGGGCCTCCCGGTGCAAAGGCAATGAGTTGCCTAGCGGTGACTGCGCCGGCGCTTCCATTCGCGGCGAGTATCCACGGCCTGGACGCGGGTATGGCGTTTCGCGACGACTGCGCCCATGGCGATCCCCGTGGCTCCGGCCATCAAGATCAGGAGCGCATGCTCCGTCTCGAAGAGGTAGTGCAGGATGCTATTCGACCAACGCGGGTCCCCGTGCCCGGGGTGGGCCATAGCGACACTGCAGGAAAGCAATATCCCGGTCACTTGGAAAAGGATTCGATTGATCTTCATTCGTTCTCCCATCGCCTTCACAATCTCGTAGAATTCGCGCCCTTCAGGGGAACACCCAAGAAGGAGAATACCATGTTCGTCGTGAAGGTGTTTTGTCTCAAAGCCAGTCTCGCGCTGCCGGCCGCCGCCGGGGACTCCTTCGCGCAGTCCGGCACTCACGAAGTCTTCACGATCGTCGAATAGATTCTTCTTTCTTCGTCGATTTCTTCGACGCGGGAGATCATTCTGCTCCACCGCGAAGCGTCTCCATCGGGCTTCGTTGCCTTACGAACGCCGCTCCTTCCCTTCTCGACCCTGGAAGATTGGGGTAGCGGGCTGTCCGCCGCGCGCTCTCCGCAAGATGCCGGCACGTGGGAGCGCGACCGGAACACCGCTCGCGAGCGGTTGAGCGAGCTTCTTCATCGCCCGGAAGTCCGGGAGGCGATCTTCCTGGCGTCCCCGTCGCTGGAGAGCCGCATCGCCGCGTGGCGAAACCATCCCGACGGGAACGATGGACGCGGCCTCGAAGCGGGGCTCGTGAAGTACATCTCCCGCATGGCGGCACGCTGCACGCCCTTCGGTCTTTTCGCGGGAAGCTCGACCGGGCGCATCGGACCCGCCCTGCGGCTCGAATTGCGCGAGAGGAATGCCGCGCGGCGCCACACACGTCTCGACATGGAATACCTGAGCGCCGTCGTCACCGCGCTCGCGAACGATGCCTCCCTGCGCGAGCACCTGACGTTCTCCACGAATACCAGTCTCGCCGAAGCGGGCGGAGCGCTTCGCTATGCGGAAGCGCGCTGGTTGGAGGGCAATCGTGCGTACTATCTCGTGGACGTCGAGCCGCACGAGCATTTGCGCCGCGCTCTCGCGCGCGCCCGCGACGGCGCATCCTTGGATCAGATCGCGCGGGCCATCGAAGACGGGGACGTTTCGTACGACGAAGCGAAATCGTTCGCTCATCAGCTCATCGATGCGCAGCTTCTGATGTGCGATTTGGGTCCGGTCGTGACTGGGCCGGAAAGCTTGGATCATCTCCTCGCTTCCCTCTCCAAGATTCCGGCGGCGCAACGCGCCTACGAACGGCTCGTCTTGGCGCGGGATGCGCTGGCGCAATTCGATCGGGAAGGACTGGGCGTTTCCCCCGAGCGCTATCGTGCGCTCGCGTCGTCGCTCGAGAGCCTGGCCCCGGTCGAGATTTCTCGCCTCTACCAAGTCGATCTCGCGAAGCCGGCGCAAACGGTGGAGATCTCCTCCGATCTCGCCACCGAGCTCTTGCGCGGAGCTCAAGTGCTACTCGATTTGTTCGGCGGCGCGCGCCGCGATTCTTTGGAAACGTTTCGCCGCGCGTTCGAAGAGCGCTATGGAGAGCGCGAAATCTCGCTGGTCGAAGCGCTCGATGAAGAGATCGGCATCGGATTCGAAACGGCTCATCATGCCGGCGTGGATCCTTCTCCGCTCTTGGCCGGCCTGCCCTTCTCTTCCGGCGAAGAAGAGGAGCGCGTTCTCTGGGGATCGCGCGCGCGCTTCATCCAATGGAAAGTTGCCGAAGCGATCGCCTCCGGCGCGGAGGAGATCGAGCTCGACCCGGCGGAGATCGCTCGCTTTCACGATGCATCGCGCCCTCGCTTGGCCCCCGCGTTTCATCTCGCCGCCACGATTCTGGACTCCGATCCGCACGAGCCGAGCGCGCCGCGCGCTGTGCTCGACTCCGCGGCCGGACCTTCCGGGGCGCGGCTTCTGGGACGCTTTTGCCACGGCGATGACGAGCTGCACCAGCGTGTCATGGATCACTTGCGGGCCGAGGAAGCGCTGCGGCCCGACGTTCTCTATTTCGAGATCGTTCATCTTCCGGAAGGCCGCATCGGCAACATTCTCGCCCGGCCGCTCTTGCGTTCGTACGAGCTCGAGCTGTTGGGAAAGTCCGGTGCGCCGCGCGAGCGCCTTCTCTCTTTGGATGACCTGACGCTTCGTTTGGAGAGAAACCGCATCGTGCTCCGCTCCAGGTCTCTCGATCGCGAGGTCCGGCCGCGCCTCACCAGCGCGCACAACACGTCCTGGAAGAGCCTCGGCGTGTATCGCTTTCTCTCCGCGCTGCAAGCGGAGGGGGCCGTCGAAGGGACGGCGTGGAATTGGGGACCATTGGAAAGCCAGCCGCGACTTCCGCGCGTGCGCTTGGGGCGCATTCTCCTCGCGCGCCAGCAATGGAACGCGCGGCGCGCGGAAGCGCAGATGCTGCGCGCGCACGAGGGACATCGTGCGTTTCGCGCCGTGCAAGAGTGGCGCACCAAGCGAAAGCTTCCGCGCTGGGTGGGTCTCGTCGATTTCGACAACATCCTGCCGGTCGATCTCGACCATCCTCTGTCCGTCGCGGCGTTCCTGGATGAAATCCGCGGCGTCGAAGGGTTCGCGCTTCAGGAGATCTTTCCCGCCGCGCGAACGGACGCGGCGCGAGCACCGGAAGGACGCTTCCTGAACGAAATCATCGTTCCGTGCCTGCGCCACGCTTCCGCGAACGAAAGCACGCGGGCGCCGCACGCGTACGTGCGCTCCGCGGCGGGTTCCCACGATACGTTTGCACCGGGCTCCGAATGGATCACCGCCAAGCTGTACGGCGGCCCCGCAGTGCTCGATCGCGTGCTTCTCGAAGTCGTCGCGCCCGTCGTCGAGCAGGCTTCGGCGCAGGGCTGGCTCGAGCGCTGGTTCTTCGTTCGCTATGCCGATCCCGATTGGCATGTGCGGGTGCGCTTTTGCGGAGATCGCCGCCGCCTTCTGGCGGACATTCTTCCCCGACTGCACGAATGTGCCGAGCCCTTCTTGGCCGACCGGCGCATCCACCGTCTCCAGCTCGACGGCTATCGCCGGGAATCGATTCGCTATGGCGGAGATCGCGGCAGCGTTCTTTGCGAAGAGATCTTCGCCGCCGACAGCAGCGCCGTCTTGCAGTTTCTCGGCCAAGCGACCGGAGACGAAGGGCTCGATGCGCGCTGGCGATTCTGTTTTTTGGGAATGGATGCGCTGCTTTCCGATTTTGGATTCCATCCCGCGCGCAAATTGGAATGCATGCGGCTTCTGGCTCAAGAATTCGGAGCGGAGTTCCACATCGATTCCCCGATGCGGCGGCGCATGATGGACCGTTATCGCCGCGAACGGCGCACGCTCGAAGACCTGCTCGACGATCGCGAAAGTGCCGCGCCGCCCGCCTGGCGGGCTTTGCTGCGCGAGCGCTCCGCACAGATTCAGGCCGCGTGCGCGGAGCTCGTTTGTCTCCATGCCGAAGGCTCGCTCGCCGCGGAAATCCAGGACCTGGCCGCCAGCCTCCTGCACATGCACGCCAATCGGGCACTGCGCTCCTCCCCTCGCGCTCAAGAGATGGTGATCTATCACTATCTCGAAAATGCCTACGCGTCTCGAGCGGCGCGCGCGAAGGCGCTCTCCCCCACGACATCGCCGTGAGCACCCCTCTTCCCGGCGATCGCGATCGCCTCCCGCCCGAGCCCTTGTTTCGAGAGGAAGCGATGCACGAATACGCGCGCGGGCGCTTGGAGGGAAAGCTTCTGCGCATCTCACCGGCCTGGACCCAGTGGGTCTTTCGCCTTCTCCTCGCCACGTTGGCGGCCGCTGCCGCATTCCTATTCCTGGCGAAGATCGATCACGTGGTGAAGGGACCCGCGATCGTTCGCCGCGCTTCCGCCGCCGATGGCCTCGAGCCGCTCGAGGTGGTCGCGCTTCTTCCGGGGAATACGCGCGCGCAACTTCGCGCCGGTCAGACGATGTTGGTGGTTTGGGACGGCGCTTCTCTTCCCTCGCTCTCTCTCGATGTCGACGACATTGCCGCGGACATCGTCGGACCCGAGAGAGCGCGCGAGCTTCTGGGAACGGAGCTGTCGGGAATCCTGCGCGTCGAAGGCCCGGTGGTGTTCGTGAGTGCCGCGCTTCCTGCGCCCGCATCCAGTTCTTCTTCCGCTCTCGTGCCGGGCACTTCCGGCGTCGCTGAAGTCCGCATCGGAAGACATCGTCTCCTCGAAGAGTTTTTCCCCGGTGCGGCGCGATGAAGACGCAGCTTCTTTCGCGTCTTCACCGCCGGCGCGTGCCCTACGTCCAGCAGCTGCACATGAGCGACTGCGGTCCCACGTGTCTCGCGATGGTGTTGCGCTATCACGGCTGCCATGTGCTGCTCGATGAAGTGCGCGAGCGCTTTCCCGGCGGGCGGGATGGGACGAGCGCGTTCGAAATCCTGGAAGCGGCGCGCAGCTTCGGGCTGCAAGGGCGCGCGGTGCGTGTGGAGCTGGAAGATCTTCCGCTGCTTCCTCCCGGATCCATTCTTCATTGGCGCATGAGCCACTTCGTGATCCTGGAACGGCTGCGCAAGAACGGCGTCGATCTCGTCGATCCGGACGGCGGCCCGCGCTTCGTGACATCCGCAGAGCTCGCGCGCTCCTTCACCGGCGTCGCCATTCTTCTAGACCCGGTCGAGACGTTCGAACGCAGGCTTCGGGAAGGATCCCGGCTGTGGGAGTACGCCCACAACATTGTCAAGCGCTCCGGCCTTTTGGGACGAACGATCCTCACTTCCGTCTTGTTGCAATTGTTCGCGCTGGCACTCCCCGTGGCCACCGGAACCGTCGTCGATCGAGTGATTCCCGGCCAAGACGGATCGCTCTTGGCGGTTCTCTTCGCCGGCATCGCCGTCCTCGCGCTCTATTCCTTCTTCGCCTCCTACGTCCGCTCGCATCTTCTTCTCACTCTGCGTACCGAGCTCGACTTTCAAATGACGAGCGGATTTCTTCGCCATCTCTTGCGCCTGCCGTTCTCGTTCTTCCAATTGCGCCACACCGGTGATCTTCTGTTGCGCCTCGATTCGAACGCCGTCATCCGCGAATCGCTGACCTCCACGGTCATGTCCGGGCTCTTGGATGGTCTTCTGGTCAGTGGCTATCTCGCCGTCATTCTCCTCACGCACTGGGGATTGGGACTGCTCGTCGTGGGACTCGGCATTCTGCGCGTGGCCATCTTCCTGGCGACGCGCTCACGCTATCGCGACCTCATGGGCGAGGCGCTGCAAGCGCAGGCCGAGGCCTCCAATTATCAAGTGCAGATGGTGGAAGGAATCGAGACGCTCAAAACCTCGGGAGCGGAGCGCCGCGCGACCGAGATGTGGTCCAACCTCTTCGTGAACGTGCTCAATGTTTCGATTCGCCGCGGGCGTTTGTCGGCCGTCGTCGATGCGCTGCTGTTTTCCTTGGAGCTCATCTCCCCGCTCGTGGTGCTGGCCTATGGAGCGGTGCTCGTTCTCGACGGACGCATGACGCTCGGCACCATGCTGGCGATGTCCGCGCTCGCGGCGGGATTTCTCCGTCCTTTGGGATCGCTCGTCGCCACCGGTCTCGAGCTACAGCAGCTCGGCAGCTACGTCGATCGCGTCGATGAAGTTCTCCGGCACGCACCGGAACAGGACGAGCGCCGCCGGCCCGCACCGCAGCTTCACGGCCGGATCACGCTCGAGGCGCTCTCCTTTCGCTACGCCGAGCACGCTCCTTGGGCCGTGGATCACGTGGATCTCGAGATTCCGCCCGGAGCGCAGATCGCGATCGTCGGGCCGAGCGGATCGGGAAAGTCGACGATCGCGCGCCTTTTGGCGGCGCTCTACGTTCCCGCCGAAGGACGCATTCTCTTCGACGGCTCGGACTTTTCCGCATTCGATCTCGTTTCGCTGCGCCGCCAGATCGGTTTCGTTCCCCAGCATCCGTTTCTGTTCGGCGCCACGATTCGCGCGAACATCGCCATGGCGGACGTGGATGCTTCCTTGGAAGACATCGAACGCGCCGCGCATCTCGCCGATCTCGAGCAGGAGATCGCCGCCATGCCGCTGGGCTACGAAACTCCGCTGGCCACGACGGGAACGAATCTCTCCGGCGGACAGCGGCAGCGAATTGCCATCGCGCGCGCACTCCTGCGCCGGCCGCCGGTCATCATTTTGGATGAAGCGACGAGCCATCTCGACGCGCGCTCCGAGCGCCGCGTCTATGAACATCTCAAGACGCTCGCGGGCACGCGCATCGTGATCGCCCATCGTCTTTCCACCGTGGCCGGCTCCGATCTCATTGCGGTGATGGACAAGGGCCGCATCGTGGAGCGCGGCACGCACGAAGAGCTCCTCCGCGAAGGAGGGCTCTATGCCGAGCTGGCGCGTCTTAGTCGAGGAGGAGGAGACGATCCCAGAGCGGCTCTTGATCGGTGATCGCCGCCAATAGCGCCAGTCCAACTCCGGCCGCACCGGTGAGCCAAGCCGGATCTTCGATGTACTCCCCCTCGCGCACGCGATCGAAACTGAATGTGGGGAATCCGGCGATTGCCGGGCGTTCGGTGACTCGCGCCAAACAATGCTCGAACCACGCGTGCGCCGCGCGCCCGCACTCGCCATCGCCCGTGGCGCGATGGAGGCGATGGTAGAGGTGCGCAAGGCCGGCCGATCCATGGCAGAGCCCGGTATCCACGACTTCCGTCTCGGCGATCGGACGTTTCGCCGCGCTGTGTGCCGTTTCCAGAGCTTGGGCCTCCAGCCGCGGACGATCGAGCGCGTTCGCCGCCGCCAACAGCGCGGCCGCCACTCCCGGATCTCCGTAGCACCAAGCGACGCGCGCCGGCTCAGGTTCAGAGTCGTGCACGATGTAGTCGGGAAATGAAAGCTCCTTCGTTCCGGCCAAGCGCTGCGCCATCAACCATTCGACGGCGCCTTCCAAAAGAGGAATCGCCCGCGCGCGCAAATCTGTGTGGCGTGCGAAGCGCGCGAGAATTCCAATCACTCCCGGCACACCGTGGGAGAGCCCCAAATTGAAATACGTTTCATCCAAAGGCGCGTCGTCGCGCACAGCACGACGCGTCATCGCTCCCGAAGGCCACGAGATTCCGATGCTCTGCGGGCGCGACAAGGCTTCCAAGCGATCGAGAACCACCGCGGCGATGCGCCGCGCCAGGGGGCGCCCTTCGCGTTCGATCGCGTAAACGCCGAGACCGGCAAGCCCACCCAGAAGATCGTACGCGGGGCGAAAGTCTTCGTTTTCCAGGAACTCGAGCAGCGCTTCGTCGATTCCCGCGCCCGGATCTTCGCCATCCGTTCTTCCCGTGAGACGCAGGAGATGCTCCGTCGTCCACGCCACTCCCGGGAAACCGCAATACAGCGAATCATCCATCAGCTTCTCGGGAAGAAGCTCGATCGATTCGTCCAAGAAGCGCCGCGCGGCTTTTCCCGCACCTTCGATCCCGGCGTGCTCCGCCCAAGCGAAAAACAGCGCCAGCCCGCAGCGCCCCAGCGCCAAAGAGACCGAGCGCACGCCGTTTTCGGCGGCGGGCAGCGTCAGCGTCCAATCGTCGTAAGGGCGATCCAATGCGCGGGCGATTTCAACGACCCGCGTTCTCGCTTCGTCGCGCAGGCGACCGGTGAGTAGAGGAGACCAACTCATGGCTCGAAAAGAAGCGAGCGACCGCTACGGGGACGGCCGCTCGCATCGATGCGATTGAAATCGAGAGCTAGCAGAAAATCGGGCAGGACAAGCGAGAGCTCGTGTGCGTGCACGGGCACTGCGCACTGACAGCTGCTCCCTCGACGCGCTTCGCTTCGTTCTCGGTAAGACAGCGGAGCGTCTTGCGATTGAGCTCGAGCTTCTTCACTTCGGTCTTGCGAACTTCCATGAGAGAACCCTCCTTGGTGGAAAACGGGCTGCTGCAAGACGCCAAGCCGGCGGCAACCCGGACGGGCACTTTATCCGCGGAGCTTCGCAATTGGCAAGCGACCGATTCCCAGAAGATGCGCGCTCATTCCCCGCAGCGAAGGCTCCGCCTCCAATTCCCGTGCCAGCCACAACATCCGCTCGCGCCGATCGGGATTGTCCCAGTGCTCATCGAAATTCTGCTGCAGCCATCCCGGGCCTTCGACGCCCAACACCCCCTCGACCTCGAAACCGCTCTCTTTCATTTCACCGGCCAACTCTTCGGGATGGTGAAAGAACGCAGTCGTGAAGTAATAAGGATGGTTCGTCGGATTGCGGTGCTGTCCGGTGGCGAGATCACGCTTTACGATCTCGACGAATGCGGGGTCGGCCAGAAAATCATTGCGCAATCCGTCGAGCGCCGAAGCAAAGCGCGACACGGCAGCGCAAAACAGGATTCCACCCGGCTTCAAGATGCGGCCGGCTTCGACGAGAGCGCCCACGCGATCGCCTCGTTCGACGAGATGGTAGAGCGGCCCCAACAAGAGAACGGCATCCGCGCTTCGGTCGTCCGCGAGAATGCGCCGCGCATCGCCCAAGTTCACGCTGGCGACGGGATGATCGGGCTGAGCCGCCGACGCAGCCTTGGCTTGTTCGACGTGCAGCGGTACGGCATCCAAGAGGTGGACTTCGTATCCCAATCGTGCGAGCCAGCACGAATAGATCCCCGGTCCGCCGCCGATGTCCCACACGATGGCGGGCGGAGAAGGAATTCTCTGGCGAACGATTTCTTGAGTGCGAAGGAGCTCGAGCTTCCCCTGCGATCTCGAAAGACGCGGCTCCTCGATCCCCAACGCATAATGAGCCGTAATTTCTTTCGGGAGAAACTCCCTCACGATCGAATCGCCTTTCTCGTTCGGGCTCTCCAGACCTCGAGCCCGAGCCTCGCGGAGCAATACAATAAGAGGGGCAACGCCACCCCGGCCAAGAGAAGCTTGAGTCTCGTTGCCACGCTAGCGACGAGCAGCGCGCCCAGAGACGATTTCGGGAACTCCGCCGCGGCTCTGGCCAGCGATGCATTCTCGATCCAGTCGCAAATCCCGGCGGCCGCGGGCACATAGACCAAGAGTCCGAGCACGCTGCGCGAGTCGACGAGCCGGCTCAATGCATACGTCATGAGCAGCGTCGCAGCGATCGTCGTGACGAGTGTCCCGGCGCTATCGAACGCCTGATAGCGGCGGTAGCGCTCTCTTCCCTTCTCGCCCAGTTGGTTGATCTTCGACGCAGTTTTTTCCGGCGACGCGGTGAAGTCTTCTTCCGCGAGCTGGAGAAGGCTTGCCTTCAATTGGGGATAAGGCCCCCAATGCAGCACGGCCGCGGAGTACGCCATCCAGGCCAAAACAGCGATCGCGACGGCGCGCCCCGTCGCGATCTTTTGAAGCCAATGCGGAATCACGCTCGGCGCGAGCGCCGGAACATCAGCTCGCCATGCGTTCGATGCGAACGATCTCGACCATCGGGCCGACCATGCAGACGGATGTCATGTTCGGACGCGGAACGACCACCGCGCGCACCTTTTCTCCTTCGACGCGAAGATCTTCCACCAGCACCGTAGGCTCGTATTGGGTTCCATCGGCCGTCTTGATGACCCAGCAGCCGCCTTCGACCGGAACCTTCGTCACCACTCCTTCGATCGTCATTTCTCCCGCCGGCGGAGCCATGGAGGACGTATCCATCGGAGCCGGTGGAGGTGTGGCCTCTTCCGCGGGCGGCGTCGTTTCCGTGGCTTCCTTCTTGGGTGCGCAGGAAATGACGAGGAACGCAGCAACGGCGGCTACGCCGAAGGAAAAGGCCATTCGATTCATCGACCGGGTCATATCTCTACTCCTTCAGGGAACAGGGTTCTCTTTTGGATACGGCTCGGATGCTTGATCGGTCGGTTTCCCGGAGATCAAGGCCGCAGACCCTTGCGATCGCCAGAACCCCGGATGCTACATACCATGCGCAATTTCAAGATCTTGCGGGCGAAATCGCGCACCTCGCACGGGGCAGCATGTTACACCGGATCAATGCGATAGTCCCCAAATGAAATAGCTGACGCCTAGGAAAGCCAGCACCACGGATCCGGCCCGGATCTCCGGGATGACCGGGCGCGCCGGGTGTCACAGGATCTTCCCCATGCTGATGTTCTCGCTGATCGAGTATCCGAGGCCTTCGTAGAACTTCAGCACATCGGAATTGTTGGCGCGCACTTGAAGGTTGAGCTTGGCGCAGCCCATCTCGCGCAATCTGCGCTCGGTCTCCAGCATGATCGCCCGGCCGTAGCCGCGGTTTTGCGCCTCGCGCGCCACGGCAACGCGATACACCCAACCGCGGTAGCCATCGAATCCGGCGAGCGCGGTGGCAATCACCTTCCCGTCGAGCTCACCGACGAGAAAGAGATCGCGCTGCACTTTGAGCTTTCGGGAGATGGCGGCTTTGGGCTCGTGAATCACGCCATCATCGGGGAACGAGACCCGCCAAAGATCGATGACCTGATCTTGGTCGTCTTCTTGATAGGCACGAATCGTCCACGACTCGTTGCCGTCCACGAAGGATCTCGATTCGATGACGCCGACCTCGTCTACTCGTTCTCGATCTTTTCCACCACGATCGTCAGCTTCGTCGCCAGAGCGGCCAGCGCACCCAAAGCCGCCCACACCGGAAGCAGGATCGCGCCCACGACTCCCACCGTCAGCGGAATCTCGAGGAGCGTCTTGCCCTCCTCATTCTTGAGCGTGATCCGCCGGATGTTCCCTTCGTGAACGAGCGCTTTGATGCGCGCGATCACCTCGTCCCCGTTGACCTGAAACTCCTGCGTGCGAATCTTCTCCGCGGTCATGCGTTGTCCTCCCTCGGCTCAATATACGCGGGATTCGCGTTCTTGGATCTGGCGCACCATCAGCGATGAATTCCCCAGAAGTGCGTCACCTCGAGATCTTCGGGGAGATCGGAGCCGTGATCTCCGCGTCCAGTCTGCGGGTCCACGTGCACGCCGTGATCGCTCAAGAAGGCGACCACGTGCAGCGAGCCGGCCCACCGGGCGCGAGCGGCGGAAGCAAGAGCGTCGAACGACTCGATGTGATGGTACAGCGCGCGCAGCGCTTCGGGGCTGCGGGGCGCGGTGGCATGCATCCGATCGTCGTATTCCTGCTGATACACGACAATGAGATCGTGCTCATCTTTCTCCAAGAGGGCATGCGCGCGTTGGGTGACTTCCGGATCATAGGTCTCCGGGAATGAGTCCATGGGACGATTGCGAAAGATGAGATCGATCGACGAGCCTTGGACCGTTGCCACCGCGATCTTTCTCCCGGCGCGGTCGAACGCATCGAAGATCGTGTCGCACGACAGCACTCGCCGGTCGGTGGTGCGGTTTCCGTGCACTTCGGGCATCGCCCCCGTGAACATGGAGGCCATGCACACCGGCGTGATCGAAGGCATCACCGACCGTACTTCGATGCGCAGCGGCGCATGGTAGATCACCGGCGTGAACACATCCTCATTGGATCTCACCAAATGAGTTCCGATCGCGTCGGCCACGAAGACGAGCGCCCGCGACACGAGCGCAGGTGCGGCCTGCTCCAGATGCAAACCGATCGGCTTCTCGCTACAAACCGAGGGCGGCGTGACTCGAAAGAGTCTGCACAGGGTCGGGGTGACGGAAGCAATCGTGAGGCTCATGACGGCCTAGGTCGTGGGTGGACGCGGAACGAGCCCGATGCGGCGCACGAGCTCTTGGAATCGCGGATCTTCGCGAATCGGATCGAAGAGCGGCTCGATGTTCATGAAGAGGATGTCCGCGGCATGATCCGTGTACGCGCGCTCGAGATGCGGCGTCACCATGACGTTGGCGCCTCCGGAAGAAGAACCTTGAGCGCGAGCTCGCGCCCCAAACGTTCATCGAAGGCGCGATAGACGACGCCCATTCCGCCGGCGCCGAGCCGGCTCACGATGCGGTAGCGCGAAATCGTCTTCGAGGCCTCTCCCATGAGCTTCGCTTCTTCGTCTCCATCCGTCCCGGCGAACGGGTCGTAGGGTAACCTGAAACTCGGCCGCCCGACACTGCGGAGCTTCCGGTTGCGATAGGCAGGCTCGATCGGCTCCCTTATGATCCATTTCGACGAAATGCGAAGAAAGTTTCGAGTCCCGAAGTTCTCGCTGGCGGTTCTCGCCTTACTGCCGCTTTTCATCGGTGCGTGCGGAGAGCGCGAAGCGGAAGGCGTTCCCGGTCTCGGCGAGATCATGATCGCGAACCAAACTCGCCACGCGAAGCTTTGGTTTGCCGGACAAGCGGAGAACTGGCCGCTGGCTTCGTATGAGCTGGACGAGCTGGAAGAAGGATTCGAAATGGTCGTGGAATACCATCCCACACACGAGAAATCTCCCGTCTCTCTCGCCGAGACTTTGCCGGCGCTGACCAAGCAACCGATCGCCGATCTGCGTTCCGCGATCGGAGCGCAGAGCCCCAGCAAATTCGCTCCCGCATTCGACTCGTTGACGCGCGCCTGCAATGCCTGCCACCAGGCGACGACCTACAGCTTCAATGTGATCACACGCCCTACGGCGAATTGGTTCGCGAACCAGGATTTCTCGCCCACGAATTGACGGCTGTCGTGGAGAGAATGCGGGCGAGCGCTCTCGAGATCGAGGAGCGCTCCGCCCGCAGAGATCCTTTACTGCTTCGCCTGCTCGCGGCTCAACTGGAAGAGCGCAAGAGCACCGAGCGAGAGTCCGAAGTCGCGCAGGGCAACGTCGAAGTAGCCGGGAATGAGAAGAAGATTCAGGATGATCACCCACAACCACGCCGCCACCACGAGACTGAAGATTCGCGGCTTCAACGCCACGCCGATTCCGGCCACGATTTCCACGACGCCGACGATCATCATCAAGACATGACCGTTCCCGCCGAGCATGTTCGTCACGAATCCCGGCAGGTATTTGTCCCAGTCGGTCAACAAGTTGAAGAACTTGTCGAGCCCGGCCAGGATCGGCGCGATCGTGAAACCGAAGTGCAGGATTCGATACGCCTGAGTGGAAGGTGTGCTGCTCGCCCGCGCGGACGAAGCAGCGTGGACCGCGCTGGCGCTCATCGTGCTACTCATTGGATTCTCCTTTCGCGGAATCGGAACGTTTCACCCAAGATCTCCGCGAGGATCGGGGCGTCTGCGGCTTCGGCCACCGCCGGGGACTGGTTTCTAAAAGCAATCTATATTATCTTTAGAGCCAGCCCCGGTCAAGTCTGGGATGTTCGCCGGAGGTCGCTTTCCTTAGAGTGGGGAAACGCATGGATCACAAGGACTTCACCAAGCAGTTGGAAAGCCTGGCGGCGATCGAGGACCCGGTTCGCCGAAAGCTTTACCTTTACGTAGTGTCGCAAGCTGAAGAAGTCACGAGGGATGCGGCGGCCCGCGCGGTGAAAGTATCGCGTGAGCTCGCCGCCTTCCACTTGGACAAGCTCGTGAAGGCGGGGCTCCTCGAAACTTCGTTTCGTCGCTTGTCCCAGCGAACCGGCCCCGGCGCCGGACGCCCTTCCAAGCTTTATCGCCGTTCGGCGAGTCGTTTCGAAGTTACCCTGCCGCCACGGCGCTACGAGTTGGCTGCCCGCGTTCTGGCCGACACGCTGGGCGAGATTCCAGCAGATCAACGCATCGAGATTCTAGAAAACCGGGCGCGAGAATGGGGAGCACGGCTCGCGCAGGATCCTTCAATGCGGAAAGCACGAGGGCTTCCGCTTCATCGGGCGATGGTGGCGCTTCAGATTTGCGGATTCGAACCCCTGCAAACGCCGGAAGGCGAGATCGTCCTTCGCAATTGCCCATTCGATTCCCTGCGCGAGAATTGCCGCGAGATGATCTGCGGCATGAACTTGGCGCTGATTCGGGGATTGCTCGCCGGCCTCGAATTGGACGAGGTTCAGGCCAATCTGGCTCCCCGTCCCGGCATGTGCTGCGTCGCCCTGGGAGGCCCGTCATTGGGGAAATCCGAACGGGCTCATCGGGCTCGTCGCGCCGATCCCTGATCCTCCTCCGCCATCCACCGGTGCCCGGAAAACGGACTTCCCTTGTGCTTGGCAAACGCAGGCCGGAAGTGGAAACTCCCTCCTCTCCTCGAGTCTCCGAATGGTGAGGTTCCAATGATGTTTTGGAAACGCGGGAAGCCAAACGGCGATTTCTTCTCTTGGTTCGAAGAAGCGGCCGCCAACAACGTCGAGGGAGCGAAGTTGCTGGAGAAGCTTTGCTCCGATTTTTCGAATGTCGAGAAAAAGGTCGATGAGCTTCACGCTCTCGAGCACAAAGGCGACGAGATCGGACATCGCGTTTACGAAAAGCTGAACAGCGTGTTCATGCCCCCACTCGATCGCGAGGACATCACCGCGATCATCGGCGGGCTCGATGACGTGATGGATTACATCCACGAGGCCGCGGAGGCGATGTCCATCTACAACATCAAGAAGCCGACCCACCAATCCTGCGAGATGGCCACGATCATTCGCCAGTGCACGGAAGAGGTCGCCAAACAGATTCCCCATCTGCGCCGGCGCGGCACGATGCGCGGCATCTCCAAGGGAATCATCGAGCTCAATCGGCTCGAGAATCAGGCGGACATTCTGCTTCGCGACGCGGTGAAGGAGCTGTTCCAGAATCCTCATGATCCCATCGAAGTCATGGCTTGGGCCCGCATCTACGAGACGATGGAGCGCGTCACGGACAAATGCGAGGACATCGGCGATGTTCTTCGCGGGCTCGTGATCAAGCATGCCTAACGAAGGATTCACTTCCCTTCTCTTCACGCTCATCGCGCTGGCCCTGATCTTCGACTACATCAACGGGTTTCACGACACCGCCAACGCCGTGGCGACGGTCATTTCCACGCGGGTCATGAGGCCTTGGGTCGCCATTCTCATGGCGGCGGTCTTGAATTTCGCCGGAGCGATGAGCGGAACCGAGGTCGCGAAAACAGTGGGCAGCGGCATCGTGGGTGATGCCATTCCACTCCATTCCATTGCCTCCGCTCTGGTCGCCGCGATTACCTGGAATCTCATCACTTGGTATTTCGGCATTCCCAGTAGCTCGAGCCACGCGCTCATCGGAAGTCTGTTGGGCGCGGGGATGGCCAGTCTCGGAGCCGGCGCGGTTCACTGGGAAGTTCTGCGCGACAAAGTGGCGCTTCCTCTCATCTTCTCGCCGGTCATTGGATTCATTCTGGCCTTTTGGGTCATGCGCCTCCTGTACCATTTCTTCGCCGCGATGCCGCCGGGTCGCGTTGGACCCATCTTCCGCCGAATGCAAATCCTCTCCGCTGCGTTCATGGCCTTCAGCCATGGCGGCAACGACGCCCAAAAGACGATGGGCATCATTACTTTGGGTTTGCTCAGCGCCGGGATCATTCCCGACTTTCATGTTCCTCAATGGGTGATCTTGCTGAGCGCAACAGCCATGGCGGCGGGAACATTCGCTGGTGGTCGCCGCATTATCCACACCATGGGAACGCGGCTCGCACACTTGGAACCCATTCACGGCTTCGCTGCGGAAACGAGTGCCGCGCTCGTCATTCAAAGCGCGTCGCGTCTGGGACTTCCGCTCAGCACGACCCACGTCATCAGCTCGAGCATCTTGGGAGTCGGCGCCGCTCGGCGCATGACCGCCGTACGCTGGGAAGTCGTGCGCAACATGGTCGGGGCGTGGTTCTTGACCATCCCTGTCACCGCACTCTTGGGATTCCTCGCCACTCTCGTCGGCAACGCAATCGCCTAGCCGCGCGCAATTCAAAAGGACGGGGTGGGCATTCGAGTCGCCCACCCCGCTGAATTCTCGCTAGCGATCTCCAGGCGAACCGGCTCACGCCTTGGTGGCGACAATCACCGTCTGCGGCGGCGCAGCGTGCGCGGTCGCCTTTCGGAATCCGCCTTCCGACAGCATGTTTTGAATCTCGCCCAACGTGTATGCATCGCCGGACGGGGTGCCCGCCAACATGGTGAGACTGAATCCCGCGGAGAGCGGCGGCGAGACGCGATCGTCATTGGGGACAAACTCCAAGACGACCACTCGGCCGCCCGGCTTCAGTGCCGCGGCGATTTTCTTGAACAGGCCCACCGACGTTTCGTGATCGAAGTGATGAATGAAGTTCGTGACCAGCACGACGTCGTAGCCGTCTCCGTATTCGACCGTGAATGCATCGCCCGGCAGCGTGCGATGGCGGTTTCCCACGCCCATCTTCTTCGCATTCTCCGATGCGACCTCGAGGACCGCGGACCAATCCTGCGCGACGATCTCCGCTTTCGGATTCTTTTGCGCGAGGACGATGCCGAAGATGCCGTGGCCGGCGGCGATGTCGAGCACTTTCATCGGCGCATCGGACGGCCCCAAGACCTCGGCAATGGCCTGGGCCGAAGGAAACATCATCGGAGCCATCGCTCGTGCAAAATCGACCCAAATCGGGTTCTCGGTCGAAACGGTGTTGCTCTCCGGAGCGACGTAGCCGCGGCGAATCGTGTCGGCGAGCGAATCGAAATTCTTGCGAAGGTCCGTTGAGGCGAGAAACTGCGCCGTGGTCCCCAAGTACGCCGGCGAACGCTTGCTCAAGAACATCTTTGCATCGCTCGTGGCCGCGTACCTCTCGCCGGACTTCGTGAGGAATCCCGCGATCGTGAGGTAGTCGCACAAGATGCGAATGCCTCGCTCCGATCCCTTGCACTTGGCGGCGATCTCTCGAACCGTTGCGGCCCCGTCGTCGATGGCGGTGAAGACATCCAGCTCCAAGGCCGCCTTCATGGCCGCGGTCCGCTGGTGCGCAAACATCGTATCGAAGTACAGCTCGGGGGACGGCATCGTCTGGACAGTCATCTTGGTCTCCAATGGATCGAAAGGGATTTGGGGTGAAACGGCCGAACAGATTATCAGAAACACCAAGACTTCTTCCAAGATTCCTCACTGGGGATCAAACTCGATGATTCTGTGAGAGGAATCCCATTTCCCGGCATGCTCCGCACCGGGGAATCGATTGACTTTGCTCACCCTAAAATGGCATTTTTAGACCGTGCTCCCGCGCAGTGCGGCGGGGTCAAAGTGTCCCAGGGCCTGTTCGACCACGTTGGCATCTCCGGTGACCGGCATCCTCGCTCTCGCATCGCACCGCCACTTTTCTGAATCACCGCACAACGCATGAGCGTGACGAACGCGTGCGCCCGCATGCTGAGCACCTTCGCGCGGAATTGGGTTCTTCGCTGTGGAGGAATCGCGGCCGGTCTGGCGCTGGCGGCTTCCTCGGCGAGCGCGCAAAGCGTCGCGAATTACGCCCCCGTCGCCCGCACGACCGGCATCAATTACACCTCGATCTCGGCAACGGGCACGAGCCCGACGGGTTGGCGCACCACCGGAACCGACGACAACCGCAGCACGCCCCAGCCGATCGGCTTCACGTTCTATTACGACGGCCAGGCCTACACCACGTTCAGCATGTCGACGAACGGCTTCCTGGACCTGTCCTCTTCCAGCGCCAATGGCAGCGGCGGCGCCGTTCCCTACGGCCGGGAGAATGCGCAGTTCAGCACAACCGGCGGAACGCTCCTGGCGCTCGCTCCTTTGTATGACGATCTCGACGCGGAGAGCGGCGGCTCGCTGAACACGAATTACAAGTATCAAGTCAGCGGTTCCCCCGGCAGCCGCATTCTCACCATCGAATGGATCGATCTCCGTGCGTTTTCCGCCACCGGCACGGACATCAACATGCAGGTCAAGTTGTACGAAGGCGCCGGCATCCTCGAGTTCCTTTACGGAACGATGACCGGTGGCGCCGCTTCGTGGAGCTACACGACCGGAATCAATGGCCCCACGATGTCCGCGGTCCCGACGGCTGCGGAGCTCTTGGCACAGCAAACTGTCAACTCGACGAACTTCAGCAACGCACCGTCGTTCTCGCTCTCCACGCTTCCCGCTTCGAATACGAAGCTCACCCTCACTCCCCCCGCGATCACGCCGGCATCACCCACCGACTTGACCTTCACTTCCGTGACGCAGACGGGAATGACGGTCGGCTGGACTGACGCTTCGAATTCCGAAGTGTATTTCTCGGTGTTGCGCTCGACCGACGGAATCCAGTATTCGCCGACCGGCAGCGTGATCTCCACGACCACCGCGGGAACCGGCACGACCTATTCGTCCATTCAGAGCGGGCTCACCGCCGGCATCACCTACTTCTTTCAGATCACCGCGAACACGGAGGGCATTGGCTCGGCTCCCTTGAGTGGGAATCAGGCAACTCTTCCACCCGGCACGATCCTCAGCATTGCTTCCGGAAACTGGAGCAATCCGGGAACCTGGTCGACGTTCAGCATTCCGACCGCATTCGATAACGTGACGATTGCCAACGGTCACACGGTGACCATCGACACGGCTGCCCTATGCCACACGCTGACCGTGGGACCAGGTGCCATTCTGGAGTTCGATGCATCCGCCGCCCGCACGCTGACCGCCACGACGAATGTCGCCATCGCGGCAGGCGGAACGTTTCGCACTGCGGCATCCGGTGCCGTGACCGGACATGTTCTCTCTCTCGCCGGCAACCTGACCAACAACGGGACGCTCGACTTCAGCACGAACGCCAACACGGCGGGCGCCGGCATCATGTTCACTGGCGCGACGAGCAACACGTTTTCGGGAACCGGCGCCACGACCGACGTGCGCACGATCACCATCAACAAAGGCACCTCTGCGGCGAACGTACTCGAAGTCACGGCCTCGAGCTTCACGGTGCAAGGAACGTCGACGGACGGCCCGGCTTCCTCGTTTCTGACGTTGACGAACGGAACGTTCCAGATTTCCGGAACGTTCGCCGGCGCGCATCGATTGTTCCCCGTGGCCTCGTACACGATCCCGGCGACGACCGGGATCTGGATCAACAATCCGAATTTCACGGTGGCCGGCCAAAACGGATCGCCGACGAACAATGGTCTCTTGCGCATCACCAGCGGCATCTATCAAGTCGGAACGGCATCGGGCAACGCCATGGGCGCAGGGCCGGGCGCAACGTTTCTCATCGAAGGCGGAACGCTGAACCTGGCCGGCCGTCTCAACTCGGCGAACGCGGTGTCCTATTCGCAGAGCGCCGGCATCGTCAACGTCACGACGGTGGGCAATCCCGCTTCCTCGACCGGCGGATTCGATTTGAGCTCCGCAGCGAATACGGTCTCGATCACCGGCGGGAGCATCGTCCTGAATCGCGCGAGCACCGCTCCCACGCCGCTCGACTACCGGTTGAACGGCGGCGCCGGAGCCGTGTCGGGCGGCACGCTGCAAATCGGCAACTCGGCAACGCCGGCGGCTTCCACCTTTCGCATCGTCGGAGTCCTGCCGAACGTCGTGGTGGACAACACGACGAGCACGAAGACCGCGGTCATTTTCGACGCCACGCCGGCGACGCAATGTTTGAACGCGACGATCCAAACCGGTTCGACGCTGAACTTGAATGGGTTCACGTTGCTCGTCAACGGAACGACGACGACGAACAACGGAACGCTCAACGGTTCCACGGTCAATAGCCGCCTGTACTTCTTCGGCGGCGGTCTTCTCTCCAATCTCAAGACATTGGCCTCCCTGCCGGACCTGGACGATCTCCTGGCCCAAGATCGCGCGATCAGCGCGCTGGGAGACTTCGATGATCTCCACGGCACGCGCGCCACGCAGAGCTACACCGGAAGCGGCGTGGTGACGGCACCGCTCGACGGTCTCAGCATCGACAATCCTTCCGGCGTTACGATCAGTTCGAGCAATTCCATTCCGACTCTACGGGCGAACCTCTTCCGGGGAACGCTGGGCAACAGCAACAAGATCACCTTGGGCAACGCCGGCACCACCACCACGATCACACAGGTCGGAAGCGTGGGCTTGGCGACTCCCGGCGGAAGCTTCGATTCCGGGCCGGCGTTCAATTTGGGAACGGGCGGATACCAGATTCTCTACCAACCGGAAGGTGCCACGCGGATCACGGGATTCGAGATCCCCGGCACGCGCTCCGTCGGTGTGATCTCGATCAACAATTCGAACGGCATCACCGTTGCGGGCGGAGGCATCACGCTCACGCAAGCGTTGACGCTTTCCGCCGGGCTCCTGAATACGTCTGCCGGAAACTTGGTCACCTTGGCGAACTCGGTCACAACTCCGCCAGCCGGCTCGGCCACGAGTTACGTGAACGGGCCACTCGCCGTCGAGTTCAACGTGTTCGCGGCGACGAATCGCACCTACGCCATCGGCAAGGGTGCCTTCTTCCGGCCGCTCGAATTGAAGAATGTGAATACCAGCAGTCTTTCGCGTACGTACACCGCGGAAGTCATCAATAGTGCTTCCGGTGGCACGCCCCTCCCGCCCCTCGCCGCCTTGGATCCGGCGCGCCATTGGACGCTCTCGAACACCGCCAATCTCAACGCGAGCGCGCGAGTGAATCTCACCTATGGCGCGGACGACAATGTTCAGATTCTCGCGAACGCGCGCATCGCGCAAAGCAACACGGTTTCGGGGAGCTACGCCAGCCTCGGCGGAACGGCCACAGCCACGACCGTGGAATCGACCGTCGATCTCACTCCCGGCAACAACTTCTTCACGATCGGATTCGAGAGCCCCACGATCACTTGGGACGGCGGCGCGGGAACCACCAATTGGGGCGACGCGAACAACTGGAATCCGAACGGCGTGCCGAGCTTCTTCTCCAACGTCTCGTTGAGCGCCGGCGGTCCCACGGCCATCAACGTCAACGGTACGTTCGCCGTGAACCATCTCGATCTGGGCAGCAACATCGTCTTGAACCTCACCACCAATAAGCTGACGGTCAACGGCAATTGGACGCAGACCGCGGGGACGGCCACGCTCGGCACGGGGACGCTGGAGGTGAAGGGCAACTTCACGCGCACCGCCGGCACGTTCACCGCGGGAGGCGGAACGACGGCGTTTATCGGCACGGCAGCCCAGAATATCGGCGGCGGCGTGACTCATAATCACGTGGTGTTTCGCAATGGGGGTGCCCCATTTGCTAAAGTTCTGTCCGCCGGCGCGGCGTTCACCGCCTCCGGCGACCTGACCGTGGAGAGCACAGCCAAGCTCGCGTTGAGCGCGGCGACCACGACCACGTTCACGGTGAGCGGCAATTTCAATTACAGCGGGATCACGGGGGGAGCGAATCTCGGCAGCCTCACGATCAATTTGATCGGCACGGGAAAGTTGATCAATGGATCGGGGGCTCTGGCACGTGCACGGATTCAGGTGCCCGAAGACGTGCGCGTGGTCGAGAAGAACTTCCTCACGGATCCCGCTCTTTCTTCGCCGACCGGGGAGACGATCGACGGCAAACCGGTCACAGCACTGCTCAATACTTATGCTCTGAGAAGGGCCGACGTCGACGCGCTGCTGCAAGCGCGCGATCCATCCGCGCGGTTCATCATCAACCTCGACGACGCCACCTTGGTGCGCAATCCCGAATCGTTCGCGTCGATGATGCCGCCTCTCTCGCCGTTCGAGATGAACATCACCGTCGCGGCGAATGCTTCTTACACTCTCGGCGACAACGTGAGCATGGCCGTGGCGAAGACACTGACCGTGAACGGCCGACTGGATTGCTCAACGTTTGCCGTCAGCGGCGCGGGCGGCGTCACCGTCAATGGCGCTGTGGGATCGTCCACGAACGGCGTCTTAGGTACGGCCGCCAGCGATCCTGCGGGACTGGGCGCCACGATCTTGACGACCGGAACGAACACCTACTCGGCGAACCCGATCATCGAATACAACGCCGCCGGCAATCAGACCATCAACGCAACGAACCATCCAGCAGGCGCGATGATGTATACGGCGGGAAGCGGCGTAAAGACGCTGAATGGAAACAAGACCATCACCGGCGCCTCCGGCGCTGCCTTGACCAAGGCCGCGCTGTGGGTCGGGGCCGGCAGCACATTCGCCGACGGCGGGTTCCGTGTCTCGTTCACGACCACGCAGTTCGCGAACGTTATCGTGGACGGCGCCTTCTCCTCGACCAGCGCCGGTTCCATCTCTTACGAGTCGGGCACATTTCTCTCCAACATGCGGGTCGTCAACGGCACGACGTTCGGCGACTTGCTCATGAATTTCGCGAACTCGACGGACGCGATCGAGCTCAATGCCGCCGGCACGGTCAACGTGAGCTTCAGGAATCTCATCTGTGGAGGAAACGCGGGAAGCGGAACGGCGGGTGGAACTCTTCGTTTGAATGAGACCGGAACGACCAACGTCACCGTCACCGGGAACTTGAGCCTCACGCCAGCCCTGCCCTTGCGAACGGGAGGCGGTTTCAACGGCACCGCGGCGACCACCGGGACGGCCCGAGTTCTCGGCAACATCACCAGCACGAGCACGAACATCACCCAGCCCATCATGGGCAACACGGGAACGAACGCGCTCATCCTGGCTGGAACCGGCACCCAAAACATGACGCTCGCGGTGAGCACGTCCGCGTTCACCGGATCGACGTTGCGCATCCAGAACAGCGATCCCACCGGCGTGCAGCTCGGCGGCAGCGCCTTGACCTACACGATCGCCGGCACGCTCGATTTCACGAGCGGCAATCTGGTCACCGGGACGAACACGATCGCCATCTCGACCAGCGGATCGGTCACCCGCACGAGCGGGCACGTTGTGGGCAACTTGCGCAAGAACATTCCGGCGGGCGCATCGGTCGTGCGCACGTTCGAGATTGGAACCGGCTCCGACTACGCACCGGCGGATGTCGTCCTCGCGAGCGTCAGCGCACCCGGCACGCTTCGCGCCACGACTGCGTCCGGCGATCATCCGAATTTAGCCACATCCGATCTCGATCCGAACCAGACCGCGAATCGCAATTGGACGTTCACGCCGGCCGGCATCGCCTTCACGACCGCGGACGTGACGCTGCATTTCGTTCCCGCGGACCTCGACGTTGGCGCAAACCCGTTGAGCTTCGTTCCGCGCAAGTTCGATGCACCGAATTGGTCCTCACCGGGAACGGGAACGCTCACCGCCACGAGCACGCAAGCGATCGGCATCACGTCGTTCAGCTCGTTCGCCGTCGGCGAAATCATGGCGGCGAGCCACACGATCACGGCTACGGCGGGGTCCGGAGGATCCATCGCACCGTCGGGCGCGGTCTTGGTCGCGGACGGAGCCGACACGACGTTCACGATCACGCCGAATGCCTGCTTCCAGATTGCGGATGTTTTGGTGGATGGAGTCTCGGTCGGCGCGGTCCCGAACTATACATTCACGAACGTCACCGCCGATCACACGATTCACGCGACGTTCACAGCGGGCTCCTCGACGATAACGGCGACGGCGGATCCCGGTGGCTCGATCTCACCTCAGGGATCCGTCTCGGTGAGCTGCGGCGCGGATACGACCTTCACCATCACTCCCGACTCCTGCCATCTCATCGCCGATGTCTTGGTCGATGGCGTGTCGGCGGGCGCCGTCACCACATACACATTCACGGACGTGACCACGAGCCACACGATCCATGCTTCCTTCGCGCCGATCACCTACACGATTACAGCCACCTCGGGAATCAACGGCACGATCACTCCATCCGGCTCGGTCGTTGCGAACTGCGGCACGAACAGCTCGTTCACGATCACGCCGAACACCTGCTTTCAGGTGGCGAACGTCTTGGTGGACGGAGTCTCGGTGGGCGCCGTCCCCTCCTACACATTCACGAACGTCACTGCCAATCACACGATTCACGCCACGTTCTCGATCTAGACCCACACGTTGGTCGTGAATACCATCGGCAGCGGAACGGTGACGATCATTCCCGATCTCGAGCTCTACAACTGCGGCGCGACCGTGCAACTCACCGCCGTGCCGGGCGTGGGCTTTGAGTTCTTCGGCTGGACCGGCGATGCCGGCGGAAACGCGAATCCTTTGAACGTCGTGATGGACGGCAACAAGGTAATCGCCGCCATCTTCGTCGACGTTGCGTCTTCGGTTGCGGAGAATCTACTGGCCCCCGGCCAACCTCTGGGAATCTTCCCGAACCCATCGGAAGTGGGGACGACTCAAGTCCTCTACCGAATGCCAAACGAGGGCGCGATCGACGTCGCCGTGTATGACGTCTCCGGACATCTCGTGAAACGCTTGGCTTGGGGAGTCGCTCCGGCCGGCGTCCATGCCATCCTTTGGAACGGCCGCGACGAAGGCAATTCCTCCGTATCGGCCGGGACGTATTTCATTCGAATGATCGACAATGCCGGCACCATCAAGACCAAAAGACTCGTCCTGATTCGCTAATCCCTCTCTTCAGCTCGGCGCCTCGCGAATCCTCACTGACGGAACGTGTCCTTCACCCACAGTTCGATGCGATGAAGTCGCTCTGCGCCCTGAAATCCGTCCTTCCCTTGAAGACTTCATAGAATCCAAGAAGCGTGACGATCGCATCAAATCGTCATTGTGAAACGCTGTCGCGCAAGGATTCGATTGACTTTGCCCATTACAAATTGCGATTTTTGAGCGTTGCTCGAAAAGAGGGGAGCAGCACCCTCGGCCGGCGTTTCCCGCAGGTCTAAAGGTCAAAGTTCGGCGACTGGGCCTACCCTCTGGGGTTCAGATCGACCACGTGACGTCCACCGTGCCGGGCGTTCGCGCCCTTCTTTGCCGCCGTCGCTTGGCGGCAGACTTTCCCAATCGTTGCATCGCTACGAAGTTCCCCTGCGCCTTCGTAACCCCCGTTGCGCGCTTCCATGGTCTCCTTTCTCTCCCAACGGCGCACCGAATCTCGGTGTTGCGCCGTACGCGTTGGAGCCACTTGTCATGAAGAGAGCCTCTCCGCTTTTCCTGATCGCGGGCTGGATGGCGTTGAACGTTTCCATCGCAAGCGCGCAAAGCGTTGCCAACTATGCCCCGGTCGTACGCACGACCGGTATCACCTACACATCCATTTCCGGAACTGGGACGAGCGTCACGGGGTGGCGCACCACGGGCACCGATGACAATCGAAGCCTCCCGCAGCCGATCGGATTTACTTTCTATTACGATGGGCAGGCCTATACGACATTCAGCATGGGCACGAATGGGTACATGGACTTCTCCTCGTCCACCGCGAACGGCGGGGGCGGGACCGGTGTCCCCTATGGCCGCGAGAACAATCAGTTCAGCGCCGTCGGTGGAACTCTTGTCGCTCTTGCCCCGATGTATGACGACCTCGATGCGGAGAGCGGCGGTTCACTGACGAACAATTACAAGTACCAAGTGACCGGATCTCCCGGCAGCCGGGTCTTGACCGTCGAATGGATCGATTTGCGCGCATTCGCGGCGACCGGCACCGACGTGAACATGCAGGTAAAGATCTACGAAGCCACCGGCGTCGTCGAATACCTCTACGGGACGATGACTCAAGGGACGGCGACTTGGAACTACACCACGGGCGTCAACTCTCCAACAATGTCCGCGGTACCGACAGCTTCGGAGTTGTTGACCCAACAAACAGCGAATACGACCACGTTCAACAACACGCCATCCTTCTCACTAACGACCCTACCCGCATCGAACACAAAGCTGACCTTCACCCCGCCGGCAGTCACGCCAGCAGCTCCGACGACGCTGACCTTCACGTCGGTCACGCCGGCGGGCATGACCGTGGGTTGGACGGATGCATCCACCTCCGAGGTGTACTTTTCGGTTCTTCGCTCTACCGACGGGATTAACTATTCGCCTGTCGCCAACGTTCTTTCTACGACGACTGCCGGCACCGGCACGACGTATTCCTCCGTTCAGAGTGGTCTCACTCCTGGCGTAACCTACTTCTTCCAGATTACGGCGAATACGGAAGGGATCGCGTCCAGTGCGCTGAGCGGAAGCCAAGCGACGACGCCGCCCGGCACCATTACCAGTATCGCTTCGGGGCTTTGGAGCAGCCCGGCGACGTGGTCCTCGACATCCGTTCCGACGGCGTTCGATGACGTGACGATCGCCGACGGTCACACGGTCACCATCGACACGGCGGCATTGTGCTACACGCTCACCGTCGGCCAAGGCACATCCGGAGTCCTGCAATATGATTCGGCGATCGCCCGCTCCCTCACCGCGACGTCGAACGTCACCGTAGCCGCCGGTGGCACATTCCAATCGGCCACGTCCGGAACGGTGACGACGCACACTCTTTCGCTCGCCGGCAACCTTACCAACGACGGCACGCTCGACTTCAGCACGAATACCAACACGGCCGGGACCGGAATCACGTTCACCGGCGCGACGAGCAATAGCTTCTCGGGAACCGGTGCGACGACCGATATCCGCACGATCACGATCAACAAAGGCACGTCGTCGGCCAACGTTCTCGAGGTCATGCCGACCAACTTCACGGTTCAGGGCACGACCACCGACGGCACGCCCTCCGCGTTCCTTACGCTGACGAACGGGACATTCAAAATTTCGGGAAGCTTCACCGGGACGCACCGAGTGTTCACCATCGCTTCCTACACGATCCCAGCGACCGCAGGAATCTGGCTGAACAATGCGAACTTCGCGGTTGCCGGGCAAAACGGATCGCCCACGAACAACGGATTGCTGCGCATCACGAACGGTACGTTCAACATGGGCAACACTTCGGGGAATGCGATGGGCGCAGGCACGGGGGCCTCATTCGTCGTGGAAGGCGGAACGTTCAACATCGCCGGCCGGCTGCTCTCCTCCAGCGCGGTCACCTACACGCAGAGCGCCGGGACGGTGAACGTCACGACCGTCGGCAATGCTACGACATCCGCCGGCGGATTCGATTTGAGCTCCACCTCGAACACGCTGTTCATCAGCGGCGGGACCATCGTGCTGAACCGGGCCAGCACTGGGGCAACGCCGCTGGACTACCGCCTGACCGGGGGTGCTGGATTGATTTCCGGCGGCACGCTGCAAGTCGGCAACAGCACGACGCCCGCAGCTTCGATCTTCCGGATCGTCGGAATCATGCCCAACTTCGTCGTGGACAATACGACAACGACGAAAACGGCCACGGTCTTCGCTTCGACGCCGGGCACGCAGTGCTTGAACGTGACGATCAACACCGGCTCGACGCTGAATCTCAACGGGTTCACGTTCTTCGTCTTGGGTTCGACCGCCACGAACAACGGAACGCTCACCGGAACTACGACGGCGAGCCGTTTCTATTTCTTGGGGACGGGCGCGCTCTCCAATCTGAAAAAGCTCGCTTCTCTTCCGATTCCCGAGGATCTCGGCCCAGATCAGGCGATCAGCTCCATCGCCGGCTTCGACGAGCTCCCCAGCACGCGTGCCGTGCAAACCTACACTGGAACCGGTGTCGTCACCGCCGCGCTGGATGGTCTCAGCATCGACAATCCTTCCGGAGTCACCATCAGCTCGACGAACAACATTCTCACGCTTCGCGTGAATCTCTTCCGCGGCATGTTGACGAATAGCAACAAGGTCACGCTGGGGAATGCCGGCACGACCACCGCCATCACGCAGATCGGAAGCGTGGGCTTGTTGGTGCCGGCCGGAAACTACGACACCAACCCGACACTGAATCTCGGCACCGGTGGGTACCAGATTCTTTACCAGCCGGAAGGTGCCGCTCGCGTCACCGGATTCGAGATTCCGGCGAGCCGCTCCTTTAATGTGGCTTCGATCAACAACACGAACGGCGTCACCGTTGCCGGCGGCGGCATCACGCTCACCCAAACGCTGACGCTCTCCGCCGGACTTCTCAACACATCGGGCGCCAATCTGCTCACGTTGGCGAACACGATCACGACACCCCCGGCGGGCTCCGCTACGAGCTACGTGAACGGCCCGCTCGCCGTCGAGTTCAACGTTGCCGCGGCCACCAACCGCACGTACGCGATCGGCAAGGGCACGTTCTTCCGGCCGCTGCAATTGAAGAGCGTGAACACGGGCGGAATTTCACGCACCTACACCGCCGAAGTGACCAATAGCCCCTCGGGTGGAACTCCCCTGGCCCCACTCTCCGTCTTGGATCCGACCCGCTATTGGACGGTCTCGAACACGGCCAATCTCAATGCCACTGCGCGCGTCAATCTCACCTACGGATTGGACGACAACGTTCTTTCGCTGGGCAGCGCGCGCCTTGCCCAAGCCAACACGGTCGCCGGGAATTACACGAGCTTGGGGGGCACGGCGACGGCGACGACCGTCGAGTCGACGCTGAACCTCACGCCCGGCGACGACTTCTTCACGATCGGGCTCGAGAATCCTCCGGTCACCTGGGACGGCGGCGCCGCCACGACCCTTTGGAGTGACGCCAATAATTGGAATCCGGACGGCGTGCCCACCGGCACTTCGAACGTCGCGCTCAGCGCAGGAAGCGCCACGACGATCAACGTGAACGGCACGTTCGCGGTGAACAATCTCGATCTCGCCAGCAACATCCTTCTCAATCTGACGACCAACACGCTCACGATCAACGGCGCCTGGAACCAAACCGCCGGCACGATCGACCTGGGCTCCGGCACGCTGGACCTGAAGGGCAACTTCACGCGTTCCGGCGGAACGTTCACTGGCAATACCGGGACGACGGCGTTCTCCGGAACGGCGGCGCAGAGCATCGGTGGCGGCGTGACCCACAATCACGTCGTCTTCCGCAACGGCGGTGCCGGGCTGGCCAAGGTTCTCACCGCGGCGAACACGTTCACGGCTTCCGGCGACGTTACGGTGGAGAGCACGGCCCAGCTTGCGTTGAGCGCTGCGACCGCGACGACATTCACGATCGCCGGCAATCTCAATTACAGCGGGATCACGGGGGGAGCGAATCTCGGCAGTCTCACGATCAGTTTGACCGGCTCGGGAAAGACGATCAACGGATCTGGGACCCTCGCGCGTGCACGGATTCAGGTGCCCGAAGACGTCCGCGTGATCGAGAAGAACTTCCTCACGGATCCCGCTCTGACTTCGAAGACCGGCGCCACGATCGATGGCAAACCGGTGCTCGCGCTTCTCAATACGTATGCGCAAAAGAAGAACGAGGTCGATGCGCTCCTCGCCGGACGTGACCCGACGGCGCGCCTCATCATCAACCTCGACGACATGACCTTGGTGCGCAATCCGGAGTCGTTCGCGTCCTTGATGCCGCCTCTCTCGACGTTCGAGATGGCCGTCACCGTTGCGTCGGGTGGTTCCTACACGCTCGGCGACAACGTGAGCATGGCGGCGACGAAGATTCTGACCGTGAACGGCCGGCTGAACTGCAGCACGTTTACGATCAGCGGCGCCGGCGGAGTCACGGTCAACGGCACCAGCGGGTCGTCGACGAACGGCGTGCTGGGCACGGCCACGACCGATGCCGCGGGACTCGGCGCCACCGTGTTGACGACCGGCACGAACTCCTACTTGACCAATCCGATCATCGAATACAACGCGGGCGGCAATCAGACCATCAACGCGACGAACCATCCCGCCGGGGCGATGATGTACACCGCCACAAGCGGCGTGAAGACGCTCACCGCAAACAAGATCCTGACCGGCGACTCCGGCTCGGCCTTGACCAAGGCGATCTTGAACGTCGGCGCGGGCAGCACGTTCGCCGACGGCGGATTCCGTCTCTCGTTCACGACGACGCAGTTCGCGAACGTCACCGTGAACGGCCTCTATTCCTCGACCGCTAGCGGATCCATCTCTTACGAATCCGGGCCGTTCCTCTCCAACATTCAAGCTGTCAACGGCACGACGTTCGGCGATCTGTTGATGAATTTCACGGCGTCCACCGATGCGATCGAGCTCAACGCCATAGGGACGGTCGCGATCAGCTTCCGCACTTTGATCTGCGGAGGAACAGCCGGTAGCGGAACGGCGGGTGGAACACTTCGCTTGAATGAGACCGGCACGACGAACGTGACCATTGCCGGCAACGTGAGCATCTCGCCGGTGACCGTTACCAACACCGGCGGCGGTTTCAACGGAACGGCCGCGACGACCGGAACGGCCACCGTGCTGGGCAACTTGACGAGCACCAGCACGAATGTGACCCAGCCGATCATGGGGAGTACCGGGCTGAACAACGCGCTGGTCATGGGCGGATCGACGCCACAGAGCTTCACGCTCGCTGCCAGCACCACGGCGTTCACCAGCTCGGTCTTGCGCATCAACAATTCAGATGCCGCCGGTGTGACGCTCGGCGGAAGCGGCCTTACTTACACGATTGCGGGTACGCTCAACTTCGTAGCCGGGAATCTCGTGACCGGAACGAACACCGCGGCCATCTCCTCCACCGGCACGGTCACGCGCACGAGCGGGCACGTCGTCGGAAACCTGCGCAAGAACGTCGCGACAGGTACTCCAGTCCTGCGCACGTTCGAGGTGGGTACCGGCGCCAACTATGCACCGGTCGATGTGAGCTTCGCGACCGTCGGCACCGCCGGAAACCTTCTCGCGACGACGGCGGCCGGCGATCACCCGAACATCGCCACTTCCGATCTCAACGCGAACAAGACGGCGAACCGCAATTGGACGGTCACGAACAGCGGCGTCGCATTCACGACCGCTGATGTGACGTTGAACTTCGTCCCCGCGGACGTGGACAGCGGCGCGAATCCGTTGAGCTTCGTTCCGCGCAAGTACGATGCGCCGAACTGGTCGTCTCCAGCGACCGGCGTCGTCACCGCAACGAGCACGCAAGCCACCGGGCTGACCTCGTTTAGCTCGTTTGCGGTCGGCCAGATCTTCGTGCCCGACCACACGATCACTGCCACGGCCGGCGCCGGTGGAACCATTGCTCCGATTGGCGCCGTTCTCGTTCCCGACGGCGCAGACACGACGTTCACGGTCACGGCGGATTCGTGCTACCAGGTCGCCGACGTCTTGGTGGACAACGTCTCGGTCGGTCCGGTCACGACCTACACGTTCACGAACGTGACTGCGGATCACACGATTGACGCCTCGTTCGTGCTCGCGACCTACACGATCACAGCGTCCGCCGGAACCGGCGGATCCATTGCTCCCTCCGGTGCCGTCCCCGTGAACTGCGGCGCCGATACGACGTTCACGATCACTCCCGACGCGTGCTACACGATTGCCGATGTCGTGGTGGATAGCGTGTCGGTCGGCGCGGTGAGCACGTACACGTTCACGGATGTCAGCGCCAATCACACGATCACTGCCTCCTTTACTCCGCAGACGTTCACCATTACAGCGTCGGCGGGTCCCGGAGGAACGATCGCTCCTTCCGGCGCGGTCATCGTGACTTGCAGTGCGGACACCACGTTCACGATCACGGCGGATCCCTGCTATCAGATTGCCGACGTGTTGGTGGATGCTGTCTCGGTGGGTGCCGTCACGACCTACACGTTCACGGATGTCAGCGCGAACCACACCATTGCCGCCTCCTTCACGCTGGGATCTTCCACGATCACGGCGACGGCGGACCCTGGCGGAACGATCAATCCGTCCGGAGCGGTAATCGTGAATTGTGGTGCCGATACGACCTTCAGCATCACTCCCGATCCCTGCTACTCGGTCGCGGACGTGCTGGTGGACAATGTTTCGGTTGGCGCCGTGACGACGTATACGTTCACGAACGTCACCGCGAATCACACGATTCACGCGACGTTCACGTTGGGCTCGTCGACCATCACCGCGACGGCGGATCCGGGCGGATCGATTACGCCTTCGGGATCGGTTTCGGTGGCCTGCGGCGCGGACACGACGTTCAACATCGCCGCCGACTCCTGCCATCTCCTGGCGGACGTCTTGGTGGATAATGTCTCGGTTGGCGCGGTGACGACGTACACGTTCACGAACGTCACGACGGCCCACACGATCCATGCCTTGTTCACACCGATCATGTACACCATCAACGCCTCAGCTGGGCCAAACGGCTCCATTGCTCCGTCGGGAGCGGTGCCGGCCGCCTGCGGCACGAACAGCACGTTCACGATCACGCCGGACGCTTGCTATCAGGTCGCGAACGTGATCGTGGATGGGAATTCGGTGGGAGCGGTCACGTCGTATACGTTCACGAACGTCGTCGCGAACCACACGATTTCCGCCTCGTTCACGATCAAGACGTTCACTCTGAACGTGAATCCCGTGGGGAGCGGCTCGGTCACGATCGTTCCCAATCAACCTTCCTATGTCTGCGGTTCGGGCGTGCAGCTCACCGCGATCCCAGGCCCTGGCTATGCGTTCTACGCGTGGAGCGGCGATGCCAGCGGAAATACGAACCCGCTGAACGTGACGATGGATGACAACAAGATCATCAACGCGATCTTCATCGACATCGCGTCGGCGGCCGCCGAGAACTTGCTGGGGCCCGACCAACCTCTGGGAATCTTCCCGAATCCTTCCGAGGTCGGCACGACCCAGGTTCTCTACCGGACGGCGAACGACGGCGCGATCGACGTTGCCGTGTATGACGTCTCCGGGCATCTCGTGAAACGCTTGGCTTCCGGAAATGCTCAGGCAGGCGTTCGCGCGATCTTGTGGAATGGTCGCGACGAAAACAATTCCGCAGTTTCAGCAGGAACGTACTTCGTCCGCATGGTCGACGGCTCCGGAGCCATGAAGACGAAACGGCTCGTATTGATTCGCTAGTCGCGGCGCAATCGAGCGCCTCGAGAAAAAGGCCCGGGATCGTTTCGATCCCGGGCCTTCGATTTGGTACGCGCCGCGCAGCTGTTTCTGACGAGAGCCGCCCGCTTTCAGCCTATTTGCTGGAATCGGGATTGCTCGTCACCCGATGAATCTCCGTTTGGTAGAAATGCCAGTGGCGCTGCGCCGCTGTCGCGCCATCCACCACCGCCCGTCTCAGGGTGTATTTCCCGGTGAAGTGCTGCTCATCTCCGGAGATTGTCTTGGCGTAGATTTCGACCGGTACGTCGATGTAGCGTGAGCCGGCGGCAGCATCGATGCGCGAAGGCGCTCCCGTCTGCACACGAGCCGAAGCCGTCTTTGCAAAGCCGCGAATGAAATCCTCGAGCGTCTGCCCGCGAGGGCCCGACTCTCCCCAGCATCGATACGCGCGCTCGTAGTCGCGGGCATTGATCGCATCGTAATACTCCCTCACGACGGCGACCGCGACGTTCGGTCCCTCTTCGATGGGCACGTCCTGGGCAAGGCTCGAGTCTGGAGAAGACTCCACGTCGGGACTCTTCTCCTTCTGTTGCTCACCACACGAGCTCAGAACCGCGGCGGCGACGATGACACCCGCAGCGAGCACACCAATTCGCCGGCGTTTCACGCGCGTTTCCCTTCCGAAACCTCGGACACTCCGCGGTAGAACGCGACATTCAAGCACAGACCCAAGAGGCTGATGGCCAGGAACGGCACGGCCTCGACCCAATTCACCCGCCTCATTTGGATCCAGGGAACGAGAATCCAGGCCGGAATGACGATGCACATCATGAATCCGAAGGCCAGCGTGATCGCCGCCAGCAAGTATCCCCACGGCGATTTTCTCCAGAGAAGAATTCCCGCGGAGATCGAGAGCGGAACGACCAAAGCGAGATCGATGGCTTGCGTTTCGAGCGTGCTCATCCCGGCGAGCTCCGGAGGAAACTTCCCCGCCTTCAAAATGGCCACAACACGCGCCGGCCAGAGAATCAGAAGCACGCCTCCCTGAAGAAAAGCCGTCGCGATGAACAGCGCCCGCGGAAAGCTCGGCGAAACTCTTTCAGGAAGCCGCGACACGTCGAGTGAAGAAAGGTTCAAGAAAAATGCGACGGGAGCCAGCGCAGCGACCGCCACGTAGACCAAGAACATCTCATTCAAAGCGGACATGGTTGCGAACATGAGATAGCGATAGAAGAGATACGCCAAAAGGCCGGCGAGGAAAAGCCGGGCCCGCAACGAGCCGCGGCGCGAGAGCAGGATCACGACGGCGAACAGCGGGACGGTCAGGAACAGATCGACGTGGTCCCAAGTGACGGCCTCTCGGGCCACCGCCGCGGGATCGTTTCGATAGAGGCCGCTGCCCTGATAGACGGCGATCTCACCGCGAAAGGTCTCATGCTCGATTCGCGCCCCCGGCGTGCGATCGAACACGCCGGCCGAGGTTGCGGCAATCAAGAGCAGCACGAGCACGACATTCAGGAGGCTACGGATCGCGCGGCCTCCTTGCCGAATTCGATCTTCCCCAGAAGCTCACAAAGGCATTCTCGGGACGGCGATTTCGCCCTTTTCTCCCCTGAAGCTCAAACGCCCCGTCATCAGGATGATCAAGAGAATCGCCATGGCTCCGCAGGCCGCGGCTTGAACTAAGAGCACGGGCATGCGCTCGGCGCGCATACGATCCCAGTTGTTGAGCCGCAACCGGACGTCGCCCGGGGCAATCACAGATGGGCTTCCGTTTTCCATCGTCTGCAGTTGTCCGGACTCGATCAACGCGGACAGCGCTTGATTGCGAACGAAGATCTGCACTCGATCCTGCGCTTCCGACAACGGCAGCGCCATGGCTTGGGGAGTCCACCAGATGTCGTTTCGTTGAGTGAGAGCGCGAAATAAAGGCAAGGCGGAGATGAGAAACAGGGTCAGGATCAGCGTCGAGAAGAGAGCGCGATGGCGAGGCGGCATCTGCATCCCTCCAGCTTGAATGGAATCTCACATCTTGATCCGGCGAACTCGGTCCGGCAAAGAGCGTTACTAGAGTCCGGGATTTCCCGGCGCTACTCGGACTCCATGTTCTCGATAGGCATTCTCCAATCGTGCTCCGGCGCGTTCGCCCATGAAAGAGCGAACCAATTCGAGATAGTTTCGCGCGAACTCCGGCCCGTGCGCGCCAAACTGGAGAGGTGTCGCAATGTGCGCGAGCTCGTGCAGAATGATCAGCTCCGAACGAGACCAGCGAGGAAGCGTAATGGCGCGCTTGTGATCGAATGCGCCCGCATGCCGCCGCCCGCGGCCGTCGCGCGCTTGGACGCGCGCTCGACTGCCGAAACGCTCTTGCCACCAGGGCGAGAATACGACCAGGTCCACATACTTCTGGCATTCGCGCATGTCCGCGAAACGTTGTCCGCGCCGCAGACCTTTCTCCGATGCGTAGATCTTCGAGCGCTGCGAATCACGCGGCCTTTGGCGCCCCCGGACCGGCACGGAAGCCTTCTTCGGTTTGTCCCCGATCTCGAACGGAAGAAAAAGTTGGAGAGTCTTGCGGGCCAGCTCGGCGGTAAAGCTCGCGGCCGATGTCTTCATGCGATGGTCCCCACCCGTCCACTCCGCTTCCGGTCCACTGGTGCGCCGCGAAGTTCGGCGCCGCATTCGTCTGGGCTCGCTCCCCTAGTCCAGCATTTCGATCGTCACAACCTCGACGATCGTTCCGACATTACAGGTCGAAGCCATGTCGGCTCGAGTGCGAAGGAGGGCCCGGACCCGCGTCCCCTCGATCCGATACTCGTCCTTGAGGTTGATCGGTTCGAATTCCGTTCCTTCGAGCGAATGAATCACCCAACAGCCACCGGCTGCCGGCTTCTTCAAAACCGTGCCGTCCACGGAGAACTCGCCGGCCGGCGTTCCCGGAGAAGGAGTCGCCGGAGGAGCTTCTTCCTCCGCGGTCGTATCGACGGGCTCTTCGCGCGCTTCTTTCTTGGGCGCGCAGGAAGCAAAGAGCATCGCCGCCACGACGACCGCGGCTCTCGCTGCGGTTGCGAAGTGCGCATGCCGGCGCTTGGTCATCCCTTGGCTCCCGACTCTGCGATCTTCTCCATCGCGACGACGGCCGACTTGTTGATCAAGATGCGAAGGTTATTGCTCTTCGGATCGACCGGCACGATGAAGAAGTACGGCTTGTTCGGTGGAAAGCGAATCGTGAGGCCGGCAATGGTCTCGCCGTCGTCAAAGCGGACCTTGATGGGCGTCGAACCGCGAATCCGCGTGTCCTTTGGATCGAGCGCGGTTTGATCATTCTTCTTCGGGTTCCCCTCGAGAGAGCGCACAAAGAACAAAGCCTTGAGCTGGCTGAGCTTGGCTTCCACCGCCTTCCCTTGAGGCGGACGAATGTGAAAGACAGGCTTCTCCGGATCGATGTCGAGGCTGATCCCTTTGAGAACGCTTCCGTCTCGGAAATGGGCCACTACCTGGTTGCTCACTCGCGACCTCCCGTACAAGCCCACGGTGATCGCCGCATTTCATCTCAAGTCCTGGCGATTGCCAACCTCGAAATCAGGCGCCAGGAAGGGGGGTCAGTGCCGCTTGAAGAACTGAACCGCCTTCTCGTGCTTTTCGGCGGCGGCTCGCGAATCGAACGTGCCGAGGTTTCTTCTCTTTCCTGTCCTGGGATCCTTCTTGCGGGAATACAGGCGGTACTTCCCCGATTTGAGCTTCCGAATCATGACGCTCCCCCTGCGCCCAATCGATGCGACCCGCCGCGATCCTAGGCGCGATCTTTGACCTCGTGAACGCCGCCTTTGTGTGCGCAGTGAGCACAGCAGTAGAAATCTCCATCCGCTTCGATTCCGTGTCCGATGATGCGGCACTCGCAATGGCTGCAAGTGGGGGCCAGTGCATGAATCGCGCACTCGAAGCTGTCGAAGCGATGCGTCTTTCCAGCCATCATCACGTCGAACGACTTGTCATAGTCATTGCCGCAAACTTCGCAAACTCCCATGGGATCCTCCCGGGTGAATCGGAACGCCCTCATTCCGCGTCAAAGGCGGAATCGGTTGGTCGGTTTTCGCCGGTTCGCCTCTACCGAGCGCCGGTGCCCTTTCGGCTCAAGCGCGTTCCTCGGCGCACCGACAGCTCGCCCCTTGCATAGATTCTCGGGGTCTCTCGTTTCCAATGCAGGTCCTCGCGCGCATCCATTACCGGCGCGCTGCGGTACGCATTTCA